>OLOQ01000670.1_pt1 | contig 37796 bp, 37 predicted proteins | sample 1673101 | NCBI WGS metagenome assembly OLOQ01 (sample SAMEA3136754, study PRJEB25190) | human gut metagenome | biome: human gut; feature: human-associated habitat; material: faeces | place: Austria | collected 2013 | reverse complement strand
GCATTGCTGGATACTTGGGTGCTGCAAAGAAAACTGGCGTTTGTTCAGTAGACATCATATAGCGCAGGGGGTCCCGCTCCAGGTAGCTTTGGGCCTGGCGCAGAGAATCCATACAAACACCTCCCAACAAACAGGGAAGCAGGGCCCGCCCCGCTTCCCCAAATTTTACACCTCGGTAAATTCCATCAGCAGCCCGTGGGGCAGCACCTTGGAAAGCACGTGGTAGAACTTGTACACCGCGCTTTTGGCGTACACCATCTTGCCCCGCTTGGCCGCCCGCAGGGACTTCTCCGCCACCTCCCGGGGGTCCTCCCGGGGCAGCTTGTCTATCAGCCGGGACTTGCCCTCCGGCACGCCGGCCACGTTCCAGAAATCGGTGTCCATGGGGCCGGGGCACACCGCCAGCACCTTGATGCCCCGGGGCCGCAGCTCGTCGTGAAGGGCCTTGGAAAGGGCCAGCACATAGGCCTTGGTGGCGGAGTACACCGACATCCGGGGGGTGGGGGCAAAGGCGGCAATGCTGGCCACGTTGATGACCAGGCTGTCGTCCAGCATATAGGGCAGGCACAGCCGGGTGATGGCCGTCAGGGCCCGGCAGTTTACATCCACCATGCCCATTTGGGAGGCCCGGTTGGAGGTGAAGAAATCCCCGCACTTGCCAAAGCCCGCGTTGTTCACCAGCACCTTGATTTCCGGCTCGTTCTCTTTCAGCAGCTTCTCGAAAATCTCCAGGCTCTCCTGCTGGGAGAGGTCCAGGGAGATGGCGGCAATGGTCTTGTCGGGATGCTCGTCGGCAATCTCTTTCAACAGCTCTTTGCGGCGGGCCACCAGCCAAAAGACATCCACGGTGGGATACTCTGCGATGATGGCGTTGATATATTCCTTCCCGAGCCCGCTGGAGGCCCCGGTGATCACGGCGGTTACCAAAAAAACGTCCCCTTTCCTGCTGGATTTGCTCTTGCCTTTTATTGTACGCTTTTCCGGGCGGGCCGTCAATGCGGGATTTTGGGAGAAGGTTTACAATTTTTTTAGATTTTCGGCTGTTGCCCCCGGCACAATTATGGTATAATAGGCGGGAAAGCCTGCTCCCCCGGGGGCAGGCACATTGGCCCGCCAGCGCCAGGGGAGGCTTCTTCCCCAGCGCCGGAGGGGCTTCCCCTGCCCTGGCGGGCGGGAGGTCATGCAAAGGACGGATGTATTGTGAAACACAGATGGACGGCCGCGCTGCTGGCGCTGGCCCTTGTGCTGGCCCTGCCCTTCTCCGCGGCGGCCGAGACCTTTTCCACCGAGGACTTTACCATGGAAATCCCCGAGGGGACCTATGTCTTCACCCCCACCACCTCCACCGAGGACCCCAACTGGGCCATGGCCGGGGTGGCCAATCCCGACAGCGAGCTGAGCACCCTGGCCGAGATGAACGGCGTGGCCGAGCTGGTCACCGAGGACGGCGAAACCACCATTTTGGTGCAGCAGCAGGAAAGCGACCAGACCCAGGCCTATTTCAACCTGCGCTACCTCACCGAGGAGCAGCAGGCGGATTTCCTAGACGCCATCATGCAGTCCCAAACCGACGAAATCACCGTGGATAAGTACTACCTGGATGTGGACGGCCAGCCCTTCTACCGCATCCGCATTGACGGGACCTACCAGGAGACAGGGTATCACGAGCTGATTTACGGCACCATCGTCAACGGCTTTACCTTGGCCTTTAACATCTACGGCGGGGAGGAGAGCGTCACCCAGGAGCAGGAGGACCTGCTGCTGGGCATTGTGGAGAGCGTGCAGTTCTCCGAAATCCTCCCCAAGCCCGAGACCACCGTGGACACCTCGGACATTGTCACCACCATCTCCCTGCTGGTGCTGCTGGTGCTGGTCATCTTGATCCCCGCGGTGTACTTCCCCATCAAGAGCAAGCGGGACAAGAAGCTGAAGGCCCGCCTGGCCGACCAGCTGACCGCCTACCACAAGGAGCACGGCGACAACGAGACCATCTTGGGCGACATGCTCTTTGCCAACTCCACCGACTGCACCAAAGAGGCTATCCACACCTTTGCCCTGTACCAGTCTTACATCAAAAACGTGGGCTCCCTGGTCATCGGCGCCTTTTTGTGCCTGGCCACCTTGATTTGCTCCTTTGCCCTGGACGCCGACTGGTGGATCAAGCTGCTGGCCGTGGGCATTGTGGTGTACTATGGCTACAAGATTTTCAACATGCCCCACACCCTGGAAAAGGTCCAGCGCAAGGTCTTCGACAGGGGCGTCTCCTCCACGGCCCACTACGCCTTCTACGACGAGGCCTTCCGCGTCTCCGGCGTGCAGTCGGCCAGTATGTTCCCCTATTTCCAGATAACCGACGTCCGCCGCCACAGCCACTACCTGTACCTGTACTACGGCCCGGACAACGCCTACCTGGTGGACCAGTTCGGCTTCTCTGTGGGAGAGTGGGAGGACTTTGTGAAGTTCATCTCCCAAAAGACCGGGAAAAAGCTGTAAGGAGGGAAACTCATGGAACAGAAGCCCATCGGCTTGATTGGAGCCATGAAAATAGAGGTGGATGCCATTTTGGCGGCCCTGGAGAACACCCGCCAGGAAACCCACGGCGGCATGGCCTTTACCCAGGGCGTCCTCTCCGGGGTGGAGGTGGTGGTGGCCCAGTGCTCCCCGGGCAAGGTAAACGCCGCCCTGTGCGCCCAGGCCATGATAGACCACTACAACCCCCGGCTGGTGCTGAACCTGGGGGTGGCCGGCGGCATTGGGGAAAACGTCCACATTGGGGACGTGGTCATCGCCACCGCCTGCGTGGAGTACGACTTTGACACCTCCGCCCTGGACCAGTGGCCCGCCGGCCAGCTGACCTTGCCCGGCTATGAGGAGCCCATGCGGTTTTTGCCCTGCGGCCAGACCTTGGCCCACATCCTCTCCCGGGCGGCGGAGGGCTTGTACGGCCGGGCCCACTTGGGCATTGTGGCCACCGGCGACAAGTTTGTGGCCGACCCCCACTTTGGGGACTACCTGCAAAAGGAGTTCGGTGCCCTGGCCTGCGAGATGGAGGGCGGCGCCATTGCCCACGCCTGCCTGGTGAACAAAATCCCCTGCGCGGTGCTGCGCACCATCTCCGACAACGCCCACGACAGCGAGACCGTGGACTTTGTCACCTTCGCCAAGAGCTCGGCGGAAAAGGCCCAGCAGCTGCTGCGGGCTGTGCTGCCCCAGCTGTGAGGTGCCCCCATGAAGCTGTATGACATCTCCAAGGAAATCTTCTCCGCCGCGGTGTTCCCCGGGGACCCGGCGCCCGCCTTCCAGCCCGTCCAGCGCCTGGCGGAAGGGGGCCACTGCAACCTGACCCAAGTCACCCTGGGCACCCACAGCGCCACCCACATGGACGCCCCCTGGCATTTCGTGCCCGGCGGCAAGACCATCGACCAGGTGGAGCTCTCCCGGTGCGTGGGGCCCTGCCAGGTGGTGGAGGCCCAGGGCCTGCTGGAAAAAGCCTGGGCCGCGGCCGTGCTCCAGCAGGGGGTGAAGCGCCTGCTGCTCAAGGGGCAGGCACAGCTTTCCGTAGAGGCCGCCCAAGAGCTGGCCCAGGGCGGGCTGCTACTTTTGGGGGTGGAGGCCATGAGCGTGGCCCCCGACGATGACCCTGCACCGGTCCACCGGGCCCTGCTGGAGCGGGAGGTGGCCGTGCTGGAGAGCATCGATTTACGCCAGGTGCCGGCGGGGGACTACATCCTGCTGGCCCAGCCCCTGAAGTACGGCGGCTTGGACGGCGCCCAGGTGCGCGCCCTTCTGGTGGAGGGCAGCCTGGAAGAAGCCTGATTTTCCCATAAAACAAAGGCATCCGTGTGCGGTTCGGATGCCTTTTTCTTTTCTCTTTAAAACTCCTGCTTCAGGCTGCGGGAGAACAGCCCATCCAGGGTGGCCCGGGGGTCCGCACCCTGGTAGAGCACCTGGTACACCGCCTGGCAGATGGGCAAGGCCACCCAGCGGTCCTCCCCCAGCTTTACCAGCGCTTTTACTGTGGCGTACCCCTCGGCCAGCTCGCCGTAGGGCTCGCCGGTGACAAAGGCCTCCCCAAAGCGGCGGTTGTGGCTGTAGGGGGAGAACACCGTGGCCTCGTAGTCCCCCAGGTGGCACAGGCCGTAGGCGGAGAGCTCATTGCCCCCCAGCGCCTTGATAAGCCGGGCGATTTCCCGGGTGCCCCGGCTCATCAGCGCGCCCTTCAGGGAGGAAAGCCCCAGGCCGTCCAGCATCCCGGCGGCAATGCCGATGACGTTTTTCGAGGCTCCGCCTATCTCGTTGCCAATGAGGTCCCGGCCGTAGTAGAAGCGAATCAGCTCGCTGGAAAAGGCCGCCACCAGCTCCTCTTTCAGGGCCTCGTCCTTGCTGTCGATGACCATGCAGTTGGGGATGCCCGCGGTAAACTCCTGGACATGGCCCGGCCCCAGCCACACCGCCGCCCGGGCCTGGGGCAGCTCCTCCTCCACCAAGGTGGTCAGGCGCTTGCCCGTGCCGGCCTCCAGGCCCTTCATGCACAGCACCAGGCGCTTGCCCTCCCCGCCGGGGCACAGGGCGGCGATTTCCCGCAGCAGCCCCCGCAGCCCCTGGGCCCCCACGGAAATCACCACCGTGTCCCGCTCCAGGGCCTCTGCCAGGCTGTGGGTCAGGCGGATGCTCTCCGGCAGGGTGGTGACGCCGTTGGTGCGGGTGGCCACCAGGGCCTCCATCCGCGCGGAGCCCTCCCGGCCGTAGAGGCACACCTGCTGGCCCGAGCGCTCCAGGTACCAGGCCAGAAAAGTCCCCCAGCGGCCGCAGCCAATGACAGAAATCCTCCTGTTCCCTCCCTGCGCCGGCGTATTCCAGTGTTCTTGCTGTATGGTCAACGGTATGGGCCCCCTTCGTTTCACAATCTGCTCGCATTGTTTTCCTTATTGTATCACACCCGCCCCGAAAAGGCAAAGCAGGCCTCTGGGAAAAAAATATTTTGTAAACCATTTTATGCTTTCTTTCCTGTCGTTCTTGCCGTATAATAGAGATAGTCTTTTTCCACATCCCAGTTTTTTGAAGAACGGAGAAATCGAGTATGAAACACCGTCACAAAGCGCGGCGTATTGTCGCGGCCCTGCTCTCCCTCACCCTTTGCTGCAGCCTGGCCCTAGGCACTCCCCTGTCCGCCGGGGCAGCGGAGCTTCCCACCCAGCGGACAGAGGCATCCCCCTCCCCGGCGCCCAGCACCTCCACGGCCCCCACAGCCACGCCGGAGCCTTCCGGCAGCCCCAGCCCTTCGGTCAGTCCCAATCCTTCGGCCAGCCCCTCGGCCACGCCCAGCCAGAGCCCCGCGCCCAGCGGCTCCCCCGGCCCGGAGGAATCCCCCGCGCCCTCGGGCAGCCCCTCGCCTTCCGCGTCCCCTTCGCCCTCGCCCACCCCAGAGGTGCGCCGGTACACGGTCACCTTCCAGATGGGCAGCTTTGGCACCGCCACCGTAGAGGTGGAGGAGGGGGAGCGCCTCTCCCAGGACCAGGTGCCGGAACTCCAGGAGCTGCCCGCGGCCACCATTCTGGGCTGGTTTGACGAGGACGGCCAGCCGGTGGACCCCCTGGACCAGCCCATCACCCAGGACGTGACCTTCACCGCCCGGTGGGGCCGCCAGGTGGGCGATTTGCTGAACACCGACGAGCACGTCTCCTTTGTGTCCGGCTACAACACCGGGCTGTTCCTGCCGGAGAAGAAGCTCTCCCGGGCGGAGGCCTGCTCCCTGTTCTACAAGCTGCTGCGCTCCACCGATTGGGAGAAAAAGACCTTCCCCGACGTGAAATCCGACCAGTGGTACGCCGAGGCCGTGGAGACTTTGGCCGGGCTGGGCATCCTCTCCGGCTATGAGGACGGCACCTTTGCCCCGGGCCACGATATCACCCGTGCGGAGTTCGTCAGCATCGCCATGGCCTTCAGCACCTTGGACACCACCGGGGACAGCTCCTTTAGCGACGTGAAGGACAGCTTCTGGGCCGCCGACGCCATCAACTCCGCCGCTGCCCAGGGGTGGATCTCCGGCTTTGGGGACGGCACCTTCGCCCCCAACTCCCCCGTCACCCGGGCCCAGGCCGTGTCCATTCTCAACAAGATGCTGGGCCGCACCGCCCCGGAGAACGTGACAGAGCTTGCCGACGTAAAGAGCTTTTACGACTTGTTCCCCACCCATTGGGCCTATGGCACCATCATCGAGGCCACCAACGTCCACACCCACCACATGGTGGAGGGCGAGGAAGGGGAGGCCCCCGTGGAGGTGTGGGACACCTATGAAAAGGACCAGAGCACGGTGGAGAGCCACTTTGTGCGGGAGAACGGCGCCCTGTACTACGTAGACGGCGCCACCAAGAAAATCGTGCGGGGGGCCACCACCATCAACGGGGTGAAGTACCTGTTCAACAGCTCCACCGGCACGGCGGTGACGGGCTTTGCCATGGACGGCCAGTACCGCCGCTACTACAAGGCCGGCGCCCAGCAGGAGGACATCTCCGAGCTGGGGGTGGTCAGCGGGCCCTACTTCATCCAGGTGTACAAGCCCTCCAACTACTTGATTATCTTCGCCAAGGACCCCGCCACCGGCGCCTTTAACACCCCGGTGCAGGCCATGCGGGTCTCCTGCGGCACCCCCACCCCCACCGGCACCTACTACACCCCGGCCCGCTACCGCTGGCTGAAAATGGTGGGCGACACCTGGGCCCAGTGGTGTACCCAAATCCAGGGGGACTACCTGTTCCACTCGGTGCCCAACTGGACCAAGAACAACAAGGACCTGGAGGTGTACGAGTACAACCAGCTGGGCAACACCCGCTCGCTGGGGTGCATCCGCCTCAACTGCGAGGATGCCAAGTGGATTTACGACAACTGCCAGCTGGGCACCCAGGTGAACATCTCCTCCACCCTCACCTCGGGCCCCCTGGCCAAGCCCGCGGGGCTGCAAATCCCCTCGTGGCACACCTGGGACCCCACGGACCCCACAGCCTACGTCTACTGCGACCAGCACGGCTGCCACCAGAACCTGCACTAAACAACCCCTGAAAAAAGACGGCTGGGAACCTCCCGGCCGTCCTTTTTTTATGGGCCGCCGGGACACAGCAGCAGGGGAACGCGCCTCTCACCAGCAAAGGGGCAAGACAAAAAAACGCCGGAGGAAAGGCTTCCTCACGGCGTTCCTGCGCAAAGCTTGCGCAACAGGTTACGGTGTTTTTTCCTTGTGGGTAATGACCTTGTACTTCAGCAGAAGGTCCTCCATGGCTTCGTCCAGCAAACGGGAGGCCGGGATACGTGTCTTTTCTGAAAGCTCCCGAAATGCCTCCCACAGCTCTGGGTCCACTGTGGATGCGATTTGTTTTCTGTTGCGTTTAACCTGGCCCATCGTTTACCCTTCCTTTCCATAGATACGTAGTGCCCTGGGGCCCCCCTTACTTCACTTCTTATTATAGTAGATACTGCCACAGGCTTCAAGACAAATGATGGTATTTTTTTTAGCTCTATTTGAAAACATTTTTTGAACACGGTTCGGGCGCTGGATGTTTTATCTAAAATCTTCTAAAAAATTTGGGGAGAGCGCTGAAACCGGGGCTTGCCCTTTTCCCTTGGGGGAGATATAATGAGAGAAAACCACACTTTGTTCTGAAAGGGGAACTACGCCATGGAAGCTTTACGCATAGACGCCTTCGCGAACTACACCTTCCTCTCCGGGCTGCGGTGCGGCCCCCAGGGGGAGCTGGCCTTTGTTGCCGCCCAGGCGGAGATGGAGGAAAACTCCTACCGCCGCGATTTGTGGATAAAACCCCCGCAGGGAGAGCCCCTGCAGCTGACTGCCGACGGCAAAACCGGCGGCTTCCTCTGGGACGGCCCCCACACACTGCTGTTCCAGTCGGGCCGCCACCCCCAGCAGAAGCAGCGCCTGGAGGCCGGGGAGGAGTTCACCGCCTTCTACCGGCTGGACATCCGCGGCGGCGAGGCGAAGCTGGCCTTTACCGTGCCCCTGGCCGCCTCTCTGGCGGAGAAGGTGCGGGAGGGGGTCTACCTGCTCTCGGTGGACTGGGACTTGCGCTTCTCCAAGGCCTACGCCATGAAAACCGCCGCCAAGGAGGCCCTGCTGGCGGAGAAGAAGGAGGAGAAGGACTACCAGGTGCTGGACGAGCTGCCCTTCTACTTCAACGGCGCGGGGTACGTAAACAAGCACCGCACCGCCCTGTTCCTCTTTGAGGAGGAGAGCGGCAAGCTCACCCGCCTCACCAAGGAGAGCTTCGACGTGTCCTCCGCTCACCTGAGCCCCGACGGGACGCAGCTGCTGTTCACCGGGGAGAGCTACACCACCAAGCGGAAGCTGCGCTCTGGGGTGTACCGGTACGACTTCGCCACCGGGGAGACGGCCCAGCTGCTGGCCCCCCGGACCTACAGCCTGTACGGCGCCCTGTGGTGGGGGGAGAAGGTGCTGCTGCTGGCCACGGACCACAAGCGCTACGGCATGAACGAGAACGTGCAGTTCTACACCTTGGAGCCCGCCACCGGGGAAGTTTCCCTGCTGGCCCCCTATGAGGAGGCCGTGGGCTCCTCGGTAGGCAGCGACTGCCGCTTGGGCGGCGGCCGGGAGTGGGTGGCCCAGGATGGGAAGCTCTACTTTGTGGCCACCATCCGCAACGCCTCCCAGGTGTTCTGCCTGGAGGCAAACGGGGACATCCGGCCGGTGTACACCCAGGAGGGCTCTGTGGACTGCATCGACGCGGCAGGCGGCACGCTGTACTTCATCGGCATGCAGGACATGAAGCTCCAGGAGCTCTACGCCTGGGACGAGGCCGCCCAGGAGCGCGTCCAGCTGACTGCCTTCAACGAGCAGGCCTTGGCCGGCGCCTATGTGGCCCTGCCGGAGAAGCTCACCTTTACAAACGACGGCATCGACCTGGACGGCTGGGTGCTGCGCCCCAAGGACTTTGACCCCCAGAAGGTCTATCCCGCCATTCTGGACATCCACGGCGGGCCCAAAACCGTCTACGGCGAGGTGTTCTACCACGAGATGCAGTACTGGGCCAGCCAGGGCTGGTTTGTGTTCTTCTGCAACCCCCGGGGCGGGGACGGCCGGGGCAACCAGTTCGCCGACCTGCGGGGCAAATACGGCACCATCGATTACAGCGACATCATGGCCTTTACCGACAAAGTGCTGGAGAAATACCCCCAGATAGACGCCCAAAAGCTGTGCGTCACCGGCGGCAGCTACGGCGGCTTTATGACAAACTGGATTATCGGCCACACCAACCGCTTCCGGGCCGCGGCCACCCAGCGCTCCATCGCCAACTGGGTGGGCTTTGGGTTCACCTCGGACATCGGGGAGGACTTCGCCCGGGACCAGATGGGCTTGGGCGCCCGGGGCAACGTGTGGAACAGCATGGAGAAAATGTGGTTCCACTCCCCCTTAAAATATCTGGACAAGGCCACCACCCCCACCTTGGTGCTCCACAGCGACGAGGACTACCGCTGCCCCCTGTCGGAGGGCTACCAGGTGTACGCGGCCCTGCAGCAGCGGGGCGTGGAAACACGCATGGTCATTTTCCACGGGGAGAACCACGAGCTCTCCCGGGGCGGCAAGCCCCGCCACCGTGTCCGCAGGCTAAAGGAAATCACCCAGTGGTTCGCAAGGCACATCTAAAAATATAAGAGACGCAGGGGGGTTGCACCCCAGGCAATTCGCGGCGGAGGCACTCCGCACCTGTACTAACAAAGGCTTCGCTTTCATACATATCTAACACATTGGAAGCGAGGGGTGCCTTATGAAAAGCCGCGTCATCGACGACCGGGCAACGAAGCTCGGCGAGTACATTGTGGAAAACAAGGCCACCGTGCGCCGGGCGGCAAAGCAGTTCGGCGTCAGCAAGAGCACGGTGCACAAGGATGTCTCCCAACGGCTGAAATACCTGGACAGCGGCCTCTACCGGGACGTGAAGAACGTGCTGGCGGTGAACAAGGCCCAGCGGCACATCCGGGGAGGCATGGCCACCAAAAAGAAATACCAGGCCATGAAATAGGCAAAAAAAGATGCCCGGGCGCGTTCCGGGCATCCTTTTTGCGGCCTTATACAGTGCCTTCCAGCACGGCCTGGGGGTCCAGGGCCACGCCGTCGCGGCGGACTTCCAAGTGGAGGTGGGGCTCCTCGGCGGCCTCAAAGGGAACGGCTGTCACCACCCCCAGCTGCTGGCCCATGGTCACCACGTCGCCGGGGTTCACCAAAAAGTTCTCCCCCACCCCGCAGTAGTAGAACTGGTACGGGCCGTGCTCCACCAGCACCACGTTACCCAGCATGCTGTCGGTGTAGGTCTCCTTCACCTGGCCGTTGGCGCAGGCCAGCACAGGGGCCTCACTTTCGGCGGCGATGTCCAGCCCGGTGTGGATGCGCCAGTCCTTCATGGTCTCCGAGTACACCGGCGCCCCGGCGCTGTAGGCGTTGAGGGCCTCGCCCCCTTCCACGGGCCAAATCAGCTCGGTGCTGATTTCATACAAGGGCGCGGTGGCGGGCACCTGCTCCTGCTGGCTGCTTTCGGCGGGCTGCTGGGTGGGCTCTGGCTCCACCTGGCCCGCGGTTTCCTGGGCGGCGGAGGCGGTGTTCTCCGGGGCCTCGGGGTCATCGTTCACGGCGCTGTGGGAGGATTCCTCCTGGGCAGAGCCGGACGCCTGGGGTGTGGCGCTGGGCTGCTGGCCCTCGCCGTCCTCGGGATGGGCGTCCGTCTCCTGGCCCTGCCGCACTTCAGAGGCCTGCTGGCTCACCAGCTGGGAGCTGGTGCTTTCCGGCGCGATGGTGCTGTTCACCGCGTCGTAGGTGCTCCAGGCGGCGATGCCCACTGCCACAAGGCACACTGCCAGCGCCAGATAGAACCCGCTGCGCCGGGCGTTCTCGCCGGAAAACCGTTTTCCATTCATAAGCACACATTCCTTTCGGATTCAGATTACGCGTTCCTGTACCCATAGTCTGAACCCATTTCTCCCTCTTTATTCCATCCGCTTTCTTTCGAGAAAGCTTGGCAAAGAACTTTCTGTCGCGGCGGAGTGCCTCCGCTGTCAATTCGCGGGGGTTGCACCCCAGGCAATTCGCGCCTGGGGGCGGTGAGCTGCGCTCACGCCTGTACGAACCGCTGGCGCGCGTGCGCGCCGGGGGTATCTCCCGGGCGGGGCCACCGGTGGCAAAAAGCAAAAAGAGAAAAGGCCGTGGCAAACGCCACTGGCCTTCTCTCTTTAGCTTGAGGGGTATTATTGAGGAGGGTAGAACATGTATCTCAAGAAAAGGTGCGGTCCATTTCTTTTGAGTACGCTGTTATTATACCCGCAAATCCCCGGGGAGTTGTTACGGCGCTGTGAATAAACCTTAAAGATTTTCTGCCCATTTTATGAACTTTTCCCATCGGTTTCCCCTGGGGAAGTATGGGAAAATTTTTTGGCTTTTTCACAAACAAACGTTTGTAAATTCTGGGGAACTGTGCTATAATGGTTCTGTAAAAAATCTTGCAGAAAGCGGGGCGTGGGTATGGACCGTCTCACAAAAAGCCAGCAGAAGGTGTACGACTTCCTCCGGCAGAAAACCGCCACGGGGGTGCCGCCCACGGTGCGGGAAATCTGCGCCGCCACGGGGCTGAAATCCACCTCCACGGTCCACGCCCACCTGAAGACCTTGGAGCGCCTGGGCTACATCACCCGGGAGGCCGGGCTGAACCGCTCCATCCGGGTGGAGGGCGAGACCCCCGCCGCCCAGGTGCCCATTTTGGGCAAAGTCACCGCGGGCATGCCCATTTTAGCGGTGGAGGACATCGAGGGCTACATCCCCTTTCCCCAAAAGGCGGGCAAGGAGCTGTTCGCTTTGCACGTCAGCGGCTTGAGCATGCGGGACGCGGGCATCCTGGACGGGGACTACGTGGTGGCCGAGCAGGTGGCCACCGCCGACGACGGGGACATTGTGGTGGCCATGATTGACGAGGAGGCCACGGTGAAGCGGCTGTACCGGGAGAAAGCCGGCGTGCGCCTGCAGCCGGAGAACCCCGACTTCCAGCCCATCTACTCGGACCACGCCTCCATCCTGGGCAAGGTCATCGCGGTGCTGCGGTATTACTAAAAACAAAAAGAGGCTGTGCCCCAGGGCATGGCCTTTCTTTTTTTGAGGGGAGCGGAAGCTCTCCTTTTTTAGTGGGTCAAGTAGTCCTCCAGGGGCTTGAGGGAGGCCCGGTCCGTCTTGTCGTAGGAGGAACCCACCATCTGGGCGGCCAGCTTATCCTCGGGGCTGGGGTTCTTCTGGGAGGCCAGCATCTTGCGGAACACCCCCATCATCCACTTGTCCACCGGGCCCATGGCCTGGTAGTTCAGGCCGCCCCACAGGTAGAAGGCTTTCACCTGCTGCCGCTCCTGGGGGGTGAGGTTCTGGGCCACGCACTGCTCCACGGTTTTCTCCTCGGGGGGCATGGCGCCGGTGAAGAACAGCGCCACCCGCTTGCCCGCCAAAGCGGGCAGCCGCTTTTTCAGCCAGGCCAACTTGCGCACGCCCCCCGCATGGACGCTGGAGCCAAAGGCCACGGCGTCATAGCCGGAGAAATCCACCCGGGCGGCTTGCTCCAGGGGGAAGCAGTCGCCGGAAAGGTCCTCCGCCAGCCACTGGGCATAGCGCTTGGTAAAGCCTGTTTTCGAGGTGTACACCACCAACAATCGCATGGTCACTCTCCCCTTTCTCTTAGCACCATTCTAGCCCAGGTGCCTAGCGGTGTCAAGTTAAGGGCCTGTAAAGTAAAATTCCCCCTTGACAAAGGGCAGGGGCCGGGGTATTATAGTATTGCAGTTAGTTGCTTGACTAATTAACCAAGGAAGGAGGCTGCTATGGAACTGGATTTCAACGGGGAGAAACCAATCTTCCAGCAAATCGCCGAGGGCCTGGAGGACGGCATCCTCTCGGGGGCCTTTCCAGAGGAGGGGCAAATCCCCTCTATCACGGAGTTTTCCGTGCTGTACAAAATCAACCCCGCCACCGCCTTAAAGGGCATCAACCTGCTGGTGGAGGAGGGCGTGGTCTACAAGAAAAGGGGTGTGGGCATGTTTGTGGCCCAGGGCGCGGCGGAGCGGCTGCGCGTAAAACGAAAGGAAGGCTTTTACGACCGCTTTGTGGCCAGCCTGGTGGCAGAGGCCAAGCGGCTGGGAATTGGCAAGGAGGAGCTGGAAGCCCTCATCGCCCGGGGCTTTGCCCAGCAGGAAAAGGAGGATTTATGAGCATCATCATAGAAAACCTATCCAAAAGCTACGGCCCGGTGCGGGCCCTGCAAAACGTCAGCTGCACCTGGGAGCCGGGGAAGCTCTACGGCCTGCTGGGCCGCAACGGCGCAGGGAAGTCCACGCTGCTCAGCGCGGTGACACAGCGCCTGTTCCCCGACGGGGGCAGCGTCACCGTGGACGGCGAGCCCATCGGGGACAACGACCGGGCCCTCTCCAAGATGTACCTGATGAGCGAGAAGCTCTACTACCCGGAAACCATGCGGGTGAAGGACGCCTTCCGCTGGAGCCAGGCCTTCTACCCCAACTTTGACAGGGAGTTCGCCTGGAACCTGGCCGGGGCCTTCCAGCTGAACACCAGCGCCAAGGTGAGCAAGCTCTCCACGGGATACAGCTCCATCTTTAAGATTGTGGTGGCCCTTTCCACCAACGCCCCCTACGTGCTGCTGGATGAGCCCGTGCTGGGCCTGGACGCCAACCACCGGGACCTGTTCTACAAGACGCTGCTGGCCCGGTACGCGGAGCGCCCCTTCACCGCGGTGATTTCCACCCACTTGATTGAGGAGATTTCCCACCTCATCGAGGACGTGGTGATTTTGCACCACGGCCAGGTGCTGGCCCAGGGCCCCCGGGAGGAGCTGCTGGCCGGGGGCTACACGGTCAGCGGGCCCAAGGGGCTGGTGGAGGAGTACATCCGGGGCAAGCGCCTGCTGGGGGTGGACACTTTGGGCGGCCTGCTGAGCGCCCATCTGCAGGGCCACCCCGACCGGGCCGCCCTGCCCCAGGGGCTGGAGCTCTCCCCCCTGGATTTGCAAAAACTGTTCGTGCTGATGACCAGCGACCCGGAACAGACCATCACCGGGTCCCCCAGAACGGGAGGAGGAGAGGTATGAAACTGAAACAATCCATCCGCTACCAGCTGGCGGACTTCATCGGCCCTGTTATCGTCTACTACGGCATTGTGGTGGCAGTGCACATTCTCTTTTTCCTAATCCACAATTTCATCAACCCCAACATGCTGTACCTGGGAGGGGGGATGTCCAGCTTCAGCATGGTGTTTTTGTTCATCTGCGGGCTGTGCTCCTTCCACGACAATTTGCCCATGCACCTGCAAAATGGCGTCAGCCGGAAGACCATGTACACCGCCTGGCTGGTGGTCACGGTGATAGTGTCCGCCTCTATGGCGCTGCTGGACGCCCTGCTGGCCACCCTCATCGACTTTACCCCCTTGTGGTCTGTTTGGCAGGGTGGCAACGACGTACACCTGTTCATCAGCTGCTTTGGCTTGAAACCTTTGGCCCGTGCGGGGTTTGGGGAAGCCGCTATCCTTGTGCTGTTTTCCTGGCTCTTCAGCTTTGTGCTGCTGGCGCTGGCCATGACCCTGGGCTATTTCATCGTGGTGTTCTTCTACCGCCTGCCGGTGAAGCTGCGAATCGTGGTGGGGGCCTGTGCTGGGTTTTTGCTGTTCTTCGGCGTACCCGGGGTGAAGATACTCGACACCAACCTGCTGGGCGAGGGACTGCGGGCCTTCTTCCGCCAATACTTGGAGCCCGTGCTGGAATTCCTCTGGGAGAACCCCTTCGCTTTAATGGGCACCTGGGCCGTGGCGGCGGTGGCGCTGGCCGCTGTCACCTGGCTCATCCTGCGGCGGACCACCGTGGCCCGGTAACGTGCAAAACAAAAGGCCCAAGCCGAACGGCTTGGACCTTTTTTGCTGCCCGCTGGGGGCGTTATTTCTTTTTGGGGGCGGCCTGCCGGGCATCTTGCTGGGCCTTTTCCGCCATCTCCTTCACGCCGATGCCGCTGCGCAAGGCGCCCAGCTGGGCGTAGGTCTCGGAGAAGCCCTTCTCCACGGGGGGCGTGTTGGCCGGGCCCCAGCGGAAGACGAACTTCAACAGGATGGGCGTGACAATGGTGGTGGCCACCACCATCAAAATCACCGGCCCCAGGAAGTTGTTGCCCATCAGCCCCAGGGCCATGCCCTTGCTGGCCACGATCAGGGCCACCTCGCCGCGGGAAATCATGCCCACGCCAATGCGAGCCGCCTGGTAGTTCTGGTAGTGGCACAGCTTGGCGCCCAGGCCGCAGCCCACCACCTTGGTGAGCACCGCCACTACAATGAGCAGAACCGAGAACCAGATGATAGCCGGGGTCATCTCCGGCAAGGTCACCTGCAGGCCGATGCTGGCGAAGAACAGGGGGGAAAGGTAGGCGTAGCTGAGCACGTCAAACTTGGAGTTGAGGTACTGGCTGCGCTGGGTCATGGAGATAATCACGCCCGCGCAGAAGGCGCCGGTGATATCCGCCACGCCAAAGGCCACCTCCGCGATGTAGGACATCAGCAGGCAGAACACAAAGGCGATAATCACATGGCGGTGCATGCCCTTTTCCGCCTTCACCACCCAGTGGACATAAAACTTATAGAACAGGAAACCGGCCACCGCCACAAAGACGAAGAAGCCCAAAATCTGCAGCAGCACCATCCAGATGCTCACGCTGGAATCGGCCATGCTGCTGATGATGGTCAAGGCGATGATGCCCAGCACGTCATCGATGATAGCCGCGCCCAAAATGGCGTTGCCCGAGCGGGTTTTCAGCTTGCCCAGCTCTTTCAGGGTCTCCACGGAAATGCTCACCGAGGTGGCGGTGAGGATAACGCCGATGAACATGTTTTGCAGGAACACAGGGGTGGTGGCGTCCGATTCGATGACGCCGGGCTGGTTGAAGAAATAGGCCAGGGCAAAGCCGCCGCCAATGGGCACCAGCACGCCGATGAGGGCAATGATAAAGGCCGCCTTGCCGCTGTGCTTCAACTCGTTTACATCTGTTTCCATGCCGGCGCAGAACATCATCACAATGACGCCTATCTCCGCCGTGTCTTTGATAAATTCCGTCTCTTGAATCACGTTTAACACAGCTGGGCCCAAAATGAGGCCGGCCAGCAGCGCGCCCACCACCTGGGGCAGCTGGAACCGCTGGGTGAGAAGCCCCAGCAGCTTTGTCGAGAGCAAAATTAAGGCAAGGTCCAACAGGAACCCATATCCGCCTTCCATGCCCATCCCTCCTGTTTTCACAATTTGTTAAAAATTACTCCAGTGTGCTATTATACGCTTCTTTTTTGCAAATGCAAGAATAGAACGGAAACCGAACTTGTTTTCGGCCATTTCTCCAGTATTTCAGCAAAAAACTGGTCTTTTTGCAAAGTTTCGTTTCTCCGGCAGCGCCTTGCGCCGGAAAGTCTGCTGTGCTATACTGAACACAGAAATCAAGTAAGGAGGTCAGCCTATGGAACCTTTCATCCTGCGGGAGGGCCCGGTGGCGGTGCGGCCCCTCCGCCCCCAGGACGCCCCCCTGCTTCTCACCTGGATGCGAAACCCCCAGGTGCTGGCGTTTTACGGCGGCCGGGACATGGCCTACACACCGGAGAAAATCCAAGAGGACTTCTACGCCCCCGAGGAGGGCGCCCGCCGCTGCCTGGTGGAGTTTGAGGGCGCGCCGGTGGGCTACATTCAAATCTACCAGCTGGACGCCCAGCTGTGCCAGGAATACCACTACCCCTATCAGCCGGGGGAGCTCCTTTTTGGCATAGACCAGTTTATCGGGGAGCCGGCGCTGTGGGGCAAACAGATAGGCCGGCGGTTCCTTGCGCTGGTGCTGCGCCGCCTCACCCAGGAGGAGGGCGCCGCCGCCGTCATCTTGGACCCCCACGCCAACAATCCCCGGGCCCTGCGCTGCTACGAGGCCTGCGGCTTCCGCAAGCTGAAATTCCTGCCCCAGCACGAGCTTCACGAGGGCGTTTGGGAGGACTGCTGGCTGATGGAGTACCGCCCCGGCGCTCCCCGGTAAAGCGAAAGGCCCGCTGCCACCGCAGCAGGCCTTTTTTCTTTTTGGGGGATGCTTACGCAAAGAGCGCTTTTTCCGTCACACAGCCCAGGGGCAGAGGAAGTGCAGCACACCACCCCCGGCGCGCACGTGCGCTGACCTCTCGATGAGCACGAGCGACAGCGAGCTGCCCAAGGCGCGAAGTGACAGCGGAGGCACTCCGCCGCGGACGTGCGCTGGCCTCTCGATGAGCACGAGCGAAGCGAGCTGCCCAAGACGCAAATTGAGAACCCAGGCACTGGGCGCGGACGTGCGTTAGCGGCTCGCACAGGCGCGGCGTTTAGCCGCCGACCCAAGGCGCGACTTGACAGCGGAGGCACTCCGCCGCGAAGTGACAGCCCAGGCACTGGGCCGTGGACGTACCGCAAAAACTTTACCTTTGCTCCCTTTTTGCCTCTGCCATCCCTGCATCCAAACCCCGCAGATAGGCGTCCATCTGGCCCCGGCTGCGGAGCACCACCCAGGGCTTCTCCCCATACTTCTCCCGCAGCTCCAGGATTTTCGGCCGCTGCTGCTGGGGAAACGTCTGGATATACTCCATAAACTCCGGGTCCTCCTCGGTCTCCACCCAAGGCATGTCCGGCCGCACGGTGCCCCGGCGGGCCCGCACGCTCTCCAGGCACACCTCTACCGGCAAGTCCAAAAAGAACACCTGGGTGCACCGCTCCAGCCGCATCTCCAAGGTGCGGCCATAGTTGCCGTCCAGTATCCACGCCTGGGTGCGGGCCATGGCCTCCTCCAGCCGCTGGTCGAACTGGGCCTGGTCCACGGTGGTCTTGTCGGCGTTCCAAAACAGCCGGTCCAGGTAGACCAAGGGCAGCTGCTTCCGCTGGGCCAAGGCCCGGGAGAAGGTGCTCTTGCCGCTGCCGGGGCTGCCAATCACCAAAATCCGTTCCATACCGTCCTCCTATTTATACAGGGCCACCCCGGACTTGTCCACCGCCTCGTAGGCCTCGTGGAACGCATAGCCAAAGGCGCTGTGCATGGGGAACAAGTCCGACAGGGGCACCAGCACAAAGGCCCGCTCCCGGATGTGGGGATGGGGCACGGTCAGCTGGGGGGTGTCCGAGGAAAAGCCCTCGCACAGCAAAATGTCGATGTCCATGGTGCGGGCGCCGTGGTACTCCAGCCGCACCCGGCCCAGGCTTTGCTCAATCTCCAGGCAGTGCTCCAGCAGGCGCTGGGGCTTTAGGCTGGTCTCCAGCAGCACGCAGCAGTTGAGGTAGTCCTCCTGCTGGCTGATGACGTCAAAGGGCTCTGTCTCGTACAAATTGGATAGCTTCACAATCTGGGTGCCCTCCAGGCGCTCCAAGGCGTCCAGGGCCCGGGCCAGGTTCGCTTCCCGGTCCCCCAGGTTGGTGCCAAGGCCCAACACTACTTGCATTTCGCTGCCTCCTCCCGGCGCTGGGTGATTTCCACCGCCATATAGTCAAATTCCGCGGAGACGGGCGCCTCTGGCTTTTGCAGCAGCAGGCTGACCTCCTCCACCTGGGGGAAGCCCTCCAGCACGGCGTCGCACACAGCCTGGGCCGCCCGCTCGATGAGGTCGAAGCTCTGGGCGGTAAAGGCCGCCCGCACCGCCTTGACCACCGCGGCGTAGTTGACGGTGTCCTCCAGCCGGTCGCTGCGCCGCGCCTGGGAGAGATCCGCCCCCAGGCGCAGGTCCAGCACAAAGGTCTGGCCGTCCCGCTTTTCCTCGGGGTTTACGCCGTGATAGGCAAACAGCCGCAGCCCCTTGATGTGAATGGTGTCCATAGGATTGCCCCCTTCTCCAAATTTGTGTCACGCGCCCTTGAGGGCGTCTGCCATTTTGGCCGCCTGCACGGCCTCTTTCACGTCGTGGACGCGCACCATGTCCGCCCCGCCCAAGATGGCCGCCGTGTGGGCCGCCAGGGTGGCGGGCAGGCGCTCCTGGAAGGGCGGGTTGCCGCAGGGGGCCCCTGTCACCCGCTTGCGGGAGGCCGCCATCAAAAAGGCGCAGCCCTCCACCTTGGTGCGCTCCACGTGGGCCAGCAGCGCCAGGTTCTCCTCCAGGGTCTTGCCAAAGCCCACGCCGGGGTCAAAGCACAGCCGCTCTGGGGCGATGCCCAGCTTCCGGGCGGCCTGGAGCCTGTCCAGGAAGAACCCCCGCAACCGGGCGCAGATGTCCCCGCCGGTGGTGCCTGGGTCCATGACCACGCACCCGCACTGGGAGGACGCCGCCACCTGGAGCATCTCCTCCCCAAAGCCCGTCACGTCGTTGAGGATAGAGGCCCCGGCCTCCAATGCCTTTTGGGCCACCCAGGGGTAGAAGGTGTCCACGGACACAGGCAGGCCCGTGGCCTCCACCACCGCGGGCACCACCTGGGCAATGCGGGCCCACTCCTCCTCGGGGGGGATGGCCGTGTACCCCGGCCGGGTGGACTGGCCCCCAATGTCGATGATGTCCGCGCCGTCCCGGGCCATCTCCAGGGCGTGGGCCACGGCGGCCTGGGGGTCGCGGTACCTGCCCCCGTCGGAGAAGGAATCGGGGGTGACGTTTAAAATCCCCATCACATAGGTTCGGTGCAGGGGCAGCGCAAAGCGCCCCGCCTGGAAAACGGCCATAGGGCCTCCTTTCACACAGCAGGCAGAATGCCGGGCTGCCCCGGCATTCCTTGGGTTTTCTTCTTACAGGGATGCTTCTATCAGCTGGTTCAGCCGCTCCCGGGCGGCCAGCAGGGCTTCCGCCTGCTGGGGGTAGCTGGAGAAGGTCATTTCCCCAAAGCCGGGCAGCACCTTGGCCCCGGCGTCCTCCCCGGTGAGCTCCCGGGCCAGCTCCAAGGCCCGCAAATCCTGCAGGCCCTGGTGGAACACCTTCATCCGCAGGGACTGCACCGGGCCGTCCTCGCCCGGGTACACGGAGAAGGGGTCGCCGCCGGGGAAAGCCCCCAGGGCGTCTGTCACCCGCCAGGGGTCCAGCTTGTGGCGGGAATTCTGGCTGTACCAGAAGTTGTACCCCCAGTGCAAAAACCCGGGGATTTGGAACTTGTACAGCTGCCAGCCCACAATGCGGTTGCGGGCCGAGGGCTGGGCCAGGTAGCGGTTGCCCACGTCCACGCACTGGCTGCAGCAGTAATAGGCCCACAGGCCCGGCACCTGCCGCTCTAAGAAGGGCACAATGTGGTCCGTGGCGGCCACGGGGTGGTCCACCAGGCCGGTGTCGTAGCAGGCCGGGTCCGACAGGGCGTCGTACAGGGGGAAGTCCCCCAGCAGGGGCTTTACCAGCTCTTTGGCCTGGCGGTAGGATTCCAGGTGCTCCACCGTGGGCTCGTCGGAGATGTGGAACACCACCTTGCCGGAAAGGCCCTGCTCCCGCAAAAAGCTTGTCAGGGCCGGCAGCAGCTGCCCCAAAAAGCCCGCGTATTCCGGGGAGGTGGCGGGGGTGTCCCAGCCAAAGGCCCGGCGGCGCTGGCCCTTTTCCGTCACGTAGATGGCCGGGGCCGCCTTGGCTCCCCACTGGGTGAACAGGTGGGAGATTTCAAAGTACTCCATGCCGCAGCGGTGGGCCATGCGGATAAACCGCTCCACCAGGGAGAAGTCAAAGCGGTACGCCTCCCCCTCCTTCTCCACGCCCAGCAGCTGGACGCAGGGCCGCTCGGTGCCGATTTCCGTATCCAGCGGCGGGGTGAAAAGGGGCGTGAGCACCATGTTCATGCCCTCCTCCCCGGCGGCGGAGAGGAACTTCTCCCACAGGGCCCAGTGCTCCTCGGACCACACCGGCACATGGTAGTAGTCGGCCAGGCAGTCCCCGTGGAACCACTGGGTGTACACCAGCTTTTGGGGCGGCAAATCCACCCCCACCACGTGGAGGGTGAACGTGGCTTCCGCCTCCCCCGCCTTGCTGGCAAAGCGCAGGGTGATGGGGTAGTCCCCCCCTGGGCAGCCCTGGGGTACCTTGCCGTTTACCCACAGCACCGTGGGCAGAAAGGCGCTGACCTCCACCGCGGCGCCCTCCAGGGGCAGCAGGGGGTCGGGGAACAGCCCCGGCTGGATGGTGAGGTAGCCCTCATCGTGGCGGGCGGGATAGGCCGGCATGGCGCAGGGCACCTGGCCCACCTGGAACACCTCCACCCCGCCCAAGGGGGAGGCCGCCTCCACCTGCACCGGGGTGATGTCCCAGCCGTCCCGCTGGAGCACCACTTGAAAGGCGAACTCCTCGCCCCCCAGGCAGCTGGCTTTTGTGTAGGGCTGGGCCTCCACCGGCCGGCCCAACAGGAATTTTTCCAAAGGGGAATATAGGCTCGCTGTAAGCATACAGGATGACCTCCTTGCGATAGATTGCTCTATCCCCCAGTATACTGGGCAAGGGTGCCAAAAGTAAAGGGCTTTTTGCAAGATTTTTGAAAAAAGGGCCGCATCCGGCCCGCTGCCTGGGATGCGGCTCCCTGCTGGAAAAGCCTGGCCTGTGGACGCTGTTTCCCCAGCTTCCTTTTCTGCGCCGCGCTCGGCCCACGCCCCAGGGGCGGAGAGAGTACAGCACACAGCCCCCGCCGCGCACGCGCGCTGGTGGCTCGATGAGCACGAGCGATAGCGAGCTGCCATGGGCGCGAATTGCCCGGGGTGCAACCCCCGCGAATTGACAGCCCAGGCACTGGGCCGCGCACGTGCGCTGGTGGTTCGCACAGGCGTGAGCGTAGCTCACCGCCCCCAGGCGCGAATTGACAGCGGAGGCACTCCGCCGCGAATTGCCCGGGGTGCAACCCCTTAGCCGTGCTCGGGGCCGGTGATGGGGTCGGGGTACTCCTGGCCGAAGGTCTCCACGGTGACCTTCTCCATAATCTGGTCCTCGTAGGGGCGGTCGGCCCGGTCCCGAGGGGCGGATACAATGGCCTGGGCCACCTCAATACCCTCGGTCACCTTGCCGAAAGCGGCGTATTGGCCGTCCAGATAGGGGGCGTCGTCCACCATGATGAAGAACTGGCTGCCCGCGGAGTTGGGCCGCTGGCTGCGGGCCATGGAAATCACCCCCGTGGTGTGGCGCAGGCCGTTTTGGAAGCCATTGCTGGCAAACTCGCCCTGGATGCCGTAGCCGGGGCCGCCCATGCCGGTGCCCTCCGGGTCGCCGCCCTGAATCATAAAGCCGGGGATGACGCGGTGGAAAATGGTGCCGTCGTAAAAGCCGCGCTTGACCAGGTAAATGAAGTTGTTCACCGTGTTGGGGGCCACCTCGGGATAGAGCTCCACTTTCAGGGTGCCCTGGGTGGTCTGGATGGTTACAATGGGATTTTGCATTGGATATACCTCCCTAAAGAGTGTTGTGAGGCGGGGCGCGCCCGCCTGGTTTGTTTGAGATACCCTAGTATAGCACAGTTTCCCCGGGAATGGGGGCGCTTTCACAAAAAGTTTTCAAAGTAGAAAAGGATGTGGTCCATCATGAAAAACGGCAGCCTAAAGCTGGCCTCTTGGAATGTAAACGGCCTGCGGGCCTGCATGGGCAAGGGCTTCCCCCAGTTTTTGGAGGAGGAAAGCCCCGACGTCCTCTGCCTGCAAGAGACGAAAATGCAGCGGGAGCAGGCGGATTTCCAGTTCCCCGGCTACCACGAGTATTGGAACTCCGCCACCACCCGCAAGGGCTATTCCGGCACGGCCATCTTCTCCAAGAGGGAGCCCCTCTCTGTCACCTACGGCATCGGCCGGGAGGAGTTCGACGGGGAGGGCCGTGTCATCGCCGCGGAATATGAGGAGTTTCTCCTGGTGACGGTGTACACCCCCAACGCCCAGCGGGACTTGGCCCGCATCCAGTACCGCATGGCCTTTGAGGACGCCTTCCGGGAGTACCTCACTGCCCTGCGGGAGAAGAAGCCCGTCATCGTCTGCGGGGACATGAACGTGGCCCACCGGCCCATCGACTTGAAAAATGACAGGGCCAACATCGGCAACGCGGGCTACTCCTACGAGGAGCGGGGCAAGTTCGCCGAGCTGCTGGCCAGCGGCTTTGTGGACAGCTTCCGCCACTTCTACCCCGGCTTGGAGGGGGCCTACTCCTGGTGGAGCTACATGGGGGCTGCCCGGCAGAACAATACCGGGTGGCGCATCGACTACTTCCTGGCCGACGAGCGCCTGGTGCCCCAGCTGGAGGACAGCCGCATTTTGCCCCAGGTGATGGGCAGCGACCACTGCCCCGTGGAGCTGCTGCTGAAAGGGGGCGCCCCGGCATGACGGAGAGGGAGCGCCTGCGCCAGTGGGTGCAGGAGAGCAAGAGCACGGTGTTCCTGGGCGGGGCGGGCGTCTCCACCGCCAGCGGCATCCCGGATTTCCGCAGCGCCCACGGCCTGTACCAGCAGAAAAAGCAGGGCCTCTCCTACGAGGAGATGCTCTCCCACGGGTATTTCGTCCGCCATACGGCGGAGTTTTACGACTTCCTCCGGGGCGTGATGCTCTACCCCGACGCCAAGCCCAACGGCGCCCACTATGCCCTGGCCCAGCTGGAGCGGCAGGGCAAGCTGCGGGCCGTCATCACCCAGAACATTGACGGCCTCCACCAGATGGCGGGTAGCCGGAACGTGCTGGAGCTTCACGGCAGCGAGAACCGGTACACCTGCCTCGCCTGCGGGAAGCGGTACGACATGACCTGCGTCACCCAGACCACCGGCGTGCCCCGCTGCGCCTGCGGGGGGACTATCCGGCCGGACGTGGTGCTCTATGGGGAGAGCCTCAACGAGAAGGACTTGCGCCAGGCCATCCGCTATGTGGAGGAGGCGGATTTGCTGCTGGTGGCGGGCACCTCGCTGGTGGTGTACCCCGTGGCCGGGCTGGTGGAGTATGTGCGGCCCGGGGCCAAGCTGGTCATCCTCAACCGGGACCCCACCCCCTATGACAGCCGGGCGGACCTGGTGCTGCGGGGGGACCTGGTGGAGGAGCTGGCCCACTGCGTGGAATAAAAAAGGGCATCCAGTTCACATTTTGGGACAGGGCCTTTTGTTTTGCCGTTTGTTACAGGGCTTTGCACTCCCCGGGGGCCAGGGTGCTTACCTGGCCGTTGGACTCATACCACAAAGTCTCGCCGGTGGGGTTGTAGGCCAGCTTGCCGTCGGCGGAGAGCTCCACCGCCCGGATGGCCGAGACGTACCGGCACAGCTGGATGTTGGTGCAGTACCACACGTGGTCCTGGCCGCCCATCAGCGCGGCGAAGTCTTCGATGATATGCCAGCTGTCCCCCCAGGCGAACTCAAAGCTGTGGCCCCACACGTACATCAAAGAGAGGCCCATGTCCGGGGCGGCCAGGAATTTCTTGCCCAAATCCAGCAGCCGGGGGTCGCCGTGGTGGCAGGTGGAGTGCCAGCGGAGGAAGTCCGCGGGCAGGTGGAACTCCCCGGTGGCCACGGTGGTGCGGGAGTACAAAATCCCCTGGGCCTTGGCCATGGCCACCACCTCGTCGGAGTAGCAGCCATAGGGGTAGGACATGCCCACCACCAGGCCGCCGGTGAGGGCCTCCAGGGCCTTGCGGTCCTCGGCGATTTCCCGGGAGACCTGGGACAGGGGCGAGGACATGGGGTGCAGGTGGCTCACGGTGTGGACGGCCACCTCGTGGCCCTGGTACAGCTCCTTCACCTCCCCGGGGGCGACGAAATCCCCGTTGGGGGCGTGCAGCCCCAAAGTGCCGGAGTTCAGGTGGAAGGTGCCCTTTAAGCCGTGCAGGTTGAAGATTTCCACCAGCCGCCTGTCGAACTCCCGGCCGTCGTCGTAGCTGAAGGTCAGGGCCTTTTTCAAGCCCTGGGGATAGGTAAATTCCATAGACAAATCCTCCCTGCGTGAAAATGGTTTTTCTTCATCATAGCACAAACCGCCGCGGGACGCCAGTGGGAGGGGCATTTTTTCCTATTCCTCTGGGGCACGTGGCGTGACGCCTGGTTTTTTGCCTGCTTCGCGGCGTTGGCCAAGAAACCGGCATCCGACTGGGCCGGGGACGCAATAGAGTTTGTCAAAAAGGGTGGGTGATAAAGACACTGGCAGCTTCCGTCCCCAGAGCTTCATCACCCGCCAGGAAGTGGCGGCTGTGCTGAAGAAGGAGCGAGAAAAGGATGAAACAGTAAGTGGCCCCGGTTTTCCAAAATGGATGCCGGGGCTTTTTTGTTTCATCAGGAGCGGTGTAAAATAGGTATCTTCGGCCTGATGTGTATATTTCCATGACCTTTCACAAATTCCAGGTTTAGTAATCCACCAACGCTGACGGACTTTATACCGTCAAATCCCGTCAAAACCTGCCATTTTGAAAAAGAAGAAAGCCTAGCAAAAACGCTCAAAAATGGCGTAAATGCTAGGCTCTTGTTTGGTGACCCATCGGGGATTCGAACCCCGGACACCTTGATTAAAAGTCAAGTGCTCTACCGACTGAGCTAATGAGTCATACAGCTGCCTATTCCTAGACAGCTTATTTATTATAGCAAGAAAAACTCCCGCTGTCAACTGGGAAAAAAGCGGTTTTTAGGCCTTTGCCACGAAATGCTTCACCACAGCCTCCCCATCGTGGCTGGAGAAGTCATTGGCGGAGAGGTCCAGCCCGCCGTGCATCAGCAGGGCGCCGGAGTACACATGGCCTGTCTCCTCGTCGGTGTAGAGCTTGTCCGGGTCCAGGCCGGGCAGGCGCAGGGGCCGGTACAGGTTGATGGGCTGGCGCATCACCACCCGGGTGAACAGCACCTCGCTTTTGTCCGGGCTGACGAAGGCCCAGTCGCACAGATAGGGGTCCTCGGTGGGGGAGGTGATGCGGTAGAAATCGCCGTAGTGGGTCAGGTCGTAGTACTTGTGGTAGTCCGCCACCTGGGCCTTGACGGCTTCCTTCTCCTCCTGGGTGAGCTTGCCGGGGTCCAGCTCGTAGCCGAAGGTGCCGCACAGGGCCACCGCCGCCCGGGTGTGGATGTCGGTCCGGGGGTTGGCGGAGACGTGGGCGCCCATGGCCGCCGGGGGATAGCACAGGGAGGCGCCGAACTGGATGGTCAGCCGCTCGATGGGGTCGGTGTTGTCGCTGGCCCAAATCTGGGGGGAGAAGTACAGCATGCCCGCGTCAAACCGGCTGCCGCCGCCGGCGCAGTTCTCCAGCAGGATGTGGGGGAAGGCGGTGGTGATGCGGTCCATCAGCTCGTAGACGCCCAGCACATAGCGGTGGAAGAACTCGCCCTGGCGCTCGGGGGGCAGCTGGGCGCTGGCCGCCTCGGTGATGTGGCGGTTGCAGTCCCATTTTATGTAGGCGATGTTGTTCTGGGAGAGCACGTCGTACATCTGCTGGAAGATGTTGTCCCGCACGTCCTGGCGGGTCATGTCCAGCACGTACTGCTTCCGGGCGATGGAGGGCACTCGGCCCTGGGCGCAGATGGCCCAGTCGGGATGGGCGCGGTACAAATCGCTGTCGGGGCTGATCATCTCCGGCTCGTACCAGATGCCGAACTGGATTCCCAGGTCGTTCACCCGCTGAATCAGGTGGGAGAGCCCGCCCTTCAGCTTCTTCTCGTTGACCCACCAGTCGCCCAGGGCCCGCTGGTCGTCGTTGCGGTTGCCAAACCAGCCGTCGTCCATCACCAGCATGTCGATGCCCAGCTCTTTGGCGCCCTTGGCGAACTCCACCAGCTTGTCGTCGTCAAAGTCGAAGTAGGCGGCCTCCCAGCTGTTGATGAGCAGGGGGCGCTTCTTTTTGGTCCACTGGCTGCGGCACAGGTGATCCAGGTAGAAGTGGTGGAAGGTGCGGCTCATGCCGCCCAGGCCGGTGTTGGAGTAGACCAGCACAGCCTCGGGCGTCTGGAAGCTCTCGCCGGGCTCCAGGCGCCAGCGGAAGTCCGTGGGGTTGATGCCCAGCAGCACCCGGGGGCAGCCCTGGGTGTCCACTTCAATGTCAATGGCGAAGTTGCCGCTGTAGACCAGGTTCATGCCCCAGGCCTCGCCCTGCTCCTCGGTGGCGGTGTGGCGGCACAGGGCCACAAAGGGGTTGTGGTTGGAGCCCGTCATGCCCCGCTTGGACTGGATGCCCTGCAGGCCGTGCTGCAAGGGGTGGCGCACGGTGGTGTTCTCCTTGTTCCACTTGCCGTAGACGTGGACCATGTCCAAATCCATGGTGGGCAGCTCCAGGCAGGAGCTGAACGCCCGCTCCAAGGTGAGGGCCGCGCTGCCGGTGTTCTCCAGGCGCACGCTCTTGGCCAGGACGGGGTAGTCTTCAAAGACGGTGTACAGCAAGGTGGCCTTCAGGCCGGTGACGGCGTCCAAAGTCTCCACTTCCAGCGTCTGGGCCTTGCCCTCCCGGTCAAAGGTGGCAGGCAGGCCGGGCAGGCTGGGCTTGCCGTCGTAGATTTTGTGGGAGACATAGCGCACGTCGGTGACAGAGTCCCCGTTGCTGTTGCGGGCGGAGAGGGCCGCGATGCGGTAATCCCCGGCGCCGTTGGTGGCGTACTCCATGGGGGTGATGTCCGGGGAAAAGCGGGGGTCCTCAATGTTGGGGTTGTAGGGGTTCTGGGAGGAGAACCAGCTGCGGTACATAAGATAGGACAGGTCCGTGTCGGGGATCTTGGCGCCGTAGTACAGGTGCACCAGGTAGTTTTCCTCATAGACCATAAAAGCGTAGGTGGATAGGTTGGTATCCAGCTTAAACAGGCGATGCTGCGGGTCGTAGGTGATGGGCATAAAAGCTACCTCTTTCCAAAAGGGATTTTCGTGCTTATAGTAGCATACAAGCCGCCTGGTTGCAAGGCGGGATTTTGGATTTTTCCCCCCCTCTTTTTTACGGCTCCAGCCGCTGGCTGAGGAGCACCAGGTCCTGGGTGGTGAGGAGGCCGTCGCCGTCCAGGTCCCCGGCCCGGCGGGCGGCGCCCTGGGTGGAGCTGTCCTCCAGCAGCAAAGCCTGGGCCTGGCGCAGGTCCGCCTGGGACAGCGTGCCGCTGCCGTCGCAGTCCCCCAGCACGGCGATGGTGTACTCCCCGGCGGTCATGCCGGTGGCCAGGTTCCCGGAGGTGACGTCCGTGCCGTCCGGCCTGCGGATGTGCACCGCCTCTGGGGCGAAGTAGGCCAGCAGCTCTTTCACGGTGACGCCCTGGGGCATCACCAGCAGGCCGCCTTCCTGGACAATGCCCTCCGGCGTCGGCGGCGGGCTGGGGGTAGGCTCCTGGCTGGGTGTGGGTTCGGGCGTGGGCCCCGGCGTCTCTGTGGGGACAGGCGTTGGCTCTTGGGTAGGCGTGGGTTCCGGGGTGGGCTCCTCCGAAGGGGCAGGGGTAGGCGTTGGCTCCGGACTGGGCGTGGGGGTTGGCTCCGCCGTGGGGGAGGGCGTAGGCGTGGCCGCCGCCTCCTGGAAGGACAGAGGCGTAAACCAGAAGAAGCCGTCCTCCGCGGTGAGGGCGCCACTGCCGCACACCGCCAGCAATTCACCCCGGGGCTGGGCTTGGGCCAGGACCTCCCCAGAGAGGGACGCCCACTGCACCGTGCCGCCGCTGCCGTAAACCAGCCGCCCCTCCTGGTCCACGGCGCAGAGCTGGCCGCTGGCTAAGGGAGCGCTCCCCACGGGGGACAGGCTCCCGCCGCCCAAGCGGTAGAGGCGGCCGTCGGTGGCTGCCATGTAGTTTTCCCCCACCAGGCACAGGGGCGCTATGTCCCCGGCTGGGATTGCCTCCCACTGCCCCGGGGAGGCGGCGCTGCCCACATACAGCTGCCCGGCCGCGGCTGCCACCAGGGTGCCTTGGGGCGTCACCTCCAAAAAGGACACGCCGCTCACCATACTGCCGCCAGCCTGGACCACGGACAAACTGCTGTCCTGGACAGAGCCTGTCATCAAAAGGCCGTTCGCATAGAAAAACCGGCCCTCCCCGTCGCAGTCGAACACCGCGAAGGTGTCCTCCGAAACGCCGAAAAGAAGCCGGGAATGAATGGGTTCTAAGCCAAAATTGGGCAAAGTGAACTGGTGCAGGGTGTACCCCGCGGCGCTGTGCTCCACGGCGAACAGGCTGCTGCCCCGCTGCCGGGCCCACACCAAGGTGCCCTGGAAAGACACATAGTTGGACACAGTTTCCCCTGTGGCCGTATCCAAAGCGTACAGGGCAGAGGTGCCGGGGGCCTGGCCGGAGTAGGCCAGCAGGCACAGGCCGCCCTGTTCTTCAAACAGGCGCACTTCCCCGCCGGGCGGGATGGAAGCCACCTGCCGGGCGGCGGGCTGGGTTTCTCCCAAAAAGGCCAGCAGGAATACAAGAGCCCCCAGGGCGCAGAAGGTGGCAAGAGGGCGCAGCCCTCTCAGCTTGTGGAACGGGCGTGGGTGTGTCCTCATGTCCAAGCCTCCTCTCCCGGGGCACAGGCGGTTTAGAGCTGTTCCTGCCGCTCGATGAAATACTCCCTTGCCAGGCTGGTGTCCTTGGTCAAAGAGGCCAGAACCAGCTTGTAGACCCCCGCGGGGTCCTTGTAGAAGGAGCGCTTGACCATCTCCGCCTGGGCCCTGTCGGGCACGTACAGGGTGACGGCCATCAGGTCCATGTCCCCGCCGGAGATGTGGCAGGTGACCTGGTACCCCTGTTTGATTTTTTGCAGCTCCACCCGGTTCTCCCGCTGGGCCTTGGCCTGGGCCAGCAGCGTGAAAGCCGCCTCCAGGGCCTTGTCCCGCACGGAGAGGGGTAGCGTGGCGTCCAGGGAGTTGGCAATCTCCAGGCCTCCCCGGGTTACGGCGCAAAAGCCCTGCTCATCCTGGGTGATGTTCCCCTGCTTCAGCAGCGTGGCCAGGGCATCCTCCACCTCAAAGTAATTGGCCAGGCCCTTTTCCTGGATGATGCGGGAAAGGTCCTGCCGGGAGAGGGGTGCCCCAACGCTTGCCAGGATGTAGCAAAGCAAAATGCGGATGTCGTTTTTGTGCCAAAGGCCGCCGGGCTCTACGCCGGCGGAAAAAGCATCCTGCTTCATGGGCAGACGTCCTTTCTTTAGAATAACCAAAGAACTACTTCCAGTATAGCGATTTTTTAGGGGAATGGCAAGGGGTTTTCCCCGCCGGGGGAAGAAAACTTCTTCACTTCTGCTTCCCGATGGTTTCGGGGCCGGCGCCCATCAGGCGGCGGTTTTTCACAATCACCACCAGCCGGAAGGCCAGAATGCTGCCCTCTGTCAACGAGGTGAGCAGGCACAGGGATACCAGGTTGATGCCCACGGTCAGCCACAGTACCGCCACCCCGGCCAGGTACACAAAGGTGCCGAACACCACGGAGATGTTGGCGAACTTGGCCAGGCCCATGGCCCCCATGGTGGGGTAGCCCAGCACGTAGTTGGGGAAGCAGAACACCGCCACGGGAATCAGCAGCCGCAGGGGCAGCACCACCTGGGAGCCCTCCTCCCCCAGCCAGAGCACCAGCAGGGGCTCGGCGAAGATAAACACAATGGCGCAGCCCACCAGGATGATGGGGTAGACAAGGAGCATGGCCTTTTTAATCAGGCGGAAGTTGCGGTGCTTCATCATGTGGGGGTACAGGCTGTCCGCAATGGGGGACATACCGCTGCGGGCCGCGCCGATAATCTTGTCGGCGTTGGTGTACAGGCCTGTGGCCGTGGGGCCCGCCATAGTGCCCAGCAAAATGCCGTTTAAGTTGGAGTTGATGGACCCCGCCACCTTGGAGAGGAAAAACTGGGAGGATTCCTTTAGCTCCACCCACACCTCGTACCAGGTGACTTTGCAGAACCGCACCCCCACCTTGCGGAACAGGTGCCAGTAGACAAACACAATGGCGCCCACGTTGCCAATGGCGGTGAACAGGGGCACCATGTAGTAGTCCCCAGGCTGGCGGACAAAGAGGAAAATCATCATGGTGGCGAAGAACTTGATGGCCACGGCCCGCACGGTGATGGTGGCCATCTGCTCCAGGCCGCGGTACATAAAGTCCGGCAGCAAGGCGTAGGTGCACACGGAAATCAAATAGAAAGCGTACACCAGCACCTGGCTCATGTCCGGCAGGGAGGGGGCGATGAACACGAACAAGATGAGGAAGGAAAGGGCCATAAACAGGGCCTTTGCCAAAATCACGCAGGTGAGCACCTTGTTGAGCACGTTCTTGTCCTCCCGAAAGCGGGAGACCTTCGCCGTGGCGGAGTAGATAAAGCCAAAGTCGATGAGGATCTGGAAAAAGTTGGTGGCGTATTGGGCCGCGCCCAGCACGCCGATGAGCTCCACCCCCAGCACGCGCATCTGGTAGCCTTGGGTCACCAGGCCCAAAGCCATGTTGGAAAACTGCAAAATGTACAGCATCACCGTGTTTTCCAGCAGGCCGCCCCGGTGGCGTTGAATTTTCTCTTTTATGCCCATAGGGTCACTCCTTTCAGCCCAAGCGGCCTTTCAGTTGGAACAGCAGCGCCACCAGGCCGTAGCGCTTTTTCCCCAGCAGGGAGAGCAGCAGCCGGTGGGCCCGGCTCATGCGGGAGAGGTAGGGGCACTGGCGCCAGTCTGGGAACCAGCGCTCCAAATAGGCCCGCAGTTCCCTCAGCAGGGGATGCTTTTTGTCAATGAGCAGCACCCGCACCGAGGCGGTGAGGTAGGCGTGGTACACCACCAGGTAGCACAGCTCCTGGCGGTACTTCTCGAAAAGGCCCTGCCGCTGGAACCAGGGCAGCAGGTCGTCGAAGGCCTCTACGATTTCCCGGTTCCGGGCGGCGTTCTGGTTTTTGGTGATGGAGCCCGTGCGGCTGAAATAGTTGTAGCCCACATAGTCCAGGTACACCACCTGGCGGGCTTCCGCCAACAGCTTGGGCGTGGTGCGCATATCCTCGTACCACACCCGGGGCGGGAAGAGGATGCCCGTGCGCTCCAGCAGCTCCCGGCGGTACAGCCGGATGCAGGCGGAAGGAGAGGTAAGCAGCAGCGCCGGCTGTTGCTCCAGAGGGAGGCCCCGGTCCTTGGGGGCGTTTTCCATATAGGTTTGTAAGATGCGCCCCCCCTCGTCCACCGAGCGGTAGGCGAACATCACCAGGTCCGCCTCCTCCCGCAGGCCGGCCTCCATGGTCTTTTCCAAAGTCTGGGGCTCAATCCAGTCGTCGCTGTCCACCAGCAGCAGCCAGTCCCCCTGTGCCTGCTGGATGCCCGTGTTCCGGGCGCCGCCCAAGCCCTGGTTTTTCTGGTGGATGACCCGGACGCGCCCGTCCTTTTCCGCCAGCTTGTCGCACAGCCTGCCGCTGCCGTCGGTGGAGCCGTCGTCCACCAGCAGCAGCTCAAAATCCGGCTCTGTCTGGGCCAGGATGGAATCCACGCATTTCTCCAGATACTTCTCCACATTGTATACCGGCACAACCACCGTTGCTTTTGGCATAGAAACACCTTGCTTTCCAAAAAATCCTGCTCTTAAAGAAGTATTATACACACTCCCTGGGCCTTTTGCAAACCTTGCGGAAAAATGCAAAGTTTGCTTGACATTTTATGCAAAGTACGCTATACTAAAATTGCAAAGCAAACTTTGCAATCTTCGAAAGGGGGGAGCGGCCATGAAAACGCGTATCCCAGAGCTGCGCCGGGAGCGGAAGCTTTCCCAAGAGGAGCTGGCCCGGGCGGTGGGCACCACCCGGCAGACCATCACCTCCATTGAGGTGGGGCGGTACACAGCCTCCCTGCCTCTGGCGTACAAGATTGCCCATTATTTTGGACTGACCATCGAAGAGGTATTCGACTTTTCAGAGCTGGAAGGAGAGGTGCACCATGGATGAATACCGCAAACGCATCAAACGGGAAAACATCTGGCTTCGCATTGGCGTGGTGCTGATGCTGGCTTTAGACGTGGTGGTGGGGGTTTTCTGGGAGGAGATCTTCCCGGACCCCCGCACCATGAGCGGTCAGGCAAGGGCCATGCAGAGCATTCTGTTTTTCGGCTTTTGGCTGTACCTGATCCTGCGGCTGATGTTCAACTGCAAAAAGCTTCGCAATCCCGATAAACTGGAGGCGGACAGCCGCCGGCAGCAGGACGAGCGGCGCCTCCTGGTGGGGGAGAAGGCCGCCAAGCTCTCCGGAGACCTTACCCTGGTGGGGCTGACCCTGGCGGTGTTTGTGACAAGCCTCTATAATATGGATATGTTCAACGCCCTGTATTACACACTGCTGGGATGTGTCCTTTTGCGGGCGGGGAGCTGGTTCTATTACAGCCGGAAATATTGACCGCCCCCGCCGGATGTGCTACAATAAGCGAAAGTACGCGGCGGGTGCGCCCGGGGCGGCTTGGAAAATTGCGTCAGAGAAAGAGTGGATACACACATGGTAAAGATTGTCACCGACAGCTCCTGCGACATCAGCCCCCAGCGCTGCGCCGGGCTGGGCGTGGAAATGCTGCCCATCACCGTGAACTTTGGGGGAGAGAGCTACCGCGCCAACCTCGATATTTCCAACGAGGAGTTTTACGAGAAGCTGGCGGCCGCGGAAGAGCTGCCCCACACCGCCCAAATCACCCCCGCCCAGTTCCAGGAAATCTTCAAGCCCTATCAGGAGAGCGGCGACGACGTGGTGTGTTTGTTCATCTCCTCCCAGATGAGCGGCACCTTGCAGTCGGCCCGGGTGGCGGCCAATATTTTGGGGGCGGACAACATCCTGCTGCCCGATACCCTCCATGTCACCTTCGCCTTGGGGCTGCTGGTGGAGGAGGCCGTGAAAATGCGGGACGCCGGCCTTTCCGGCAAGGAGATTGTGGCGCGGATCGAGGAGCTTATCCCCCGGGTGCGGCTGTTCGCCATGATTGAGGATTTGAAGTATTTGAAGATGGGCGGGCGGCTCTCTGCCACCAGCGCCTTGGTGGCCAGCATTCTGGGCATCTGCCCCATCATCACCTTAAAGGACGGCCTGGTGGAGGTGGTGGGCAAGGCCCGTGGCAAGAAAGCCGCCTTTGCCGCCATCCGCAAGTTTGTGGAGAAGGAGCCCATCTCCAGCGACTACTGCGTCACTGTGGGCCACGCCAATGTGCCGGAAAACTGCAAGGCCTTTGAGGAGTACATGGGCGACCTGCTGAAAAAGCGGGAGGTTCACGTGTCCTCCATCGGCAGCATCGTGGGCACCCACACGGGCCCCGGCGCCGTGGGCCTGGCCTATATCAAAAAATAAATGGAAACGGGAGCGGGCCTGCGGGCCCGCTTTTTGCAAAGCCCGGGAAAGGAGGCGCCGTGGGACAGCAAAAAAAGCGCAGGCTGCTGCGGGTGGGGCTGGCGGCCCTGGCCTTGGCGGCGGGGGCGGCGCTGCTGCTGCTCCTGCGGCCCCCCTGCCTGATTTTAGAGAGCACCGGGTACTACTGCGGCGCCTGCGGCGTCACCCGCCTGGTGGAGGAGCTGCTGCAAGGCCATGTGGAGGCGGCCTTCCGACAGAATGTGTACATGTTCTTCGTGCTGCCCCTGGCTGCGCTGTGGCTGGTGGGGGAGGCCGCCTGCTACCTGGGCGGGCGGCGCCCCCTGTGGAAGCGGCGGTGGATGCAGGCGCTGCTGGTGTGTGTGGCCGCCGTGGGGGTGGTCTTCACCGTGCTGCGGAACCTGCCGGGGCTGGAATGCCTCCAACCCCACGGATTGTAGACAAAGGGAGGTGGATTGCCATGGGGAAGAAGCTGGGCTGGCTGGGCGAGAAGCTGGCCTTTGGCTGCGGCGCGCTGTTTTCGTGGATTGTGGTGGTCCAGGGAGCCCTCACCGCCTGCCGGGGCGGGGGCTGGGCGCTGTTCACCTTGGCGGGCCTGGGGGGCATGGGGGCCCTGGTGCTGCTGGGGCTGCGGTACCTCAAGCCGGCGCGGGCCTTTTCCCTGGGGCTGTTCACCTTGCGGCTGGCCATAGCCCTGGGGGTGGTTTTCCTCTTTGGGGCCCAGCCGGTGCAGGATTTTAAAACCATGTACGACGCCGCCTGCCAGCTGGCCCGGGGCAGCCGGGAGTACCTGCAGACGGACTACTTCTACAACTGGGCCTACCAGACGGGCTTTGTGGCCTACGAGGCCTTGGTGGTGCGCCTGTTCGGCGAGGGCCTGCTGCCCTTGCAGGTGCTCAACGCCGTGTGGATGGCGGGCACAGGCTGCCTGGTGTACAGCATCGCCCGGCGGTTTTTGCCGGAGACAGGGGCCATGGCCGCCTCTCTGCTGTACGCGCTGTACCCGGGGCCCTACTTTCTGGCCGCCGTGCTGACCAACCAGCACATCGCCGTGTTTTTCTTCTACCTGGGCTTTTGGCTGCTGGCCCGGCGGGAGAAGCCCTCCCCTGGCGGGGCGGTGCTGGCGGGGCTGTGCCTGGCGGTGGGCAACGTCATGCGCCCCCTGGGGGCGGTGATAGTGCTGGCGCTGGTGTGCTGGGCCTTGGTGCGCCTGCTGCGCTGGAAGGGCCCCGGCGTGCTGAAGGTGGGCGCGCCCCTGCTGGCGGCGGGGGTGGCCTACTTCATCTCCACCGAGCTGTTCGACTGGCTGGTGCGGGTCACCGGCCTGAACCCCGAGGGGCTTGTGAACAACCTGCCCCTGTGGAAGTTTGTGCTGGGCTTCAACTTGGAGTCCGGCGGGGCCTGGAACCAGGCAGACTACAACGCCTATTACCTGCTGCCCCGGGACCAGGCGCCCCAGGCCATGGAGGAGATAGTGGGCCAGCGGCTCTCCTCCCTGGGGCTGGGGGGCTTCCTCCAGCTGTTCTGGAAGAAAAGCCAGACGATGTGGGGCTCCCTGGAGTACCTCACCTGGGGCTTTGGCCATTTAAACGGCGAGGCCCAGGTGCTGGGCGGGCTGACCCTCTCCCAGTGCCTCAACGCCCTGAACTACTTTGACAAGGGCGTGTTTTTGCTGGCCTTCCTGCTGGGAGGGCTGGCCTTGGTCCACGGGGTCCGGAAGGGCTGGGGGGACGGGGCGCGCCTGCCGGTGATGCTGGCCTTCCTGCTGTGCGGCTATTACGGGGCGCACCTGTTCATCGAGGTGCAGGCCCGCTACCGGTATTTCCTCATGCCGGTGCTGTTCCTGCTGGCCGGCGCCGGGGCCCAGCTGGTCTTGGCCTGGTGGCAGGGCCGGAAAAACAGCGGCGCCAAAACCCCGGAAACCCCTTGACTTAAACCGTGCTTTAAGTTATATAATAGTTGCATCCAAAACGATTTATAAAGGGAGGACGTTCCAATGGCAGAAAAATATCTGGGCGAAAGCATTAAGAACCTGGGCTTTGGCCTGATGCGCCTGCCCATGCTGGGCGACGAAATCGACATCGAGCAGACAAAGCGCATGGTGGACACCTTTATGGCGAAAGGTTTTACCTACTTCGACACCGCCTATGTGTACATCGGCGGCAAAAGCGAGGTGGCCTTGAAGGAGGCCGTGGTGGACCGCTATCCCCGTGACAGCTTCCAGTGCGCCACCAAGCTGCCCTTCTGGGATATGAAGGAACCCAGCGAGATGGAAACCGTTTTCCAGACCTCTCTGGATCGGGCCGGGCTGGAGTACTACGATTTCTACCTGCTTCACGGCTTAAACGCGGAAGTGGTGAAAAAGGTGGACGCCTTTGGCGGCTGGGACTTTGTAAAAGGGCTGAAGGAGCAGGGCCGCGTAAAGCACATCGGTTTCTCCTTCCACGACACCGCCGAGGTGCTGGAGAGCATCCTCCAGGCCCACCCGGAGATGGAGTTTGTCCAGCTGCAGATCAACTATGTGGACTGGGAGAGCGAAGGCGTCCAGTCCCGCAAGTGCTACGAGGTGGCCCGCAAGTACAACAAGCCCGTCATCATCATGGAACCTGTGCGGGGCGGGTCTTTGGCCATTATGCCGCCCCAGGTGCAGGAGGTCTTTAAAAAGGCCGAGCCGGAGATGAGCGTGGCCTCTTGGGCCATCCGCTACGCCGCCTCCCTGGAGGGCGTGCTCACCGTGCTTTCCGGCATGTCCACCGAGGAGCAGCTCAACGACAACGTCTCCTACATGGAGGACTTCAAGCCCCTGGACGAGGCCGAGCGCGCCACCGTGCAGCAGGTGGTGGACATCCTCAACAGCCTGCCCACCATCCCCTGCACCGCCTGCAAGTACTGCGTGGACGGATGTCCCCAGAAAATCAACATCCCCTCCATCTTCCGCACCATGAACGACCTGACCTTGTACAACAACGAGGCCGGCGCCAAGCGCTCCTACGCCAACGCCACCAAAGAGGGCGGCAAGGCCGGGGACTGCATCCAGTGCGGCAACTGTGAGGCCCACTGCCCCCAGAAGATTGAAATCATCGAGACCTTGAATGAAAGTGTTTATGAGTGTTTTCTACGGAAATTGAGCACAAATGTCAAATAATGTAAAAAAATCAAAAAAATTGAAAAAAGGGGTTGACGAATGGCAACTCTGATGATATACTGAATCTCGCTTCTGAGGAAGCGGGATTTCATTTTGAAAAACTTCAAAAGTTTTTTAAAAGAAATTAAAAAAAGTTGTTGACAAACGAAAATGCTTGTGGTAATATAAACAAGCTGTCGGACAGACAACGACAGATAAACAACCTTGATAACTAAACAGTGAAACACATACGATTCTCGAAAATTCTTAACGAATCATCATTCAAAAGAATGAACTTTTTATAACAGTAATGACGAGAGATAACTAAGCTAGTTGGTTGTCTTGAGTGAATCAAACACTTCTTAAGCCTTCGGCTTAATCAGTGTGAGTCGCAATTAAGCTGCTGCAAGCAGCGCTGAATTGCTAACACATTTTATCAGAGAGTTTGATCCTGGCTCAGGATGAACGCTGGCGGCGTGC
>OLOQ01000665.1_pt1 | contig 37921 bp, 29 predicted proteins | sample 1673101 | NCBI WGS metagenome assembly OLOQ01 (sample SAMEA3136754, study PRJEB25190) | human gut metagenome | biome: human gut; feature: human-associated habitat; material: faeces | place: Austria | collected 2013 | reverse complement strand
TCTCGGAAGGCACGTGCAGACCTTTCGTCATGGCCTCCTACCTTTCTTTCGGGCCCCTGTCAGGGCCGATTCGTTAGCGCCCCTCCGTGTGAGGCGTTATTGCTGACGACATATTTATATCCAAAATCAGTCCATACTTCCACCTTGCCCCCGAACGGTTTTATATGAGGGGTGAACGGCATACACATATACTTCACGCATGGCACACTTTGATTTAATAAAGTTTATTTACGTGCTTAAACGCGTTTTCAATCCAAATTGCAAATGGAACTTAACTTTATTAAACCACCCTCAAATTGCATATTTCTAATAAAGCTATGAATAGAATTAGCGATTCATACCGCGTCTCAACCATTTTCATTTTTATTCAGAAAAAAGTTTGTCCTATTCATTTTCTGATTACCAAGTTACCGTTTACCAGATGCTTGGTACCGTTTACCAGATGCTTGGTGCCGTTCACCGGAAGCTCAGTATAAGGCCCAGCGGATATCGGCTTGCCGTACCGCCTCATTTGTAACAACTTGACTTCTCGGTATAGAAAAAACGGACCCGATCCCTTTGAACTGCACCCCAAAACTTGGACGGCTTAAATAAGAACTACGCCGCAAGGGGCTGGTTCCGGAACTCCTCCGGGGTCAGCCCCTTCAGTTTAACCTGCCTTCGCCCCGTGTTCCAATGGGCGACGTACGCGTCCAGGTCCGCCTTGAAGGACTCGAAGTCGGGCCACGTCCTTCCCCGGAAGAACTCGTCCTTCATGTGGCCGAAGACCTGCTCGGTGGCGCCGTTGTCGATGCAGTTTCCCTTTCTGGACATGCTCTGGACGATCCCGGCGTCCCTCAGCCTCCCGCACCATGCGGCGTGCTGGTACTGCCAGCCCATGTCGCTGTGGAGCACCGGCGTCGCGCCCTCGGGCATCTTCGCCAGCAGCCGGTCGAGCAGCTCGGCCTGCTGCGCCATGTCCGGGCTGGTCGACGTCGACCACGCGACTATCTCCTTGCTGCCGAAGTCGTACACCGGCGCGAAGTAGGCCTTGCCCCAGGGCTGCTTGAACTCGGTGACGTCGGTGCCCACCTTCTGCCACGGCCCGTCGGCGGCGAAGTCGCGCCCGATGACGTTCTCGAACGTCTCGCCCACGACGCCCCTGTACGAGTTGTACCTATGGTAGTCGGTTTCGCGTCGGATGCCGCAGCGGACCCCCATCTCCCGCATCATCTTGAGCACGGTCTTGTAGGCTATGCGCGCGCCCAGCTCGGCGCGCAGGCACATGGCGACCTGGCGGTGGCCGCACCCGTTGGCCGTGCGCGAGAAGATCTCCGCCACCGCGTCCCGCAGCTCCGGGCGCGTCGGCCTGGCCGGGTGCGACAGCGCGTAGTAGTAGCTGGACCGGGCCATGCCGGCGCACTCCAGCAGGCGCCCCAGCTCGTACCCCTCCGCGCGCAGGGCGCTCACGGCCTCGACCTTCGCCCTGGTCAGATCCCGTCCCTCTCGACCAGGGCACGCAATTTTTTTAGGTAGGCCACCTCGGTCTCGAGCCTTCGGCAGCGCTCCTCGAGCTCCTGCTCGCGGGTGCGCCCGCGCGGCTTGGGGCCGGACCCCCTCGGCCTGCCCTTGGGCTTGGGCCTGAGCGCCTCGGCGCCGCCCTCGCGGTAGAGCGCGCACCATCTCTTGAGCGGCGCCAGGGACATGACCCCGAACGCCTCCATGGCATCCCGCTTGCTCATGCCGCCGTCGACCACGGCCGAGGCGGCGGCGACCTTCTGCTCGTATGTGTACCTGGTCTGCTTGCCGTCCATGGATAGCAGCACCTCGCTTCCGAACGACCGGTATACGTAGAGCCATTGTCTCACGGTGTCGCGCGGGACCGACAGCGCCTTCGCCGCCGACTTGAAGCCGTGCCCTCGCTCGAAGAGCCCGATCGCCGCCCTCCTGGCCTCGATGTCGTGTTTCACTCTCAAGTCGACACGCATAAAAAGCCTCCCATTTCTCGTGTCCAAGAAATGGGAGGCAGTTCACTTTGGGGAAACAGGTCCGTTTTCGATTATCGTCGGCCAATTTGAATACGGCCTTCGGAGGGAGTCGTGATCCTAGCGATCGAACTCCGCCAGGGCCTCGCCCAAAAGCCTTAAGCCCTCGCGAAGAACGTCCTCGCTCGCGCAGTAACCCAGGCGCGCGCCGCAGGGAAGTTCAAAGCGGCTACCGGGAACCAACAGCACTCCCCTCTCGGCCAGCAGGCGCTTGCAGAACTCCTCGTCATGCTCGGGAATGTCCAGCTGGATAAACGAGGTAGACACACCCTGTGGGGCCGTCCAGGAGACACGATGCTGCGTGTCGATCCAAGCCTGTGCGATATCGCGGTTGCCAAACACGATCTTGCGGTTGCGCTCGAGGATCTTGTCTTTGTGCTCGAGCACATAGGTCGCTAGGGCGTCGTTGAACACGCCGCCGCAAATCATAGTGTAGTCGCGGTAGGTGCGAATGCGGTTAGATACCTCTTCGTCTGCCACAACCCAGCCCACGCGGGCCGCAGGCGTCGAATAGGTCTTGGACACCGAGTTGGTGACGATGGCTTTCTCGTACACATCGGCCATCGACATAAAGTCCTCGGTGTTCTCAAGCGGCAGGTACACCTCGTCGCACAGCACATAGGCGCCAACCGAGCGGGCGATCTCGGCAATCTGGCCGAGCGTGTCGGCATCGAGCACCGTTCCGATGGGGTTCGATGCGTTGTTGATGCAGATGAGCTTCGTTTTGCCGTCCACAAGGCTTTTCAGCTCGGCCAAATCGGGCAAAAAGCCGTTTTCCTCGCGCAGGTGGCATATTTTCACCTTGGCGCCCAGCGATTCCGGGATGGAATAAAGCTGCTGGTAGGTGGGCAGCACGCTGATAACCGTATCACCCGGCTCTACCAGGGCGTTGATGACAAGGTCGTTCGCGCCGATGGCGCCGTGCGTAATGGTGGTATTTTCGGGGCGCACCGTCTCATACAGTCCGCACAGCCCTTCGCGCAGCGCCGCAGAGCCCTCGATGTCACCATAGGTCAGCTGCATGGCACGGATATCCTCCCACACCTTGTCGCCCTTGCCGGAAAGCCCGGCAAGCTCCTGCACGGTAAGCGACTTCACACACGTCTCGGCCAGGTTGTAGGTGCAGTTGTTCTCATAGGCGTTCATCCACATCTCTACGCCGAAATCCCGTATTTTCATCGTATTCCTCCTTTTCTCACAGCCGCACCACAGTGCCTATGCCCAGCGCTTCGGCCCTGCGCAGCGCGCAGGCTGCGGCGGCAAGGTCCTGCAGGGCAATGCCCGTGGACAGGCTGCAGCTGTCAATGGGGAACACGTGGCCCGCCAGCTCCGGCTCTTGGGCGGCCAGCTGACAGTTTTTCTGGGCGCTGGAAAGGGCCCCGCCCAGGCAGAAGTGGATGACGTCAAAGCCGGCCTCCACAAAGGGGCGGAAGTAGTCCACATACTCCCCCACGTTGATGGCCGCTGTCTGGGGCAATGCCTTCCTGTCGTAGTAGGCCTGGTAGATTTGGTCCACCTGGATGTCCACGTTGTCCTGATACTGCTTGCCCTCCAGGATGATGTGGAAGGGGTAGTAGTGCACGTCGTACCGGGCCTTGAGCTCCTCGCCCAGGTCGCAGGTGCTGTCGGCGCTGAGAATCACGTTTCGGTTGTTCATCTGGCAACATCCTCTCTCTTCTCCCGTGGAGAATTCCCAAAAGATTTTCTATGAGAAAGCGGCAGGGCGCCGCGTTCTTCCTGTTTGCGGAAAGCGCGCGTTGGTCAGGCGTGGGCAGGCGCCGCGGCGCTGGCCTTGGGGGCGGCCTCCTCCTGGTCCCGGAGGTTTTCCTTGGCCACGGCCAGCATCAGCTTGATGCGGTTCTCCTGGTTTACCTGGGTGGCGCTGGGGTCGTAGTCAATGGGCACAATGTTGGCCTGAGGGTAGAGGTTCTTCACCTTGCGAATCATGCCCTTGCCCACAATGTGGTTGGGCAGGCAGCCAAAGGGCTGGGCGCACACCACGTTGCCGTAGCCGCTCTCCACCAGCTCCATGGCCTCGGCGGTGAGCAGCCACCCCTCGCCCATTTTGCAGCCGTAGCCGATGACCTTCCCGGCCAGCTCCTTCAGATGGGAGTAGGGCGCCGGCGCGGTGAACTGGGGGAACTGCTTCACGGCGGCGATGAGGTCGGTCTCGTATTTGGTAAAGTACCACTTCAGCAAGGTGCACACCTGCTTTTTGGCCTGGCTGCCGCCGTACAGGCGGATGTCCTCCAGGCGGTTGTCCACCTTGAAAATCATAAAGGACAAAATGCCGGGCACCATGACCTCGCAGTCCTGCTCAAAGAGGAACTGCTCCAGGTTGTTGTTGGCCAGGGGGGAGTATTTGACGTAAATCTCCCCCACAACGCCCACCTTGATTTTCTCCACGTCCCGGCGCTTGATGTCCGCGAAGGATTGGGCGATTTTCTGAAAGTACTCCCGCACCTCCCGCTGGGAGAAGGCCTTGCCCTGCTGGAAAAGCTTTGTCAGCTGGCTGGTCCAGGAGTCCACCAAGGCGTCGCTTTCGCCGGGGGTCACCTCATAGGGCTTGGTCTGGTTTTTCAGCAGCATCAGCAGGTCGCCGTAGGTAAGGGCGGCAATGGCCTGGCGAATCATGGGCAGCGTGATTTTAAACCCGGAGTTGGACTCCAGCCCGGAGAGGTTCAGGGAGATGACGGGGATAAAGTCCAGGCCATCCTTTTTCAGGGCCTTGCGCAGCAGGTGGATGTAGTTGGAGGCACGGCACCCGCCGCCGGTCTGGGTCATGATAAGGGCCACCTTGTGCAGGTCGTACTTGCCGCTGTGCAGGGCGTGCATCAGCTGGCCAATGGACAGCAGCGCGGGGTAGCAGGTGTCGTTGTGGACGTATTTCAGGCCCTCGTCGGCGATTTCCCGGCCGGTGGTGCGCAGCAGGTCGATGTGGTAGCCAAAGCTCTCCAGCACGTTTTTGATAAGCTCAAAGTGGATGGGAGCCATGTTGGGGGTGATGATGGTGTAGTCTTTTTTCATTTCCCGGGTAAATTCCACCCGGTTGGCGTTGTCGGACATAGGGAAACATCTCTCCTTTCCCGTCTTTCCCAGACGGGAAAGACGTGTAAGGACACACCTTCGGTGTGCCACCCTACTTTCTTGAAAGAAAGTAGGCAAAGAACTTTTGAGTCGCGCTTTGGAGCGGTGAGCTGGCGCTCACGCTTGTGCAAGAGGCTGGCGCACGTCCGCGCCGTAGGCGGAGGAAAGTTTTCGCTGTACGTCTGCAGGACGTACTTGCCTTCTTTCAAAAGGCTGGCAGGGTGTGGGACAGAGTCCCACGAACTTAATAGCGTCAGCAAGCGCAGAAGAGGGGAGAGAAAACAATCCGGTGGATTGTTTTCTCTGGGAGGAACCTCGCCGGGGTTCCTCCCAAGCGAATCAAAGATTCGCAGCGCATTCCGCACGGTTCCTCTTGGAAACGCCCCAAAGCGAGTGAAACAGGCGACGGGTGTTTCCAAAACAAGTAGCCCCTTAGTGAGGTGTGGCTTCAGAACCCAGCCCCAAAGCGGCGAACAGGCTGCGCAGGCGGATGCGCACGGCGCCCAGGTTGGTGATTTCGTCAATTTTAATCTGGGTGTAAATGCGGTCGCCGGCTTCCAGGATAGAGCGCACCTCGTCGCCGGTGATGGCGTCCACGCCGCAGCCGAAGGACACCATCTGCACCAGGTTGATGCGCTTGTCGCCGCTGTCCGCCACGAACTTGGCGGCGGCGTACAGCCGGGCGTGGTAGGTCCACTGGTTCAGCACGTGGGTGGGGAACTTGGTCTCCAGCTCGCTGACGGCGTCCTCGGAGATGACCACCGCGCCGCACTCGCAGATGAGCTTGTCAATGCCGTGGTTGATTTCCGAATCCAGGTGATAGGGCCGGCCGGAAAGGATGATGACGGGCAGGTCCTTCTCCTTGGCCAGGGCCAGGTATTCCTGGCCCTTCTTGTGGATGCGCTCCATGTGGGCGTAGTACTCGGCGTAGGCGGCGTCGGAAGCGGCTTTCACTTCCTTCTCCGGGATGGGGTCGAAGTACTGGGCTAGGATGTTTGTCATCTTGCCGGGGAAATCCTTGCGCCGGTGGAGGCCCACATAGTCGTAGATGAATTTCACGTTCTGCAGGGCGGCGATGTTGGCGTCCAGTACCTCGGGATAGTAAGCCACCACAGGGCAGTTGTAGTGGTTGTCCCCCAGGTGCTCGTCCAGGTTGTAGCTCATGCAGGGGTAGAAGATGGCGTCCGGCTTCTGATCCAGCAGGGCCTCGATGTGGCCGTGCATCAGCTTGGCCGGGTAGCACACCGTGTCCGAGGGGATGGTGTGCTGGCCACGGAAGTAGAGCTTGCGGTCGCTCTCCGGCGAGTGGAACACCCCAAAGCCCAGCTTGGTGAAGAAGGTGTACCAGAAGGGGTACAGCTCGAACATATTCAGGCCCATGGGGATGCCGATGGTGCCCCGGGGGCCGGTGCAGGGCTTGTAAGAGGCCAGCAGCTCCTTTTTGTAGTCGTACAGGTTGTACTGGGCGGTGGGGCTCTCCTTTTTCAGGGGCTTGTCGCAGCGGTTGCCCGCGATGTACCGGGCGCCGTTTGCGAAGGTGTTCACCGTCAGGCGGCAGTGGTTCTGGCAGCCGTTGCAGGTGATGGCCTTCACCTGGTGGGTGAAGTTCTCCAGCTCTTGGGCGCCGAGGATGGTGCTGTGGCCCCGGCCCTTCTCCTTGGAGTAGAGAGCCGCGCCGTAGGCGCCCATCAGCCCGGAGACAGAGGGCCGGATGACGTATTTGCCGATCTCCTTCTCAAAGGCCCGCAGCACCGCGTCGTTTAAAAAGGTGCCGCCCTGCACCACGATGTGGTCGCCCAGGCTGCGGGCGTCCACCACGCGGATGACCTTGTACAGGGCGTTTTTCACCACGCTGGTGGAAAGGCCCGCGGAGATGTTCTCAATGGAGGCGCCGTCCTTCTGGGCCTGCTTCACGGAGGAGTTCATAAACACCGTGCAGCGGCTGCCCAAGTCCACGGGGCTGTCGGCGAAAAGGCCCAGCTTGGCGAAGTCCGCCATCTCGTAGCCCAGGGCCCCGGCGAAGGTCTGCAAAAAGCTGCCGCAGCCGGAGGAGCACGCCTCGTTTAGGAAGATGTTGTCGATGGTGCCGTTTTTAATTTTAAAGCACTTGATGTCCTGGCCGCCGATGTCGATGATGAAGTCCACCTGGGGGTCGAACTTCTTGGCGGCGGTGAAGTGGGCGATGGTCTCCACCACGCCCATATCCAGGCCAAAAGCGTTTTTGATAATCTCCTCGCCGTAGCCGGTGGAGGCGGAGGAGCGGATGTCGATGTCCGGGTATTTCTTGTAAAGCTCCTGGAGGAAGTCCCGCACCAGGGGCACCGGGTTGCCGGAGTTGGGCAGGTAGCGGGAGAAAAGTATCTCCTCCTTGGAGTTGACCGCCACGGCCTTCACCGTGGTGGAGCCGGCGTCGATGCCCACGTAGGCCACCTTGTCCTCCAGCAGGGGGGCGTCGGTGGGGACGCTGTCCTTCTGGTGGCGCAGGGTAAACTCCTGGTACTCCTCTTCGTCGTGGAAGAGGGCGGCGCTGCTCTGGTAGCTGTGGCTGGAGCTGTAGTGGGCGATGCGGCCGGTGATTTCCGCCAGGTCGAACTCCTCGCCGGTGTTGGAGAGGGCCGCGCCTGCCGCCACATAGTACAGGGAGTTCTCCGGGCACACGCCCTCCAGGCCCAAAATGCGGTCGAAGGCTGCCCGCAGCTGGGAGAGGAAGGTCAGCGGCCCGCCCAGGTACACCACCTTGCCCTCAATCTCCCGGCCCTGGGCCAGGCCCGCGATGGTCTGGTTCACCACGGCGGTGAGGATGCTCTGGGCGATGTCGTTTTTCTGGGCGCCCTGGTTCAAAAGCGCCTGGATGTCGGACTTGGCGAACACGCCGCACCGGGAGGCGATGCTGTAGGAGCGCTGGCTCTCCCCGGCGATGGTGTTCAGCTCCTCGGGGGTGATGGAGAGCAGCGTGGCCATCTGGTCGATAAAGGCCCCGGTGCCGCCGGCGCAGGAGCCGTTCATGCGCACCTCCATCGAGCCGGCCAGGAACAGGATTTTCGCGTCCTCGCCCCCCAGCTCAATGACCACGTCGGCGTCGGGGATGTACTTCTTCACAGCGGTGCGGGTGGCGTACACCTCCTGCACAAAGGGGATGTGCAAGTCCTCTGCCAGGCCCATGCCCGCCGAGCCGGACACGCACAGGCTGGCCCGCTTTGTCTGGGGGAACTTCTCCTGGATGCGGGTGAGCATGCCGGAGGCCTTCTCGGCAATTTGGGAGAAGTGCCGCTCGTATTCCTGGTAGATGGGCTGGTCCTGCCCGTCGTAGACCATACATTTCAGGGTGGTGGAGCCCACGTCCAAACCGATTTTCATAGTTCCTTCTATCATCCTTTCCAAAGCCGCGGTTCGTTTTCTTGCGATGGGTGGGGCGGCTGCCGCGGATGTATGATTGCAAACCCCACAAAAATCAAATCTTATCCTGGATTTTTGACAATGTTTCTCAAATTTTTGGAAAACAAAAACTGTTGCATAGCTGTACTAAATCATACTAGCATTTTTCGACGGAAAAATCAACATTTCCGGCGGGCCAACCTTTGGAAACTCAGGAAAAAGGTATGCGCCCGCCGGGGCTTCCATGCGGCCACATTTCCCGTGCCCTTTTGGGCCAGTTGTGCTATACTATAGCCACAGGGGCCGCGGGGCCCTGGGCCGGGGAAGCTTTCCCCCCGAGACATGAAAAGGAGCTGTGATAGATGGAACCTGTTCTGTACGAGCACAAGGTGCAGTACTACGAAACCGACAAGATGGACTGTGTCCATCACTCCAACTACATCCGCTGGTTCGAGGAGGCCCGCACCTACCTGATGGACCAGGGGGGCTTTGGCTACGCCCAAATGGAGGCCCTGGGGGTGATGAGCCCCGTCTTAAAGGCCCAGGCCGAGTACCGCACCATGGCCCGCTTTGGGGAAACCGTGGTGATTGAAACCTGCGCCGAGGGCTACACCGGCACCCGCATCGCCTTTACCTACATCGTGCGGGATAAGGAGACCGGCGCCCTGCGGTGCCAGGGCCGCACGGAGCACTGCTTTTTGGGGCCCCAGGGGCGGCCGGTGTCCCTGAAAAAGGCCTGCCCGGCCTATCACCAAAAGATTTTGGAGCACCTGACATAACCGGCCCGGCTGCCGGGGCATGGGGAAAACCTGTGCCCCGGCTTTTTTTCGCCTAGGTAAACGAAGAAGTTTCGGGATCCACGGGCCGTTCCCGGCGTTTTCCCTTGACATCTGCCGGAAAGTCCCGTAAAATGTAAGTACAACAAATGTAAGTACAACTTGAGCGTGGAGGGAACTCCCGGAGAAGGAAGGTCGTTGCGATGAAAGAAAAGGCAAAGTATATCCATCTTTTTGAGGAGCTGAAACGGCGCATCCTCCAGGGTGAGTACCAGAACGGCCAGCGCCTGCCTGGGGAAAACGAGATGGTGGGGGAGTTTTCCATGAGCCGCCAAACCGTGCGCCAGGCCCTCTCCTTGCTGGAGCAGGAGGGCTTTATCCAGCGCCGCCAGGGCAGCGGCACCTATGTGCGCCGGGTGGAGCGCCGCCGGGAGCGCTCTTGGAACGTGGGGGTGATGGCCACCTACATCAGCGAGTACATCTTCCCCTCCATTTTGCGGGGCATCGAGGGGGAGCTCTCCGAGGAGGGGTTCTTCCCCCTGCTCTCTGCCACCAAGAACCGGGTGGACAACGAGCGGCGCATTTTGGAGGACTACATGGAAAAGCGGGTGGACGGCCTGATTGTGGAGGGCACCAAAAGCGCCCTGCCCAACCCCAATCTGCACTTGTATGAAAAATTGAAGGAAATGGGCATCCCGGTGGTGTTTTTCAACAGCTATTACCCTGCCTTGCAAGGCTGCGTCTCTGTGACCATGGACGACCGCCAGGGGGGCATCGACGCGGTGGAGTACCTGGTGGCCCGGGGCCACCGGCGCATTGGGGGCATCTTTAAAAGCGACGACATGCAGGGCCTGGCCCGGTACGAGGGGTATACCCGGGGTTTGCTGCGCCACGGCATTACGCTGCAGGACCAATGGGTGACCTGGTTTAACTCGGAGAGCCGCGATAATTTGCTCACCGATGAGTACGGCGTTTCCCGCCTGCTGGGGAAGATAGCCTCCTGCACGGCGGTGGTCTGCTACAACGACGCGGTGGCCGTCAAGCTGGAGAAGGCTTTTGCGGCCCACGGGGTGCGGGTGCCCCAGGACAAGGCCATCATCAGCTTTGACAACAGCCAGCTGGGAGAGCTTGCCAGCGTGGGGCTCACCTCTTTTGACCACCCCAAAGAGAGCCTGGGGGCCTGCGCCGCCCGGAAGCTCATCAGCATGATGAGCGGCCGGGAGGAGACCAGCACCGTGATGGACTGGGGCCTGGCGGAACGGAATTCTGTGTGACAAAAAACGAGGAGGAGCAAACCATGGAAAAAGACAATGTGGCCCTCACCCCGCCCATGGGGTGGAACAGCTGGGACTGCTACGGCCCCGCTGTCAACGAGGAGCAGCTGCTGGGCAACGCCCAGTACATGGCCGGCCACTTGAAGGAGTACGGCTGGGAGTACGTCTGCTGCGACATCCAGTGGAGCGAGCCCACCGCCGGGAAGGTCAGCCCCTATTACGTGCCCTTCGCCTGGCTGACCTTGGACGAGTACGGCCGCCAGCTGCCCGCTGTGGAGCGGTTCCCCTCCGCCGCGGGGGGCAAGGGCTTTGGGCCCATCGCGGAGAAGATCCACAACATGGGGCTGAAGTTCGGCATCCACATCATGCGGGGCGTGCCCCGGCTGGCGGTGCACCAGCACCTGCCTGTAAAGGGCGCCGACACCACCTGCGACAAGATTGCCTCGGACGCCTCCATCTGCCGGTGGAACACGGATATGTACGGCATCGACGCCAGCAAGGAGGGGGCCCAGGCCTATTACGATTCCATTTTTGAGTTGTACGCCAGCTGGGGCGTGGACTACGTGAAGGTGGACGACATCTGCAACACCAACGCCTACCCCAACAACCCCTACTCTGGGGAAAAGGAAATCGAGATGATCCGCAAGGCCATGGACAAGTGCGGCAGGCCCATGGTGCTGTCCCTGTCCCCGGGGCCGGCTGTCATCGACAAGGCCTGGCACCTGCGGCAGAACGCCAACATGTGGCGCATCACCGACGACTTCTGGGACCAGTGGGAGCTGCTGCTGGAGATGTTCTGGCGCTGCGAGGTGTGGGAGCGCCAGGTGTCCCCGGGCTGCTGGCCGGACTGCGACATGCTGCCCCTGGGGCGCCTGCGGCTGCATTTGCAGGGCTTCTCGGAGGAGAGCACCTGGACCAAGTTCACCCAGGAGGAGCAAATCACCATGATGAGCCTGTGGTGCATCTTCCGCAGCCCGCTGATTATGGGCGGCGAGATGCGGGACAACGACGCGTTCACCCTGTCCCTGCTGACCAACCGGGAGATCCTGGACATGCACCGCTATGGCACCGGCGCCCACCAGGTGTACCGCACGGACAAGGCCGCCGCCTGGCGCAGCGTGGACACCCGGGACGGCGGGGTGTATGTGGCGCTGTTCAACCTGTCTGACGGGGAGAAGGAGATCTCCGCCTGCTGGGAGGAGCTGGAGCTGGAGGGCGCCTACACCGCCCGGGAGCTGTGGAGCCACCAGGACCAGGGAACCGTGGAGGGAAAGCTGGCCGCCACGTTGCCGGCCCACGGCGCGAAGGTGTATAAGCTGTGCAAGTAATAAAAAAACGCGCCGGAGGCGGGGGAAGTTCTTTGCCCAGCTTTCTCAAAAGAAAGCTGGCAGAGCGCGAGACAGAGTCTCGCGACCTTGCCGGGCGGCGCAGCCGGTGAGAAAGGACCAGGAGCGAAAACCGCACGCGCCCCAAAGGAGCGATAGGGGTTCGCTCCGGTTCTCTTGCACAAGCAAATAAAAAGGGCATCCAAGCTTTTCCCTTGGGTGCCCTTTTTCTGTCTTGTGCGAAAGGTCCACGGTTCGGCCTATCCGCTTCGCGGCGTGCGGCTGGGCCGCTGCTTTTTTCACTGGCTGCGCCGGTTGGAAGACCGTGGGGCGCCAGTCTCGCCTGCCGGCTCGGTCGGCCGCTGGGCAACGTCCCACCGGGACGTAGCGGCCCCCACACCCCGCAGCTTTTGAAAAAGCTGGCAAAATTTTTCCCCGCCTCCGGCGCGCTTTCTTTTTTAGAACAGCAGCTCCAACGCGCCCAAAAGGCCCGCTTCCTGGCCGCACTGGGCAAAGAGGAACTCCACCGGCTCCTCTGTGTGGCAGTAGGAGTCGAACACCTGCCGCACCCGGCCAAACAGCAGCTCGCCCATATTCACCAGGCCGCCGCCAAACACAAAGCAGTTGATGTTCAGCGTGATGTACAGGTTGAACACCCACACCCCCAGGTACAGCGCCATCTGGTCCAGGGCCCGCAAAGCCATGGCGTCCCCGGCCCGGGCGGCCATCTCCAGGTGGCGGGCGTCTATCTTCTCCGGCGCCCCTGCCAGCTGGACCATCAAGGTCTGCTCCCCGGCGTCAATCCACTGGCGGATGTGCCGCACGATCATCCCCCCGGAGGCGTAGGACTGCACGCACCCCTGGTTGCCGCAGCCGCAGGCGATGCCCTGCCCCGGGGTGAGGATGGTGTGGCCGCTCTCCCCGGCAAAGCCGCTGCTGCCCCGGAACAGCTTGCCGTCGATGATGATGCCCGAGGAAAGGCCTGTGCTCACCGGGCAGTAGAGCATGTGCTGGCGGCCCTTCCCGGCGCCATGGCGGGATTCCGCCAAAGCCGCGCAGTGGGCGTCGTTGTCCACGGCCACCTGCACCCCGGGGAACAGCCCCTCCAGGCAGGCCTTCACCCCAAAGCCGTTGAGGGCGGGCAGCATGGCGCAGAGGACCACCTCCCCCGCGGGATAGCGCACCATGCAGGGCAGGCCCACGCCAATGCCCGCCAGGTCCTCCTCCGGCAGGGCGAGCCGCCCCAACAGGGCCCGCAGCTGGGCTGCCGCCTGCTGGAAGAACTCCTCCGCGGAGAGGCTGGCGTCCGAGGGGTACTTGGTTTTCCCCAGCAGTGTCTTGTCCTCTCCAAAAACGCCCAAGGCCACCTTGGTGCCGCCAATATCCATGCCCGCATAGACCTTCATGTCCCGCGCCGTCCCTTCTGTTGTGGTTTCTATCCATAATCATACGGGTTTTGCGGGGGAAAAACAAGCCCTTCCTTGTGAAAGTTCTTTCGGTGTGCTATACTTACACAAGCAAAAAATGGCCTGCCGCCTGGCGGGCGGGAAGGGGGAGGAAACCGTGGAGTGCCGCACCTTTTCCTTGGAGGAGCTGACAACCCCCAAGTACGTGGTGGTGTTCACCCGCTACCGGGGGAAGCTGCTGCTTTCCCGCCACCGCCAGCGGGACACCTGGGAGACCCAGGGCGGCCACATCGAGCCGGGGGAGACGCCGGAACAGGCTGCCCGCCGGGAGCTGTGGGAGGAGTCCGGCGCGGGGGAGTTCACCCTCATCCCCCTGTGCGGCTACCGCGCCGGGGACGAGACGGGCAGCGCCGCCGGGGCGGTGTTCGTGGCCCAGGTGGAGGCGCTGGGGCCGCTGCCCCCCTTGGAGATGGCGGAGACAGCCCTCTTTTCCGCCTTGCCCCGGGAGCTGACCTATCCGGGCATCACCCCGGTGCTGTGGCGGCGGGCCCGGGAGTATTTCCCCGGGGTGGGGGAAGCATAAAACCAGGGAGGCTTGCGCGCTGTGGGGAAGGCCCACGGCGCGTTTTTTGGTTTTCGGGGGGAATGTGAAGAATCTTTGAATTTCCGGCGGGAGAGTTGACAGGGCAAGGGCAGGGTGGTATACTCGAAAAAAGTTCACAAACAAAACATTTTACAAGAAATCGATTCTGCTAGTGAACAAATTTTCAAAGGGATGGAGGAGCGGGATATGGAATGCAAGCCGTGGGAAATGGATGAAGGCATGTCCCTGATTATGATGCGCATGCGGCGCAGCCTGCGCACGGTGCTGCGGGAAGCCGTGCTGGAGGAGGGGCTTACCCCCAACGAGATAGAGGTGCTGCTGTTTTTGGAGCACGGCACCTACAACACCGCCCGGGATATCAGCCGGCTGCGGGGGATGCCCCGCTCCTTGGTGAGCAAGGCGGTAGACCAGCTGGTGCGCCGGGGCTATGTGGAATCCAGCCAGGATAAGCAGGACCGCCGGGTCAGCCGGCTGCGGCTGCTGCCGGCTTCTCAAAGCGCGGTGCAGCGGCTGGCCCAGGCCCGGGGGGACTTTTTATCCAAGCTGTGCAAAGGGGTGACCCAAGAGGAATTTGCCGCCTTTTTCTCCATGGTTGGGAAAATGGTGGACAACCTGGGGGATATGCCCCTGGAGGACGAGCTGCGGCTGGAAAACGAATTTGAAAAAGGGAGCGTGAAGGGCCAATGAAATTGTTGGCGCGCTATTTAAAACCGTTTGTGGGCATTTTGCTGGTGTGCCTGGTGCTGCTTTTTGGCCAGGCCGCCTGCGACTTGAGCCTGCCCACCTTGATGAGCGACATGGTCAACGTGGGCATTCAGCAAAGCGGCTTGGAGGCCGGCGCCCCAGAGGCCATGCGCCAAGAGGGCCTGCAGCTGCTCTCCGCCTTTGCCGGGGAGGAGGACCGTTCTCTGCTGGAGGGGGGCTACTACACCATAGAGCCCGGCAGCAGCGAGGCCCAGCGCTTTGCGGAGGACTACCCCCTGGTGCGGGAGGAGGCCGTGTGCGTCCTGCGGGAGGGCCAGACCCAAGAGGAGCTGGACGCCTTAGAGGGCGCCTATGACCGGGCCAGCTACGCCATGCTGCTCTACTTTCAGCAGGCGGCGGAAAGCGGCGACCTGGAGCAGGCTGCCCAAAACCTGGCCCAGAGCCAGCTGCCCACTGTGGAGGCGCCCCTGCCCGACGGCCAGACCGGCCTGGAAGGCAGCCAGGAGGGGGCGCTGCCGGAGGAATCTTCCCAAGCGGAAAGCGATGCTGGGGCGCCCACGCTGTATTCCAGCCAGGGGGACAGCGCGGGGGAGGTGGATTCCACCGCCGCCCAGGAGCCTGTGGAAAACGCCGCCCCCGCCGGGGAGACCAGCCAGGAGGGCGGCTCCAGCCTGGACATGTCCCAGGGCCTGGAGAGCGTCAGCCTGGAGCAGCTGTACCAGGTGATTCCCCTGCTGGCCTATGTGCCCCAGGAGGGGCTCCAGCAGGCCCAGGAGCAGGCCGCCGCCAGCGACTCCATGATGGGGGAGCAGGTGGGCGTCACCTTGGCGCGGCTTTTCTATGAGGAGCTGGGCATGGACACCGCCGCCATCCAGAGCCGGTACATTTGGAACAAGGGCTTGCAGATGCTGGGCGTGGCCTTGCTGGGCGTCATCGCCACGGTGCTGGTGGGCTTTTTCTCCGCGCGGATGGCCGCCGCCGTGGGCCGCCAGCTGCGTCACGATTTGTTCGCCAAGGTGGAGGAGTTCTCCAACGGGGAGTTTGACAGGTTCTCCACCGCCTCCCTGATTACCCGCACCACCAACGACGTGCAGCAGATTCAAATGCTGGTGACCATGGGCGTGCGGATGATTTGCTACACGCCTATCATCGGCATTGGCGGCGTGATTTTCGCCGTGCAGAAAAGCGTGTCCCTCAGCTTTTTGGTGGCCTTGGCCGTGGTGGTGTTCCTGGGGCTGATTTTAGTCTCCCTGGCTGTGGTGCTGCCCAAGTTCAAGATTTTGCAGAAGCTTATCGACAAGCTGAATTTGGTCAGCCGGGAGAACCTCTCCGGCATGATGGTGGTGCGGGCCTTTGGCAACGAGGGCTACGAGGAGCGCCGCTTTGACGCTGCCAACCGGGATTTGATGGAGACCAACCGCTTTGTCCAGCGGGTGATGAGCCTGCTGATGCCCGCCATGATGTTTGGCATGAACCTGCTCTCGGTGCTGATTGTGTGGGTGGGCGGCCACGCCATTGCCCAAAGCACCTTGCAGATCGGGGACATGATGGCCTTTATCCAGTACGCCATGCAGATTATCATGGCTTTCCTGATGCTGGCCATGATTTTCATCTTGGTGCCTCGGGCCAGCGTGTCCGCCGGGCGCATTTTGGAGGTGCTGGACGCGCCCTTGTCCATCCAGGACCCGGAGAAGCCGGAGGTTCTGGAAGAGCCCAAGGGCGTGGTGGAATTTCAGGACGTGTCCTTCCGCTACCACAACGCCGACGGAGATGTGCTGGAGCACATCTCCTTTACCGCCAAGCCCGGGGAGACCACGGCCTTTATCGGCGCCACCGGCGCGGGCAAGTCCACCTTGGTGAACTTGATTCCCCGGTTCTACGACGTGACCGAGGGCGCTGTCACCATTGACGGGGTGGACGTGCGCAAGCTCTCCCAGCACCAGCTGCGGGAGATGATTGGCTATGTGCCCCAAAAGGGCATGCTCTTCTCCGGCACCGTGGCCAGCAACCTGCGCTACGGCAAAGAGGACGCCACCGGCCAGGAGCTGCAGGAGGCCCTTGCCACCGCCCAGGCCGCGGACTTTGTAAACGCCATGGACGAAGGGGTGGATTCCCCCATCTCCCAGGGGGGCACCAACGTCTCCGGCGGCCAGCGGCAGCGGCTCTCCATTGCCCGCGCCCTGGCCCGCAAGGCGCCCATCTATATCTTTGACGACAGCTTCTCCGCCCTGGACTTTAAGACCGACGCCGCCCTGCGCAAGGCCCTGGCCCGGGATACCCAAAACGCCACCGTGCTGATTGTGGCCCAGCGGGTGAGCACCATCCTCCACGCCCAGCAGATCATCGTGCTGGACCAGGGGAAGATGGTGGGCAAGGGCACCCACAAGGAGCTGCTGCAAACCTGCCCCGAGTACCGGGAAATTGCCGAAAGCCAGCTGCAAAAGGAGGAATTGGAATGAGCCAGAGAGGACACGCCCCCCGGCACGGGGGCCCGGCCATGGCCGGGGAAAAGGCGAAAAACTTCAAGGGCAGCTCCAAGCGGCTGCTGAAATACCTGCGCCCCTTTTGGGTGCCGGTGATTTTCGTAATGCTCTTCGCGGCGGCTTCCACGGTGTTCTCCATTGTGGGGCCCAAGGTGCTGGCCCTGGCCACCGACGAGCTGGCCAACGGCCTGGTGCGCATCGTCACCGGCGCCCAGGGCGGCATTGACTTTGGCTACATTGGCAAGGTGCTGCTGCTGTTGGGCGGCATCTACCTGCTCAGCGCCGGGTTCTCCTACGCCCAGGGCTTTATCATGGCCGGGGTGACAGCGGACCTCTCTTACGGCCTGCGGGACGCCATCGAGAAGAAAATCAACAAGCTGCCCCTTTCCTACTTCCACCGGGTGAGCCAGGGCGACGTGCTCTCCCGCATCACCAACGACGTGGACACGCTGACAAACTCCTTAAACCAAAGCGTCACCCAGATGATTACCTCGGTGTGCACCCTCATCGGCGTGCTGATTATGATGCTCACCATCAGCTGGCAGCTCACCTTGGTGGCCCTGTGCATTGTGCCGGTGTCGCTGGTGTTTGTCATGGTGATTGTCAAATTCTCCCAAAAGCACTTTAAGGCCCAGCAATACTACCTGGGCTCCGTCAACGGCCAGGTGGAGGAGATGTACGGCGGCCACCTGGTGGTGAAAGCTTTTGGCCGGGAGAAGGAAACCGTGGCCGCCTTTGACGCCGAGAACCAGAAGCTCTACAACGCCGGGTGGAAGTCCCAGTTCCTCTCGGGGCTGATGCAGCCCGTGATGAACTTTGTGGGCAACCTGGGCTATGTGGTCATCTGCATGGTGGGCGCCTCTATGGCGGCCGGCGGCTCCATGACCATCGGCGGCATCCAGGCCTTTGTGCAGTATGTGCGCAGCTTTACCCAGCCCATCACCCAGATGGCCAACATCTCCAACCAGCTGCAGATGACCGTGGCCGCCGCCGAGCGGATTTTCCAATTCCTGGACGAGGAGGAGGAGGCCGGGGAGGAGCCCAAGCTGCGCACCGCGGATTTGGACATCCAGGGCAACATTGTGTTCGACCACGTGAAGTTCGGCTACGAGGACAGCGAGGGCCTGGTCATCCGGGACTTCTCCGCCACGGTGAAGGCCGGCCAGAAGGTGGCCATTGTGGGCCCCACCGGCGCCGGCAAGACCACCATGGTGAAGCTGCTCATGCGCTTCCACGATTTGAAGGGCGGGCAAATCACCTTGGACGGCCACCCCATCACCGACTTCTCCCGCACGGACCTGCGCAGTCAGTTCGGCATGGTGCTCCAGGACGCCTGGCTGTACAGCGGCACCATTTTGGAGAACATCCGCTACGGCAAGCTCACCGCCACCGACGAGGAGGTGGTGCAGGCCGCCAAGATGGCCCAGGCCGACCACTTTATCCACACCTTGCCCGGGGGCTACCAGATGGAGCTCAATGAGGAGAGCTCCAACGTGTCCCAGGGGCAGAAGCAGCTGCTCACCATTGCCCGGGCCATTCTGGCGGACTCCAAGGTGCTGATTCTGGACGAGGCCACCAGCTCGGTGGACACCCGCACCGAGGTGCTCATCCAGCGGGCCATGGACAACCTGATGCAGGGCCGCACCAGCTTTATCATCGCCCACCGGCTTTCCACCATCCGCAACGCCGACCTCATCCTGTGCATGAAGGACGGCGACATTGTGGAGCAGGGCACCCACGAGGAGCTGATGGAAAAGGGCGGCTTCTACGCGGAATTGTACAATAGCCAGTTTGAGGCCGCGGCCCAGGACCAGGCCAGCTGAGAAGGGGGTACGGGATATGAAACGCTATTGCATCATCACCATCGAGCGGGAGTACGCCAGCGGCGGCTCCCTGGTGGGCAAGCTTGTGGGGCAGGCCTTGGGCATCCCGGTGTACGGCCGGGAGATTCTGGAAATCGCTGCCCGGGAAGGGGGCACCACCCCGGAGTATATCGAGCACCTGGAGGAGACGGACACCAACTCTTTGCTGTATTCTTTGGTGGCCATGGCCAAGACTGTCCAGGGCCAGCTGCCCCAGATCTCCAAAACCGACCAGCTGAATTTGCTGGAGGCCCGCATCATCCAGCGGCTGGCCCAGGAGGGCCCCTGCGTCATTGTGGGGCGCTGCGCCGGCTGGGTGCTGCGGGAGCAGCCCCATGTGCTCAACGTGTTCATCCACGCCGACCGCCAAGAGCGGCTGCGCCGGGCGGTGGAGGAGTACGGCATCCCCCAGGACCAGGCGGCCTCTGTGCTGCACCGGTTTGACCACCGGCGCTCCAACTTCTACCACGCCAACACAGGGCGCTCCTGGCGGGAGCGGGAGGGCTACCACATGGTGCTGGACAGCGGCCTGCTGGGGGTAGAGCTGTGCTCCCAGCTGCTGGTGGCCGCCGCCCAAAGCGAGGGCTGAGCCATGGAAGTCTGGATTTTGGTGAACAACCGGGCCGGCCGGCAGCACGCCCGGGAGAACGGGGAGCAGGTGCGCCGGGTGTTCGCCTTGAGGGGCGCCCGCGCCCGGGTGGCCTACACGGACACCGTGGAGGAAGGGGCCGCTTTTCTCCAGCAGGCCGTGGAGGCCCAGCCGGACTTGCTGGTGTGCTGCGGCGGCGACGGCACCTTGAGCCAGGCGCTGAACGTCTTACAACAGCTGGACGCCAAGCTGCCTTTGGGCTATGTGCCCATGGGCACCACCAACGACTTCGCCGCCTCGCTGGGCCTGCCCAAGGAGCCTGCCAAGGCGGCGGAGCAAATCCTCCACGGCCAGCCGCGGCTGCTGGATTTGGGCCGCTTTGGGGAGCGGGAGTTCCTGTACGTGGCCTCCTTTGGGGCCTTTACCCAGTCCTCCTACAAAGCGGCGCCCCAGGTGAAGGCCGTCCTGGGCCACCTGGCCTATGTGCTGGAAAGCGCCAAGGAGCTGCCCTTTCTGCGGGCCTGCTCCCTCCAGGTGGATACGGGGGACGCCCTCTATGAGGGGGAGTACCTCTTTGGGGCGGTGAGCAACACCCTGTCCGTGGGGGGCATCCTCAAGCTGGACCCCCAGGTCGTGCACCTGGATGACGGCCTGCTGGAGCTGACGCTGGTGCGCATGCCCAAAAACCCCGTGGAGCTGGGCCAGGCCGCCGCCATGCTGGGCCGGGGCAAGTACGACGGGGACCTGGTGCTCCAGCGGACGGTGCGCCGGGCGGTGCTCACCTGCGGGGAGGAGTTCCCCTGGTCGCTGGACGGGGAGTACGTCCCCGGGGCCGCCCAGATTGAAATAGAAACACTGCCCCAGGCACTGGAGCTGGTGCTGTAAAAACGCGAGGAGGAGACTGTATGAACACACCTAGGTTGGAGACAGAGCGGCTGGTCCTGCGGCGGTTTGAGCCGTCGGATTTGCAGGCCTTTTTCCAGATTTTTTCCGACGGGGAGGTAAACCGCTTCCTGCCCTGGTTCCCGGTGCGGGACTTGGAGGAGGCCCAGGCCTTCTACCAGCAGCGGTACGCCCCGGTGTACGCCAAGGCCCAGGGCTACGCCTACGCCATCTGCCGCAAGGAGGACAACGTGCCCATTGGCTACGTCAACGGGGAGACAGAGGGCGCCCGGGACTTTGGCTACGGCCTGCGCAAGGAGTTCTGGGGCCAGGGCATCGTCACAGAGGCCTCCCGGGCGGTGCTGGCCCAGATGAAGAAGGACGGCGTGCCCTTTGTCACCGCCACCCACGATAGGGAAAACCCCGGCAGCGGCAGAGTGATGCAGAAGCTGGGCATGGTGTACCACTACTCCTACCGGGAGCAGTGGCAGCCCAAGGACATCTCCGTGGTGTTCCGGATGTACCAGCTGAACCTGGACGGGGACAACAACCGGGTCTACCGGGCGTATTGGGACAAGTTCCCGGAGCACTTTGTGGAGACAGAGCTGTAAAAAAGGGAGAGCCGCGGCTCTCCCTTTTTTGTTAAGATTCCTCCTGTTTGGCGTAAAAGGCGGGGTTGGCGGCCCCGGCTTTCCAGCCCAGCTTCCGGGCCAGGGGGCTGACCCCCAGGCACAGCAGGAAGGAGAGGGCCATGGCCAGGCAGGCGTACACCGGGCCGTTGGGGGTGGTGAACCCAGAGGCCGCCGCCGGCACAAAGGCGGTGAGGAAGCCGCCAATCATCCCCGCCCAGGCCCCGGCACGGTTGATGCCCTTCCAGTACAGGGTGAGCACGTAGGGCGCCAAAAACGCCCCGGAGAGGATGCCCCAGGAGTAGGACATCATCTCCAAAATGGGGGTGGGGTAGTTGGCGATGAGGTAGCTGAGCACCACAAAGGCCAGGCACAGCAGGCGGGTGACGGTGGCCAGGGTCTTCTCCCCCAGGCCCTTGAGCCAGCTGGCCTTAATCAAATCCATGGAGACGGTGGAGCAGGCCGTCAAGGTGATGCTGGAAAGGGTGGACACCGAGGCGGAAATCAGCAGCACCAAAATGACGCCGATAAGCAGATTGGGCAGCCCGGCGGAGTTGAGCATCAGGGGGACGATGTAGTCCGTGCCGCCCTCCGGCAGGGTCTCCCCAAAGAACAGGTGGGAGAAGGAGCCGATGAAGTAGCCGCCCCCCGCCACCAGCAAAGAGAAGAAGGTGGAGATGATGACCCCCCGGCTCACCTCCCGCTTATCCCGGATGCCGTAGTACTTGTGGACCATCTGGGGCAGGCCCCAGGTGCCAAAGCTGGTCATCAGCACCGTGGACACCAGGGCCAAGGCAGAGGAGCCGGACAGGGGCGCCATCTGGTGGCTCTCCATGTAGTCCACCATGTTGGAGAGCCCCTGGGAGAGCCCGCCCACCTGGGGGGACTGCACCACCAGCACAATCAGGGCCGCCACGCCCACCATCATGATGAAGCCTTGGACGAAGTCCGCCTTTAAGGTGGCCATGTAGCCCCCCAGCACCAGCACCACCGCCGAGGCAATGGCGATGATGAGCATGCACACCGTTTCATCAATGCCCAAAATCACCGAGCACACGCTGGTAAGCCCCTTGTACACCGAGGCGGAGTAGGGGATGAGGAACACAAAGATGACCGCGCAGGCAAACAGCCGCATGCCCCGGCTTTGGAAGCGCTTTTCAAAGAGCTGGGGCATGGACTTGATGTCGTGGCGGCGGGTGATGTCCCGGGTGCGGTTGGCCAGCACCAGCCAGGCCAGCAGCGTGCCGAACACCGCGTTGCCCACGCCCACCAGCACGCTCCACAGGCCGTAGCTCCACCCAGAGCCCCCAGAGTAGCCGATGAACATCACCGCGGAGAAATAGGCCGTGCCGTAGGAGAGGGCGGAAATCCACGCCCCGGCGTTGCGGCCGCCCACGGTAAAGCCGGCCATGTCTGTGCCCTTGCGGGAATACCACACGCCAATGCCCAGCATAAACAGCGCGTACACCCCAATGACAATCCAAATGGTCACTTCCTTGCTCATAGGTTCCACTTCCCCTGCTGCTTTTCTCATTTAAAGCACACATGCTTTAAAGCATAGGTGCGCTAAAGTGAGTAGATTGTACCACATCCCTTGGAAAAAAGCAAGGGCCAAGGGCGGTTTTTTCCCGGGAAACCCGGCCGGTTTTCATAGATTGTTCACCTGTTTTTCTTGCTTTTGCCATAGATACCGAGTAAAATGGACTTAACTTGGGGCATTGCACCCAAACCAAGCGTGAAAGAAGTTTTGAAAAAGGAGGGGGTTCCACATGGCAACAGGGAAAATCCTGATTGTGGACGACGATACCAACATCTGCGAGCTTTTGCGGCTCTATATAGAAAAGGAGGGGTACGAAGCCTCCATCGCCAACGACGGCGAGACCGCCTTGAAAATGTTTGATTCGGTAAACCCGGACTTGGTTTTGCTGGACATCATGCTGCCCGGCCTGGACGGCTGGCAGGTGTGCCGGGAAATCCGGAAGAAATCTTCCTGCCCCATCATCATGCTCACCGCCAAGGGCGAGGTGTTCGACAAGGTGCTGGGCCTGGAGCTGGGCGCCGACGACTACGTGGTAAAGCCCTTTGAGACAAAAGAGGTCATCGCCCGCATCGGCGCGGTGCTGCGGCGCAGCGGCCGCCACAGCGAGGACAAGGAAGAGAACAAGGTGGTCACCTACGAGAACCTGTCCATCAACCTGACCAACTACGAGCTGAAGGTGAAGGGCGTGCAGGTGGATACCCCCCGCAAGGAGATGGAGCTCATCTACCACCTGGCCTCCAACCCCAACCAGGTGTTCACCCGGGACCAGCTGCTGGACGAGGTGTGGGGCTTTGACTACTACGGCGACAGCCGCACCGTGGACGTCCACGTAAAGCGCCTGCGGGAGAAGCTGGAGGGCGCCTCGGACAAGTGGGCCCTGAAAACCGTGTGGGGCGTGGGCTATAAATTCGAGGTGAAGGAATGACCCCCAAAAAAACAAGAAGGAAAGTGGCCGTGCAGAAGAGCATCTTCACCCGGTACCTGGCCATTACCATGGGCATTGTGGTGCTCAGCTTTATCATGCTGGGCACGGTGATGATGGCCTTTTTCTCCCAATATTGGAAAAACGAGAAGCGGGACCTGCTCACCCAGAACGCCGCTTCCATTGCGGAGATGTCCAACGCCTTCCTCTCCAAGACCAGCGAGGACACCTACCAGCTGCAAACCACGGTGCTGAAAACCTTTATCGACGCCTTTTCCACCAGCATTGACGCGGATATCTTCATCACCGATTTGGAGGGCAACATCTTGCTGGGAAATTACCCTAACAGCAAGCTCTCCCAGCCCCAGTCGGTGCCCCAGCAGACGGTCTCCCTGGCGGCCCAGGGCATGTACGAGGGGCGCAACACCTTTGGCGGGCTGTACCGCAGCCCCTCCTTTATCATCGGCGTGCCCATGTACGCCGGGGAAAACAAGGATATGTGCGTGGGGGCGGTATTTGCCGCCACCAGCGTCAACACGGTAAGCGCCTTCCAGGGGGAGGCGCTGCAGATGTTCCTGGTGGCCGCGGCGGCGGCGCTGGGCATCACCTTTATTGTGGTGGGGGCCTTTGCCTACCGCCTGGTGCAGCCCCTGCGGCAGATGAGCGCTGCAGCCCGCACCTTTGGCGGCGGGGATTTCTCCGTGCGGGTGCCGGTCACCAGCGCCGACGAGCTGGGCCAGCTGGCCCTCTCCTTTAACAACATGGCAAACTCCCTCTCCAACTCCGAGGGCACCCGGCGCAGCTTTATCGCCAATGTCTCCCACGAGCTGAAAACCCCCATGACCACCATCGCCGGGTTTATCGACGGCATTTTGGACGGCACCATCCCCAAGGAGCAGGAGGACAAATACCTGCACATCGTCTCCGACGAGGTGAAGCGCCTGTCCCGGCTGGTAAAGTCCATGCTGGACCTCTCCCGCATTGACAGCGGCGAGATGCAGCTGCACCCCACCAATTTCGACATCACAAACACCATCGTCACCACGCTGCTCACCTTCGAGCAGAAGATTGACGAAAAGGGCATTGAGATACGGGGCCTGGAAGAGGCCCGGCCCCAGATGGTCTTGGGCGACCAGGACTTGCTCCACCAGGTGGTGTACAACCTCATTGAGAACGCCGTGAAGTTCACCAACGACGGCGGCGCCATCTCCGTGCAGGTGTCCGACAGCATCGACCGCACCACGGTGGTCATTGAGAACACCGGCCCCGGCATAGCCCCCGAGGATTTGCCCATGATTTTCGAGCGGTTCTACAAGACGGACAAATCCCGCAGCCGGGATAAAAACGGCATGGGCCTGGGGCTGTACATTGTGCGGACCATCTTAAAGCTGCACGGCGGGGACATCGCCGTCAGCTCGGCGGTGGGACAGTTCTGCCGGTTCGAGTTCTACATCCCCAAGCCCCAAGAGGCGCCCAAGCTGAAGGACACCGGCTCGTTTAAATTGAAAGACGCGTCCTACCGCTCCAAGGCCAAGGAGAAGAAAGCTACCAAGGCGGAAAAGCAAGAGCGGGAGGAACCCGAAAGGAGTAAGGAAGATGACGGACGACCAGAAGAATAACCCCCAGCCAGAGGGGCAGCCCGTCCCCGTAGAGGAAAACCCGGCCAGCGCCCCCGCTGTGGAGGAGCCCATCCCGGAGGAGAGCCAGCAGGCCGCCCCGGGAGGGGAGGCCGTCCCTGTGGAGGAAAGCCCGGCCGGCGCTCCCGCTGTGGAGGAATCCATCCCAGGGGAGAGCCAGCAGGCCGCCCCGGCAGGGGAAGCCGTCCCTGTGGAGGAAAATCCGGCCAGCGTCCCCGCTGTGGAGGAGCCCATCCCAGGGGAGAGCCAGCAGGCCGCCCCGGCAGGGGAAGCCGTCCCCGTGGAGGAAAGCCCGGGCAGCGCTCCCGCTGCGGAGGAGCCCATCCCAGAGGAGAGCCAGCAGGGCGCCCCTCAGCCAGGGGCCCCGGCGGGAGGGCAGCCCTACCCGCCCCAGCCTTGGCAGGGGTGGTATTACGGCGCGCCGCCCCAGGCTCCTTACGCCCCGCCGCCTGCCCCGGGTGGGTACTACCCCTATCCCCAGGGCTGGTACCAGCCCCAGCCGGGCCAGCCCTGGTACGGCCAGCCCGCCGGGCAGCCGGCCAAGCCGCCCCGGAAGAAAATGTCCCGGGGGCTGAAGGTCTTTTTGTGGATCGCCTCCGCCTTGACCGTCGGGGTGGTTCTGGGTTTTGCCGGGTTTGTCGTCAGCTGGGCGGTGGCCGGGCCCCAGCAGGGGGGCTCTCTGGTGGAGACGCTGCCCGAGGAAAGCCAGCCGGACAGCTCCCAGGAGGGCCAGGACGCCGCCGGGACGCCGGAGATTGAGCTGCCCGACGTGGACGTGACCCCCAACGAGGAGGGCATCACCATCCACGAGAAGCCGGAAGGGGAGGCCCTGGACGCCCAGGAGGTCTACAACCAGGTGGTGAAGTCCACCGTGGCCATCACCGCCTCCCGCACCGGCGAGACCACCGACAGCTCCGGCACGGGCATCATCGCCACCAGCGATGGATATATCATCACCAACGCCCATGTGGTGCTGAACACCAAGAGCGTCCTTGTCACCGTGACCACCTACGACGGCCAGCAGTACGACGCCGTGGTGGTGGGGATGGACCGCACCACGGACTTGGCCATCATCAAGACAAACGACTACGGCTTTACCCCCGCCCAGTTTGGGGATTCGGACCAGCTCTCCATTGGGGAGTGGGTGGTGGCCATTGGCAACCCCGGCGGCGAGCGGTTTGCCAGCTCCCTCACCCGGGGGATTATCTCCGGCCTGGACAGGGCCGTGGAGCGCTACAGCGAGGACGGCATGACCTTTATCCAGACGGACGCCGCCATCAACCCGGGCAACTCCGGCGGGCCCCTGGTGAATATGTACGGCCAGGTGGTGGGCATCAACTCCTCGAAGATCATCACCGACGGCTACGAGGGCATGGGCTTTGCCATCCCCGTGAGCAAGGCCAAGGACATCATCGACCAGCTGCTCTCCGGCGGCTACGTGGAGGGCCGGGTGCGGCTGGGCATCACCGGCTCGGACATCAGCGCCACCCAGGCGGCCTTTTACGGCGTGCCCCGGGGCTTTATGATTGTCTCCATCGATGAGGACAGCGCCTTTGCCGGCACCGAGGCCCAGCCCGAGGACATCATCACCGCCATTGACGGCGAGACGGTGGAGGAGCTTCAGGACATCTCCAACCTGCTGCTGCGCTACAGCCCCGGCGACCAGGTGACGGTCACCTTGTACCGGCCGCCGGTGAACGGCATGGGCGAAGGGGAAGAGCTGGAGGTCACCATCACACTGCTGGAGGACAAGGGGGAAACGCAACGGTAATGGCCAAAAAGAGTGAAAAGACAAACGCCCTGCGGCTGCTGGATAAGCTGAAAATCCCCTATGAGGCCCACAGCTACCCCTGCGAGGAATTCACCGGCGGGGAGGACGTGGCCCGCCAGCTGGGCCTGGACCCGGCGGACGTGTGCAAGACCCTGGTCACCGTGGGAAAAAGCGGCGGGCACTTTGTGTTCGTGCTGCCGGTAACAGGGGAGCTGGATAGGAAGAAGGCCGCGGCCCTGGTGGGGGAGAAATCCCTGGAAATGCTCCACGTCAAGGACTTGCTGGCTGTCACCGGGTATGTCCGGGGCGGGTGTACCGCCTTGGGCATGAAAAAGCAGTTCCCCACGGTGGTGGAGCAAAGCCTGCGGGAGAAGCCGTTTATCTACGTCAGCGGCGGCAAGCGGGGCTTGCAGCTGAAGCTGGCCCCGGGGGACTTGGTGCAGGCAGCCGGCGCCATGTGGGGCGATGTGCTGGCAAAAGACTGAAACGCGCCGAGCGAAGCGAGCGTAAAAGTTTTTGGTCAAACTTTTTTCAAAAAGTTTGCGAGGTGTGGAGCAGAGCTCCACGACCTTGATCTGACGGCGCAGCCGTAAAAGAAAACCAGGAGCGAAAGCCGCACGCGTCCGTAAGGGCGATAGGCTTGCGCTCCGGCCGGTAGCACACCGGAAACGCATCTTCACAGCAAGCGTCTTTTTTCAAGAGATTTTTACAGACAATAAAAAGGACATCCAAGTTTTGGGCTTGGGTGTCCTTTTCTTTTGCATTTTGGTTCCCGCGGGCCGCTGGAGGGGCTTTCAGGAAGAGGCATACTGGGTGCCTTTCCGGCCGCTCCCGGGGCTATCTGCTGCGCAGCATGCGCCCCGCTCGCTGGTTTTTTCTTTCCGGCTGCGCCGGTTTAAGGTCGCGAGACGCTGTCTCGCGCTCTGCAGCCTTTGAAAAGGCTGGCGAAACTTTTACGCGCTTCGCGTGTTAGTTATTCCCCGGCCTCTGCCTTGGCCTCCTCAATGACCTTCTGGGCCACGTTGGAGGGCGCTTCCTCATACCGCTCAAAGCCAAAGGTGAAGCTGCCCCGGCCCTGGGTGCACTGGCGGATGAAGGTGGTGAAGTCGTGCATCTCCGCCATGGGGACGTCCGCCTCTACCGTCTGCTTGCCTTCGCCCGCAGGTTCCATGCCCAATACGCGGCCCCGGCGCTTGTTCACCTCGCCCATGACGTCGCCCATGTTGGCGTCCGGCACAGTGGCCTTCAGGTGGCCGATGGGCTCCAGCAGCACAGGGTTGGCCTGGGGCATGCCCGCCTTATAGGCCAAGGCCGCCGCCGTCTTAAAGGCCATTTCTGAGGAGTCCACCGGGTGGTAAGAGCCGTCGTACAGCACGGCGGACAGGCCCACCACAGGGTAGCCCGCCAGGGGGCCCCGCTGGATGCACTCCCGCAGGCCCTTTTCCACCGCGGGGAAGAAGCCCTTGGGCACAGAGCCGCCCACGACCCGCTCGCCGAATTCCAGGCCTTCGCTGTCGCAGGGGGAGAACTCGATCCAAACGTCGCCGAACTGGCCGTGGCCGCCGGTCTGCTTCTTGTGCCGGCCCTGGACCTGCACGGTCTTGCGGATGGTCTCGCGGTAGGGGACCTTGGGTTTCTTCAAGGTGACATCTACGCCGAACTTGCTCTTCAGCTTGGAGACAGCCACGTCCAGGTGCTGCTCGCCCAGGCCGCTTAAAATCATCTCGTGGGTTTCGTTGTTGGTGCTAAACTGCAAGGTGGGGTCCTCTTCGGAGAGGCGCATCATGCCCTGGGCCACCTTGTCCTCCTCGCCCTTCTTGGCGGGCACAATGGCCATGCGCAAGGTGGGGTTGGGATACTCCACCCCGTCCAAGGTGACTTTCCGGGTGGGGGAGCACAGGGTGTCGCCGGTGTTGGTGGCGGTCAGCTTGGGGATGGCCCCAATGTCGCCCGCGCCAATGTACTTGACGTCCACCTGCTTTTTGCCCACCAGCATCACGGTTTTGCCCACGCGCTCGGTGTTGCCGGTGCGCATGTTCACCAGCTGGGAGTCGGTGGAAATCTTGCCGGAGACCACCTTCACGTAAGACAGCTTGCCGATGAAGGGGTCGGCCACGGTCTTAAAGACAATGGCGGCCGCAGCGCCGTCCTCGTTGACAGAGAGCTCCACGGGGTTGCCGTCCACGTCCAGGCCGATTTCCCCGGCCTTCTCCTCGGCGGAGGGGGCCAGCCAGCACAGGCCGTCCATAAACTGCTCCATGCCCCGCATCAGCAGGGCGTCGCCGCAGAACACGGGGGTGATGGTGCCGGACTTCACGCCCTTGCTCACGCCCACGATGACTTCCTCGGGGGTGAAGGGCTCGCCGGCGAAGTATTTCTCAAAGAGCTCGTCGTCGGTTTCGGCGACGGCCTCGTAAATGGCGGTGCGCAGGCCTTCCAGCCGGTCGCCCATGTCGGGCATGGCCACGGCCACGGGCTTGCCGCCGGAGTAGTCGTAGGCCTTGTACTCCAGCAGATTGATGTAGATGTTTGCCTGGCCGTCCTGGATGAAGGGCACCACCACCGGGCACACAGAGGGCCCGAAGTTGGCCTTCAAATCCTCGAACACCCGGTAGAACCGGGCGCTCTCGTCGCACAGGCCGTTGACAAAGAAGATTTTCGCCAGGCCGTTTTTCTCGGCGGCGGTAAAGGCCTTTTCCGTGCCCACAGCCACGCCGTCCCGGCCGGAGACCACAATCAGCGCGGTGTCGGCGGCACGCATGGCCTCGCACATGCCGCCCTCAAAGTCGAACAGGCCGGGGGCGTCCAACAGGTTGATTTTCTTGTTCTTCCACTCCAGAGGGGCGCTGGCCGCGGAGATAGAAGCCTTCCGGCGGATTTCCTCGGGGTCATAGTCGCACACGGTGTTGCCCTCGCCCACCTTGCCCCGGCGGTCGGAAACCCCGGCCAGGTAGAGCATGGCCTCCGCCAGGGAGGTCTTTCCCGCCCCGCCGTGACCGGCTACCGCCAGGTTGATGATATTTTTGGCCTGATATTGGTTCATAAAGCATAGACTCCTTCCACTGCCATAGTGAGCGGCCTTAGCCGCCTGCCCAGCAATTCCCTGTTTTGCACAAGTTCGATGTTACAAGGCATAGCTAATTATATATCAATCTTCCAAAGAATACAATGGGGAAAACAGAAATACTATGAATTTTACGGTTTGAACCTTTAATTTTTGGCAGGATTGCCCAATGGCACGGGTGGTTTTCCGGCGAAAACAGGGGCCCCAGGGAGAAAAAGCCATAAAAATACCCCGGTCCGCGGGGACCGGGGCAAGTCTTGCTATGAAGTTGTGTCAGCGCCGCAGCTTGGGCAGCACCAACGTGACCAGCACCCAGAACAGCTGGAACAGGAACAGCACCAGGCTGGTGAGCTGCCCCATGGCCCCAAAGCAGGCCAGGAAGGCCACCAGCACAAAGCCCAGCACCATGGCGGCGTTTTGGATGGCCACCACCATGCTGACGGTGCGGCGCTCCTCCACGCAGGCGGAGATGACGTTCATCATGGATTCCATGCGGCCCTTGGTGGCCACCAGGGCGTCGGCCCGGGGGATCTCCTTCTGGGACAGCTTCTGGTACTCCTCGCCCAGGCGGCTGTCCAGAATGCCCACCGAGGCGGTGTCGATGCCAAACAGCCGGGAGACCAGCTGGGTGGTGACGTTGGGGTCGGTGGTGCGCACAATAACGCTGATGCCGCTGTCCTCCAGCCGCTGGAGCTCGTTCTTCCGGCGGCGGTCGGCGGCGTAGGTGAGCACCAGCATGGCCGCCGCTTCGGATTCCACGGCGATGTAGATGACCTGCTGGTTGCCAGAGGCGTACTGGCTCTCCTCCTCACGGGGGGGCACGGAGATGCGGTGGTTAATCAGCAGGGCCCGGCCGCCGATGTAGATGGTCTTGCCGTCCACGCGGCCCACAATGCCCGCGCTGTCCTCATAGGTGAAGTTCTCCACCTGGGGCAGGGCGTCCTCGTTTTCGCTGATGACCTGGTCGAACACCCCGGAGAGGGGGCCGCCCACCTTCTGCATCAGGGCGGAGGCGGACATGACAGCCTCTTCCGCCAGGGCCCGGCCGCCAAAGGTCTTAATGCCGCCCAGCACCACGGTGCCCCGGGGGAACAGCTCACCGGCGTCCACCAGCACGGCGTTGACGTTGCCCATCTGCTCCACGCCCTCATAGCCCACCACCATGGCGCCGGCCCGGCGGGCGGTGCGGCACAGGCGGCTGATAGGCAGGTTCACCGAGAGCATGTTGGAAACCGCCACGCAGGCGCAGCTGGCCGCGGCAAAGGCGCTGATGGCCGTGGGCACGCTGCTGGTAATCAGCAAGGTGGCGATGCACAGCAGCAGCGAGGCGATGAGCCCAATGGGCGCCATCAGCTGGGAGGCGGACTCCGAGGGGTCGGGCTTGTAAGAGAGCTCTAAGAACCGCTTGAGGAAGCCCGTGGGGCACTGGTAGGCGATGACGGGCGTCTCCGCCACGCAGTCCTTGGCCATCTTCAAGGCGGTGTTGTGGTCGCCGTACAGGCGCACACTGTACTTCTGCTCCCGGCCGGTGACAAACCGGAAGTTGGAGTGGATGCGGCGAATCATGGTCAGCTTGCCCGCGGCGTTGGCGAACAAGATGGCCGAGAGCACCACCGCGTACAGGTGGAGGGTGCCGTCGGTGAGGGCATCCTGAAAGAAGGCGGCGGAAACCGCCTGGATAATCACAGCCACCGAGGCCACCGCCGCGGCGCTGTCGGAATTGGCGTTAAAGGAGAACAGGGCTTTCAGGCCGTTGAGCACGGTGCGGTAGCATACGCCCACCGCCACGGCCAAAAACACCAAGGTGAGCACCACGTACACCACCGGCAGGGAGCCCGGGTCCCCGGGGCCGGTAATCTGGCCGCCGAAAATCAGGTTCACCAGCACCAGCAGCACGGTGCACACGCCGGTAATCATCATGCGCAAAGTGAGCTCCCGCATCTCGCCGCGCAGCTCGTGGGAGATGGACTTGGCGTCCTCGGGGCCGGTGTAGTCGTCGATGGACTCGCCGGTGTCCGCGTCGGGCACAGGGGCCTCGGCCTGCTGGGGCGTCTCCAGCTTCTTGTTGCGCACCCGGCGCTTGGGGGCGTTTTTCCGCTGGGCCTTCTCAGCGGCCTGGCGCAGCTCCTCGGATTCGGAGAGCAGCGCGCTTTGGAGCACCTCGGCGTGGATGATGTGGGTGGGCACGCTGCGGGGGCGGTACTCGAACACGCTGGCCACCTGGGGAGGCTCCGCCACCGGCCGGTTGATGACCGTGGTCTTCTCCTCCACAGGGGGCTGGGCGGGCTGCTGGGCCACGGGGGGCTCCAGCACCTGGGTGGCCTCCTGGGTGACCTCCGGCTGGGCGGGCTGTTCCGCAGGGGCGGGGGCCGCCGGCGTCTGGGAGGAAACGTCCTCAAAGACGGGCTGGCTCTCGGGCGCCGCCTGGGCAGCGGGGGTCGCCTCTTGGACGGGCTGCTCCTCCGCCATTTCTTGGATGGGCTGCTGCGGCGCGGCCTCCTGGACAGGTTCGGCAGCGGCTTCCGGAGCCGGGGACACCTCGCGCACCTGGGAGGCGGGCTCGTTGTACACCACGGTTTCCCGCACTTCCACCTCGGGAGGGGCAGGGAGCTCTTCCACGGATACGTCTTCCGGGGGTATCTCTTCCACCGGCTCTTGGGGGACAGGCTCCTGGGGCAGGGGCGTGGGCTGCTCGTCCGGCTCTAAGGGAGCGGGGGAGTCCAGCACCCGGCCGATGGCCTCCTCGGAGACAGGGGCCATGTCGCCCACCCGCTGGAGCTCCACCGTATCGTTGAGCACGTTCAGCTTGATTTCCATGGTCTGGTCGGCGGAGGTCTCCAGCATGGCCTTTTGGATGCCGGTCATGTCCTCCTGCAGGCGCTTGCCGCCCTCCACCGCGATGCCGTGCTGGCGGGCGTAGGGGTCCGCCGCGAAAGAGGTGACAGGCATGGGCGCCACCACGCCGAACTCGTCGGCCACCTGCTGCTCGTCCACACCGGCGGTCTGCACGGCCTCGGCCACCCGGCGGCGGCGCTCCCGCTGGAGCCGCTGGAAGTTCTCCTCCACCTCGCTGTCGATGGCCTTTTTCGAGTCGTCGAACAGCGCCTTGTAGGTCTCCTCCTCGCTGGTCAGCTCCCCGGAGGGGTCGTAGCCCATGCGGTACTCGTCAATGGGCTTGAGCTGGATGCCGTAGTAGATGTCGTCCTCGTTCTCGTCGAAGTCGGGCACGCGCTTCTTCCGGCCGAACAGCCCCCAGCGCTTTTTCTTCTTCTCTTTCTTCCCGGGCTTGGCGGGCGGAGTTTCCTCCTGGGGCAGCTCCACGGTGCCGGTGGCGTATTCGTTTAAATCCGCCTGGGCCTCCTCCTGCTGGGGAGGCTGGGGCTGGGGGGCCCGCTGGGGCTGCTGCACCTGCGGGGCAGGCTGCGGCCTGGGCGCGGGCTGGGGAGCCGCCTCCTGGGGAACAGGCTGGGGCGCCTGCTGCCGGGGCTGGGGCGGCCTTTGGGCAGGCTGCCCTTGGGGGGCGGGACGCCGGGCGGGCTGGGCCGCTGCCGGACGCTGCCGCAGGTCCTGCTGGGCGGCGCGCTGGGCTGCCTCTATCTCCCGCTGGGCCCGCTGTTCCGCCAGAATATCTTCCAGGGTAAAGTCCTTGTTATCCTGTGACATAGGCTGAAAATCCTCCTTTTACGGATTGACCGCTTTTAAGCCGCCCCGCTGGCGGGAAACCTCGTAACAGAGGATGCCCGCCGCCACCGAGGCGTTCAGCGAGTTGATTTTCCCTTTTAAAGGGAGGGAAACGACAAAATCGGCCTTTTCTTTCACCAGGCGGCTGACGCCCCGGCCCTCCGAGCCGATGACCAAGGCCACCGGGCCGGTAAAGTCCGTCTGGCACCAGGGGGCGCCGTCCATGTCCGCGGCGTACACCCACAGGCCCCGGGCTTTCAGCTCCTCCAGGGTGGAGGCCAGGTTGCCCACCCGGGCCACGGGCAGGTGCTCCACCGCCCCGGCGGAGGCTTTGCCCACCGCCCAGGTCAGGCCCACGCTGCGGCGCTTGGGGATGATGACCCCGTGGGCCCCGGCGCACTCCGCCGTGCGGATGATGGCGCCCAGGTTGTGGGGGTCCTCCAGCTCGTCGCAGAGGACGAAGAAGGGGGGCTCGCCCCGCTCTTGGGCCAGCTGGAACAAGTCCTCCACCGTGGCGTACTCCTTTACGGCCGCCACGGCCACCACCCCCTGGTGGTTGGCCCCGCCGCAGAGGTGGTCCAGCTTGCGGGGGTCGGCCTCTTTGATGGCAGCGCCGGCCGCCTTGGCCTTGGCCACCAGGGCCGAAAGGGCCCCCGAGCGCTCGCCCCGCTGGATGTATAGGCTGTCTATGGTCCGCCCTGCCCGCAGGGCCTCGCTTACGGCGTTGCGCCCCGCGATGATGTCCGCGCCCCGGGGCTCCTGCTCCGGCTGGCGCTTTTCTCGGTCTTTTTGCAAATGGGCCACCTGTCCTTTTCCCTTTGAGAATGGGCCGCCGGGATGCCCGGGGCCTGGGCCAAAACTCCGATTTTGGCACAATATATTTGCATTATACCATAGTTTCCCGGAAATCTCAAATAAAAATGCGGACAAGAAGGGCGAAAAGCCCGTGTTTTTCCGCCGGGGGCGGCAGGGAAATCCATTTTGGGGTATTTTTTTCCAAAACCTGCAAGAAAATTCTTTTTTGCCCCTTCTTGCCCGCGGACTTTTCCACACCGCCGCCCCCTGCAACCACCGTTTCCACGGGGGAATGTGGAAAACTCTGTGGAAACTGTGAAAAACCCTTGTCCCCATGCGGGTTTTCACTTTCCCCCGTTTTCACAATGGCTTTCGTTTATGTAAACGAGCCTGCTTATTTTTCCTTTTTAGAACGAAAATCGCCTTTTTTCGGCTTGCGGAGCACCCCCAAGATACAGGCGGAATCTTGCCCTTTCCCTCCTTATCTTGTGTCAAGTGGGAAAGGGCAAATTTCTTTCCCACAGTTTGTCCACAGGGATTTAACATACATTTCATATCTTGCCCTGGGGCCTTCCGCCCCGGCTGGAAAACCGTGCAAACCCAAAGAAACCCCTATGCAATTCCCCGATTTTGTGGTATACTAGCGGCAAAACCACGGGTTTTCCGGCGTGTTTTCACAAAAGCCCCCCAAAGGGCGGCCTGTTTTCCCCGGAAAACCCGGAATGTATATTTATGCACAAAATTTGTCGAACACCGTATAGGGAGGTTTTTTCCGTGAGAGAAGATATTTGCTCCATCCCCGTAAACGATGTATTCATGCCCAAGGACGGCTGCCCCTTCTGCCGCATGCGCGACATGCTGGAGGACCGCATGGCCACCTACATCACCGGCGCGGCCATGATGGAGCCCGACGTGCGGGTGGAGACAAACCGCCTGGGCTTCTGCACCGAGCACTTCAACCAGATTCTGGCCCGGGGCAGCCGGCTTTCCGTGGCGCTGATTTTGGAAAGCCTGCTGGCCACCGTGCGGGAGGAGGTGTTCCCCCAGGGCAAGGTGCCCGCCAAGAAGATTGTGGCGGCGGCCCACGCCCGGCAGGAGCACTGCTTCATCTGCGAGAACATTGAGAAGAACACCGCCCACCTGCTGGACAGCACCCTAAAGCTGTGGCAGACCGACGAGGAGTTCCGCCAGCTGTACAGCCAGCAGCCCTACATCTGCCTGCCCCACTACGGCATGGTGCTGGAGGCTGCTATGAAGCTGCCCCGGAAGGTGTTCCCCCTGTTCGAGCAGGAGACCACCCGCCTGGCCAAGCAGTACGCGGAGGCGCTCAACGGCGACGTGACCCACTTCTGCCGCATGTTTGACTACCGCAACGCCGGGGGCGACTGGGGCAACTCCAAGGACGCCATCGAGCGGGCCGTCCGCTACCTCACCTCCCGCGAGCCGGAGAACCGGCAAAAAGCCGACGAGAAAAACAGGGCCTTCTAACCGCTTTCTTGGAAGAAAGCTTGGCAAAGAACTTTACGTCGCGGGGCGCGGCGCGGAGCCGCCGCTGTGCCCGGAGGGAACCGGATGCTTTATGTCCGCGGTTTCTTACTTGGGTGCATCCGTTTGCATGCAAAGAGCTTTATTTCGCGGTTGCGCGAATCTACAAGGGAAAAAAGGGAGGACGCCAGCGGGATGAAAGAAGAAAAAGAGGGCCTCTTGCCCGGGGGGATGCGCTCCCCTTACCCCTTTGACGCGGCGGAGACCCTGGACTGCGGCCAGGCTTTCCGATGGGTGGAGCTGCCCGGGGAGGCGGGGGCCAGCCTGTGGGAGGGCGTGGCCTTTGGCAAGGTGCTGCGGGTGGAGCAGCGGGGCGAGCAGGTGTGGCTGCGCTGCTCCCCGGAGGACTACGAACATACCTGGCGGGCCTACTTCGATTTGGGCGAGGACTACGCCCCCAAGCGGGAGGCCCTGGCTGCCATGAACCCCGCTTTGGCCGAGGCAGTGGCCTTTGCCCCGGGCATCCGCATTTTGCGTCAAGAGCCCTGGGAGGCCTTGTGCTCCTTCATCCTCTCCCAGAACAACCACATCCCCCGCATCAAGGGGATTATCGAGCGGCTGTGCCAGCGGCTGGGGGCGGAAATCCCCGGCACGGCTTGGCATGCCTTTCCTACGGCGGAGCGCCTGGCCGCCTGCTCCTTGGAGGATTTGGCGTCTCTGCGGGCGGGATTCCGGGCCAAGTACCTGCTGGACGCCGCCCGGAAGGTGGCCTCTGGCCAGGTGGATTTGGCCCGGGTGGCCGCCGCCCCCGTGGAGGAGGGCCGCCGGGAGCTGCAAACCATCTTCGGCGTGGGGCCCAAGGTGGCGGAGTGCGCCTTGCTGTACGGCTTCCACAAGACGGAGTGCTTCCCCCTGGACGTGTGGATGAAGCGGGCCATGGCCACACTGCTGCCGGGGCGCAGGCCGGAGGAGTTCGGGGAGAACGCGGGCCTGGCCCAGCAGTACCTGTTCCACTACAGCAGGATGCACCCGGAGCTGTTTGCGGAAAAGACGGCGCACCCGCCAGCCAACAGGAGGTGAAAGGATGCTGGGCTTTTATATACACGTGCCCTTCTGCCACGGCAAGTGCCCCTACTGCGATTTTTACTCCCGCCCCGACTCCCCCCGGAAGATGGACGCCTACGTCTCCGCCGTGGTGGATTCCCTCGCTCCCTGGCGGGAGAGGCTGGCGGGCCGGGAGCTTGCCACCGTCTACTTTGGGGGCGGCACTCCCAGCCTGCTGGGGGCCCGGCGTCTGGGGACTATTCTCCAGGCGGTGCGCCAGGGCTTTTCTCTGGCCCCTGGGGCGGAAATCACCTTGGAGGCCAACCCCACCTCGGTGGACCGGGCCTTTTTTCAGGAGGTCCGCCAGGCGGGTTTCAACCGGCTTTCCATGGGCTTGCAGTCCGCCAATGAGGAGGAGCTGCGCTTTTTGGGCAGGGCCCACTCTCCCCAGCAGGCCGCCCAGGCGGTGGAAAACGCCCGGGCCGCGGGCTTTTCCAACATCTCCCTGGACCTGATGCTGGGCCTGCCCGGGGGCAGCCGGGAGAAGCTGGGGCGCTCCATCGCCTTTGCCGCTTCCCTGGGGGTGGAGCACATCTCCTCCTACATCTTAAAAGTGGAGCCGGGCACGGCTTTTGCCGCCCGGGGGGTGCAGGTGCCCGACGAGGACGACACCGCGGAGCAGTACCTTTTCGCCGTGGAGGAGCTGGCCCGGCTGGGCTATGGGCAGTATGAAATCAGCAACTTCGCCCGCCCCGGCAAAGAGAGCCGCCACAACCTGCTGTACTGGCGGGGGGAGGAGTACCTGGGCTTCGGGCCGGGGGCTCACTCCTTCTTTGGGGGGCGGCGGTTTTACTACCCCCGGGACCTGGAGGGCTTCCTCCAGGGAAATTCCCCTGTGGAGGACGGCACGGGCGGGGACTTTGGGGAGTTTGCCATGCTGAACCTGCGTCTGACCCGTGGC
>OLOQ01000632.1_pt1 | contig 38917 bp, 32 predicted proteins | sample 1673101 | NCBI WGS metagenome assembly OLOQ01 (sample SAMEA3136754, study PRJEB25190) | human gut metagenome | biome: human gut; feature: human-associated habitat; material: faeces | place: Austria | collected 2013 | reverse complement strand
CTCCGCAGTGGGGAACTGACGACAGAGTATTTTTGGAACTGTGTCTATGAAATGTCCGGAATATCTGTGATTTTGCCTTTTGAAAATCCGGAAAATATCAGGCAGATTGGCAGACAGGAGTGGGAACAATTTATTGATTTTATGGAACAAAATACGGACTTTGAGGTGCTTGTCGTAGATTTTGGCGTGAGTATGCCGGAACTGGCAGATTGCATGAGCCGCTGTGATGAACTGCTTCTGATTGGCAGGGAAGGTTATTTTTACGAGTGCAGGGACAAGCATTTTTATGAGTGGCTGGAAAAGACAGGACATCAGGCAGTGGCAGAAAAAATTCGCAAAGTCAATGTGCCATATACGGCTAAAAATATTCATGGCGGTGGAAATGTCATCGAGCAGTTACAGTGGAGTGAATTTGGTGATTTTGTCAGAAGATGGAAGGAAATCATGGATGAGTAGCAAATGTTTGGAGTGCGTATTGTGAGGAAAAGGAGAGTTTGGGAGGAATTATGCAGACATCGGATGAAGAAATTCAAAAGCTGAGGGAACATATTCTCGCGGAAATTGACCTCACCAGAGAGATGAGTGATACCGAAATCCGGGCAATTGTCTCAGAAAAATGCAGTATTTACGGAAAACAAAAATTTTTAAAACTGTCAGAGCAGGAAGCGTTAGAACAGTATCTGTTCCATTCGCTCCGCAAGCTGGATGTGTTGCAGGAATTACTGTGTTTTTGTTACAGTACGGCTTATCGTGCCATCAGCATTCGTAGTCCATTCACTTGTCGTAGTATCAAACGCATTATCCTTATAACCTTCGGCATGCAGACTAATATTGGAACCATTAACATCATTTTTGTACGTAACGCCATCTGCCGTCACACCGCTGTTATGGTATGCCTTTTCATCAACCATTTTGCCATCCTGCCAAACGGTAGTGTTACCGAAGTTTACAATAGTTTTGCCTTTATTATTTGCGGCGGCTTTACCGCCAAAGCCAAACAAACGAGAGCAGGTTGTTTTATCTGTATCTACCCCGTTTACAACATTGCTGCCGGAAATATTGATGACATACTTAAAATTCCCCATGTTGCTGTCATTGATGTTCAGCACTGGTTTCAGAGACTGATTGGAATTATTGACTGTACAACCGTTGAAATTTACTGTGATGTCATGACTTCCTGCACTATAATCGGTGTAGACATTGATGACTTTGCCAGAGGAATTAAACGTGCAGTTTTCGAAAGTCATCACGGGAGAGCTGTATGTCCAGATGGCGTAATCTTCATTTGGGCAGTTGAATGTGGTATTTCTGAATGTTGCAGTCTGATAACCCCAGTAGAAAGTCTTGCCGGTGATCACGCAGTTTTCAACAATCGTATTGTTGGCACGGATAAAGCCAAGGTAATCTGCGCTGCCCGAACGGAGCCTCATATCTTTAAATGTAATTGTTCCTGCACCGTCAAAACTGTAATCACCGTTGTACTCTGTACCGAAATTAGTCGGGTCAGGAACTTTTGCACCGATATTCCACCCTGTTTTATCGGTTCCCTGACCTACAAATGTCAGGTTTTTTCCCTTGGTGTGTCCCTCGCTGGAAACACCGTACAGTGTGTAGTTACCTTCGCCCAGCTGGATGGTATCGCCGCTAGCTGCAGCAACCACAGCCGCAGCTACCGTCTTATAAGCTTTGTCACTGGCTGTACCGACTCCCGGCTGCTGCGTATCATCACCATTTATCGCATCCACGTAGATTGTTTTGCCGCCAACAGTCGCCGTTACTGATAACATTGGCACGAAAGACCTTGCCCGGGCGCTGTTTTGCGCTCTGGACGATGGTAATGGTTGAGATATCTCCCGTGCCGTCAGGAAAATTTACGGTATCCTCCACGATAGCCATGGCGGCAACGGAGTCCTCCTCATGCGGCAGCTCTCCGCAGCGGAGCAGACAGTCAATGTCGGCTTTCAGCCGAATTTCCAGATGATCCTCGTAGACCTTAATTTTCTCAATGATAAGCTGTAGATCCTTGCGGTCAAGATGTTCCTTGCTCAGCAGGTCATCAAAGACCTCCATGGCGGTTTTCGCCGCACGGTTCACTTGGATAATGGTATTGCGTTTGTCCGCCGCCATTTGCAGCTGATTCTGCAAGCCGTTGATGCGCTGGATCAGGTCATGCTCCAGCTCGTCGTAGGTCTCCTCCAAAATGGCCTCCTGCTCCGGGTGCCGCGCCATATCCCGGATACGCTGGCGCTTGGTGGCTTTCAGTTCCTCCTGCGCGTCCAGCAGCAGGGTTTCCAGATTCTCCGCAGTGCGTTCCGTTTCACTTATGTCCTCCTGCTCGTGGGCAAGGTCGGCGTTGAGACGCTCCAGCATATTGGCGGAGTTGTCCTTTACCTTTTTGAGATACAGCTTCATCAACTCGTCCAGTTTGTCCACCCGGATGTGGTGGCTGGTGCAGCCGGACAGTCCCCGGCGGTGATAGGTGCCGCAGGTGTAGGCAGGGCGCAGATCCCGGCGGCTCATAGCAAACATGGGACTGCCGCAGTCACCGCATTCCAGAAAACCTGAGTACACATTGTCATTGATTTTCTTCCCGCGGTAGTGGTTGGTAGAGCGCTGTTCCCGCAGGGCGCGGACGGTGGCAAAGGTGCGGTAGTCGATGATGGCCTGATGGTGGTGTTCAATGACGATATGTTCCAACTCATCCCGCTTGACATCCTTACCGTTGATTTTGGCACGGGTGTACTTGCCTTGCCGCAGGGTTCCGATGTAAAAATCATTGTCCAGAATACCCTGCACCGTGACAATAGCCCAGTCCTTTTTCGCTGTGCGGCGGGATTCCTCCCCCTCTGCCTCTTTGCGAAGCTGCTCTGACATCCGAGGGGTGGGCACACCAGTATCTGTCAGGTGGTTGGCGATTTTCTTATATCCCCAGCCGTCCAGATAGAGCTGGAAGATTTCCCGCACGATCTCCGCCTCCGTGGGGACGATCTCAAACTGCTTTTGTTTGTTGAGAATGTAGCCATAGGGCGCGGCGCACAGCCACGTGCCGTCTGCCTGACGGCGGCGGATGACGGACTTTACCTTCTTGCTGGTGTCCGTCACCGGCATTTCGTTGATAAGAAATTGGAACTGGATTTTCAGCCAGTCATCGTCGTTTGGGAAGTCAATGTTGTCCCCGATGGAGATGATACGTACGCCGGCGTCCCGCAGATCCTCCAACTCCACCAAACCGCGGGAATTGCGGCGGGAGAAACGGGAGAAGTCTTTGACAATAAGAATGTCGTACTTGTGGCTCATCAGCCCTCGCCGCATTTCCTGATAACCCTCCCGCTGCTCGAAGGTATAGCCGGAGCGGTCACGATCCTCGTAGAAGGTCAGCGTGCTGTCGGGGAAGCGGTGCTTCACGAAATCTTCGATGATAGCCTTTTGGTTTTCGATAGACACATTGTCGCGATCCAGTTCCTCGTCCACCGAAATGCGTGCGTAGCCCGCGATGGCAAAGCGTTCGATCATAGCTTGTCACCTTTCAGATATGCAGCGATCTGCCGATCAAATTCAGAGATGTAGTCGGCATCCTGCTTTTTGCGGAATTCCTCGTAAATGGTACCTGCTTTTTTCACTGCCGCCTCGTGGGAGATGCGGCCCTTGCCCTCCAGCACCTTGCGGCGGTTGTTGGTTAGAAATTGGTCGGTTTCGTTCAGCCAGTCCTGCATACTCATGAGTTGCTCGTCCTCTGCCATCAGCTCGGCGTAGTCGATGAACATGGTCACAAGACGATTCAAACGGCTCAATTCTTTTTCGTTCAGGTAGTTCTTCGCCACCAGTGTGTCGCTTTTTAGTATCTTTCCATCCGGCGCGCCCTTCCAGTTAGTCAGCCCCATGGTAGGACTGTCCAGAGTGGCCCGTTCGGAAATCAGTTCCGCGGCTGTCTTACCGGTGACAGCAAAGTGGAGCTTGTTCTGCACGAAGGCGTAGAATGCCTTTGTGGTCTCGCTGTTTTTGTCATAGTCGTAGCTGCACTGCTCAAACACGTCCGCGATTTTTTGATAGGCGCGGCGCTCGCTGGCGCGAATCTCGCGGATGCGCTCCAGCAGCTCGTCGAAGTAATCCTTGCCGAACGGACGGCCGTTCTTCATCAGTTCATCGTTGAGGACAAAGCCCTTCTGGATGTACTCTTTCAGGGTCTTGGTGGCCCATTGGCGGAAGTGGGTGGCCTTTTTGGAGTTCACCCGGTAGCCTACGGCGATGATGGCATCGAGATCGTAATGGTCAATGCTGCGCCGCACTTCGCGGCTGCCCTCCTTGCGAACTACCGAGAATTTCTCGGTAGTTGCCGCCTGCTCCAATTCACCGTCCGCATAGATATTTTTCAAGTGCAGAGAGATGTTGTCGGCGGAGCAGTCGAATAATTCTGCCATGCCGCTCTGTGTCAGCCAAAAGGTTTCGTCCTTGAACACCACGCTGACGAACTGCTTGTCAGCTCCGTTGTCGTACAGTAGAATTTCACCGTGTTGTGGAAGGAGTCCACTCATAGGCACACCGCCTTTCTGTCAAGATTGTTCTGCTTGTTGATTTAATTTTGCAGATAATATTGTATCACGGTTTTTTTATAAAAGCAACCGCAAATCGCATTTCGTTTCACCGGTTTGACTAAGCGGTATCGGTCAGTACCGATACCGCTTGCGCTTTTTATTCCACCACCGGTGCCTGCTGTTTCGCTTTCAACTCTGCCACACGGTTTCGATTGTAGAGCAGGAGCTGATGGGTCTGCTCATACAGATCTTCCGTGCCGGACTGAAAAACTGCCACGGTGTATTTTTTGCCGTTGTATTCCTGATAGATTGGACGGAGCTGTTCACGCAAAGCGGCATCTGCCTGTTCCGAATGGCTGAGCCATATCTCTACGATCTTACGGTCATCATGGACATTGATCTCCAAACGCATCACGCTCCTTTTCCAATAGTTTCCTCTGCTTTCAAGACTTTATTCCTGATGTCTGCTGTCATAGCCCTCCCATGGTCTGCTGCTGTTGTTGTTTCTGTTTCTCTTGCGCAGACTGTTCATCCAATTTTTCTTTCACTGCCATAGCCGCGCCTGCGGCGAAGCCGATCACCGCGCCGAAGTTTTCAGCGGCGATTTTCGCCTCCATGCGCCGCCGCTTTTCCTCGGCATCCTCGCCCTCATCCAGCAGTGTTCCTACGGCAGCCAGTCCTGCCACGGCGGGGATCAGAGGAACAGGCTGCGGATCGCCGCCGCGCCATACCAACCCGCCAGTGCCGCCGCTCCGATCACCAGAAGCAGAACGATCCATTTGAGGGCCACCAGCAGGCTGAGATCCGGGAGCCAGTCGATCCACTTGGAGGAATACCTCTCGCTCAGGTTCCCAACCCGTTCCAGCAGTCTGTTCATCTCTGTCAGCGATCTCTGCATCTCCGTGAGCGACTTCTGCACCGGCGTCAGGTCGATGTACGGCTTCAGTTCTGGCAGTGCTTTCCGAATTTCCTCCAGTTCCCAGTTTATTCCGTCTGCCTGCTTCGTCAGCTTGTCCATCGCCTGCGGCAGATCGCACTGAATCACAATGGGCTGGATCGGCTGCGGCGCAGCCGGCGGCGCGCAGTTCGGCTGATTCATCCGCTTCAATTCCGCCATCGGTTTCCGCTGCTCGACGGAGTTTTCTCTGGACGAGCTCTGCCCGTATTCTGAATTCATCAAGAGCGACAAGTGTATCTGCTTTGCCCTCATCAGACAAAGATTCTCGTACAAAACTCGGAATAGTCCAGTGACGCCCTTTTCCTATGTTTGTTGGATTGAAACCTCGCCATTCCGCACCAGATGAACCATAACGAACACCTGGAGCGGTCAAAGGGCTTTCTCTCCATCTGCGACCATCCGGATCGGTATGCTTAAACATCGAATCTAAATATTCTTGCGTGTATGGGGTATATTGCTGTTCCCAAAATGCATCATCAGATAATGTGTAAAAGAATATTACATCATGAATGTGATTATAGTATCCGCTTCCAGCACGAGAGGTGGTTCGTTTCCACACGATTTCATTTTGAAATGCGGCTTCACCAAAAATCTCGTCCATCAGGATCTTCACATAATGCCCGATGTGATAGTCCAGATGCACATAGATCGATGCCGTTTCACTCATGACGCCCTTGATCGCCATGAGGTTTTCGTACATCCAGCTCAGGTACTTTTCTTTATCCCAGACATCGCCGTACATCTTTTCCTCAAAGGCTTTCAGCTCGTCCACATCCAGTTCCCGCTCCGCCTGCGCGATGGACTCGGCAACCTTGGGATTGCGGCGGATATAGACCTTTTTGGCGTAGTCCGCGCCGCTGGCAAAGGGCGGGTCGATGTAGACCAAGTCAACCTGAACGCCCTGCTCTTTCAAATAGGCGCAGGCAGACACGCATTCGCCGCGAATGACCATATTGCCATCGGTGTTCTCGCCCACGGTCTCTTGCTTCTCCATCTCGTACAGGGGCATTCCCCGCTGGAGCGTCATGGACAGCTCGTCCGCACCCTTGTAGCGCAGAACGCGGTTGAAATTGCCCAGCACCGCCTGCCCCTCCACGGGTTCGGGAATGAAGGGAATGTATTTAATGGGCATTATCCTTGTCCTCCATTCTCCATGTGGTGTATGAACTGTTCAAGTGACATTGCCATCCCCATGGAGGCAAAACATTCTCGAGCCAGTTGCTGGTTTTGTTCCGGAGTTAGTTGATTCAGCGCTTTAATACATTCAATCACTTTACACTTTGCATTCAGATATTTGTCATCAAAATCTACTGTAGGTCTGATATTCATTGTTTGTCCTCCCCTTGTTTTAATGTGATCAGGAGACGAATGATGTTACCTGTTTGATACATAAGGTATTCCAGAAGTCTGTTGCTTGTGGCATCTCGATGCTTTGCGTAGTTGTTCATAAAGCTTGTATATGCTTGAAGCAATGTTTCAAAATTTCCACTTACTTCTTTAGGAACTCCTTGACTTTTCAAATATGTCCCATATGTATTTTTGTAGTTTTCGAGTGACTTGTTTCCTCCGAAGAATTCCTTTCAGTTTTACCGTGGCTGGCCTCGGTGAATTCTTTCAGAGAAATGCGGTGCTGCTGTTGGAGTTGAGCATTGAGCTTGTCCGCGTTGCTGTCGTTCAGGTAGATGAGTGCCGTTTCCGGCGCGTTCTTATCCACCTGACGAAGGCATCGGCAAGAGGTTTGCAGCACCATATTCTTCGGGCAGTCGCCCTCCTGCGAGAGGATGATCCCAGTCAGGCTGCGGCAGTCCCAGCCCTCCTTGCCGATTTGAACCAGCAGAACAACGCGGATTTTAGAAATTGCTTTATCCAGTGAATCAAACTGCATCTGGCTGTCGGCAGGCTGGGGATACTGCTTATTGCCCTTGTGGAACTTGAGAATGGTGTCGCTGCCAAAGCCGCATTCCGCGGCGATTTTTGCGATAAGCGGGTAAACAAGTTCTTCCAGCTTTTCGATGGTTCCGCAGTAGATGCCCAGCTTTGCGACTGTGCCATTGGCATAGACGGTATCCTTGTAGGTTTCAAAAAATTCACGCACACCGGCTTCAATGATACGGCTGCTGTCCGCAAGCTCCGCAATCTTCACCACCGGACGCTTGAGAAAATTTCCAACACCGTTAATGAGCGGGTAGTAATACACGATATTTGTAATCTCCGCTGTGGCGACTGACAGATTGTCCACCACGGTGATTTTCTCTGCTTTTTCCAGATACGGCGTGCCGGAAAAGCCGATGACTGAATTGACCGTATCATTTTCCGCCCAACGTGTGACAACAGCACGCAGTTTGATTTCATCGCTGACAGCGTGGTGTACCTCGTCAATGAAAATAGACAAAGCGGGGAGTTTGCCGATCAGGTTGCGCAGTTCATTCGCCTGACGATCTTTTTCGTCATCACTTTCCTCAAATAGGTTGATTTGACCTTGACTTTCCTGAATACGGTCGAGAATGACTTTTTCCGCGTTAGTGACGGCAACCAGACCGAACAACTCCGACAGCGGCTGATGGTTTGCAATTTTCTGCACATTCGGGTTTTTCGTCTTGTTGGACTTCTTTGCCGTTTTGCTCTGATCCAGTACCTCAAAGGAGATCATGCGCTTGAGTTCCGAAGCGGCCGGTTCGGGAATGACCCATGTAGGATCAAAGTTTTGAATAGTTTTCAGACTGGGGACAACGGAGGACTTCAGGCCGGAGGGCGCAAAGATAATAAAATTATGTGCGAAAGCAGAATTTTTCGGCTCATTCCGTGCAAAGTATAAGTCCAGATAGATAAAAGCCGCCATCAGATAGGTCTTGCCTGCGCCCATGGGGAGGCTGAACAGGTAGTCGGTGTAAGATAAATCATAAAAGGCGTCGCGAAAGAACTTACCATAATCAATGCTTTCTGGAGTTTTACGAATCTGCTGTTCCAGCTTGGGAGAGACCTGCTCTCCTGCATCGTTGGTGAGGCAGGCGTATTCAAACAGTGCCGCAGCAGCTTTGTTTACTTTGAGGTATTCACGGGTGCTGTGCGATACCTCCGAATCATCCAGATCCAGCGTATTGAACGCACCCTCGTAGAACAGCTCCGCTAAAGGCTTGCAGCTACACGCGATTTTCAAAAACAGATATGTTTTGATTGCCTCAACCTGCGCATCGCGCATTTGCCCGGTTTTTACGATGTAGTCAATGACCGCCTTGACCGTGCAAGTCTCCGAAGCCAACCACTCATTGCGCTTGGCTTCGATCATTTTGTAGAACATAGTAACACCTCGCTACCCTCTCACAGTTCCATCGCTGTTTCATTCAGCAGGAATTTCTCGATGCCCACATACAGGATCCCGTTCTCATCGTGCCATGGGATGATATTGTCCTTCACCACCACGATCTTCTTAAAGGAGTCCCCCACGCGGTTGAGGGAGTTTACTTCCTGCGCCCGCTTTTCCTCGTCCGCCACGGTCAAGGCAGACTGGATATAATACCGGCGGCTCCCCTTGTTTGCCACAAAGTCGATCTCCAGCTGCGTGCGCTTGCTCTTTTTCTGTTCGTCCTTGTAACAGTACTCCACCACGCCCACATCCACGTTGAACTCACGGCATAACAGCTCATTATAAATAATGTTCTCCATAATGTGGTTTTCTTCCTGCTGGCGGAAATTCAGTCTGGCATTTCGCAAGCCCACATCGCTGAAATAATACTTCAGCGGCGAACCGATATATTTTCTGCCCTTCACATCATAGCGGTCTGCCTTGTAGATCATAAAGGCATCCACGAAAAACTCCAGATACCGGCTGACAGTCTCATCGCTGATGTTGACCTGCCGCTCGCTGCGGAAGGTCTTGGCAATTTTACCCGCATTGGTCAGGGAGCCGACCGAGGAGGAAATGATGTTCAGAATATCATCTAAAACGGACTTATCGTGCAAGATCTTGTTCCGTTCGATGATGTCGCCAAGATAAATCTTATCAAACAGAGATTGCAGGTACTTTGCCTTTTCCTCGTGGCTCTTTTTCATCATCACGAGGGGCAGGCCGCCGTAAGTATAATACTCCTGCCAAGCGTCCCGTTTGTCGCCCTCGTAGGCGTGGTAAAACTCCTCAAAAGACAGGGGATTGACCCGGATCTCATCGCCGCGCCCGCGAAATTCGGTCAAAATATCCGAGGACAGCATTTTCGAGTTGCTGCCCGTCACATACACGTCAATATTATCGTGTTTCATCAGGCCGAGGACCACATCCACAAAGCCGATTTTATCCTCCGCGCCCTGAATGTAGGGGTTCTGAATGGTTACGACCTTCTGGATCTCGTCGAGGAACACATAATAGGTCTTGCTCTCATCTGTGGTCATGCTACGAATGTATTTGCCCAACTCCAGCGGATTGCGGTACTGGATGTTTTCGTCATCGTCCAGCGCAAGGCAGATGATCTGCTCGTCCTCCACACCGATGGATTTCAAATAGCTCTTGTAGATATTGAACAGCAGATAGGACTTTCCACACCGCCGGATGCCGGTGATGACCTTCACTAAACCGTTTTCTTTTCTTGCGATGAGCCGTTCCAGATATTTTTTCCGTTCAATCATACCCATACCTCACTCGGGAATTTTGCGTAATTACGCAGTTTTCTTGACCTCATTATATTGTACTCCCGAAAGCAAGTCAATATTCACTTTCTGGAATTTTGCGTATTTACGCAAATTAAAAGGCCGCACGGTTCGACCGTGCGGCCTTTTCTGATGTAGTTACCACCCCGAACGGCGGGCTAAGTCCAGCATGGCGAAGCTGAAACGCTGCCACCGTGCCAATGTCATCTGCAACGGGTCCCCTCCGCAAATACGCTCGGTGTGATTGAAAACACCAACACCAACGCCAACAGACACGAGAGAACCCCTTTCATTTTCGTTTTTCTTTCCATTGCATTTCAGGCACACGCTCCCAATTCTTCATAAGAGCCGAGCCCATTCCCTCCTTTTGAATTTTGATAAAGTGTACCTTTGCAAATTTTTATGAAGATTCGATTTGCAATGACACACTTTATAATATACACCAAAATTCAGGATTTACAAGGGAAAACACGATTATTCTAAGACAAAATTTCACTTCTTTTCGACCTTTTTCCGAGCTTTGTCATAGAATGCTCCAACAGGCATATTACAAGCTTCTGCCGCTTGTTTCAGCATCATTTTCTTCGCACGCCATGCCCTATGGACTTCGTGAAAATTGTGCGGCAATGGTTTGGGCGGTCTTCCAAATTTCACGCCTGTTGCTTTTGCTGCGGCACCACCGCCGCGCATATCGCCGCCCTGGCCCGGGCACTGGACGGCGCGGTCATCACGCCGCCGGCCCCGCAGCACACGAACGAGCTGCCCGCCGCCACGGAAAAGCTGCCCTTCCCCCTGCCTGTCGATGTCTCCTGGCACACCGTCATCGATCTGACCGGCGATGCGGAGGAGACGCTCACCGCCGCGCTGGACAGCGGTGAGACGGTCCTGGCCCTGCGTATCGCCTCCTGGGACGATGTACAGGCCCTGGCGGACTACCAGTATATGCTCACCAAACCGGTGTGCTTCGTCTGCGACGACACCCAGCTGCTGGAGGCCGCCCTCCGGGCCTATCAGGGCCGCGCCCTGTACGACGGCGCCCTGCCGGAGGACACGCTCCTGCCCCTGTGCGCCAAATATGGTCTCCTGCTGTAAAAAAACAAGGCCCCCCGCGGGCCTTGTTTTTTATTCCTTTTTCCCGGTACAGCCGCCGCAGCTCCCGCCGCAGCCAGAACAGCCGGCGCATCCGCCGTTTTTCCGCGCCCGCCGCGCACTACGCAGGGCCAGCACACCGCACAGCGCCACCAGTGCCAGCAGCACCCAGTCCATCCAGCTCATAGCAGCAGCCCTCCCACAGCGTAAGCGATGTACGCCGCCAGCCACGCCACTACGCATTGCAGCAGCACCACGCCCACCGTTTTAATGCGGGAGCCCAGCTCACGCCGTATGGTGGCCACCGCCGCTATACAAGGGGTATACAGCAGCGTGAACACCAGAAAGCTAATGGCACTGCGCGTGGTGAACAGCGACGTGATGGCCGCGTTCCCCAGCAGCACCTGCAGCGTACTGACCACCGACTCCTTGGCGATAAAGCCGGAGATCAGCGCCGTGGCGCAGCGCCAGTCGCCAAAGCCCAGCGGCCTGAACAGCACCGCCAGCCATTGGCCGATCAGCGCCAGCAGGCTGTCCGCGCTGTCCGTGACCACATTGAGCCGCGTGTCAAAGCTCTGTAGGAACCAGATGACCACCGTGGCTAGGAAGATCACGGTAAAGGCCCGCTGCAAAAAGTCCTTGGCCTTCTCCCACAGCAGCAGCCCCACGCTTTTAGCGGAGGGCATACGGTAGTTGGGCAGCTCCATGACAAAGGGCACAGGCTTGCCCCTGAAGGCGGTCCCCTTCATCACCAGCGCTGCCAGAATACCCACCACGATACCCAGCACATACAGGGAGATCATCACCAGCGCCTTGTGGTCGGTGAAGAACGCGGCGGTAAAAAAGCCATAGATGGGGATCTTGGCCGAGCAGCTCATATAGGGCGTCAGCAGAATGGTCATCTTCCGATCCCGGTCCGAGGATACCGTGCGGGTAGCCATGATAGCCGGCACCGAGCATCCGAAGCCGATCAGCAGCGGTACGATGCTCCGTCCGGACAGACCGATCTTCCGCAGCAGCTTGTCCATGACAAAGGCCACCCGGGCCATATAGCCGGTGTCCTCCAGAATGGACAGGAAGAAAAACAGCGTCACGATAATGGGCAGGAACGACAGCACGCTGCCCACACCGGCGAAGATACCGTCAATAATAAGGCTGTGCACCACCGGGTTGATGCCGTAGGCGGTCAGCGCCCCGTCCACGCCGGCGGTCACGTAGTCGATACCCAGCGCCAGCAGGTCGCTTAGCCCCTGGCCGATGACCTCGAACGTCAGCCAGAAGATCAGCAGCATCACGCCAAAGAATACCGGCAGCGCCGTGTACTTCCCCGTCAGTACCCTGTCCCAGGCCACGCTGCGCTTGTGCTCTTTGCTCTCATGGCACTTGACCACCGCGTCGGCGGTGACCTGCTCGATGAACGTATACCGCATATCCGCCAGCGAGGCGTTGCGGTCCAATCCGTTCTCCGTCTCCATCTGCACGATGCAGTGCTCCAGCAGCTCCCTCTCGTTCTGATCCAGCACCAGCCGGTCCGCCATATCCCTGTCGCCCTCAATGAGCTTCGTGGCGCAGAACCGGGGCGGCAGACCCAGCCGCTCAGCGTGGTCCTCGATCAGATGCACCACCGCATGGACGCACCGGTGCACCGGCGAATTCGCCGCGCAGAAGTCATAGACCTTGGGCAGCACCCGGTTTTTCGCCGTCTCCACCGCCCGGTCCATCAGCTCGGACACACCCTCGCCCTTGGCGGCGGTAATGGGCACCACGGGAATGCCCAGGTCGTCGGACAGCTTCTGCACGTCGATGGTGCCGCCGTTGGCGCGCACCTCGTCCATCATGTTCAATGCCAGCACCATAGGCACCCGTAGCTCCAGCAGCTGCAGTGTCAGGTACAGGTTGCGCTCGATGTTGGTGGCATCCACGATGTTGATGATGCCGTCCGGCTTCTGGTTCAGTATGTAGTCCCGCGTGACGATCTCCTCCTGGGTATAGGTACGCAGGGAGTAGATGCCCGGCAAATCCACCACGGTGCACTCCTTGTGCTCCCGTACCTCTCCGGACTTCTGGTCCACCGTCACGCCGGGGAAATTCCCCACGTGCTGGTTGGAGCCGGTCAAAGCATTGAACAGCGTAGTCTTGCCGCAGTTCTGGTTGCCCGCCAACGCAAAGATCATACGCGATCCCTCTTTTCCACGGTGATCTGTCGGGCGTCCTCCACCCGCAGCGTCAACTCATAGCCCCGCACGTGTATCTCGATGGGATCCCCCATAGGGGCCACCTTCCGCAGTGTCACCACGGTCCGGGGCGTCAGCCCCATATCCAGCAGGCGGCAGCGCAGTGCGCCCTCCCCGCCCACAGCGGTGATGACGCCGCTGTCGCCGATCTTCAGTTCATTCAGTGTCATAGCGCGTTACCTCAATCGTCTATCTATGTCGTGTGGTATGATGTTAGCACAGGCTAACCGCTCTGTCAAGAAACACCCGCCATTGTGACGACAGTTAAATATATTTAACTTTAACTTGCTTTTACGCCAGTCGTGTGTTATACTTCAGTTAGAGTGCTCTAAGTGTCAAAGGAGGTGCCGCCGTGGTATTACAGGAATCCGGCGAGATGTATCTGGAGAGCATCCTGGTCCTGATCCGCCAGGGGAAGGCCGTCCGTTCCATCGACATCGTGGACTATATGGGCTACTCCAAGCCCAGCGTCAGCCGCGCCGTTGGCCTGCTGAAGGCCGGGCAGTATATCGACGTAGACAACGGCGGCTACATCACCCTCACCGCCGCCGGGCGCGAGGTAGCCGAAAAGATCTACGAGCGCCACACGGTCCTCACGGACTTTCTCCGTCGCCTGGGTGTGGACGAGGCCAGCGCTGCCGAGGACGCCTGCCGCATGGAGCACGTCATCAGTGACGCTACCTTCCAGGCCCTGAAGCGTCATCTTGCATCCCCCCAATAACCGCTGAACAAGCCGCCCTCCGGCGGTTCCTTTCACACAAAAGCCTCCCCCGGTTTCGCCGGGGGAGGCTCATTCTCCGCCTCCGGCCAAGCCGGGGGCCTTGCTTTTCAGTTGCTGTTGGCGCTGTACAGCCCCGCTGCGTCGTCCAGCGGCACGGAGAACGTCACCGTCTGCGCCTCAGTGTGGGCGCCGGCCTTCTCCATGATGGACTGCATGATGGCCGCCCGCTTATCGGCGGAGGTCACCAGGAAGATCATCTCCCGTTCCTCCGAGATGGCCATGCCGAAGAACTTGTTGGTGTTCCCCGCGTCGGTAGCCCGGGCGTGAATGACCGTACCGCCCCGCGCGCCGGCGGCGGAGGCCGCCTCCATCACCGCGTCGGTGTACCCGGTATTGGTGATCGCCACGATCAGCTGATACGCGTTCTCGTTCATCTGCTCTTCCTCCTTCACAGTCATATCCGGCTGCGCGTCGCTTTTGCCGGAGATCAGATAGTTCAGCGCCGTCCTTCCGCCCACGCTGCTCAGGTGCAGGCACACGGCGATACCGCTGCCGGGCCGGTCGATCCGCATGGTGTCCACCAGCTCCCGCATCAGCACCTCCTTGACAGCCGGCGTCACCACGGAGAACATCACGGACTTCTCCGTAGCCTCCAGACCCAGATAGCTCAGCACGTCGTTGCTGGCGGTGCCCCGTCCCAGGGCGGTGAACACCACCGGCGCGCCGAAAGCCCGGTAGAAATCCAGAAAATGCGTGGCGCCCATGACCCGGTTGGTGATGGTGATCATCAGATACAGACGGTTCTTGGTTGTTTCAGACATATCTCCACCTCCTCAGCACAGCTCGATAAGCTCCTCCACCGCCACAGGTGCGGCAGGAGCAGGTGCGCGGCGCAGCTTTCTCTGATAGCTCAGGCCCAGCAGCTGTATGGTCACCAGCGGCGTCATGGCCACCATCGCCACCACACCGAAAGCGTCCGTCACCAGATTGCCGCCCACAGCGTCGCAGGCGCCCAGGGCGAAGGGCAGCAGGAACGTAGCCGTCATGGGTCCGGAGGCCACGCCGCCGGAGTCGAAGGCCACGGACGTAAAGATCTGCGGCACCACGAAGCTCAGCGCCAGACTCAGCACATAGCCCGGCACCAGGAACCACATGATGGAGATACCCGTCAGCACCCGGATCATAGCCAGCCCCAGCGAGATGGCCACGCCCACAGACAGCGCCAGGTTCATGGCGTGAGCCGGGATGGAACCGGCGGTGATCTCCTCCACCTGCTTGTTCAGCACATGGACAGCCGGCTCCGCCTGTACGATGAAATAACCGATGACCATAGCAATGGGGATAAGTATCCAATTATAGGTATGGCTGGCGATGCTGCCGCCCAAAAAGCTGCCCACGGGCATAAAGCCCACGTTCACGCCCATCAGGAAGATGGTCAATCCTATGTACACATACACCAGACCGATGACCATGTGCAGTATCTCCTTGCGCTTGAGTCTGCGGGTCACCAGCTGGAACAGGATCAGGAAAGCGCCGATAGGCAGCAGCGCCGATGCCGTCTCCTTCAGATAGTGAGGTATCTCGCTGAGATACAGATCGAATATCTCCACCGTGTCCTTGGCATCCGGCATGACCGCCGCAGTGTAGGCACTTCCGTCCGGCTTATACAGCAATCCAAGGATCAGCACCGTGATGATCGGCCCGATAGAGCACAGCGCCACCAGGCCGAAGCTGTCGCCCCCTGCCTGCTTGTCGCTTCGCACGGCGCACACGCCCACGCCCAGCGCCATGATGAACGGCACCGTCATGGGTCCGGTGGTCACACCGCCGGAGTCAAAGGCCACCGCCCAGAAATCCGGCGACACGAACATCGCCAGCGTGAACACAATGGCGTAAAACCCGATCAGCAGCCACCGCAGCTGGATACCCAGCACGATACGCAGCAGGGCGATGACCAGGAACACGCCCACGCCCACCGCCACGGACCAGATGATCACGTTGTTCTCGATGGCCGGTACCTGGTTGGCCAGCACCTGCAGATCCGGCTCCGCCACGGTAATGATCATGCCGATGAGGAAGCCCACCACCGTGATGATCCACACCTTCTTTCGCCGTGTGATCTCGGAGCCTACCGCCTGTCCCAGCGGGATCATGGACATCTCCGACCCCAGCGTGAACAGTCCCATGCCGGCAATCAGCATCACGCCGCCCAGCAGGAACGCCACCATGGCGTTGTTGGGCACCGGCGCAATGGTGAAGCACAGCACCAGCACGATCAGCATCACCGGCAATACCGATGTCAGCGACTCGTGCAGCGGTTTTTTGAATACAGCAAAGACGTTTTCCGCCTTCTGCCGTTTTTTACGCAGTCTCGCCTGCTCGTCCTGAATAGTCCTGTGGCTCAAGTCTACCTTCCTTTCCTCGTCCTCCATAGCCTATACCAAAAAGCGGCGCATCTGTCCGTATCGGGCAGACACGCCTCCGCGTCTTAACAGGTATATTGTACCATATGTTCACTTTTGGCACAACCCCACCGCTGTTAATAATGTGTGAAGATTGCACCGGTTTTTTTACGCCGTTTTCTCCACCAGCGCCGCCGCGTGGGCCGCTATGCCCTCGCCGCTGCCGGTAAATCCCAGTCCCTCCTCCGTCGTCGCCTTCACAGAAACGCGTCCCGCGTCCAGTCCCATGGCCGCCGCCAGTCTCCCCCGCATCTCCGGGATATAGGGCGCCAGCCTCGGTGCCTGGGCCGCCACCGTAGCGTCCACATTCACAATGGTCCAGCCCGCCTCCGCCAGCACCGCCGTCACCTGCCGCAGCAGCGCCGTGCTGTCCGCCCCGGCGTAGCGCGCATCGCTGTCCGGAAACAGCTTGCCGATGTCCCCCAGCGCCACCGCACCCAGCAGGGCATCCATCACCGCGTGGGTCAGCACGTCCGCGTCGGAGTGCCCCAGCAGCCCCTTCTCAAAGGGCACCGTCACCCCGCCCAGCACCAGGGCGCGGCCCGGTACCAGCCGGTGTACGTCATAGCCGTATCCAATGCGCAGATCCGTCATGCTCTGTTCTCCCTCTCCCGCAGGAATGCCTCTGCCATGGTCAGGTCCTCCCGCGTGGTGATCTTGATGTTCTCCCGCCAGCCGGGGGCCAGCCATACCTCCTTGCCCAGCCGTTCCACGGCGGAGCAGTCGTCCGTGATGTCCGCCCCGGCCTGAATAGCCGACTGCAGAGCAGCCTTCAGGATGTTCGCCTGAAACACCTGTGGTGTCTGTACGGCGTACAGCGTTTTCCGGTCCGGCGTGGACTGCACCAGCCCCGCCATATCCGCCACCTTCACCGTGTCCGTCACCGGCAGCGCCGGTGCGGCGGCATAGGTCCGCTGTCCCAGCCGCACCATGTCGTCCACCTGCTCCGGCAGGATCAGCGGCCGCGCGCCGTCATGCACCGCCAGCAGCTCGCAGCTGTCGCCGGCCGCCAGCGCCGCCAGCAGCACCGACTGAGTGCGGCTCCCGCCGCCCTCCACCACGCGCAGCGGCGTTTTGACATTCGCCCCGGCACACAGGGCCGCGATCTCCTCCAGGCGCTCCGGGCTTACCGCCACCACGATCTCGTCGATCAGCGCCGCCTCATCCAGCGCCCGCAGCGTCCGCAGCAGCACCGGCACGCCGCACAGCGGCGCCGTCAGCTTATCCGTGCCGCCCATGCGCTCAGAGCGTCCCGCGGCAGGCACCAGCGCCGCGCAGCGGGGGTGCCGTTCCTTTTTCCGGTTTAACAGCTTGTCAAAGAGCTTCCCCATCGTCATTCACACGCTCCCGTCATCACCGCGCCATCCAGCAGACGCTCCGCCTCTTGGTATCCGATCTCCCGCACCATCGCCAGCTCCGACAGCAGTATCTCCTTGGCACTGTGCAGCATTTTTCTCTCTCCGGTGGACAGTCCCCGCGCCGCCTCCCGCCGCATCAGGGACTTGACCACCCGTGCCACCTCCGTCAGGTCGCCGCTTTTCAGCCGCGCCATGTTCTCCCTGTAGCGGCGGTTCCAGTTGCGCTCCTCCTCCACCGTCAGCGATGGGATGGCCGAGAGCACCGCGTCCATTCTCTCCCGATCATACAGCAGCCGCACGCCGATGGCCTCGCAGTTATCAGTGGGCAGCTTCAGTACCAGTCCGCTGACGGCTTGACGGAACACATAGTACGTCCGCGCCGCGCCGTGCAGCAGCTCCTCCGTCACGCTCTCAATAACGCCCGCCCCGTGCATGGGGTGCACCACCCGCTGACCGATGCCGTACATACCGCCGCCTCCCTTCCTGCTGTTCTTGTAGAAAATTATACCGTATTCCCCCACTTTTTACAAGGGATTTCCGTATCTTTCCCGTAAAAAGCACGGTCCCAGGCACTGCCTGGGACCGTGCTTTTCCGTTATCTCGCCTCGTACAGTGCCTTGCAGGCCCGGTACATCTCGTAGCAGTCCACCTTGGCCACCACCTCGAAGGGCGCGTGCATGCTCAGCACCGGCACGCCGGCGTCCAGCGTGGCGATATTCCGGTTGGCCATATACTGTGCCACCGTCCCGCCGCCGCCGGCGTCGATCTTGCCCAGCTCGCAGATCTGCCACCGCACGCCCGCGCCGTCCAGCACCGCGCGCACATAAGCCACCGTCTCCGCGTTGGCGTCCGAGGAACCGGACTTGCCCCGCGCGCCGGTGTACTTGCAGATACCCACGCCGTAGTTGACGAAGGCCGCGTTCTTCTTCTCGTACACATCGGCAAAGTTGGGGTCATAGGCCGCCGTCACGTCGGCGGACAGGCAAAAGGCGTTCTCAAAGCACGCCTTCAGCGGCACGTTCTGGCCGTCGCACAGGTCAGACATAAAGGCGTCAAAGGCCGCGGACTGCATACCTGTCACGCCCATGGAGCCGATCTCCTCCTTGTCCGCCAGCACGCATACCGCCGTCTTGTCCGGCGTTTCGATATCCAGCAGCGCCCGCAGCGCCGCGTAGCCGCACACCCGGTCATCGTGACCGTAGGACCCGATCATGCTGCCGTCAATACCGATGTCCACCGCCTCCGCGGCGGGAACAGCCTCCAGCTCCGCGGAGGCGAAGTCGCTCTCCGTGATGCCGTACTTGTCGTGCAGCCGCTTCATCACGTGCAGCTTCACCCGGTCCTTGTCCTCGCTGTCCCCGATGGGCCGGCTGCCCACCAGCAGGTTCAGCGTCTCGCCGGGCACCGCCTCGTTCAGGGGCTTCCGGCCCTGTTCGCCGCCCAGATGGGGCAGCAGGTCCGTGATGACCAGCTGGGGCTCACCCGCCTCGCCGATGCACACGTCCACCACGCTGCCGTCCTTCTTGGCCACCACGCCCCGCAGCTGCAGGGGGATAGTCACCCACTGGTACTTGCGGATACCGCCGTAGTAGTGGGTCTTGAAATATGCCATCTCGCTATCCTCATACAGCGGCGTGGGCTTCAGATCCAGCCGCGGCGAGTCGATATGCGCCGCCGCGATCTGCGCGCCCTCGGCCAGGCTCTCCTTACCGATGACCGCCAGCATCAGCCCCTTGCCCCGGTTGCAGGTGTACACCTTATCCCCGGCCTTCAGCGCCATGCCGCGCTTATACTGCACAAAGCCCTTCGCCTCTGCCGCGGCGATAGCCGCCCGGGCACTGAGCCGTTCGGTCTTTCCCTCGTTCAGGAATGCCTTGTAGTCCGCGCAGTAGGCCTCCATCTCCGCCAGCTGCGCCTCGCCCAGCGTATCATACCCGTTCTTGTCGTTCCGCAGCAGCTGCTCCCGCAGCGCCTTCATTTCCTCGCTCATGCTCGTTCCTCCTTCAATATCGTCTCCAGCGCCTGCCGCGCCTTTTCCGTAAAGGCCACCGCGCTGCCGCAGTCGTTCACCAGCACGTCCGTGCACCGGGCCCGGTAGAACGCTTCGTCCTTCTGTGCCCGCACCCGCAGCCGCGCGTATTCCTCTGGTATGCCGTCCCGCGCCATGATGCGCGCCACCCGCGTCTCCGCCGGCGCGATCACCGCCACCGTCCGGCGGCACAGCCCGTCCAGCCCGCTTTCGATCAGGTTGATGGCGTCGATGCCCACCACCGCCGCGTCGCTCTCGTCCATCCGCCGCCGCAGCTCCCGGGGCAGCCGTGCATAGATGATCCCGTTCAGCGTCTCCAGCGCCGCCGGATCGCCGAACACCACGTTCCCCAGCTTCTGCCGGTCCAGACCGCCGTCCGCCGCAAACACCGGGCCGAACGCCCCGGCGATGGCCCCCCGCAGCGCTCCGTCCGTCCGCAGCAGCTCATGGTAGATGGCGTCGCAGTCCAGTACCAGCCCCCCCAGCTGCTCCAGCGCCCGCAGGGCGCTGGTCTTGCCCGCGCCGGTAGGCCCCGTGAAGCCGATGACCAGCGGCGACGCGTCCACCGTGTGGAACCCCGCCGCCTTTTTCAGCCGGTTGCTCACCGCCAGCCCCAGTCCCGCCTCGTCCGGGCACTGGGCATAGATAGCCGTCACCTCCGTCTCGTCGAAGGTCCGCAGCGCGTCGAACACGTGCTGTGCCTGGGCCAGCTTGTCTCCTGCCGGTCCCAGCCGATGTACGATGTGCCCCGCGAACAGCGGCGCGTACTCGTCAAAGCAGATGACCCCGGCCCCCGCCGGCAGGTGCGCCGCAATGTATGCCGCGCTTCGCCGCGGCGCGCCCGTCACCACCGTCACGGCGGCCCTGGGCGCGTAGTGCCGGTACTTCATTCCCGGTGCCTTGGCCTTCTCCCCGTCGGACAGCTTCTGCCGCACGGCCTTGTCCACGGCCACCTCCCCCAGCACCGCCTCCAGTGCCTCCAGCGGCAGTCCGCCGGGCCGCAGCAGCCGGGGTGGCTGCACCGTCAGATCGATAATAGTGCTCTCTACGCCTACGGCGCAGGGCCCACCATCCACGATGCCGTCGATCTTGCCCATCATGTCCTCCATCATGTGCCGCGCACAGGTGGGGCTGGGCCGTCCGGAGGTATTCCCGCTGGGCGCCGCCACCGGCGTATCCGCCGCCGCGATAATGGCCCGCGTCACCGGATGGTCCGGGCAGCGGACGCCCACGGTATCCAGCCCGCCGGTGGTCCGCAGGGGCACGCAGTCGCGCCGGGGCAGGATCATGGTCAGCGGCCCCGGCCAGAACCGTTCCGCCAGCGCATAGGCCGTGTCGGGGATATCCACACAGCAGCGTTCCAGCCAGCCCGCGTCCGGCACGTGCAGGATCAGCGGGTTGTCCTGTGGCCGTCCCTTGGCCTCGAAAATACGGCGCACCGCGTCCTCGTTTAGCCCGTCGGCTCCCAGGCCGTATACCGTCTCCGTGGGGATACCCAGCAGGCCGCCCCGGCGAAGGATCGCCGCCGCCTCCGCGATGGCATTTTTGTCCGTTTCCGGATGGAATATGATGGTCTCCATCACCCGAACCTCGTTTCTTCTGCTCTTTTATTCCGCCGCAGCGGCAAAACTCCTCTTTTTACAGTCCCAGATCCTCGCCCACGAGAATGACCTTGATGCGCTCATGCACCATGGAGTACCGCGTCACCACCACATAGGAACAGATGCAGTCCGGGCTGGTGCAGTCGCCGCACTGTCCGGTCAGGCCGCAGGGCGTCTTGATACCGAACCGCTGCGCGTTGGCCGGCGCGGCGATGTTCCGGGCGCGGGCAATGGCGTCGTCCAGCGTGCCCAGCACCTTGTTCATACCGGCGATGACCACCACCTGCCGGGGGCCGTAGCACATGGCCGCCACCCGATTGCCCATGCCGTCGATATTCACCAGCTGCCCGTCCTTGGAGATGGCGTTGCTGCTCATCAGGAACGTGCCGCAGCTCAACGCCTGGTGCATCAGCGCCTGCTTCTCTGCCGGGTCCTTAGCGGTATCCCGGTCGATGAGGGTATAGCCCTCCTGCGCCAGCCGCTGCTTCAGCCCCAGCTCGTCCACCGTCATCACGCCGCCCCAGGATACACTGTCCGTCTTGGGGATCAGCTCCAGCGCCTTCTCCACGGCCTCAGCAGCGGTGGAACAGTAATAGGCGTCAAAGTGCCGCTTCTTCATAGCCTCCACCGTCTTGGGGCCGGACAGGTCATACATTTTCTTCTTATTCTCGTTCATGGTCAACTCTCCTTTCCCTCCTGCAGCCGTTGGGCCTGTCGTTCAGGGTCAGCGCATCGATCATACCGTCCAGATCACCGTTAATGATGGCCGCAATGTTGAAGTTTTTATTGTCTCCCGTCAGCCGATGATCCGTGACCCGGTTCTGCGGGAAATTATACGTTCTGATCTTGCCGCTTCTGTCGCCGGTGCCCACCTGGCTCTTCCGTGTGGCGGCGATGGCAGCGTTCTGCTTCTCCTGCTCCGCCTCGTACAGCTTCGAACGCAGGATCTTCATGGCCCGATCCTTGTTCTTGTACTGGCTGCGCTCATCCTGGCACTCCACCACCACGCCCGTGGGCAGATGGGTGATACGTATGGCGCTCTCCGTCTTGTTCACGTGCTGTCCCCCCGCGCCGGAGGAACGGAACGTGTCGATCTGCAAGTCCTTGGGGTCGATGGAGAACTCCACCTCCTCCGCTTCGGGCATCACCGCCACCGTGGCGGCGGAGGTCTGGATGCGCCCGGAGGACTCCGTCTCCGGCACCCGCTGTACCCGGTGTGTCCCGGCCTCGAATTTCAGCCGTGACCAGGCGCCCGCGCCCTCGATCTCGGCGCTGACCTCCTTCACGCCGCCCAGCTCCGTCATGTTCTCACTGACGATGCTCAGCGTCCAGCCCCGGCGTTCGGCGTACATGGTGTACATCCGCAGCAGGTCGGCGGCGAATAGTGCGCCCTCCTCCCCGCCGATACCGGCCCGTATCTCCAGTATCACGTTCTTCTCGTCATTGGGGTCCCGCGGCAGCAGCAGCCGCTTCAGCTCCTCCTGCAAGCGCTCCATATCCCCCTTCGCCCCGGCCAGCTCCTCCTGTGCCAAAGCCCGCAGCTCCGGGTCGGACAGCATCTCCTCCGCCTCCCGGGCGGTGTCCTGCGCCCGCAGATACGCCTGCCAGCATTCCACCACCGGCGCCAGCTCCTTCTGCTCCCGGCGCAGCGCCGTCAGCTTCTCCCGGTCCGTATATACCGCCGGGTCCGCCAGCTGCTGCTCCACCTCTGTCAAATGCGCCGCAAGGGCGCTCAGCTTCTCCTGCATGGTCCGTCCTCAGTCGTTCTCCAGCAGGCGGCGCACGTTCTGGACAAAGTCGTTCCGCCAGAACTCATACCCCTCGCTGTCCGGCCGCAGCGACACCGCCAGCCGGTGGGCCTGCCCGGTATACATATCCATCTGGTCATAGACCTCCTCACTGCGCTGGGTGGTGCTCCGCGTGACCACATAGGCCACGTTTTCCATCTCCAGTCCCCGCCGCTTCAGCAGCGCGCGAATGGGGCTGGCGCACCGCCCCGCCCACACCGGACTACCCACGATCACCAGCTTGTACGCGCCCAGCGGCTTCTCCGTCTCAAAGGGCTGCAGGGGCCGGGTGGATGTCTTCATGGCGTCCATACCGCAGCGCATATATCCCCGCCAGCCGCTGCGGTCGCAGTCGTCGGTGATCGCCGTGATCTCCGCGCCCAGCGCCTCGGCGATCTCCTTGACCGCCCGGCGGGTATGCCCGGTCCGGGAATAGTAAATGCACAAAATATCACTCATGTTATCGCTCCTCCTGTTCCTCGGCCTGCAAGCTCAGTTCTTCCCAGCGCTCCATCTCCTGCTCCAGCCGCTTCTGCACGTCCTGCTGTTCCTGATACAGCGCGTTCAGCTTCTCCGCGTCACAGGCATTCTCCGCCATCTCCGCCTCCAGCCGCGCGCTGTCCGCCTCCAGCCTGGCGATAGCCGTCTCGCAGATGGTCAGCTGCTTTTTCGCCGCCTGCTGGGCCCGGTTGCCCCGGCTGCCGTTCTTTTTCGGCGCAGCGGACTGTACCTGTACCGCGGCCGCCGCGGCGGCGCGTTCCTCCTCCTTGGCCTGCCGGTACTGTGCAAAGCCCATGGGATAGTCCGTGATGACGCCCCCGGCCAGCTCCCACACACGGGTGGCGAACCGGTTGATGAAATACCGGTCGTGGCTCACGAACAGCAGCGTCCCGTCGAAGGCCTCCACCGCCTGCTCCAACCACTCCCGCGAGTCGATATCCAGATGGTTCGTCGGCTCGTCCAGTATCAGCAGATTGATGCTCTCGTCCATCAGCATACACAGCCGCAGGCGGCTCAGCTCGCCGCCGGACAGCACGCTGACGCTCTTGAACACATCCTCTCCGGTGAACTGATACGCCGCCAGCCGGTTCCGCGCCGACTGCGGCGTGATGTCCAGCTCATAGAGCATCGTGTCCAGTATGGACCTCTCCGGGTGCTCGAAGTGTATCACCTGCGGCAGATACGCCGCCTTCACCGCCGGCCCCAGCCGTATAACGCCGCTGTCCGGGCGCTCGCTGCCGGTCAGCATATTCAGCAGCGTGGTCTTTCCCGTGCCGTTCTCGCCCAGCAGAGCGATGCGCTCGCCCCCCTCGCACCGCAGATACACATCCTCAAACAGCCGCTTCTCGCCGAAGGCCTTGCTGACGCCCTTGATCTGCAATACCTCGTCGCCCTTGAACTCCCGGCTCTGGAAGCGCGCCTCCAGCCTCCGCGCCTTTGTGGGCTTCTCCGTGGTCCGCATACGCTCGATGCGCTTCTCCATGCTGAAGGCCCGCTTGTGCAGCGCGTCGTTGCCCATGAAGGCCCACAGGTGCATCTGCTCCGCCGCCTTTTCCAGCTGCGCGATCTTCGCCTGCTCCTTCAGGTACTGCTTCATGCGCTCCTGATACCGCCGTTCCTTCTCGATAGCATAAAAGCTGTAATTTCCGCTGTAAAACTCCGCTTTTCCGTCCTGTATCTCGATAATCCGCGTCACGGTCCGGTCCAGGAAATACCGGTCATGGCTGATGGTCAGCACCGTGCCCCGGAACCTCCGCAGATACCCCTCCAGCCACTCCGTGGCCTGCAGGTCCAGATGGTTCGTGGGCTCGTCCAGCAGCAGGATGTCCGTATCCTCCAGAATGAGCCGTCCCAGGTTCACCCGGGTCTTCTCTCCGCCGGACAAACACGCGAATTCCCGCTGCCGCATTTCCCTCGGGATGCTCAGGCCGTTGGCCACCTTGTTCACCGCCGTCTCCGTGTCCCAGCCGCCCAGTCCCTCGAATTTGGCGTTCAGCTCGCCGTACCGCCGCAGCGTATCCGCGCCGCTGTCCCCCTGCTCCATCCGCAGGGCCAGCGCATCCATCTCGTCCTTCATCCGAAACATCCGCGCGAAGGCCGTCTGCAAAACGTCCTCCACCGTGTACCCCTCCGGATACACGGGGATCTGCGAGATCAGTCCCACCCGCCGTCCGGCGGCGATCTGTACCTCTCCCTCGTCCGGCTCCAGCTCCCCGGTGAGCATACGGAACACCGTGGTCTTTCCGGCGCCGTTCCGCCCCAGCAGTCCCACGCGCTCCCCGCTGTCCACCTGAAAGCTCAGTCCGTCCAGTATTCTCTTTTCCAGATCAAAGGACTTCACCAGCCCCGAAACGCGAATGTCGACCATTTACTCTTTCTCTAATTCCTTTACGATGTTCTCAAAATGCATGGCGCGGGACGCCTTCACCAGCACCGCCGTCCCCGGCGTGAACCGCGCCCGTACAGCGGGCATGGCCTCCTCCACGCCGGCGAACCACTGCGCCTCCGGATCCGTTTCGGTCAGGGCCTTCATCTTCTCCCCCACCGCCACGGTCTCGATGCCCAACTCCCGGCACAGCGTCCCCATATCCCGGTGGGCCTGGGCCGTCAGCGCGCCCAGCTCACCCATGTCGCCCAGCACCGCCAGGCGCTTTTTCTGCCGGCTGGCAGCCAGCATACGGATGCCCTCCGCCATGGACTGCGGATTGGCGTTGTAGCAGTCGTCGATGACCAGCCGATCCCCGTCCATACGGATCAGGTGCATCCGGCTCCCCACCGGCGCATAGGCCGCCGTCCCCGCGGCGATCTCCGCCGCCGTCAGGCCCAGCCGTTCGCCGATGGCCGCCGCCATGGCCATGGGATAGACCATGTGCCGCCCCGGCGCCGCCGTCTCCAGCCGATAGGCCGCCTGTCCCGTGGTCACGGTGCAGGCCACGCCCTCCAGCCCCCGGTCGTCGATGTCCGTAACGCGGACATCGCAGTGCTCGCCCTCGCCGCAGCGCAGGATGATCTGTGGCAGCGTCACCGTGTTCAGCAGCTCGTCGTCGCCGTTGAGCACCGCGACGCCCTCCGGGGTCAGATTTTCAAATATCTCACACTTGGCCTGCAAAATGCCCTGCCGTGTGTTGCCCAGATTTTCGATGTGGGCGTCGCCCACGTTGGTGATAACGGCGATATCCGGCCGTACCATCTCGCCCAGATACCGTATCTCCCCAAAGTGGTTCATGCCCGTCTCGATCACCGCCGCCTCGTGCTCCGGCATGAGCCGCAGCAGCGTCAGCGGCGCGCCGATATCGTTGTTGAGGTTCCCCTCCGTCCGCAGCGTCTCGTATTTCTGTGCCAGCACCGCGGCGATCATCTCCTTGGTGGTAGTCTTGCCCACGGAGCCGGTCACCTGTACCACCGGCAGCCGGAACTGCCCCCGGTACCAGGCGGCCAGCGCCTTCAGCGCCAGCCGCGTGTCGGGCACCTGAATGTAAAACTTCCCCGGCAGCAGTGCCTCCGGCGCCTTTGCCGTCAGGCATCCCGCCGCCCCGGCCTCCAGTGCCTTTTCGATATAGGCATGGCCGTCGAAGCGTTCCCCCACCAGAGGGATGAACAGCGCTTCCTGCGGCACGCGGCGGCTGTCGGTGGTCACGTCGCGCACCGCCGCGCCGCTGCTCTGCAGCACCGTGCCGCCCACCGCGGCGCAGATGGTCTGTACCGTCAGCGGCATCATGCCCGCGCCGCCTTTCGCGCCGCCAGCGACAGCTCCACGATCTTCTCGCACAATTCGCCGTAGTTCAGTCCCACCTGCGCCGCCTCCTGGGGCACCAGACTGGTAGGCGTCATGCCCGGCAGGGTGTTGATCTCCAGGCACCAGGCCTGACCGTTCTCGTCCAGAATGAAGTCCGAACGGGAGTACACGCTCAGCCCCAGCCCCTTGTGCAGCTTCAGGGCCATCTCGCCCACCTGCTTCCACGCCGCGTCCGTGATAGGCGCGGGGCACAGCTCCACCGCGCCGCCGGCCTGATACTTGCTCTCATAGTCGAAATAGGCGCCCTTGGGGATGATCTCCACCGCCGGCAGATAGCCGTCGCCCAGCACGGCGATCTGTATCTCCCGACCCTTGATCTTCTGCTCCACCACCACATGGTCGCCGTAGCGCAGCAGGTCGCGCAGGGCCTTCTCCAGCTGTTCCTTCGTGTCCGGCAGCGCCACACCGATGGAGCTGCCGCCGTTGACGATCTTCACGGCACAGGGCACCGGCAGCTCCTCCGCCAGCCGGGGGATATCGCTCTCGGTATAGTGGATGTCGTGCCACGGAGCCGTGCGAATACCGAGAGAGTCCATCATCCGCTTCGTCACGGATTTATCCATGGCCATGCCGCTGCCCAGATACCCGGATCCGGTGTAGGGCACGCCCAGCAGATCCAGCGTGGCCTGTATGCGGCCGTCCTCGCCGCAGCTTCCGTGCAGCGCCAGAAATACCACATCCGCCATGCGGCACACGGTCAGCACGTCCTTGCCCAGCAGGCTGGGGCTCTGGTCCCTCCGGCTGCGGCGCACCGCCTCCAGGTCCGGCTCCACGCGCTCCACCCGGCTCTGGCCGCACAGGCCGTCCGGCGCGTCAAAGATATCCTCCAACGCGCCCTCGTAGTCCTCCAACCCCAAAAACATATCCACCAGAATGGCCTTGTGTCCCCTCTCCCGCAGCGCCCTGCACACGCCGGTGCCGCTGGTCAGCGCCACCTGGCGCTCTGTGGACAGTCCGCCCGCCAATACCACGATCTTCATAAGCGTACCCTCACTTTTAGGCGGCACAGCGAAAAACGGCCCTGTGCCCCCATGATTTGATATATTATTATAGCACAGCGCCCCGCTGATTACAACCGATTTTGCCCGCCGGTGTGTAAACAAACAAAGAACGCCCCGGCACAGCTGCGGCGTTCTTTTGTTGTCTTTCCTATCGCAGCCAGTCGGGCTTCGCCCGCCCGTGTACGCCGGACACCAGCCCCATACAGGCAAACAGCATCACCAGCGATGAGCCGCCGTAGCTGATGAAGGGCAGCGTCAGTCCGATGACCGGCATCACGAACAGGCACATACCCACATTGATGATGACCTGAAAGATAATGACACTGGCCACGCCGATGCAGGCATAGCCCTCCAGCCGGGTCTTGGCGTGCCGCGCCACATACAGGCACCGCAGTATAATGGCCGTCAGCAGCGCCAACGTCAGCAGGCATCCCACCAGCCCCAGCTCCTCACCGATCACGGAGAAAATAAAATCCGTGTGCCGGTGCGGCAGGCTGGACGCCGCCTCGCTTTGGGTCTGCGTGCCGCGAAACAGCCCCTGCCCGAATATCCTTCCGCCGCCCAGTGTCAGCAGGCTCCGGGTCTGCTGCCAGCCGGTGTTCAGCGGGTCATAGCTGTGGTCGAACAGGACGATGAACCGGTTTTTCATGTAGGTATCCAGCAGATCCAGGTCCCACATGGCGTAGAACAGCAGTCCCGCCGCGCCGCCGCCGATCAGGAACCACCGCAGCGCCACCCCCGCCACAAAACACATACACGCGAAGATGAACAGGAACACCAGCGCACTGCCCATGTCGGAGGATATCTTGTAGTACAGCGCAAAGATCACGCCGAAGTGTGCCGCCAGCATGACGATGGAGGAAATCGACCGCAGGTCCCGGTTCTCCTTCAGCCACGCCAGCTGTTTCGCCAGCACGATAATAAACGTCAGCTTCACGATCTCCGCCGGCTGCACCTTCACCGGCAGGAACGGGAACTCCAGCCATGCCTTGTTGCCGGTATCCCCGGCAATGCCGAGGGGCGTTGCCAGCAGCAGGATGAACACCACGCCCACCAGGAATATCCACTTCCAGTACTTCGCCAGCTCGTTCAGGTCCACCTGCGACACCACGATATACAGCACCGCCCCGATGCACAGCGCCGCCGCCTGTACCAGCACCAGCTTGCTGGTGTGCATATAGTGTGTGGCGCTGGCGATCATCAGTATGCCGAACAGCGACGCGCCGATGCACAGCGCCAGCAGGACAAGATCGGCCTGTCGGAACACGTCGTTAAAAAGCTCCCGTATCCGTCGCAGCATGGCGGCACCTCCCTTCCCTCGCATTTCCCCCGCACGGTGCCTGCGGCCGCATACAGCGCATCAAGCCCGCAAAAAGCGGAAGAGAATGTATAACAAAGGTATCGTAAATGTATCATGAATGTACCATAAGTGTACAGCGAAAGCGCACAAAAAGCACGCGCTTTTCCGGCGTGTCAAACGCCGGTCCCACATAGTGTACCACGATTTCCCCGCCCTGTAAACCACCGGTTTTCTATCAAAAATGTTACCATTTCCACCCCTCTGCCGCTTTTACAGCCCAGCCACCGTTTTCACAGCCCGGCCACCAACAGCGCTATCACCGAAAGGCCCCCCACCGCCAGCGCATAGGGCGTTGCCGCCCGTATGGTGGTCAGGTTGGAAACGCCCGAGCCGGCGGTGGTCATCAGCACCGCGTCCGCATAGAAGCACAGACTATATCCCAGGGTAACGCCACTCATCACCGCGGCGATCATCAGCGGCGCAGCCACCCCGGCAGCCAGCCCCATCGGGATGAACACAGGAATAGCGATGGTCATTACCGCCCAGCAGCCACCTACGGCAAATACGGTCAATCCCACCAGCACAAACGCCAGCGGCGCGATCAGGCAGCGGGGCACCGCCCCTCCGATACCGTTGATGAGAATATCAAACAACCCCAATGTACGGTTGGCGTCGCTGAGCATCAGGCCAAAGCCCACCACCACAGCAATGGTGGTCATACCCTTAACGCCGGAAAAGAATCGGGCAAAGTATTCTCCCACCGTCATACGCTTCTGTATCACATACAGCAAGAACTGCACCACCAGGCACACGATGATACCGTGGAGCAAATCATTGTCAAACAGCACCGTGCCGCCCACCAGCGCCGCCAGCGGGACAACAGCGTTCCAAGCCGAGGAGACATTGTGCTCATCCACCTCGTCAATGTCCACCAGCTTCTCGCCCTTCTCGCCCGGTTCAAAGGCTGCGCCGCCGGAGGCCACCCGGTGATACGCCTGACGAAGCATGCCCACTTTCGGAAACCAGCCCAACGCCAGCAGCAGACTTACCAGCATCATCGCCAGCGGATAAAACATGAAGGGCACCGCCTGAAGGTAATCCGTGAACCCCAGGCCGAAGTCGGAGATCAGGCCCACGCTGAATGCCGTCCAGCTGGTAAAGGGCACCGTCACGCACAGGCAGCATGCCATAATGTTGGTCTGCACCGCCAGGTGCTCCCGGGGCAGACGGTTTTTATCGGAGACATCCCGCAGGCAGATGGTGGTAGTCAGGGCATTCAGATACTCGTCCACGAACATGATCACAGACAGCAGCCACGCCAGCAGCAGCGTTTTGCGGGGCGTGTTGGCCGCCTTCGCCAGCAGATCCCGGAAGCCCATGAGCCCGCCGGAGGCCTGAAACAGCGAGATCATTCCGCCAAAGCCCAGAATACTGCACAGTGCAAACTGATAGGAGCTGTTGCCCAGTGTAGTATACATGGTGTCGATCAGCCCAGTGAAAAAATGCTGGCGATGGACCAGCAGCACGGCCAGCAGAGTGGCCAAGACCATTGCATCTGCCATTTTGCGGGTCTTTAGGGCATATACGATCAAAAACGCCAACGGCAGGAACGCCATAACAGTATGCAGCACAGAAACATCTCCCTTCTCACACAGAGTATAGCAAACTCCAGTGAAAACCGCAACTGCGCATGAAAAAGCCGGCCTGGTGGCCGGCTTTTCATGCGTCGCTTATACAGACATTCTTTTCACACCGGGGTTCTCCCGCATAAAGGCCAGGGCTTCATCATGGGTGATCGGCGGCTCAAGCCGGACGGTGATCTCCATACGAAGGCAGCCGTCCTGACGGGTGAGGCTGCTCTCTGTCACCTGGCCGCGGTGCTCCTTCAGCAGATCGTCAAAACGGGCCCGCAGCTCATCCGTATCCTCCAGCTCCACCAAAATTTCCTGTGTCGTGAGGGCGTCCGCCCCCACAGGGAAGCGGTGAAGAATGATCTGGATGGCAACGAGGACAGCCGCCTCGAACAGGCCCAGCCAATACATACCGGCACCCACAGCCATACCGATGGCGGCGGTACCCCACATACCGGCAGCGGTAGTCAATCCGCGGATAGAGTTGCCGTTTTTGAATATGACACCGGCACCCAGAAAGGATATGCCGCTGACCACCTGGGCGGCAATGCGGGCAGGGTCGGCGCCGCGAAGACCATCCAGCGCAACACAGTCCAGGAAAGCGTATTTTGAGACGATCATAAACAGCGCGGAGGTACAGGCAATGATGCAGTGGGTACGGATGCCCGCCTCCTTGCGGCGCTTACTGCGCTCCAAACCCACCAGCGCGCCCAAGGCGGCAGACAGCAGCAGGCGAATGAGAAATTCCAGATTGTCGTAAACAGTCAGGGTCGCTTCGGGCACATATTGCGTCAGTCCGGAAAGCATAACAGTCTCCTTTCAGCGGCACAGGCCGCAGGTATGGTACAGCAAGTATAGTGTGCATCGCCGTTTCTTATGCGGTATAGCGGCATTGGTCGGTAATAGCCTTCTTCAGCCGCCGCAGCGTCGGATCGTCCAGATCCCGGGGATAGGGCAGATCCGTCAGATCAAATTCACAGATCGTACTGTCCGGGTGCATGACAATGATCCGCCGTCCCAGCAGCAGCGCCTCCTCCAGCTGGTGGGTGACCAGCACGATCGTGCGGGGCAGCTTCTCCTGAATGGCCAGGAGTTGGCTCTGCAACTCCGCGCGGGTCAAAAAGTCCAGGGAGGCAAAGGGTTCATCCATCAGCAGCAGTTCCGCCTGCCCCGCCAGCACCCGGGCCAGGCCCAGACGCTGCTTCATACCGGTGGACAGCTCTGCCGGCGTCAGGTCGGCGTAGTCCTCCAATCCCACCAGGCGCACGAATTCGCTGGCGCGCTCATAGCGCTCCTCCGGCGTTTTTCCCACGCCGCAGGCCATGGCCACATTCCGCTGCACGCTGGTCCAGGTGATGACATAGGGATCCGGACTAAGCATGGCACTGTGCCAACCCTCCGGAATCCGTATTGTCCCGGTGTCAGGCATCTCCGTCCCCGCCAGCAGCTTCAGCAGCGTGCTCTTGCCGCAGCCGCTGCGGCCCACGATCACAGTGATCTCTCCGGCAGGAATGGTCAGCGACAGGTCGCGCAGCACCTGTCGGGTACGGCTGGGCCGCGTCTCGCCGGTCAGGACGATATCCGTGCCGTAGGTGGTATAGGCCTTATCCACATGGTCAAGAACAACTGCGTCCATAACAATTCCTCATTTCCTCGTTTCGTCCGCCGGGCAGATGGACGGCACGGCTATCATAGCCCCGGCGGCGGGGCTTGTCAAGCGCCGCCGTCAGCCCAGCATCCCCAGTATCTCCTGCAGGCTGAAATTCTCCCGGTAATAGTCCAGTTCTCCGGCGATCAGCTCATCCAGCACGCGCATACCCAGCACCTCCACCGGCGCCTTGTCGTCCGTCAGAAGGCAGTCCCCACCGGTGTAGACCGTCAGATCGGCGGCCACCTCCGCCATCATGGCGGCGTAGTCTCCGTCGGTCAGCGCTGCGCGGCTGGCGGCAAAGCGCTCCGGCAGGCCAGGCGCGTTGGTGCAGAACACCTCCGTATTGGTGTTTCCGGGCACATCGGCCAAGTAGGTGTACGCAAACACGCTGGCCATCGTATCGCAGAGGTACTGGTTGATCGAGCCATCCTCCCGGGAGGTCATGTTCAGGTTCACCACCATGACGCCCTCCGGCTTCAGATGCTCCGCCACCGCCGCGAAGAACTCCCGGCTGGACAGCTGGAACGGAATGGTGATGTCCTGATAGGCGTCCACCATGATCACATCAAACTTTTCCTCCGACGCGGTCAGGTAGGCCCGGCCATCGGCCACGGCCACCTCCACCTCCTCCGGCAGGCCAAAATAGGTGCGGGCGATATCGGCGATCTTGCCGTCGATCTCCGCGCCCTGCACGGTCATGCCCGGAAAATAGCGGACGCAGTATCCGGCGTAGGTGCCGGACCCCATGCCCAAGATCATGGCGCTGCGGCCTGTGTTATCGGTACCGTCCATACCCGCCATACAGGGGGCTGCCAGCGCGTAGTCGTAGTACATTCCGGTGAGCTTACCGTCCTTGTTCTGCACCGACTGTACACCGAAGAGCACATTGGTGGAGAGCGTGGTGGTGTGGTCATCATCCTTGACCTGGAGGTAGTTGTAGATGGACTCGTCCTCCAGGGCCAGGTCGCTCTCCCAGAATGCGAAGCTGTAGGTGGGCAGCGCAAAGCACAACCCCGCCACCAACACCACCGCAATAATACCGGCGACCGTCTTCTTCCGTTCAAAAGTGAAGTAGACAATACCGATAGCGGCCAGCACACCCGCAAAGATCAGGAACGTGGCCGCCGTACCCACCGCCGGGATGGTCAGGAACGTGGGCACAAAGGTACCGATGATGCTGCCGATGGTGTTCAGCGCATTTAGCTGCCCCACGGTCTTACCGGTGTCATCCAGATTGTCCACTGTAAACTTGGTCAGGGACGGTGTTACGGTGCCCAGCAGCACACAGGGGAAGGCGAAGATCACCAGGCAGGCTGCCAGCGCCGCCCAGACCAGAAAGTTCTTCGTTACGAACGTGGCCAGCAGGAAGGATATCCCGGCGATCATCCATCGGCCCGCAAAGGGTATCAACGCGATCCAAATCGCGGCGATGATGACCCGGCCATAGAGTCGGTCCGGCGACTTGCTCTTGTCAGCCATCCGTCCGCCCCAAATGTTGCCCACAGCCATAGCGATCATTATAACGCCGATAATGACCGTCCAAACGATTTGAGATGAGCTGAAATACGGCGCCATCAGGCGGCTGGCGCCCAGTTCCACCGCCATGACGGACATTCCCGCGAAAAACTCTGTCAGGTATAAAAACCACTTACTATGAGTCAGCTTTTTCTCCATGGTACAAGGTCCTCCTTATAGGCTTCTGTCCACCCCGGAAACTACAAATGGTTCTCCCTGGATCGCCTTGTATTATAGCGTAGCATGACCGTTTCCGCAAGTACCCCTCTGTTTTCATGGCCTTCCCGCTGTTCTTCAGCTGTGCAGAAAAAGCCTCCGTTTCCGGAGGTTTTCTCTTATTTTGTGTCAGCTTTCTCGGATCGTTCTTGACAGAGAATAACGAAATCGGTATGCTGATAGCAACGGGAGGTGCGGCGCCATGATGGATGGAAATATCATATTATCCGTAGCGAAGGCCATGGGGGTCCTGCAAATTCTGAGTCAGGCCGAAAGTCCGCTGTCGCTGAAGGAACTGGCCACCCGGTGCGGATATCCGAAGAGCACCGTGTTCGGCCTGCTGACCACCATGCGGGCCTATGACGTGGCAGCGCAGACGCCGGACGGAAAATACACGCTGGGCCTGCGGCTGTTCGAATATGGACGTCAGGTGGAACGGTCCTGGGACATCTCTCTGGTGGCCCGCCCCTATATGGAGCACCTGTGCCAGCGGACCGGAGCGTCCGTCATGCTCTCGGTGTGTGAGGGCGGCAGCGTGATCACGCTGGATCAGGTGGAGACCCGGGACAATCTGCGTATCGTGTCGGATATAGGTTCCCGGCTGCCAATCTACTGTACGTCGCAGGGCAAGGTCTTTCTGGCACATATGTCCCGCACCAGTGCCGAGGCGCTGCTGCGCGCGCAGCATATGACCCAGTTCACCCCGCACACCATCACCGATCTGACCGCGCTGATGCAGGAGATCGATCTGTGCCGTACCAACGGCTACGCCATTGAAAACGGCGAATACAAGATCGGCCTGCGCTCCATTTCCGCACCGGTCTATACCGTGGAGGGCAAAGCACGATACACCGTGGGCGTGATCGGTATGTTCCGCAGCACCCGTTCCGATGAATTCCTTGCGGCGGTGGAACAGGTCTGCGCCACCGCGTCCATGATCTCCACTGCGCTGGGCTATCGAAAAACGGAGGAGCTTTTGTAAGCCATACCTCCGCCGCCTGTCTTCAAGACGCTGTCTGCTCTTTTCTCACATTTTCTCGTCAAATACCCCCGCAGGAAAAACAAAAACACACGTCCGGTCCAGTCAGGCCGGACGTGCGTATATTCTCAGGCTACACAGAAAGCAAGACCCGATCAAAGTGCAGTCCCCTTCTTCGGCACAAACAAGCCATGCATATCGGCACGCTCCAGCTCCAGCAATGCTTTCTTCCTTTGGATGCCACCGCCATAGCCGGTAAGGCTGCCGTTTGTACCCACCACACGGTGGCACGGGATCATGAGAGAGATCGGGTTATGCCCCACCGCGCCGCCCACCGCCTGTGCGGACATTTTGGCCAGTCCCTGCTGGCGAGCCGCTTCAGCGGCGATCTCTCCGTAGGTCATGGTCTTTCCATACGGTATCGTCAGCATGATGTCACAGATACGCTTACGGAACGGTGTGGTATCATAGCGCAGCGGCGGCAGAAACCCCGGTTCCTTACCGGAAAAATAGATATCCAGCCAGCGACCGGCCTCTGCAAACAACGGGTGTTCCCTTTGTGCAGTCACTTCTGGCAGAACGCTGCCGAAATACCTCTGCCCGTTGAACCATAGACCAACGAGCGCCTCATCGTCGCAGGCCAGCGTGATCCTACCCAGCGGCGACATATACTCGGATGTCCAGATCATCTCTTTCCCTCCAATCTCTTTTTCGGCTTATGATCTTTCAACTCCGGTATCGCTCCGCCGGCCACCGCCCACAGATACAGGCTCGCCACGCTGCCATACGGGCTAAACCGACGGCGGTATATCTCAAACCGCTTACGGTCAATGCTGCGGTGGTGATAGAGCATCCGCAGTCCGCGCTGAATAGCCAGATCGTCGTAACTAAACACATCGGGCCGCTGCATACAGAACAGCAGGATCATCTCCGCTGTCCAGATGCCAACACCCTTCAGACTGCTCAGTTCGCGGATCACCTCCCCGTCCGTTTTCTGCCATATGCCGTCCAGATCAAACGCACCGTCCCGGGCCTTTTGCGCCAGATCTGTGATGTATTCCGCCTTACGGAAGGTCATACCCAGGGCTTGCAGTTCAGGGACTCCCGCCGCAAGGATGCTCTCCGCGTTCACCTCACCCAGCGCATCCCGCATCCGCTGCCAGATGGTCGCCTGCGCCTTAGTCGATATCTGCTGGCCGATGATATGATGGACAATGGCAGAGAACAAGTCCGTATCCACGGCACGGTCGATATATCCAATACGGTCAATGACTTCACCAAGCCGCCTGTCTTTCTGCCGCAGATAAGAAAGCTCTGTTTCCCCGTATTCGAAATACACCACTGTCACCGACCTTTCATCTTCACATACAGGCAGGCACCGCCGCTAAACACCGTGAGACTATGATCGGATACAGTTCCCATAGTGCGGGCTGCGCTCTGACACAGAGTATACCATCCGCCCCCGCTGTTTGCAACCACCGGTCCAGTTATCGTCAAACCCACCTCAAACGATACGTTGGTTTCACGTTTTCCTGTCGGCTGCCTATCGACAACATACGCTTCGGTCAGCTGGAGGCACCGATGTACTTGAGGCCATTCTTATCTCACCGTACCGTTTCGTTCCACTCGATCTTCACGATCTGCATTTTCATTCTGTCGTCGCCGACCTTGGTGGGAAAGCAGAAAACCTGCTGACAGATGAGTCCTTCAGATCATGGTACGCCCGACTGGATTCGAACCAGCGGCCTACAGAGTCGGAGTTATCAGGCCGTCAAGCCGGAAAGCCCTGCAGGGCAAGGGTTTGGTTGGTGTTACACAAATTTCCGCCATTTTGAAGAAAAACCTCGGAAGCCTTACAGGGCAGGGCTTCCGAGATTTTTGCAGTAGTAGTCAAATAGCAGTCCGAGCACTTCACAGGTCATGCGGCTCAGATGCAGCGGCTCCCGTTTTCAGCACACACGAACCGCATACTTCACACGATTCCCGTACTGCGTTGATTTGAGAAGACCCAACTTTTCAAATTTCAGGACAAAGCTGCGGATCGTCGCGTAAGCGGCGTTCCCGAAATCCTTTTCCAACTGCTTGGTGGAAAACTCCGCGTCGCCGTAAGCGGACAAAACAAACTCCCACAGTGCTTTCTCCTTCTCAGTGACCTGTCCGTGGGACAGGGCGGTCTGAAACGCCTCGGTCGTCTGTGCGGTCGGAAGCACCCCATTCAGCTTATGATAGCGGAGTGTACCCTGAATTGCAAGGTCGAAATCAGGTTTTTGATAATTTTCAATGTATCGCCTTACTGCCTTTTTCCGGACGATGAAAACCGGAAGTTCTCCGTCTACTATATGGAGCTGGCTCCCGGCAGCCATTGGCAGTCGGAGCCGCATCTGCGGGGTACCACCGAGTTTGTCACCCTTTTCGCCGGTGCAATCGAAATCACGGCTGATCAGAAGACCATTGTCGTTCAGGCGGGCGAAAGCGTCCGCTTTCAGGGCGACACCACCCACGCCTACCGCAACATCTCCGACCAAACCACCATTCTGCACATGATCCTGTATAACCCGTAAAAAGGTGCGAGCCGCTGCAATACAGCGGCTCACGCCTTTTCTTTCAGTTATCCAGTTCCGCCTCGTGCTTGAGGACCGCGCCGGTGGCGGCGTTGATCTCGTAGCTGTACTCCATGCCGCCGAATTTGAACTCGACCTCGTAGACGAGCGTGCCGTCCTCATCGTCCAGCTCGATCTCCATGTCATACGCCTTGCTCTCGCTCACGCCCGCGTGGTTCAGGGCGATGGACTTCGCCTTGGCATGGCCGATGTCGCCGGTGGGCGCAGTAGGCTTTGCCGTCTCATCCCCTACAGGGGCCGTGGCCGGCAAGTCCTTCTGCCCGCTGAGCACCTTCCCCGTGTAGGCGTCCACCAGATACTCAAACTCACCCCATGCCGTGTGCAGCTCCACCTCGTAGTGCGCGGGGAATTCGTCCAGCTCGGAATCGACCTCCGCCGTGACGGAGTCCAACGCCGTTGTCCCGGCATACTGCTCCGCGGCGTAAGCGGCGGCATCCTTGCCGATGGGCATGGCGGGCGCGCCCGCTTCCGCAAGGTCCTTCAGCTCCTCCACCGAGAGCTTTGCCAGCGCGTCAAACTTGAGCGCCGGGTTGATGGCGAGGACGCGGTTCACCAGCGCCGCCTTGCCGGTGGAAATACTGTTCTCCCGTGCCTGCTGCTCCCGCGCCGCATCCTGCGTCAGCGTCTGCGTCAGCACCGACGCCTTTGATTCGCCGGTTTGCAGGGCAATGTCCACGGCGCTTGCCAGCTCCTGCTGCAGCTTTTGGGCACGGTCGGCGTTCTTATCCTCCACCGAGATCATAATGGCGGAGGAAATGCTGTCGAGATAGCCGTTTCGCACGAGACTGCCCACGATGG
>OLOQ01000630.1_pt1 | contig 38991 bp, 37 predicted proteins | sample 1673101 | NCBI WGS metagenome assembly OLOQ01 (sample SAMEA3136754, study PRJEB25190) | human gut metagenome | biome: human gut; feature: human-associated habitat; material: faeces | place: Austria | collected 2013 | reverse complement strand
TCTATTGAAATGATATATTACCTATTTCCAAAAGTCAATCCTTATGTTACGATATTGGTGCAGGAAATCGAAAATAAAAATCGCGGCAACAATATCGAAAGGAGGTGACAGTATGAATCAACTACACACTATCAATGCGGAAGATTTGCAAAACAGGACATATGAACCGACACATTTTCTGGTGGATGAACTCATCCCAGAAGGCCTGCATATCCTCGCGGGCGCACCGAAAATCGGCAAGTCTTGGCTTGCGCTGTGGCTTTGCTTATGTGTCGCGCAGGGACAAACGCTCTGGAATTTTGCGACGACGCAGGGCGAAGTGCTGTATCTCAGTCTCGAAGATTCGTTCCAGCGTATCCAAACGAGACTCTTTGACCTGACGGAAGATGCGCCGCCGACGCTGCACTTTGCGATTATGGCAAACACGCTCAGGCACGGCTTGGAACAGCAAATTGAGCAGTTCTTGTCTGAGCATCCGGCAACAAAACTCGTTGTCATCGACACGTTACAGCGTGTCCGCAGTGCGGGCAGTGACAGCAATCTGTATGCGAATGACTATCAGGACATCGGGCTTCTGAAACGGCTTGCAGACAGGCGACATATCGCAATCCTGCTTATCCACCACTTGCGCAAGCTCCACGACGACGATCCGATGAACATGATCTCCGGTTCGACGGGCTTAAGCGGCGCGGCAGACTCGACGTTCGTACTCCAGAAAAGTTCTCGCCTTGCCAATATTGCCACGCTGCATTGCACCGGTCGTGATATCCCCGACCGAACTTTGAAACTGGAATTTGGCGAGGAAGATCACGTCTGGAAGCTGCTTGAGGACAGCAAAACTTGCAGCACGACTTCTAAGATTTCAGCGCTTCAGATTGAAAATCTTCTCTCTGAACTTCTGCAAAAAGAGCCTGAAATCAGCGCCCCTGCAAAAGCGTTGTTGGAAAAGATCGACCCTGCCGGAATCGAGGGCTGGACGCCGAACAGCTTCTCACATCAAATCCGAAAAAGCGTTGACACTCTAAGGCAAAACGGTATTTTCATATCGTTCCGAAAGAGCAACGGAGAGCGCCTCATCTGCCTGAAAAGGGTCGATGGTGCCGATCTTCCCACCGTAGAAAAAATCGTCCCTATCGACCCTGCGGGTGTGGCGAGCGCCCGCACCGCGCCGTGAGCCGCGTGTCGCCGCTGTGTGCGGTTTTCTGCCCCGGCTGCGAGTGTGTGCGCGGCGCAACGGGAAAAGCCAACGTTGCGCCGACGTGCGGGCAACGCAGGAAAATACAGGTACAATACGCCAGCCCAACACAGAGAATCCCCGCCGCGGCGGAAAAAATCCTCCCGTTCGGGAGGAGCCAGCATCGCATTTGGCTAGTCGCCGGCGCACCGGCTCCCTGCCAAATGCCTCAAATCGGGCAGAAGCCCATACCCACTTCAATGAAAACGGAGGAAACATGAAAAAAGACAAGCAATTCAGCATTCGGATCTCGGAACAGGATTTAGAGACAATCCGCCGAAAAGCGGCGCAGGCGCACATGACACAAAGTGACTATGTGACCAGTTGCTGTTTAGGCAAGAAAATCATCATTCTCGATGGGCTAAAGGAAGTCCTGCGGCAGCAGAAGGCCATCGGTAACAATCTCAACCAACTGGCTGTGCTGGCGAATATGGGCAAGGTACAGTTCGCCAATCTGGACATAGCGGCACAGGAGTTCGTAAAAATCAATATGACACTGAGGGCAATTCAGGAAGGAGGTGCAGTGAGATTGCAATCGTCCATTTCGTGAACTACAAAAAGGGAACGCAGACGCGCAACTGCATGAAAAGCGTGATGCGGTATGTGTCGCAGATGAGCAAGACGCTCTGGGATGGACAGCAACTCGTCAGCGGCATCGGCTGTCAACCGGAAACGGCGTTCGACGAATTTTTGAGTACGAAGCTGCTGCACCATAAAGACGGCGGCGTGATGTTCTATCACATGGTGCAGAGCTTCCCGAAAGGTGCGGACATTGATCCTCGCACAGTGCACGAAGCAGCACGCAGACTTGCCGGATATTTTGAGGGCTGCGAGGTACTGGTCTGCACGCATGTCGACCGGGAACACATCCACTCGCACTGCATCATCAACAGTGTGAACTTCGAGACGGGCAGGAAGGTGCATATGGCGGACGAACAGATTCAGGAGCTGCGCGTCCGCAACGACGAAATCTGTGAGGAATTGGGGCTGCCGAAATTTCAGAAAGACGAGCAGCGGCATTCGCGCGGAATGTCCAACGCAGAATACTACACGGCGGACAGAGGCGAGAGTTGGAAGTTCGAGCTGATGCGCGTGATCGATGAGTGTATGCGCTATGCCGGGAACAGGGACGAATTTCTGATCTTGCTCCGCTCTGAGGGTTACGACGCCACGTGGACGGACAGCCGCAAGAACATCACCTACACCACACCGGACGGACGCAAGTGCCGTGACAGCAAATTACATATAGAAAAATACTTGAAAGAAAAAATGGAGGCGGAATTTGGATACAGAACGGAGAATGACAACACAGGAAATGTTGGCGCAGCACAAAAAGCTGATGGACGAGGCGCAGCAGTTGGAAACCGGCGTGATGGTCACGGAGCGGAACTGGAGCGCGCTGCTCGAAATGCAGGACAGGCTGTTCCGGCAGCAGATGCAGTTAGACACGGACCTGAAAATGCTTCTGACGAAAGCAGAAGCGCAGGAATCTCTGATCAAGATGCAAACGAGCGCAGAAAATTTCGAGAAACAGGCTGGGAGCCTGAACGAGAGGTATTCTTCCAGCTGCAAGGCGCTGACCGAGACTACGAAGAACGCCCTGACCGAGATTCTGAACAATACGAAGAAACAGCTTTCAGATACGGTACAGGAAGCGCGGAAGAAAATCCGACTCTGCGCGTGGATCTCGGCTGCGGCAGTGATCTGCTGCGCGGCGCTGTGCGCCTTGGCCGTGCTGTGGAACAAATGACGGATGATGCGCCGCAGCACGACGGAACAACCACGTCGCTACACATTGACAGCAAGCGCCGGAAGAAGCTCAAGCAAAAGAAAACCGCCCTCGGCCATGCCGAGGACGATCACGAAGAAATGCGAATGGACACGATGTAGACGTTGGGGGGTGGCGAAGAAGAACTGCATGATTCCAATTCCCGCTGGGAATACTTACAACAAAAAAGGAGGTGGACAGCATCAGCACACAGAAAAAACCGTCACCGGAGCAGGCAAAGAAAGAGCTTGCCGAACAGCTCTGGCTGAGCTACTACAATCAGGTTCTGTTTGAAGCCGGACTGATTACGGAGACGGAACGCAACCGCATGAAAAACAAAATCAGCGCATTGGCGCCGTCCGCCTCCAATGGAGTTGACAGGAGCGTCCTGACGTGATGCTCCTGTCAGAAACTCACACTTGCTTGTTTCACACAGGTGTGATATGGTAGAAAAAACATGATAAAACGAAAAACGAAGGAGCGCACCAAATGGACATACATACGATCAGAATGGAGCTAAGAACAAAGTCCATTTACGATTTGCCGCTGCGAGTGACCTACTATGCGCGTGTGTCGTCTGAGAGTGACGAGCAGCTGAACTCACTGGGCAATCAGGTTTCCTACTATGAGGATCTGATCCGAAGGAATCTCCCGTGGACATTCGTGCCGGGGTACATTGACGAGGGCTTGTCCGGTATCTCTACGAAGAAGCGTGAGAACTTTAACCGCATGATCGAGGATGCCGCCGAAGGTCAATTCGACTTGATCATCACCAAAGAAATCTCCCGCTTCGCCCGAAATACGCTCGACTCTATCCGCTACACGCGCCAGCTTCTGAGCTACGGTGTCGGTGTATTCTTCCAGAACGACAACATCAACACGTTCGATGAGGATGCCGAACTGCGCTTGTCCATCATGTCCTCCATCGCGCAGGATGAACTCCGCAAGCTGTCCTCACGTGTGAAATTCGGTCACCAGCAAGCCATCAAGTCGAGCGTCGTACTCGGCAACAGCCGCATCTTCGGCTACACAAAAGCGGACGGGAAGCTGGTCATTGATGAAACGGAAGCGCCGATGGTGCGGGAACTGTTTGAACTCTACGCGACCGGTGAATACTCGATGAAGCAGTTAGAGACACTGTTCTGGGACAAGGGCTATCGCAACCACAACGGCAAAAAAATCGCGCACACCACCATGTCCAACCTGATTTCCAACCCCAAATACAAGGGCTACTACGTCGGCAACAAGGTCAAGGTCGTGGACATGTTCACGAAAAAGCAGAAGTTCCTCCCGCCGGAGGAATGGGTCATGTTCAAGGACGAAACAGGCGAGATCGTACCGGCGATCGTGTCTGAGGAGATCTGGGATGCGGCGAACGCCGTCCTGAAAAAGCGCAGCGAGGACGTGAAAGCGCGGCAGGGCGTCTGCAACCACGCCAATCTCCTGACTGGAAAGCTGTGGTGTACGGAGTGCGGGCAGCCCTACTACCGCCGCGAATCCGAGGACAAGCGCGGGAGAAAGAACAGTAAATGGCTCTGCTCCGGCAAGATCAAAAACGGCGCGGATTCCTGTAAATCCTTTGCCATCTACGAAAGCGAGATCAAGCCGCTGCTGTTCGAGGTGTTCCGTGACACGGCGGCAGACGCCGATGCGATGGTGGAAGAATATATCCGTATGTACAATGAGCTGACGCAGCACGGCTCGCTCCGGAAAAAGATCGAACAGCAGAATAACATCATCGATCAGGCAAATCGGAAGAAGAATAAGCTCCTGCAGCTTGCCGCAGACGACAGTATTACGAACGCGGATTTCAAGAAGATGACTGCTAACTGCAATCGTGAAATTGAAGAAGCCGAAAAGGAAATCGCAGAACTGGAGCAGACAGCCGCCGAGGGCGACGCCTTCAAGCAGAAGATCGATGAGATCCGCAGAGTCCTGACGAACGCCCAGCGCGACGCGGCGCAGGGGATCATCACAAAGGAGTTCATCGACAAGTATATCAGCAAGATCTTCGTGACACCGAAAGACGACACGACTATGCTGCTTCAGGTCAAGATCTTCACCGGGGAAACGACGGAAAAGTACCTCCGGAAACTCGAAAGCCGCACGGGTCACATCACCCGCGATTTGACTGAACAAGCAGAAAAGCCAGACGCCGCAAGGGTTTCCAGCCCTGACGATTCTATGGGTCACATGTCTAAGAAAATGATCGAGTCCTACGAGCGGAACATGAAGTGAGTCTTTTCCTTCGGCATGCCGGAGGCGAAGACGGGGAGCTGCCGCAGGGCGGCAGCTCCTCTGACTTCCTGTTACATCGCAAAAGCCCCGCGTTCCGGCCGGAACGCGGGGCTGCGCTTATGCGTTTTCTTCGATCACATCCGCTCCGGCGCGGAGAAGCCGAGCAGGTCGATGCACGTTTCCAGAACGCCGCGCGTCAGATCGATCAGCGCTGCGTAGCTGGCCTGCCGGGCCGGATCCGGCTCGGTGAGGATCTTCACGTCGTGGTAGAACTTGTTCGCCGCCGTCGCCAGCTCGTAGATATACGCGCAGATCGTGTTCGGCGCGGAATCGCGGTACGCGGACCACAGCGCGTCCGCCATCCGGCTGAGCACCAGCATGAGCTGCTTCTGCTCCGCGCTGCAGGCGCTCAGCAGCTGCGCGGGCGAGACGGGCTTGCCGTATTTGGCCAGGATCGACTTGATCCGCACGATGGTGTAGAGGATATAGGGCCCCGTATTACCCTCGAACGAGGAGAACCGGTCGAGGTCGAACACGTAATCCTTCGTCGGCATGTTGCTCAGATCGCCGTATTTGAGCGCGGCCATCGCGATGCACTTCGCCGTCTGCGGCAGCTCGTCATCGGAGACGGTCTGGTTTTCCTTGATCTTGCTCGTGACGTAGTCCGTCACGTCCGCGATCAGCGTCTCCAGCCGCATCACGCCGCCCGCGCGGGTCTTGAAGGGCTTGCCGTCCTTGCCGTTCATCGTGCCGAAGCCGATGTGCCCAAGTTCCGTCTCCGGCCCGACGAGACCGGCCTTCTTCGCCACGCGGAAGATCTGCTCAAAGTGCAGATTCTGCCGCTTGTCAGTCAGATACATGTATTTCTTCGGGTGATAATCCTGCTCGCGCTGGACGATCGTGGCCAGGTCCGTCGTGGCGTAGAGCGTCGCGCCGTCGGACTTGACCAGGATGCACGGCGGGACCTCCTTCGCGTCCGTCTCCTCCTGCACCGGCACGACCAGCGCACCCTCGGATTCCACGCACAAGCCCTTTGCCTTCACGGTCTCGAGCATCTGCGGGATATACTTCTGCGCGTCGCTCTCGCCGAGCCAGACGTCAAAGCTGACGCCGAGATTATCATAGTTGCGCTTCAGATCTTCGACGGAGACACGCAGGATGTGCTGCCACAGCGCGCGCTCGCCGCGCTCGCCGTGCTGCAGGCGGAAGGTCTCCTCGTGTGCGCGGGCGGCGAAGGCTTCGTCCTCCTTGCTCCGTGCGCTGGCGGCAGGGTAGATGCGCTCGAGCTCCGAGATCGTGAACGGCGCTTCGGCGGGATACTCGCCGGTAAAGTCCGGGTCAAAGTAGGGAAGACCCGGCTTTTCATCCTGCAGCTGCGCCATGATGAGGCCCATCTGCAGTCCCCAGTCGCCCAGGTGGATATCGCCGATCACATGGTTGCCGAAGAAGCGGTAGATCCGCTTGAGCGATTCGCCGATGATGGCGCTGCGCAGATGGCCGACGTGCAGGGGCTTTGCCACGTTCGGCCCGCCGTAGTCCAGCACGATCGTGCAGGCGTCCGGATCGTTCTGCACGCCGTAGTGCGCGTCCGCATCCATGCCGCGCAGATAGGCGGCCAGATACTCATCCGAGATCTTCAGATTCAAAAAGCCCGGCATCACGGCCTCGGCGCTGGCAAACATCTCGTTTTCGCCCAGCGCTTCGAGCACGGCGTTCGCGATCTGGATCGGCGCCTTGTGGTATTTCTTCGCCGCGGCCAGCGCGCCGTTGCACTGATATTCGCACAGGTCCGGCCGGTTGGAGAGCGTGGCCCGGCCATAGGCGGCGTCGAACCCGGCCTTCTCAAACGCGCCGGACAGCTGCTCAGAGATCAGATCGATCAGAAATTTCATGTGTTTCACCCTTCGTCATGTCATAAGTTTCACTATTATAGCAGAAAAGTCCGGGAATGTACAGAGACACCCTCTAAAAAACAGTCGTACGCTCAATGCCGCCATGCAGAACCCCGTGAGGTCTGCGATCAGCGCCGCCGGGACAGCGTAGCGCGTCCCGCGCACACCCGCGGCGCCAAAGTAGACGCTGATGGTATAAAACGTTGTCTCCGACGAGCCGAGCATGACCGCGGCTGTCCGCCCGATCAGCGAATCCACGCCGTAGCGCTGCATCAGCTCCGTCCCCACGGCGAGCGCCGCGCTGCCGCTGAGCGGGCGAATGAGCACCAGCGGCGCAAGCTCCGGCGGGATGCCGAGCACGCGGAACACCGGCGCGGCCAGCGGCGTCAGCCAGTCGAAAAAACCGCTTTCCCGCAGCATCGTGACCGCCGTCAGCATCAGAACGAGCGACGGCGCGAGCGTCGCCAGCAGCCGCAGCCCGTCCTGCGCCCCGGCCAGAAGATCCCCGTACACGTCCCGCTTCCGCCGCAGCCCCACCGCGCCCGCGGTCAGCAGCAGCCCGGGCAGGAGCAGCTCCGTCAGGTTTTCCAGCATCGCTTCAGCCCTCTTGCCGCCAGGATCCCCGCCGCGACGGAGCAGGCCGACGCCAGCCACACCGCCGGGAGGATGTCGAACGCGTGCGCCGCGCCGAGCCTTGCGCGCACGGCGGCAACGGTCGACGGGATGAGCTGCAGGGAAGCCGTGTTCATCACGACCAGCAGACACATCTCGTCCGACGCATGGGCCGCGCCGGACAGCGCCTGCATCCGCTGCGCCGCGCGCACGCCGAGCGGCGTCGCCGCGTTGCCGAGCCCCAGCAGATTCGCGGCCAGATTGCCGCACAGGCTCGAAAAGCCCTCTTCATCCGCCGCGCACGCCGGGAACAGCCGCCGCAGCCCCGGCCGCAGCGCCCGGCACAGCCACGCGGTCAGTCCCGTCTGCTCCATGGCCCGCGCCAGCGCCGACCAAAGGCAGATGGGCCCTGCCAGCGACAGCGTCAGCTCGATCCCCGCCGCCGCGCCCGCCAGCGCCGCCTGGCTGGAAGAAAACGGCTGACCGGAACACAAATCAGCCAACACAGACAGGAGGATCAGACCAAACCAAAGAAAGTTCAACAACATGTTTGAAACTCCGTTAAGAAAAAATAAGTTTGTTCAAAATTTGTACATAATTGGATGGTAGAATAGGGATGGCTTGAGGGGGCAGCGGATGTCCATGCAGCATCCGTTGCTGGCCTGGTACTGGTGCATGAAGAAAAGAAATTAGGGGGTTGTATTCAATGAAATCAACAGGCATCGTCAGAAAGGTCGACGAGCTCGGCAGAATCGTTCTGCCCATCGAGCTGCGCCGCACGCTGGACATCGCGGAGAAGGACGCTATCGAAATCTATGTCGACGGCGAGTCCATTATTCTCAAGAAGTACGAGCCGACCTGCATCTTCTGCGGTGACGGCCGGAACGTCGAGAACTACCGCGGCAAGAACATCTGCGCCAACTGCATGAAGGAGCTGCGCGCAGGCAAATAAGATCCATGCAAAAAATCCCGCTGCCTGACCGACGGCGGGATTTTTGCCGCAAAAGCAAGAGCACAGGCGTCTGCAGAATAGAGACTTCATGCGGGCCGCTGCTCTATTAAGGCAACACCGCACAATTGCGTCTTCGCGCTTCGGCGGATCTTTTCCGCCAATTCTGCGGTTTGAAAAGTGAGAAATACATACAGTATTCCTTCACTTTTCAAACCTTGACTTGACGAAAAATCTCTCGCCGAATCTGCTTGCCGAATTGTGCGGTGTTGCCTAAAACTTTTTTTAATCGGGAGATAGTAACAATGGCATACGATCATGGCGCGTTTCGCGTACGAAATCTGGACGATGCAATTGCGTTTTACACGGGAAAACTTGGTTTTCGGTTTCTTTTTGACGGAAAAAATGAGAAAGCCGCAGAAAGATACGCTTTCCTTGATCACAACGGTGCCCGGCTGGAGCTGATCGAGACAGAGCATGAGACGTATCGGCCATCGATGCCGGAGCCCCCGTTCTGTCCGCATCTGTGCTTTGAGGCGGAGAATATGGACAGCGTCTTGAAAATGCTGCGGGAAAATGAGCTGACGATCCTTGACGGCCCGAATGAAATCCCGAACTCAGAGCAATGGATCTATTTTGCCGACCCGGATATGAATGTGCTGGAATATATCGTCTGGCTGGATAAAAAGCGGGAGTGAAACAGGTTTCCTGTCTGACGGAGAAAAAGACGCGCATGTATGCTGCAAAGCATACAGGCGCGTTTTCACTTTGGTTCAGCCCTTCAAGACCGCGTCGTACAGCTGATTTTTCGCAAAGCCGGTCAGCTTGGCGACCTGCTTGACGGCGTCCTTGGTCGAGAGCCCTTCGTCCATCCGCGCGCGGACGAGCGCGAGCGCGCCTTCAAACGTACAGCCCTCCTCCGCCGGCTCCTCCGCGCCGGCCACGACGAGCACGAACTCGCCCCGGGGCGGATTCTCCGCGTAATAGGCCGCGGCCTCGCCCAGCGTCGTGCGCCGGACCTCCTCGTGGAGCTTCGTCAGCTCCCGGCACAGGGAAATTTTTCTTTCCGCGCCGAACGCCGCGGAAAGATCCTGCAGCGTGGCCAGCAGCTTGTGCGGCGCCTCGTAGAAGATCATCGTCCGCGTCTCGTCCTTCAAGCCCGTCAGGTGCTCCTGACGGTTTTTTTTGTTGACGGACAGAAAGCCCTCGAACGTGAACCGGCCCGTCGGCAGCCCGGAGATGCTCAGCGCCGTCACCAGCGCGCACGGGCCGGGGATGGCGCAGACCGTCACGCCGTGCTCCGCGCACAGCCGCACGAGATCCTCGCCCGGGTCGGAGATCGCGGGGGAGCCCGCGTCCGTCACCAGCGCGCACGTCTCGCCCGCGAGCAGGCGCGCAAGGATCTTTTCGCCGCTTTCCGCCTTGTTGTGCTCATGGTAGCTCACAAGGCTCTTTTTCAGCTCCAGATGGTTCAGGAGCTTCAGACTCACGCGGGTATCCTCCGCCGCGATGAAATCCGCCTCCGCCAGCGTCTGGCGGCAGCGGGGAGAGATGTCGCTGAGATTGCCGATGGGCGTCGGCACAAGATATAACATGCCAGCCATGTCCGTTTCACTCCTGTCGGTGGTAAATGCGTCTGCATGCGGCAGACTCGCTGCCGTCCGGCCCGTAGAGGACCAGCTCCGGCTCGATCTGCAGCCCCGGCTTTCCGCCGAGCCGCGCCTCGAGCAGCACGAGGCTGACGGCGCTCGCCGCGCTGTGGTGGACGAATCGGAGCCGCTTCGGCTCCAGCCGCGCCGCGCGCAGAAAGACCATCAGGTCGGCCAGCCGCTCCGGCTTGTGGACCAGATACAGCCGCCCGCCCCAGCGCAGCGCCCGCGCCGCCGCGGCGCACAGCGCGTCGAGCGGGCAGCAGAGCTCGCTGCGCGCGAGCGAAAGGCTGTCTTCCTTCCGCAGCCGCCCGCTGCCCGGCGGATAATACGGCGGATTGGAGACGGCAAAATCAAAGCTCCCGGCCGGGATCTGCGCGTGCGCCTGCCGAAGATCTCCGCAGACGACCGAAAACCGGTCTGCAAGACCGTTCCGCCGCGCGTTTTCCTCCGCCTGCCGCGCCGCCTCCGGCTGGATCTCGATGCCGCAGACACTTCCGGCCGCGCCGCTTCCCAGCAGCAGAAGCCCCAGCGTCCCGCAGCCGCAGCCAAGATCCAGCCCGCGCCCGCCGGCATCCCGGCAGAAATCCGCCAGCACCATCGAGTCGGTGCTGACGCGGAACTGCGCGTCTGGGATTGTCATGCGGATGCGGCCGAATAAAACCTCTTCCATATGGGCTCCAATCAAAAAGACAGGGGGTGCTGCGTGCAGCACCCCCTTGTGTTTATGTGCTTAACCCTCAGAGATCGCGTCGTTGGGGCATTCCGCAGCGCAGGTACCGCAGTCCACGCACTGATCGGCGTCGATGACGTACTTGCCGTCGCCCTCGCTGATGCAGCCGATAGGACAGACGTCAGCGCAAGTGCCGCACATTACACAGTTGTCATTGATCACATGTGCCATTTGAAAGCACCTCCATTTTCAAGGTAGCTTCATTCTATCATACTTTCCCGAAAATGCAATGAAAAATGTGTAAATAAATCGAACCGTCCGCTTTTTTTCGCCTGCGTCGTATAAACCGCCGCCTGCGCGTCGAGACTTCAGGCAAAGGAGGCGGTTTTATTGAGAAAACCGGGCTATTCTGCGGCCCTCAGCTGCGTGCTCGTCCGCGCGGAATCCGCCGCGCGGGAGCTTGGCAGCGGCGTGACCGGCACGGAGCATCTGCTGCTCGCCCTGGCGCAGGAGAAAATCTCCTCCGCCGGGAAGATCCTCATCTGCCAGGGGGCGGAGGGCAGGCTCCTGCGCTGCATGCTGCTGACGCAGCCGCGCCCGGCCCGGCGTTCGGGCCGACCGGGATTGTCCGGCGCAGCGTCCCGCGCGCTCGACGCCGCCCGGCGGGAGGCCGCGCGCCTCGGCGCGGCTCTGTGCCAGCCGGAGCATCTGCTGCTGGCGCTGACGCGGGATGAGGGCTACGCGGCCGCCCGCGTGCTGCTGACGCTCGGCGTGGACCTCAACTGCGTCTTTTCAGAAACGTATGACCGCCTGCGCATCCAGAATGCCGCGCGGGCGGCGGGAGGACAATCGGAATTGAAGCTTTTGGAACTCTACTGTGAAAACATGCTCGACCGCGCCGCCCAGACGGACCCGGTCGTCGGCCGTGAAGCGGAGCTCGCGCAGCTCATGCAGGTGCTCAGCCGCCGCGGCAAAAACAACCCCGCGCTCATCGGCGAGCCCGGCGTCGGCAAGACCGCCGTCGTCGAGGCGCTGGCACAGCGGCTGGCCTGCGGCGACGTGCCGCAGGCGCTGCGCGGCAAAAAGCTCTACTGCCTCAACATGGCGAACCTGCTCGCCGGGACAAAATACCGCGGCGAATTTGAAGAGCGCGTGCGCGACATCCTGCAGGAGATCCGCCGCTGCGGCAACGTCATCCTCTTTGTCGACGAGATGCACACCATCGTCGGCGCGGGCAGCGCCGAGGGCGCGATCGACGCGGCGAACCTGCTCAAGCCCGCGCTCGGCAGGGGAGAGCTGCAGATGATCGGCGCGACGACGCTGGAGGAATACCGCAAATTTATCGAGAAGGACGCCGCGCTCGAGCGGCGCTTCCGTCCCGTGACGGTCCGCGAGCCGGACCGCGAGACCGCCTGCCGGATGCTGCAGGCCCTGCGTCCCGGCCTCGAGGCCCATCACCGCATCCGCATCACGCAGGAGGCCATCGAGGCCGCCGTCGACTTCTCTACCCGTTACCTGACCGACCGCTTCCTGCCCGACAAGGCCATCGACCTGCTCGACGAGGGCGCGGCCCACGTCTGGATCGGAGGATCGGAGCCTCCCGAGGATACCGAGCGCCGCCAGCGGCTCGAGCAGCAGCTCGAGCAGGCTGTGTCGGATGCCCAGTACGAAAAAGCCGCCGCCCTGCGCGACGAGCTGCGCACGCTCGTGCGCGGCCAGCTGGCTGCCCGCCGCGCGCAGCACACCGTGAGCCTGACGAAGCAGGATATCGCCGCCGTCGTCGCCGAACGCACCGGCATCCCCGTCGGACGCCTGCGCCAGTCGGACCGCGAGCGGCTGCTATCGCTGCGCGAGACGCTCTCGGCACGCGTCATCGGCCAGCAGGCCGCCGTCGACGCCGTCTGCACGGCCGTGCTGCGCGGCCGGACCGGTCTGGCCGACGCTGCGCGCCCCGCCGCGTCCTTTTTGCTGATCGGCCCGACGGGCGTCGGGAAGACGGAATTATGTAAACAGCTCGCGCAGGTCGTCTACGGCAGCCCGGACGCGCTCATCCGGGTGGATATGTCGGAGTATATGGAGCCGTCGAGCGTCTCGCGCCTGCTCGGCGCGCCGCCGGGCTACGTCGGCTACGACGCGGGCGGCACACTCACGGAGAAGGTCCGCCGCCGCCCCTACTGCGTCCTGCTCTTTGATGAGCTGGAAAAGGCCCACCGCGACGTGACAGGCATCCTGCTGCAGCTGCTCGGCGACGGCATCCTGACCGACAGCCTTGGCCGCACGGTCAGCTTCAAAAACGCCATCGTCGTCATGACCTCGAACCTGACCGGCACGCAGACCGGCAAACCCGGCCTCGGCTTCACGCCGGACTGCGAGGATGTGCGCGCGCAGACCGTCCTGCGCGAGGCGTTTTCGCCGGAATTTCTCGGCCGTATCGACTGCGTGACGACCTTCCGGCCGCTCACCGCGGCGGATCTCGGCGCGATCGCCCGCCTGCAGCTGCGCCAGCTCGCCGAACGCCTGCAGAAGCAGAACGTCACGCTGACCGCCGCGCCGGACCTGCCGGAGCGCCTCGGCGCGCTCTGCGCGCACGACCCCGGCGGGGCCAGAAGCCTGCGCCGCAGGCTCCAGACCCTCGTGGAGGGCCCGGCAGCCGAGCTTCTGCTGCGCGACCCATCCGTGCGCGCGCTGCGCGTGCGCTGGGAGCAGGGGACCACCGTGGTGGAAGCGGGATCGGCCTGATTTTAAAACAAACGTTCAAAAATTCGGAATTTGACGGTTTTTCACGAAAAATGGCAGACATTCCCCGAAAAATTTTTTCAAAAAAGGGTTGCAATTTATGTAAACAGAACGTATTATATTACTGAAGTGGAGCGAAGTGGAGCAAAATTTCAGTAAAGTGGAGCGAAAGGAGGCGCGAAGGGATGTTCGGGAAGTACAAGCACACTGTCGACGAAAAGGGACGTCTGTTCGTGCCGTCCAAGCTGCGCGAGGAACTTGGCAACACCTTCTATGTGACACTGGGCCTGGACCACTGCCTCTCCGTCTATACGGAGTCCGGCTGGCAGGCGATTCTCGATAAATACAACGCGCTGCCGATCGTTCAGGCGCGGAAGATGCGTTTCCTGTTTGCCAATGCCGCCAAATGCGAGCCCGATAAGCAGGGCCGCTTCCTGATCCCGGCGGAGCTGCGCCAGTACGCGGGCCTTTCCAATGAAGTCACCTTCATCGGCCAGGGCGGCCACGCGGAGATCTGGGACAGCGCGGCATATGACGAGCTGGAGCGTCAGACGCTGACCCCGGAGAATCTGGCGGCTGTCATGGAGGAACTGGGCTTCTGATGGAGTTTGCACATCAATCGGTGCTTTTGAACGAGTGCATCGACGCGCTGGCGATCAAACCCGACGGGATCTACCTCGACGGGACGCTGGGCGGCGCGGGCCACTCGCTGCAGATCTGCCGGAACCTCACCACCGGCAGGCTCATCGGCGTCGACCGTGATCTGGTCGCGCTGGAGGCCGCAAAGAAGCGGCTGTACCGGCATGCGAAAAAAGTGACGCTGGTACACGATAATTTTGAAAACGTCGGCGCGATCCTCACCGCGCTTGGCCTCGACCGGATCGACGGGATGCTGTTCGATCTGGGCGTTTCGTCTCCGCAGCTCGACGACGCGGAGCGCGGCTTTTCCTACATGGCCGACGCGCCGCTCGACATGCGCATGGACCGCGAGCAGTCGCTGACCGCCTATGAGATCGTCAACAACTGGCCGCGCGAAGAACTCAAATCCATCCTCTACGAATACGGCGAGGAGCGCTACGCCCCGCAGATCGCCGCCGCCATCGAGCGCGTGCGGACCGACCGTCCCATCGAGACGACGCTCGAGCTCGTCGATATCATCCGCTCGGCCATGCCGGCCAGCGCCCTCCGGGAAAAGCAGCATCCGGCCAAGCGCAGCTTCCAGGCCATCCGCATCGCCGTCAACGATGAGCTCGGCGCTGTCCGCCAGGGCATGGAGGCCGCGATCGACCATCTGAAGCCCGGCGGCCGTCTCGCCGTCATCACCTTCCATTCGCTCGAAGACCGCATCGTCAAAAATGTCTTCCAGGACGCGGCCAAGGGCTGTACCTGCCCGCCGTCGTTCCCGGTCTGTGTCTGCGGCCGCAAGCCGAAGATCCGGATCCTGACGAAAAAACCCATCATCGCCACGCGCGAGGAGGTCGAGGAAAACCCACGTTCGCGCAGCGCAAAGCTCCGCGTCGCAGAGCGCGTGTGAGTCTGAAAGGAGTCCGCTGCCATGGCGCAGTCCAATAGAAAATTCTATAGAGACAACGGCGCCGCAGCCTACGACGTCTACGCCTGGAACGATCAGGCCGCCCGACAGTACGAAGACGGCCGGGCCTATGAGCGGTCCCGGCAATATGAGCTCCCCGAGGAGCAGGTCCGCGAGCAGCCCTATCGCCGCGTCAAGTCCCGCACGGCCATCGCGCCTTTCACGCTCGTCGGCATGCTGACCGTCGCCTGTCTGATGATCCTCGTGATCTTCGGCTACGTGCAGCTGTTTGAAGCCAGCAGCAGCGTCTCGAAGCTCGAAAACCAGCTCGCCAACCTCAAGGAGCAGCAGCTGATGCTGCAGAGCAAATATGACGCCAAGATCGACCTTGCCGCGGCCGAGGCGCACGCGGCCGAGATCGGCCTGACCAAATGCCAGCCGGAGCAGATCGTCTACGTGAGCTTTTCCGGCACCGACCAGGCGGAGATCTATACCCAGCAGCGCACCAGCGTCTTCGGCGAGATCCTCGACGCCATGCAGCAGAGCATTTTCGGCCTCATCGAGTATCTCCACCCCACAGCCTAAACCGCATATTTGACTCCCACAGCAGCATAAGCTTGGACAGAACCTCCCAGTTGGAAATCCGGCCGAACAGGGGCGGTCTTTGCAGACCGCCCCTTTTTTAAGCAGAAAGGCAGTTTCATGGCAAGAAAAATCATCCGCCTGCCGCGCACCAAGGAGCAGAAGCAGGCAAACAGGGAGCAGAACCAGCGGGCAAACCGCACCATCCTCCGCCGCACGCTGGTCCTGATGGTCCTGTGCGGCATCGTTGCGTTTGTTCCGCTCATCGGCACGCTCTACCATCTCATGATCACCGAGCATGACTATTACAACGAGAAGGCCATCAAAAACCAGACGCGCTCGACGAACCTCACCGCCACGCGCGGCGTGATCTACGACGCAAATATGAACGTGCTGGCCTCGTCGTCGACGGTCGAGACGGTCTTCATCGACCCCAACGAGATCGCCGAGCAGATGAAGCAGCCGGAAAACAGCAACCTGCTCGACCAGATCGCCCGCGGCCTCGGCGAGATCCTCGACGTCGAGCCCAGCTTCGTCTATGAGCAGGCCGCCGACAAGCAGTACCGCTATAAGGTCATCAAGCGCAAAATTTCCGAGGAGCTGGCCGACGAGGTCCGCGCCTTCATCAGCGAAAACAGCATCACCGGCGTGTATCTCGAGACGGATCTCAAGCGCTATTATCCCAATTCCTCCCTCGCCGCGCAGGCGCTCGGCTTCGTCTCGAGCGACAACAACGGCTCCGAGGGTCTCGAGGCCTACTACAACGAAGAGCTCTCCGGCACCGCCGGCAAGGTCGTCACCTCCAAGGGCAACTACGGCTCCGAGATGCTCTATACATATGAAAAGTATTACGACGCCTCCGACGGCAGCAGCCTCATCACCACCATCGACTCGACCGTCCAGGCCTACGTCGAGAAGAACCTGCAGAACGCCATCGATAAGTACGACATCAAAAACGGCGCGTTCTGCATCGTCATGGACGTCAACACGGGCGAGATCAAGGCCATGGCCACGCTCGGCTCCTACGATCCCAACAACTATCTGGAGATCTACGACGACACGACCGCCCTTCTGCTCGAAAACGAGCGGGCGGCGGCCCTCGCCCTGCCCGAGGCCTCTGCAGCCTATGAGGCCGCGATCGAGACCTACAAGCAGGACGTCGCGGCGGCCCGTATGGCGCAGTGGCGCAACCGCTGCGTGTCCGACGGCTATGAGCCCGGCTCGACCTTCAAGCTCATCACGCTGGCCTCCGCGCTCGATTCCGGCGCCGTCACGCTGAACGACTCGTTCTACTGCGGCGGCCAGGAAAAGTTCACCGGCCGTGAGCAGATCCTGAACTGCTGGAAATCCGCCGGTCACGGCGCGCAGACGACCGCGCAGGCTCTCGGCAACTCCTGCAACATCGCCTTCGGCCACATCGGCCTGCGCATGGGCGGCGACACGTTCTACGATTATCTCAAGAGCTTCGGCGTCATGGAAAAGACCGGTGTCGACCTGCCCGGCGAGGCCAGCGGCCTGTTCTACGAGCGCAAATACCTCAACGACCCGGCAAACTACGGCACATCCTACCTCATCACCTCCTCCTTCGGCCAGAGCTTCCGCATCACGCCCATGCAGCTCGTGCGCGCCGTGGCCGCGATCGTCAACGGCGGCTACGTGCTCGAGCCCTATATCGTGAGCGAGGTCGTGGACGCGGACGGCAATACCGTAGAGAAAAATGAAAAGACCGTCCTGCGGCAGGTCATCAGCCAGCAGACCTCCGAGACGATGCGCACGCTCATGGAGCAGGTCGTCACCGAGGGCACGGCCTCCGCGGCCCGGACGCCCGGCTACCGCGTCGGCGGCAAGACCGGCACGTCCGAAAAGCTCGACGAATATGACGAGAACGGCCAGCAGGTCAAGGACAAGATCGTCTCCTTCGTCGGCGTTGCGCCGATCGACGACCCGAAATACGTCGTCCTTGTCGCGCTCGACACCCCGGCCTATTCGGAAAACAGTGAAAAATACACCGTCCACGGCATGTATATCTCCGGCGGCCTGATGGCTGCGCCGACCGTGCGCGATATCTTCCTCGACATCCTCCCGTACCTCGGCGTCGAGCCGGACTACGGCTCTGAGGATATCCGCGGCGTCAACTTTACCGTCCCCGACGTCATCGGCATGGACGAGACAGAGGCGGGCGAGCTGCTCGCCGAGAAGACCATCACCTACCGCGTGGTCGGCACCGGCTCCGTCGTGACCGACCAGCTGCCCGTCGCGGGCAGCCAGGTGCCCGGCAATTCGCAGATCATCCTCTACATGGGCGCGGAGAAGCAGGCGACGCGCGTCGAGGTCCCGGATTTCATCGGCTGCTCCGTCGCGGACGTCAACTACCTGGCCTCGAACGCGGGCCTCTACGTCCAGGCCAAGGGCACGGACCGCACCGACGTCTATGTCCTCGCAGCCTACCAGGATATCGATCCCGGCACAGAGGTTGACAGAGGTACTACAATTACGGTAGAATTCTCTTCCACGGGCGCATCCGACTAAGGAGGACACTATGAAACTCAAAGAACTGCTGCACGGCCTTGACGTGCTGGAGCTGCACGCGGACGAAGATCTGGACATCACCGGCGTCCAGTACGATTCCCGGCAGGTCACGTCCGGCGATCTGTTCGTCGCGATCTCCGGCTTCCAGACCGACGGCCACAGGTATATCCCCAAAGCCATGGAAAACGGCGCAGTCTGCGTCGTCTGCGAAAAAAAGCCGGAAACGGACATTGCCTATGTGCTGGTCCCCGACGCGCGCGCGGCGCTGGCCGCGCTCGGCGCGAACTGGTTCGGCCATCCGTCGGACAGCATGTGCATGATCGGCATCACCGGCACGAACGGCAAGACCACGAGCACGTACCTGCTCAAGCACGTGCTCGAAGAGACCCTCGGCGCGAAGGTCGGCCTCATCGGCACCATCCAGAACATGATCGGCGATGAGATCCTGCACACCGAGCGCACGACGCCCGAATCCTTCGAGCTGCAGAAGCTGTTCGCCGAGATGAAGGCTGCGGGCTGCACGCACGTCATCATGGAGGTCTCGTCCCACGCGCTGGTCCTGCACCGCGCGGACCAGATCGCCTTCCGCGTCGGCGTGTTCACGAACCTCACCGAGGACCACCTCGACTTCCACAAGACCATGGACGCCTACTGCGACGCCAAGGCCATGCTCTTTACCCGCTGCCGGACCGGCGTCGTCAACGTGGACGATGCCTACGCCGGCCGCATCCTGGCGCTGGCCTCCTGCCGCTGCCTGACCTACTCTGCGCAGCAGCCGGCAAGCCTTCGCGCAAAGCAGCCGCAGCTGCTGTCTGACCGCGTGGAGTTTGACGCGGAATACGACGGGCAGACGCAGCCGGTCACGCTCGGCATCCCCGGCATCTTCAGCGTTTATAACGCCCTCGGCGTCATCGGCGCGGCGCTCGCGCTGGAGATCCCGCTGCCCGCCATCGCCGACGCTCTGCGGACCGCGCAGAGCGTCAAGGGCAGGGTAGAGGTCGTCCCCACGCCGGGAAAGGACTATACCGTCCTCATTGACTACTCCCACACCCCGGACAGCCTCGAAAATATCTTAAAAGCCGTGCGCGGCTTCTGCCGCGGCCGCGTGATCGCGGTCTTCGGCTGCGGCGGCGACCGCGACCCGTTCAAGCGCCCCATCATGGGCAGAATCGCGGCGCAGCTCGCCGACCTCAGCATCGTCACCTCGGATAATCCCCGCACAGAAGACCCCTATAAGATCCTCCGGCAGATCCTGGCCGGGATGCAGGAAGCCGAGACGCCCTACGAAGTCATCGAGACCCGCGAGGCCGCCATCTTCCGAGCCATGGACCTGGCCCGGAAGGACGATATCATCGTCCTCTGCGGCAAGGGCCACGAGACCTATCAGGAGATCGGACACGAAAAACGCCATCTGGACGAGCGCGAGGTCGTCCGTGCGTATCTGGAGAGGGAAAGATGAAAGAACTGACACTCAGGAAAATCGCAGAGGCCTGCCACGGGACTGTCGCACCGGAGGCAGAGACCGTTACCGTCACCGGCGTCCAGTCCGACTCCCGCCGAGTCCGGCCCGGCGACCTCTTTGTCGCCATCAAGGGCGAGAAGGCCGACGGCCATGACTTTGTCGCCATGGCCGCGAGCCTCGGCGCGAAGGCCGCGCTGGTCGCAAGACCCGTGGAAGCGCCGATCCCCACCATCCTCGTCGCCGACACCATCCGCGCCTACGGCGATCTGGCGGCAGCCTACCGTGAGCACGCCGGCATCACCGTCATCGGCATCACCGGCAGCGTCGGCAAGACGACGACCAAGGAAATGACGGCCTGCCTGCTCGCGCGCAGCTTCCATACCGCCCGCACCGAGGGCAACCACAACAATAACCTCGGCCTTCCCATGACCATTCTCGACATGCCGGACGACACCGAGGTCGCCGTGCTCGAAATGGGCATGAACCACTTCGGCGAGATGGCCTACCTGACCTCCATCGCGCGGCCGGATATCGCCATCATCACCAACATCGGCACCATGCACATCGAGCACCTGGGCTCCCGCGAGGGCATCCTGCAGGCCAAGCTCGAGATCTTCCGCGGCGTGCCGAAAAACGGCGTCGGCGTCTTCAACGGTGACGAGCCCCTGCTGTGGAACGTCCGTGCGGACGGCGGCCACAAGAAATACTACTTCGGCATCGAAAACCACGCCTGCGACGTGCTGGCTACGGACATTCAGGAGCTCGAAGACGGCATGCGCTTTGTCGTCAGCGGCTTCGGCCACCGCTTTGAGCTGTTTGTCCCTGTGCTCGGCCGCCATACGGTCTATAACGCGCTGGCCGCTGTCACGGCTGCGCTCCTGCTCAAGATCCCGCCCGAGACCATCCAGGCGCAGATCTCCGGCTTCCAGAATACCGGCATGCGCCAGAAGATCTACGAGCGCGACGGCTTCACCATCATCGAGGACTGCTACAACGCAGGCCCCGAGTCGACCGAGGCCGCGCTCGATATCCTCGCCGGTTTCCGTGCGCGGGCCAAGGGCCGCTGCATCGCCGTCCTCGGCGATATGCTCGAGCTCGGCAACCGCTCGGCTGCGGAGCATTACCGCATCGGCCGCATCGCCGCGGCGAAGGTCGACATGCTCTACACCTACGGCACGAATTCCGAGCGCATGGTCTCCGGCGCGATCACCGGCGGCATGAAGCAGAAATTCGTCGAGCATTTCGACACGCACGAGGACCTGGCGCACATGCTCAAGATGCGTGCCCGGCCCGGCGACGTGATCTTGTTCAAGGGCAGCCGCGGCATGCGGATGGAAAAGGCCCTGTCGCTGTTTTTGAAGGAAGAAGAGTCGTAACTGCACGGCCTGTAGTTTACAAGAGAGAGTCTCGGAGGGATCCAGAATGGATGCAATGTTTTTTATTGTTCTCGGCGCGACGCTGGTCTCGTTTTTGCTGACGCTTGCGTTCGGCCGTTTCGTTATCCCCATGCTGCGCGCACTGCACGCGGGCCAGTCCATCCGTGAGGTCGGCCCCCAGTGGCACAATTCCAAGTCCGGTACGCCGACCATGGGCGGCATCATGTTCATCGCCGCCATCCTCCTCTGCACGGTCGGCTTCGGCTGGAAGAGCATGGTGGAAAATGCCGACTACACGCACCTGTACGTCCTGGGCCTTGCCCTGTGCTACGGTCTGGTCGGCTTCGCCGACGACTTCGTCAAGGTCAAGCTCAAGCGCAATCTCGGCCTCACCGCCAGCCAGAAGTTCCTGCTGCAGCTCGTTGTGGCCGTCATTTTCCTGTTCGTGCTCAAAAAGAGCGGCGACCTCAGCTGCGACCTCTATATCCCGTTCTGGAACCTCGATCTCGAGATCCCGACGGCGGTCTATATGATCTTTGCTGCCTTCGTCATCGTCGGCTGCGTCAACGCCGTGAACCTTACCGACGGCGTCGACGGCCTTTCGAGCAGCGTGACCATCCCGGTCATGGTCTTCTTCGCCGCGACGGCCTATATCTACGGCCGCACGACGCTGGCCCTGCTCCCCGCGACGGTCGCGGGCGGCCTCGCAGCCTTCCTCTGCTACAACTTCCATCCGGCCAAGGTCTTCATGGGTGACACCGGCTCGCTGTTCCTCGGCGGCATGGTCTGCGGTATGGCGTTCGCGCTCGATATGCCGCTGATCCTCATCCTGGTCGGCATCATCTACATCTGCGAGACGCTTTCTGTCATCCTCCAGGTCACGTATTTCAAGCTGACCCACGGCAAGCGCATCTTCAAAATGACCCCCATCCACCACCACTTCGAGCTGTGCGGTTGGAAAGAGGAGAAGATCGTTTTCGTCTTCACCGCCATCACCCTCGTCATGTGCGTACTGGCCTATCTTGGCGTTATGAACCGGTATTGATACCCGGTTTTCCCGGAAAGGAGCGACCCCCTATGGCAAGCCGTCAGGACGGCGTCACGCAGCTGTATGATCTCCCGCAGGGCGGAGGACCGGAGCGGCTGCCGCAGCCGGAAAAAACAAAGGATAAAGTCCTGCTTGACGAGCGCGGGCTGCTGGATCTGCCGTTTCTGGCGCTGACGGTCCTGCTCGTGCTCATCGGCGTGATCATGGTCTTCTCGGCCTCCTACGCCCGCGCGTACTACCTGACCGGCAACTCGACCTACTATTTTGCCCGCCAGGCCATCTTCGCCGTCGCCGGGATCGCCGGCATGCTCTTTGTCAGCCGGCTCAACTATCAGCTCTGGCGCAGCGCCTCGTTCATCATCCTGCTGGTCTCGGTGTTTTTTCTCATGCTCGTGCCGATCATCGGCTCCACGGCCAACGGCGCCAAGCGCTGGATCGAGGTCGCGGGCGTCCGCTTCCAGCCCTCCGAGCTGGCGAAGATCGCCATCATCATGACCTTCTCCGCCCTCATCTCCACCTACCGCGACAAAATGCGGACCTTCCGCTACGGCATCCTGCCGTTCGTCGTCATCATGGTCGTCCTGTGCGGCCTGGTCGCGCTCGAGCGTCATTTCTCCTGCATCCTCATCATGATGCTTCTCGCGGCCGCCATGCTGTTTCTCGGCGGCGTGCAGCTCAAATGGTTCGCCCTCGGCGGCATCGCCGTCGGCCTGTTCGCCTTCATCTATCTCAAAACGCAGGGCTATGCCGGCAGCCGCATCACCGCCTGGCGTGACCCGGCCTCCGACCCAACGGACAACGGCTATCAGATCCTTCAGTCGCTCTACGCCATCGGCTCCGGCGGCCTCATGGGCCTCGGCCTCGGCAAGAGCCGCCAGAAATATCTGTACCTGCCCGAGGAGCACAACGACTACATTTTCCCCATCCTCTGCGAGGAGCTGGGTTTTGTCGGCGCGGTCGTCGTGATCCTGCTCTTCATTCTTCTCATCGTGCGCGGCTATTATATCGCCATGCACGCGCGCGACCGCTTCGGCGCGCTGCTCACCGCGGGGATCTCCACGCATTTTGCGCTGCAGACCTTCCTCAACATCGGCGTCGTCACGAATTTCCTCCCGGCCACCGGCATTTCGCTCCCGTTCTTCTCCTATGGCGGCACGGCGCTGCTCATGCAGCTGTTTGAGGCCGGTATCGTCCTGGCCGTGTCCCGGCAGAACGACAATAAACTCCTGTAAAGCAAAAGGGGAGAGCCTATGAACATCGTCTTTACCTGCGGCGGCACCGGCGGACATATCTATCCCGCCATCGCGGTCGCCCGCATGTTCCGCGAGCGCCAGCCGGACTGCAGGATCCTCTTCATCGGCGCGGAGGACGGCATGGAAAACAAGCTCGTCCCGCGCGAGGGCTTCGAGCTGCAGACCGTGCAGATCTCCAACTACCAGCGAAAGCTGACCCCCGCCGCCATCTGGCACAATCTCGTGACCGTGCAGCGCATGTCCGCGACGTTCGCCAAAACGAAGCGGATCCTGAAGGACTTCCGGCCCGACGTTATCGTCGGTACCGGCGGCTACGCCAGCTTCCCCGCGCTCAAGATGGGCGCGAAGCTCGGCATCCCCACCTGCGTGCATGAGTCGAACGCCGTCCCGGGCCTCACCACGAAGCTCGTCGCGCGCACGGCCAGCCGCATCATGGTCTCCTTCGACGCCAGCCGCCAGCACTATCCCGACCCCGAAAAGGTCCTCCTGACCGGCACGCCCGTGCGGGAGGAATTCCTCTACGCCAAACGCCAGCAGGCCCGGCAGGCACTCGGCCTCGGCGACGAGCCCTTGATCGTCTCGTGCTGGGGCAGCCTCGGCGCGCGGGAGATGAACAAGAAGATCGCGCAGTTCATGCGCTGCGAATGCGAAGACGGTACGCCCTTCCATCACATCCACGCCACCGGCTCCTTCGGCTGGCGCTGGATGCCGGACTACGTCAAAGAGCAGGGCGTCGACCTTGCCGCGCACCCGGCGCTGGACATGCGGGAATATATCTATGACATGCCGCAGGTGCTCGCCGCGGCGGACCTCATCATCTGCCGCGCAGGCGCGGCGACCATCGCCGAGGTCTGCGCCAGCGGCACGCCCTGCATCATGGTGCCGAGCCCGAACGTGACCGGCAACCATCAGGAAAAGAACGCCCGCGTGCTCGAAGACGCGGGCGCGGCCGCCGTCGTCCGCGAAGCGGACTGCGACGGCAGAAGCCTCTACGAGACCGCAAAGGCGATCCTCTCGGATCCCGAGCGGACCGGCGGCATGCGCACCGCCGCCCGCGGCATGGCCGTGGTCGACGCGGCCGAGCGCATCTACCAGACCGCGATCGAGCTCGCCCGGGGCTGACACGAAGCGCCTCCGGCGCGCATAGGATGGGCAAAATCCAAGGTATGAAGGAGAATGCCCATGCCAGCAGCGCTGCTCGTTTCCAAGTCGCCGCCGCTCTGCGGCGAACTGACGGTCCACGGTGCGAAAAACAGCGTCCTGCCCATCCTGGCCGCGACGCTGCTATGCAGGACGCCCTGCGTCCTGCATAACTGCCCCGATATCCTTGACGTGACCCACACGCTGCAGATCCTGCGCCATCTCGGCTGCAGCTGCGAGCGCAGCGGCTCGACCCTTTCCATAGATCCGCGCGGCTTTGCGGAAAACGCCGTCCCACCGGCGCTCGCAGGCTCCATGCGCGCCTCGAGCCTCTTTCTCGGCGCGCTCCTGGCCCGGACCGGGGCGGCCGCGCTGACGCTTCCGGGCGGCTGCCCCATCGGCGCGCGCCCCATCGACTATCACCTGCAGGCATTCCGCGCTCTCGGCGCGTCCGCCGAAGAAGAAGGCGGGACTGTCCGCTGCCGGGCGGACCGGCTGCACGGCGCGCGCCTCCGCCTGCCCGGCCCCAGCGTCGGCGCGACGGAAAACGCCATGCTGGCTGCCCTTGGCGCAGACGGCTGCACCACGATCGAAAACGCCGCCTGTGAGCCGGAGATCGCCGACCTCGGCGCGTTCCTCTGCGCCTGCGGCGCAGATCTCCGCGGCGCCGGGACCCCAACGATCGAGATCGAGGGCGGATACCCGCTGCACGGCGCGACCTACACCATCCTCCCGGACCGCATCGAGACTGCGACCTATCTCTGCGCCTGCGCCGCCTGCGGCGGCGCGCTCACGCTCCGCCGCGCTGCACCCGCGTCCTGCGCGGGCGTGATCGAAGCGCTCGGGCAGTGCGGCTGCCGCATCCGCTGCGGCCACGACACGATCGCCATCCATCGGCAGGGGCCTCTGACGGCCTGCCGCCCGGTGACGGCCCGGCCCTATCCCGGCTTTCCGACCGACGCAATGCCGGTCCTGCTCGCCGCGCAGCTCGGCGCGCAGGGGAAGACCTCCTTCACCGAGACCATTTTTGAAAACCGCTTTCTCTATGTGCAGGAGCTGCAGAAGCTCGGCGCAAAGCTCAGCCAGGACGGCCGGACCGTCCGATTGCAGGGCGCGGAGCCGCTGCACGCGGCGCGCCTGCACGCCGGGGATCTGCGCGGCGGGGCCGCGCTGGTGCTCGGAGCCATGCAGGCCGAGGGGGAAAGTACCATTTTTGGAGTAAAACACATCCAACGGGGATATGATAATCTCGAAGCCGCGCTGCAAAGCGCCGGCGCTCGCCTCAAAACAGTGGAAATTCCCATAAAGGTGTGATATAATCTCTCCATTCTGTAGCGTCAACTGACGCTAGCCTCCCAAAGGAGAATCTGAAATGCGCACGAAGCAAAGCAGGACGAATCAGGAAGCACGCGCCGCGGGCAAGGCCCGGCGGGTGCGCAGCGGCGCGCTCGGAAAGCTCCTGATCATGCTGGCCATCGTGGCCGCGGTCGTCTTCGGCGTTGCAATCTTTTTCAAGGTCAGCACCATCGAGGTGCAGGGCAACACCGTCTATTCTTCCGAGCAGATCGTCGAGGCCTCGCAGATCCAGCCCGGCGACAATCTCCTGACCGTCAATAAGGCGCTGGCCGTCGGCAACATCAAGGCCGCGCTTCCATACGTCGAGGACGTTTCCATCGCCCGCAGCCTGCCGGACGGCATCATCATCCAGGTGCGGGAGAGCACCATCTCCTTCGCCGTCATGACCGACACCAACACCTGCTGGCTCATCGGCCCCTCCGGCAAGGCGCTCGAGCGCATCGAGCCCGCGGCCTTCAACGAATACCCGCATATCAACGGCCTTCTGCTCTCGGGCCCCACGATGGGCCAGAGCGTGGCCTCCCCGACGCCCACGGCGCTCGCCGCCGCGCTCGATGTGCTCAGCGAGCTCGACGGCACGGGGCTGCTTGAACATATCCGCGCGCTCGACATGGAAAAGGAATATGACATCACCCTCTGGTATGACGACCGCTATGAGATCAAGCTCGGCGGCACGGATGAGCTGGCCTACAAGATCCGCTACCTGTGCTCCATCCTCGATCAGCTCAGCGAATACCAGGCCGGGACAATCGATCTGACCCAGGCGGCACAGAAAAAGGCGACCTTCCAGCCCGCGGCCTGACGCGCGGACCACATAATCCGCATTTTTGCTGATTTTTTCCGGAAATTCTATTGACGCACATCCTTTTTCGAGATAGAATAAAGTCGACATAATGCAAAACGATGCAGTTTTTACGGGCTGTGAGATATATAGGAGGAAGACAAATGGCAGATACAGCAGATAAGGTAGTCAAGATCAAAGTCATTGGTGTCGGCGGCGCCGGCAACAATGTTATCAACCGCATGATCGCGTCCGATGTCAAGGGCGTTGAATTTGTCGCAGTCAATACGGATAAGCAGGACCTTGAAAAGTCCAAGTGCAAGAACAAGGTCCAGATCGGCGAAAAGCTGACCGGCGGCATGGGCGCAGGCTCCAAGCCCGACATCGGCCAGAAATCCGCTGAGGAATCCAAGGCTCTCATCTCCCAGGTGCTCGAGGGCACCGATATGGTCTTCATCACCGCCGGCATGGGCGGCGGCACCGGCACCGGCGCAGCGCCCATCATCGCGCAGGTCGCGCATGACGCGGGCATCCTGACCGTCGCCGTCGTGACGAAGCCCTTCCGCTTCGAAGGCGCCAACCGCATGAAGCAGGCCGAGGCCGGTATCGCCAACCTCACCGACAAGGTCGACTCCATGATCATCATCCCGAACGACCGTCTGAAGTTCGTCACCGACCAGAAGATCACCTTCGCCAACGCCTTCGGCATCGCCGACGACGTGCTGAAGCAGGCCGTCAGCTCCATCTCCGAGCTCGTCGGCTACAGCGAGAATGTCATCATCAACCTCGACTTTGCCGACGTTTCCGCCATCATGCGCAACGCGGGCCAGGCCCACATGGGCGTCGGCTCCGCCACCGGCCGCGACAAGGCCGAGCAGGCCGCGCAGGCTGCCGTCTCCAGCCCGCTGCTCGAGACCTCCATCAACGGCGCGACCGGCGTGCTCATCAACATCGCCGGTTCCCACGACCTCGGCCTCGACGACGTCGAGACGGCCGCCAACATCGTCATGGAAGCTGCCAATCCCGACGCCAACATCATCTTCGGCGCTGCGTTCGACGATGAGCTGCAGGACGAGATGCGCGTGACCGTCATCGCCACCGGCTTTGCCGAGAAGCGGCAGTCGCCCGCCAAGCCCATCGGCGCCTACTCCGCCGCCCAGGAAAAGGCCACGGCCTCCAAGAACCAGGCGCAGGAGGATATCGACGATATCGACGAGATCTTCAAAATCTTCAACCGCAATTAAGCTGCGAAAAGACCAGGCCGGCGCAGAACCCTGCGCCGGCCTTTTGCGCGCCCCGGGCTGTGTTCGCCGTATGTGAACACACTTCCGGTCTTTTCTACTCAAAACGGACAGCTTTTTTCGTCTAAAGTGCCGAATTTCTTTTTTACTGCTTTACTTTCAAGCACTAAAGTGTTACTATCAGTCTATCTGAGCCCTACCATAAGAAAAGGAGATCTTACATCTTGAACAACCGTAACAAGCGTTCCGACCCCGACAGCGAGCTCTACAGCGCCATCCTCAAGCTGCAGACCGTGGAGGAGTGCTACGATTTCTTTACCGACCTGTGCACGTTTTCCGAACTCAAGGCCATGGAGCAGCGCTTCGAGCTGGCCAAACTCCTCAACGACGGCCTGATCTATAACGACATTCTCGAAAAGACCGGCGCGTCCAGCGCCACCATCAGCCGTGTCAACCGCTCGCTCAACTACGGCATGGGCGCCTACCGCATCATCTTTGACCGCATGAAGGAAGACGAGCAGAAGCAGCAGGAGGAGCCGCAGGCGTGAGCGCATACGAGTCTCTTGCCGCCTGCTACGACGAACTGACCTACGATATCCCATACGAAAAGACCCTGACCTTTTTTGAGCGGCTGTGCGCGCGGGAGCATGTACAGCCGCGTTCGGTTCTGGATCTGGCCTGCGGTACGGGCTCTTTGTCTTTGCTGCTGGCAAGGCGCGGGTATCGGGTCATCGGCGCGGACCTTTCCTCCGACATGCTGGCGGAGGCGGAGCAGAAGGCGCAGGCCCTGCCAGAAAACCGCCCGTTTTTCATCTGTCAGCCCATGCAGCGCCTGCGTCTGGCCGAGCCGGTCGACGCCGTCATCTGCGCGCTCGACAGCCTCAACTACGTGACGAAGCCCGCCGACTGCCGGAAGACCTTCCGCCGCGTCTATGACGCCCTGACCCCCGGCGGCCTGTTCGTGTTCGACATCAATACGCCCGCAAAGCTCCGCGGGCTGGACGGCCAGGTCTTCCTCGACGAGACCGACGATACCTACTGCGTCTGGCGCACCGAGTTCGACGAGAAAAAGCGCCTGTGCTATTACGGCATGGACATTTTCCGTCTGGAAGGGGAGCACTGGCAGCGCTCATTCGAAGAGCATATCGAATACGCCTACGAACCCGCGGAGCTGCAGCAGTGGCTCGCGGAGGCGGGCTTCACCCGCATCCGTTCGTACGGCGACCGCGTGCTGCGCGCCCCAAAGGAAGCCGAGCAGCGCATCTATTTTTCCGCAAAGAAGGAGTAACCCATGAAAGACCAGCTTGTGCGCGCCATGACGAAGGACGGCTTTGTCAACGCCGTCGCGGTCACCACGACCGGCATTGTCGAGCGCGCACGTCAGATCCATAAAACGCTTCCCACCGCCACAGCGGCCCTCGGGCGGCTTCTCACGGCTGCCTCCATGATGGGCAACATGCAGAAGGTCGACGACGGTTCCATCACGCTCCAGCTCAAGGGCGGCGGACCGCTCGGGCGGCTGCTCGCCGTCTCCGACGCCGAAGGCAACGTCCGCGGCTGGGTCGAAAACCCACAGATCTCCATGCTGGAGAAGGCCCCCGGCAAGCTTGACGTCGGCGCGGCCGTCGGCTCCGACGGCACGCTCACCGTCATCCGTGACCTTCGCATGAAGGAGCCGTATATCGGCACCATCGACCTTGTCTCCGGCGAGATCGCCGAGGATATCACCGCCTACTTCGCCCAGAGCGAGCAGATCCCCACCGCCTGCGCCCTTGGCGTGCTCGTCGGCAAGGACCAGTCCGTGACCGCCGCGGGCGGCTATATCATCCAGCTCCTGCCCGGCGCGCCGGACGATATCATTGACAAGATCGAGTCCGGCATCCAGAACGCCGGCGCGGTCAGCCGTCTTCTTGCCGCCGGGATGGACGGCCAGGTCGTGCTCGAGACTGTCCTGCACGGCTTCGACCTCGAGATCCTCGAGACCCAGCCGGTCGAATACCGCTGCTACTGCTCGCGTGACCGCGTCACGCGCACGCTCATCAGCCTCGGCCGCACCGAGCTGCAGTCCATCGTCGACGACGGCAAGGACATCCACATCGACTGCCAGTTCTGCGACAAGATCTATGACTACACCCCGGACCAGGTCCGCCAGATCCTGAAAGACCTCGACGAATGATCTTAACAGCACGCCCGCCGCGGCGTGCTGTTTTGTAAAGGAGGAAAACAAAATGATCGTTTCCTACTCGAACGGAACAGATTTTCTGCAGGCCAATCAGGCGCTTTTGCAGGAAAATCCGTATCTTTCCACCTTTTTCACGCTGGATGCCCCGCTTCTGAAGCAGGCGGATACCATCAACTATGCGCTCCGCTGCGAGCAGGGAGACAATTGGCTGCTGGCCCTGAAGGTCGAGCCGTATAACCTTCTGCTGCTCGGTGACGAGGCCTGCGTGCCGGAGCTGCTGCAATTTTTGTTTGACGGCGGCTGCGAACTTAAAAACTACCTCTGCGCGTCGGAGCTTGGGTACGTGATGCAGCGTGAGCTGGAGCCCTATGGCCGCCGCTATGAGGAAGCTCTCGCCATGGACTTCATGGAAGCGCGGACCGTCACCGAGCCGTCCGCGCCGGAGGTCGAGACGGCAGGGAAGGGCGATCTGGACGAGATCTTCGCCTGCGCGCAGCGCTTCGTCGCCGACTGCGGCCTGCTCGACAAGCCGGAGAAGGAGCCGTTCCGGAAGGTCCTCGATTCGTTCCGCATTCTCCGGGCCGACGGAAAGATCGTCAGCATGGCCCGCATCGCGCCCGCCACGCAGGATGATCTGCGCCTCGTGCTCGTCTACACGCGGGACGAATACCGCGGCAGGGGCTACGCCCGCAAGGTGGTCAACAGCGCGAAAAACGAGATCCTTGCCGCCGGCAAGCGCGTGACGCTGAACGTCGACCGGAAAAACCCGGTCTCCTACCACCTGTACCGGTCCCTCGGCTTCGAGCGCATGTTCTCGCAGGGAGAATTCCGGCGGGTAGATAACAGACCTGAAAGCTGACAGATCACAAGAAAACAGCCACGCCTGTACAGGCGTGGCTGTTTTGCTTATTCAAGTTCGAATGCGCCGGTGTAGAGCTGATAATACGTGCCCTTCTGCGCGATCAGGTCGTCGTGCGTGCCGCGCTCGATGATGCGGCCGTGGTCGAGGACCATGATGGCGTCGGAATTCTGCACCGTCGACAGCCGGTGCGCGATGACGAACACCGTCCGTCCCTTCATGAGCGCGTCCATGCCGCGCTGTACCAGCAGCTCCGTGCGCGTGTCGATAGAGCTCGTCGCCTCGTCGAGGATCATGACCGGGGGATCGGCCACCGCCGCGCGGGCGATCGACAGCAGCTGCCGCTGGCCCTGCGAGAGGTTTGCGCCGTTGGCCCGGAGCATCGTGTTGTAGCCGTCCGGCAGACGCGTGATGAAGTCGTGCGCGTTGGCGAGCTTCGCCGCCGCGATGCATTCCTCGTCCGTCGCGTCGAGCTTGCCGTAGCGGATGTTGTCCATGACCGTGCCGGTGAACAGATTCACATCCTGCAGCACGATGCCGAGCGAGTGGCGCAGGTCGGCCTTTTTGATGTGGTTGATGTTGATGCCGTCATAGCGGATCTTGCCGTCGGCGATGTCGTAGAAGCGGTTGATGAGGTTCGTGATGGTGGTCTTGCCCGCGCCGGTCGCGCCGACAAAGGCCAGCTTCTGCCCGGGCTTGGCATAGAGCGAAATATCATGCAGCACGGGCTTCTCCGGGTCGTAGGCAAAGTCCACATCGAAGAACCGCACGTCGCCGCAGAGCTTCACCAGCCGGCTTTTGCCGTCTTCCTGCGGGCACTTCCATGCCCAGACGCCGGTGCGCGCGGCGCTTTCCGTCAGCGTGCCGTCCGCCGCTTCCACGGCGTTCACGAGCGTGACGCGCCCGTTGTCGTCCTCCGGCTGCTGGTCGATGAGCTCAAAGACGCGGCTCGCGCCGGCCGCCGCCATGACGATGGCGTTGATCTGCTGCGACACCTGCGAGACGTTGCCCGTAAACTGCTTCGTCATCCCGAGGAACGACGCGACGACCGCGATCTTCAGCGGCGCGATCATGCTGCCCGTCTCAAACAGGTTCTGGAACGACAGATTCGGCACGCTGCCGCCCGAGCAGATCAGAAGTCCGCCGAGGAAGGCCGTGAGCACATACAGAATATTGCCGATGTTGCCCATGATGGGCATGAAGATGTTCGCGTAGCGCTGTGCGTGGTTGGCGTCGTCAAAAAGCTGGTCGTTGATGGCGTCGAAATCGCGCTCCGCCGCCTCCTCATGGCAGAAGACCTTGACGACCTTCTGGCCGTTCATCATCTCCTCGATATAGCCCTCGACCTTGCCGAGCGAGCGCTGCTGGTTGAGGAAGTATTTGGCCGATTTGCCGCCGATGTTCTTCGTCGCCTGCGTCATGAAGAAGATCCCGAGGAACACGATCAGCATCAGCGGGATGGAGAAATACAGCATGAACAGCAGCAGCCCCAGCACCGTCAGCCCCGACGCGAACAGCTGCGGCAGGCTCTGCGAGACGAGCTGGCGGAGCGTGTCGATGTCGTTCGTGTAGTAGCTCATGATATCGCCGCGGCTGTTCTGGTCAAAGTAGCGGATGGGCAGCTTCTGCATCCCCGCGAACATCCGCGTGCGCAGCTTGTGCAGGAAGCCCTGCGTCACATGCGCCATCAGCTGCGTATAGACGGCTGTGCAGGCAAGGCCCGCCAGATAAATGCCGACCATCGTGGCGAGCGCATGCAGGATCTTACCCTGCACGCCGTCCCAGCCGAGCGTCAACCCGTCTTCAATATAGCTCGTGACGGTCTCGATATAAATTGCCGGCAGAATGCCGACCACGGCGCTGATGATGATGCAGATCATCGTGATGATGAGCATCGCCGGATAGTCGCGGAACAGCAGCCCGATCACCCGGCCCAGGGGCTTGAGATCCGCTTTCGCGCCGATCATCGGCGCGCGCGGCGCTTTTCCGGGATGATTAGCCATTGTCAGCACCTCCCGCCTTGTTTTGAGATTCATAGACTTCCCGGTAGATCCGGTTCGAAGCCAGCAGCTGCTCGTGCGTGCCCATGGCGTCGATCTGCCCGCCCTCAAGCACGAGGATGAGATCCGCGTCCTGGATGGACGAGATCCGCTGCGCGATGATGAACTTCGTCGTCTCCGGGATCTCCGAGCGCAGCGCCGCGCGGATCTTCGCGTCGGTCTTCGTGTCGACAGCGGAGGTCGAGTCGTCGAGGATCAAAATCTTCGGCTTTTTCAGCAGCGCCCGCGCGATGCACAGCCGCTGCTTCTGCCCGCCGGAGACGTTCGTGCCGCCCTGCTCGATATAGGTGTCGTATTTGTCCGGCATCTGCTGGATAAATTCATCCGCGCACGCCAGCTCGCAGGCCCGCTGCAGCTCCTCGTCCGACGCGTTCGCGTCGCCCCAGCGCAGATTCTCCTTGATCGTGCCGGAGAACAGCACGTTCTTCTGCAGCACGACCGCGACCTGGTTGCGCAGCGTCTCCAGATCGTACTGCCGCACGTCCACGCCGCCGACACGCACGCTGCCGTCCGTCACGTCGTACAGCCGGCAGATGAGCTGCACCAGACTCGTCTTAGAAGATCCCGTGCCGCCGATGATGCCGACGGTCTGACCGGATCTCACATGGAAATCGACGTCCGAAAGCGCGCTGCGCTTCGCCGCCGCCGAATACTTAAAGTTGACATGGTCAAAATCCACGTCGCCGTTCTTCACATCATAGACCGGCTCTGCCGGGTTCTGCAGGCTGCTCATCTCGTCGAGCACCTCGCAGATGCGCTTGCCGGAGGCCTGCGCCATCGTCAGCATCACGAAGATCGTCGAGAGCATCATCAGGCTCATGAGGATCTGCATCGAATACGTGATCATGCTCGTCAGACTTCCCACGCCCAGATACGTCCCGCCCGACGTGACGATGAGCTTCGCCGCGAAATACGAGATGAGGATCATCGACGTGTATACGCAGAACTGCATGACAGGGGAGTTGAGCGCCAGGATTTTCTCCGCCTTGAGGAAGTCCTTCCGCACGGAGTCGGACGCGGCGGAGAACTTCTCCGTCTCATAGTCCTCGCGCACGAAGCTCTTGACCACGCGCATGGCCTGCACGTTCTCCTGCACGGAATTGTTGAGCGCGTCGTATTTCTTGAAGACCGCCTTGAACAGCGGCAGCGCGCTCCGGATCATCAGAAACAGCGCAAACCCCAGCACCGGCACGATCCCGGCGAAGATGAGCGCCAGCTGCTTGCCCACGCGGACGGACATCACCACCGCGAACACCAGCATCATCGGCGCGCGCACCGCGATGCGGATGCACATCATGAACGCGTTCTGGATGTTCGTGACGTCCGTCGTCAGCCGCGTGACGAGCGACGAGGTCGAAAACCGGTCGATGTTCGCAAAGGAAAAGCCCTGCACCTGATAATACAGATCATGCCGCAGATTCTTCGCAAAGCCCGCCGCGGCCTCTGCCGCGAACCAGCCGGACAACGATCCGAACCCCAGCGACAGCATGGCGATGACGAACAGCTTGAGTCCGAAGGACAGAATGGTCTGCATCGTGCAGCCGTTCTGGATCGCGTTGATCAGATCCGCCGTCAGCAGCGGGATCGTGCACTCGCATACGACCTCGCCCACCATGCACACGGGGGTCAGGATCGTCGGCCTTTTGTATTCCCGGATACAGGCCGCCAAACGTTTGATCATACCTCTGATACCTCCATTGTCTGCGTGATTTTCAGATTTTCCGCCGCCAGATCGAGCAGCCGCCGCAGCGTCTGCTGCTCGGCCTCGGTCATCCCGGCGCACATGCGCTGCTCGAGCGTCTCAAACGCCTGGCCGACGGCCTCGTCGCAGCGGCGGGCCCGGTCGGTCAGCCGGATGCGTTTGCATCGCCGGTCCGCCTTGTCTGGCTCGATGATGATAAAATTCTTCGCTTCCAGCCGCTGCAGCACGCCCGAGACTGTCGGGTGCGTCAGATGGAAGCGCTTCTCAAGGTCCTTCGGGTACACGGCCTCGTGCTCATGCAGCGACAGATGGTGCAGAAGAAACGACTGCGTCGACGTCAGATCGAGCGCCAGAAACTGCTGATCCATATACTGCGTGATGCGGTTGTTGAGATACCTTAGCCGCGGCCCGAGGTTCTGGGAACAATCGTTCATAGAAGCCTCCTGCCAATTAAAAACGTAGCACGCTACCAAAATCAGTAGCGTGCTACATTTTATCAGATTTCTAAAAAAATGCAATCGTCAAACTGCACAACAAATAGTCGACATAATATTTGATCCATGAACCGCTCCAAAGGCTCCCTTGTGTAAAGGGAGCTGGCGCGCAGCGCCTGAGGGGTTATCCCGCCGCAGCGGATGGCTTCCCCTATGAGGGGAAGCTGTCAGCCGCAGGCTGACTGAGAGGTTTTATCAAATTTGCAGCAACCTCTCCGTCTCGGCTCACGCCGAGCCACCTCCCCTGGAAGGGGAGGCTTTTTTGCCCGCAAAAATAAACTTCCCAAAATCCTTGCCTTTTTCCCACCGGCATGTTACAATGGCACAAACGCCATCCACCACCCAGCGGGATATCCCGCTGTTCTGTCTGCTCGCAGACAGAATCTGCCGTCTGAAAGGAAAAACGCCATGAAAAAACGTCTCTTGTCCCTCCTCCTGATCCTCTGCCTCTGCGCCGCCTTGTTGCCGGTAGCGGTGTTTGCCGAGGGAAACGTAATTGAACTGACAGATAATTACATAAACGAAAAGCTGATAAAAGAATCAGAAGTTGCGGATGGAAAGACCATCTATCATTATCGAAACGCGCTTCCCGCTGGCAGCTACCGCCTGACGGAGGATATCACGCTGTATAACGAGATCAGGATCGAAGGAAGCGTCACGATCGACCTCAATGGAAAGACGATAAAGAGGCATAGTGGAGAAAATGAACATAGCCACGGAGCGTTTTCCGTCCAGAGTGGCGGCCACCTGACGCTGACGGACAGCAGCAACGAAAACGGAACAATTTCCGACTTTGATGGTAGTGTACATGTTCTTGCTGGAGGTACGTTTACGATGAACGGCGGCAGACTACAGGGAGGTGCTGCGCGTGGAAGTGGCTGTAGAGCACAAGGCGGCGGCGTGCTGGTAGATGAGGGCGGCCTGTTCGTCATGAACGGCGGCTCGATTGAGAATTGTTACGCCAATGGCGACGGCGGCGGTGTCTATGTGAACGGCACGTTCCGCATGACTGGTGGAGTGATTAGCGGCTGTTTTAGTGAAGGACTTTATGGTTCCGGTTACGGCGGCGGTATCTATGTTGCTTCAAACGGCACGTTTGAGATGTCTGGCGGCTCCATTGAGAATTGCAAAGCTGTTGGAGAATATAATGACGGCAAAGGTGGCGGTGTGTACGTTGGCGGCACCTTCAGCATGACCGGCGGCGAGATCAAAAACTGCACGGCTTACGGCAGCGGCGCTGGCGTCTACGTCGCAGACCGCGTGACCGCAACGCTCATCCCGGAGAATATCACCGACAATACCAAGTGGGGCAGCGGTGAAACCGATAATATCGTCGGCAGCTATGAAAAATACATCCCGCCCGTCGACCCCATCGACCCCGATTACCCCCTCATCTCCATCCTCCCCGCGCTCACAAAAGACCTGCCGTTCACGGACGTGAAGTCCACCGACTGGTTCTATAGCGACGTCAAATACGCCTACGAAAGCGGCCTCATGACCGGCACGGCTTCTGACGCGTTCAGCCCCGAGGCCCCCGTCACCCGCGGCATGGTCATGACCATCCTCGCCCGCCGCGAGGGCATCCGTACCGACCGCTACACCCCGTGGTACGCCGCGGGCTGCGAATGGGCCAAAGCCAACGGCATCTCCGACGGCACGAACCCCGAAGCCCCCGTCACCCGCGAGCAGCTCGCCGCCATGCTCTACCGCTATGCCGCTTTGAAGGGCCGCGACCTCACAGCAGGCGAGAACCTCAACTTCACCGATGCATCCGACGTCTCCGCCTACGCCCTCCCCGCCCTCCAATGGGCCACCGGCGAGAAGATCTTAACCGGCTCCAACGGCACCCTGAATCCCCAAGCCCCCGCCACCAGAGCCCAGCTCGCCGCCATCCTGCATCGGTATTTCGGGTAAATAAAGAAAAAAGCCTCCCACCCGGGAGGCTTTTCTTTTCAAAGCCTTCCCCTCATAGGGGAAGCCATAAGATGCGGAAGTCCAAAGCCTCCCCTTCCAGGGGAGGTGGCTCGGCGCAGCCGAGACGGAGAGGTCGTCACAAATTTGCAGCAACCTCTCAGTCAGCCTTCGGCTGCCAGCTCCCCTGCAAGGGGAGCCTTGAGACACGAAAAGCCTCCCGTTCGGGAGGCTTTTCATATTTCTTATCCCGCGCAGCATTCCTTGATGACCGCGACGGCTTTTGCCAGCTGGTCCATGGGGATATTGAGGGCGGGGAGGAGGCGGAGCTTGTCTTTGGCCTTGATGACCAGCACGCCCTTTTCCCGGCAGGCGGCGATGATATCCGCCGCGTTCTTTTCCGTCTGGATGCCGAGCATCAGCCCGAGGCCCGACACGCCGATGACGCCCTTCGCGCCCGTCAGCTCCTGTTTGATGTAGGCCGAGCGCGCCTGCACGCCCTGCAGCATCGCCTCGTCCAGCCGTTCGAGCACATTGATCGCGCCCGCGCAGCAGACGGGGTTGCCGCCGAAGGTCGAGCCGTGCGTCCCGGTGCTCAGCACGTTCTGCACCTTCTCGCCCAGCAGCGTCGCGCCCAGCGGCAGACCGCCCGCGAGCCCCTTGGCCGTCGAGACGATGTCCGGCTGCACGCCGTAGGTCATATAGCCGTAGAGCATGCCGCTGCGCCCGTTGCCGATCTGCACCTCGTCGCAGATGAGCAGCAGATCGTTTTCCTGACACAGCTTCGCCGCGCCCTTGACATACGCCTCGTCCAGCGGCATCACGCCGCCCTCGCCCTGCACGACCTCCATCATGACGGCCGCGCACTTGTTTTCCGCGATCAGCCGCGCAAGATCCGCCAGATCGTTCGGTTCGGCATAGACGAACCCGTCCGTCAGCGGCAGGAAATCGTGGTGGAACACATCCTGCCCCGTCGCGGCCAGCGTGGTGATGGTCCGGCCGTGGAAACTGTTTTTGAGCGTGATGATGGTGGAATATTCCTTGCCCTTCTTATCCTCCGACCATTTCCGGGCGGCCTTGATGGCGCACTCGTTCGCCTCCGCGCCGGAGTTGCCAAAGAAGACCTTCTTCATCCCGGTCTTCTCGCACAGCAGCTGCGCGAGCTTCGCGCAGGGCTCGGTGTAGTAAAGGTTCGAGATATGCTGCAGCGTCCCGAGCTGCTTCGTGACGGCCGCCATCCACTGCTCGTCGGCCACGCCGAAGATATCGACGGCGATGCCGGTGGACAGGTCGATGTACTCCTTGCCGTTCTCGTCCCAGACGAGCGAGCCCTTGCCCTTCACGATCGTGACGGGGAAGCGCGCATATGTGCCCGCGATATAGGTCTGGTCCAGCTTCTGAATGTCCATGATCCTTCCTCCTATCTGGTGAACATCGTGCCGATGCCTTCGTTGGTGAGCATTTCAATGAGGATCGCGTGCGGGACCCGCCCGTCGATGATGAACACGCGCCGCACGCCCCATTCGATCGCGTTCCGGCAGCATTCCGCCTTCGGGATCATGCCGCCCTGGATGACGCCGGAGGAGACGAGCTCCGGCAGCTCATCGATGCGGATGGCCGGGAGGAGCGTGGACGGATCGTCCTTGTTCTGCAGGATGCCCGCAATGTCCGTCATGGCGATCAGACTCTCCGCGCCGAGCGCGTGCTAAAATTCTTCATAGTCCATTATTTTT
>OLOQ01000627.1_pt1 | contig 39186 bp, 36 predicted proteins | sample 1673101 | NCBI WGS metagenome assembly OLOQ01 (sample SAMEA3136754, study PRJEB25190) | human gut metagenome | biome: human gut; feature: human-associated habitat; material: faeces | place: Austria | collected 2013 | reverse complement strand
TTTATCAGGATTAAGGACGAAAGTTCCCGTAGTCCGGTCAACCTCTACAAACCGGGCCATTATCTGCGCGTCAGTTTCGTATGCTCTAATGGCTTCCGGCTCATTGAACACAGTGCTGCTTTCACTGCATCCGACAAGGAGTGCGGCTGTCCCTAATATTACTTTGATGCTTATATACTTCATAATCGTTCAATAATTTGAGCAAAATTAGTAAGCACAAAGTTTCCATGCAAGACAAAAAGTTTAACGGCGACGATTTTTATTTTTCTATGTATTAGGCAATTAAAGATTGCAGATATGGCGATTTTGGCGCAGCCTCCCCGAAAGTTTAACGGGAGGAACAAAACTGAGGAATCAGAGGCTTTTCAGGAGTTTCCGGATATATATGCCGATATTGGTTTCGTGTTCGTCAATACCGAGTTTGCTCCTTATTTCGCTGCTGATGTTGTAGTGGCGGCGTAGCTGCATATAGCTGCCGACATCTTTCCCTTTCAGACCGATTGCATACAGACAAAGATAGTTTATCTCATATTCGGTCAAGCCGTGTTCCTCAAGATACTTTATGAACATGGGGTGCGATGCCTTAAAAGCAAGACGGTTTGAGTTCATAAACCGCTCCTTGTCGCTTATCTCCTGCCGCAGCCACTCATCATACGCGTTGACATTTGTATCTTTATCCAATATCCGCGCGGCGAAAAGTCTATTAAGCATTTCCACGCGCTCCTTTATTACCTTTCTGACATCATCGGGTAGGTCTTCTTTATCGGATAAATCTTTTAGCTGTTCGTTTTCTGTTTCGAGCTGTGAAATCCGCAACCTCATATTCTCGGCGGTGAGTTCAGCCGTATGTTTTTCCAACTCCAAAACCTCATTCTGCCTCAGAAGTGCGTCATTTTCAAGTTGCAGACGGGTCTTTTCGTTTTCAGCGACTACCCGTTTCATTCGTCCAATACGATAGAAATAATATATCACTCCGACAACTATCAGCAGTATGAGCAATGAGCATACGCTCAGCCATATTATTTTATCCTTATGTTGGATTTTCCGAATATTCCTCAATTCCAAGTCATGACGCTCCTCTGCAACCGTAGTTTTCTGATAATATATCTTGGAATTTTCTCTTTCTACAGCATCATAATATGTTTTATAGGAGGCTAACGCCTCTTTGTATTTATCATTGGCTTCCAATGTTTTAGCTTTGAGCCGAAGATATCTGGACGATCTGCCGACTTCACCACATGAATCAATCAAATTCAATATATATTCCGCCTTCTTGGCTTGATTCAGTATAAGGTATCCATTAGCTATATTAAGTCTGGATTCATCATTCGTCATAGAATAATCCGAAACAGTATCCAACAATGATTTTATGGCAGAGTCTGACTCAAAACTGATTAGATACGTCTGTTTAACCAATAATCTTTCTTCCTGATAGTCCGGCACATATTGAGCAAGAGAATCTACCAAAGGCATTATGCTGTCGGATAGTTGTCGATTGCCTAATGCAATACTTCCATTCAATGCTTTTATAAGACTTGATTGCTGATATCTGTCATTATTCAGTTTGCCGTATAATTCAGCCGCCATCAGGCTGCTGGAAACATAATCCTCAATCTGATATGAAGAGAAATACAATACACTTTGAGCTACAAGCATGTGGGCATAAGTGAGCGAATCTCTACATTCATTTTTGAAATCATTTGCTTTCAGAAATGTCTGCATTGCCATATCAAAGTCAGGTATGTTCTGGTATATACGCCCTTGATAGTAGAGTGTCTTTAACTTCTCATCAGGTGTGCCTTTGTCCTTATCGATATAATAGTCGATTGCCGGCTGGAGGACGTCAAAGGTGGTCGTGTCAATATAGTTCTTGTCAAGAGCCTGCGACATGAGCAGTGCATATCGGGCTTTCTCGGCTTCGGAGGTGACCAGTTCTGTATCAATTCCATTGAGAACCGATAATGCGGAATCAGGACGTTCTGCCATCATATTTTCGGCAACAGTAAGTTGCCGGTCAACTGCCGGATTGCCGGAGCATGAAACGATTATGCTTGTCACAACCACTGTAACAAGCATCAGAATCCAATGAATTATATATGAGTTTTGTCGTTTTTCCATTTACAGAAATAGACCGGAATAGAGCCTACTTAATTACAAAGTTAGCTAAAATTCTCGACATAAGGGCTATGCACGCTTATGATTTAGCATGTTTTGACAAAAAACATATGTAAAAACAGCGGCAAGTATATGGATACACACCATGATACTTGCCGCTGTATTATAGACCCGGTGGACGGGATAACGGTCGATGAAAAGACGGAGATTGATAGCGGATAGCTGGTTCTGCAACCATCGACTTTTTCTGATTGTCAGATGTTGAAGGAGCATCCACCATAGTGGCATTGACTTCAACGGTAGAAGCCGGTTTATTCTCGACGCCGTCCTGTTCTTCCTTTTTCGGTGCCAGTTCGGCGGTGATCTTGCGGTCGAGGGCTGCAAGTTGGGATTTGAGCTGCTTCAACTCGTCCTCCTTGCCCCATGTCTTGGCGACGATGGCTTCGAGCTGGGGAACGTCGGCTTTGAGTCTGGCGGTGCGTTCCTCATACTGGGCGATGATGCCGGGTATCTTTTCCAGTGCGTTAACGAAATTCATGCAGGCGGCGTGGGTGTCGCTCATCGCTATTATGCCGTTGTTGTACTTGTATTTCAGGTTGCCTTCGACTACAAAGCGGTTCTGCACACTCTCGTGACCGTCAACCACCGTCGGCTCGGATATGATGGAAATCGGGAATCCGTAAATCTCACCGATACGCTGGTAACGGCGGTTGGTGTTGGTGTTTATCGCCAGTCCTTGCAGGTGGATACCCATGTTCTTCTCGTCGGTAAGCTGACAGGTGTCGATGGTGAGGTTGTTTATCGGGTTGCCGTCCTTGTCACGCTGTACCACTTCCTCATAGCGGGCATAGTCTGCTTTCATCTGAGCAATGATAGCCTCGTTGTTGGCTATGTCGTGGGTAATCATCTGCAACTTTGACTCGGAATCAGCGCGCCCCTTGCCGAATGATTTGCGCTCACTCTCCAGCGAGGCTATCCGCTTTTCAAGTTTCGCCTTTTCGAGAAGGTCGGTGTTGCCGCTGAGAATAGCCATATACTCCGAGAAGTTCATGCCGTTCTGCTCGTCCATCGCACCCTCGTCGATTGTTCTCGCTCCGAGCGCGCCACGTTTGAGCTGGCTGATGAATGTCGCCTTGCAGTGGAGAAGGTTGAACTTGTAGGAGTCCAGCGATTTCTCCACGGCATATATGATGACATCCACCTTATTGTCGGCATAGAGTTTGGCTATCTCGTTGCCGGCGCGGATTGCACGTCCCTCGCGTTGTTCCAAGTCGCTGGGACGCCACGGACATTCCAGTTCATGGACGGCGACAGCCCTGCGCTGGGCGTTCACTCCCGTGCCGAGCATACTCGTCGAACCGAAAAGCACGCGCACGTCGCCGCTGTTCATAGCCTCTATCACAGCCTTTCTTGACCTCTCTGTCTTGCATTCCTGAATGAAACGTATCTCATGCGCCGGAATACCGTAATCCTCAATCAGTTTGCGCTTGATTTCGGAATAGATGTTCCATTCGCCGGGCTTGTAGGTGCTGAGATCGCTGAACACAAACTGAGTGCCCCGCTGCTCATCGTACCTGCGGTAATATTCGGCAATCATACGGGCGCAGTGCGAAGCTTTGTTGTCGGGATTGTCATCGTATGCCGCAGAAATAAGCCTCATGTCAAGGGCCATCTTTCGGGCATAGTCCGTTGCGATGAGCATCTTCGCCTTCTCCTCTGTTTCCGACAATGGTGCTCTGCCGAGTATTGTGGCGTCACCGCTCTCGGCAAATTTCATCAGTTTCTCGATGAAGTCCTCCTGTTGCGGTGTCGTAGGGATATTATGCAGTATCTCGTTCTTTGCAGGACGGTCAACGCCTACATCCTCCGCCGTGCGGTAATCCGTTATCTCGTTGTAGAATGCCGCAAGCTCCGGCACTTTTATAAAGTAACGGAAACGCTCTTTCTGCACAATTCTATTGGTTACATTAAACTCGAAGTCGGTTGTTTTCTTTGCGAAAATCGCCAGCCAAGCGTCTATGCACCGTATATCCTGCCTTTCAAGCTCTTTCGGACGCAGATACTTGAACAGCAGATACAATTCAGTAAGCGAGTTGCTGATTGTCGTACCGCTGAGAAAAGTAGCACCGAGGTCTTTGCCCGTCCGCTCCTGAATGGTGCGTATGGCGTAGAGAAGATTCAGCGCACGCTGTGAGCCTTCCGAGTTGCCTAATCCCGCCACACGGTCATGTCGGGTGTTGAACATAAGGTTCTTGAACTGGTGCGATTCGTCAACGAAGATGTGGTCGATACCCATCTGCTTGAAGTCAACGACCGCGTCCTTGTTCTGCTCCATCTGGTACTGAATGGTAGCTATCTTGGCTGTAAGGTTCTCCTTACGTTTGATTAAGCCTTGGAGCATACCACGACTAACATCGTGGCCCTGTTGTTTCAGCACTTCGAGGTTTTCTTCAACAGTGTCAAGTTCAGCCTGAAGGATTTGCTGCTGCATTTCCGGCGACTGCGGTATCTTGCCGAACTGGTCGTGCGACATTATCACGCAATCGTAGTCGTTGTTCTTGATCCGGTTGAAGAAGTTGACGCGGTTGTCAGCCTTGAAACTCTTTTCATCGGCAAACAGTATCCGAGCATTGGGATATGCCGTCTGGTACGTCATGGCAATCTCGGCAACATTGGCTTTCAGCCCGATAATCATCGGCTTATGAGCCAGCCCAAGACGTTTCATTTCATGCGCTGCAATACACATTATCAACGTTTTACCACAGCCCACCTCGAAGTCGCACACTCCACCTCCATTCTGTTTAAGCATCCATATACAGTCCTTCTGCGACTGATAAATCGAGCTGATTCCGTAGCGGTCACCGAGAAGTTTCATGTTCAAATCCGGGAATGTCTGGTGTGAGCCATCGTAGCGGGGACGCACGAAACAGTTGAACTTGTCATTATACAAATCAACAAGACGCTCCTTGAACTCAGGCGACTGGGCTTCGAGCCAATCGCTAAATCCGTTTCTTATCTCGTCAATCTTGGTGTTGGCAAGTTGGATAGCCTCATTGTCAGGAACTTTTATGTCGTTGCCGTTTTCATCTTTACCCGCTGACTTTTTGATGTCGGGTACGGTATTGTGGAGTGCGTGTTTCAACAGGCTCATTCCATCGTATGTGCGGTAATAGCCTCTGACACAGAACTCCTCCCAGATGGTCATGTTCTTTCTCGATGCCTCCGCTGAGTATTCATCCATAGATGAAGAATAGGCAATCTTCACATCGGTGTGGAACAGATATGACATATATGCCGAGTAGATGCCGGTCGGGATCCATCGCTCACCGAAATTGAAGTCCAGCTCGTCGAACTCGATACGGCGCGGACGGGCATCCTCCAACGCTTTGAGGGAATCTTTCGACAAGGCTATGAAAGGTTCTACACCGTCATATCCGGGGAAATCCTTTATCCGTTCTTCCTCATGGTCAATCCATGCCCTGACATTATCGGCTTTTGCCACTACATTTCCGGCTATGAAACGGTCTTTGACCTCATAGCTGCTGACAAGAGGATTATAATATATGTGGCCCGCCAGATTTTCGGTAAGCGCGGATTCGTCCATATCGACCAGACTTGACATATATTCAAGGTTGACGACACCATATTTATTGAGCGATGCTGTCAGTGCCTCCAATGGAGTCTCAACCGAAGTAACCTCGTCAACGGCAAACGACACCGGATGGTCGAAAATGTCAGCCTTGACAAACCGACCGTTCTCGCCCCGCTCCAATGCCAGTGCGTCCCTGCCGTTGGCATCCATGAGGATAAATTTTACATTCTTTTTCTCATTTAGGTTGCCGTATTTCTCCACAAACTCATCATAATACTGATTGAGGTGTTCGCGCAGATGTTCCGACGGTTCATGTGTCTCAGCTTCATAGTTGTAGAGTTGCTGATACGTTTCCGACAGCGTGACATAGAGCATGGCGCGCTTCGCCTGTTCAGGCTTCAATTCCAACGGATTGAATGTCGCGCTGTTCTTGCGTACTTCCGAGAGGAAGCCCACAAGACTGTCCTGCACCACCATACTGCCGTTGTGGTGAAAAAACTGAATGTCCTCCGAGAAAGGACGGGGGGACATATCCACCTCGGCCTTCTCCGGCTTTTGTGCTGCCACTCTTGGCTGTCTGCCGGGAATGAAGTAGCCTTCGGTTTTCTCAATGACAGTGCCACCCTCGACGATAGTTTCGGATTTATAATCCTTGTCGGCTTTTTTCTCAGCCGCCTGACGCTCACGTTCCGCAAGCTGGGCGTATGCGATTGACATCATAGCCTCGTAGAACCCGTTGATAGGCGGATTATCGTCCCAGTTCAGAGAACCGTAAAATTCCAGCTCCTTGTCAGTGAGCGGTCGGAATTTATTTGTCGGCAACGGTCTGGCGTCAGCCCACGGTTTCGGCTTTTCGACCGGCTTTTCCTTCTCTTTCTTTGGCACAGCAGTACGCTGGCGTTTTGGCGTGTCCCTCGGCTCCAGTTCCCCGAAAAGGTTATAGGCGAACAGACGCGGGTCGGGATTGTCGGAATAATCGGGACTGCCGTCGGTTTCTATCTCCTTGACCGGCTCCGGCTTGGGTTCCGGCTTAGTCTCAACCTTAGGTGGCTGGTTAGGCGTAACCGTCTCGACCACTTTCTGCTTGGCGGTCTTTGTCAGCTTCGGGTCTTCGAGCTGCTCACAGATAGCCACACGTTGCCCGGCTCTTACGAGCTTAGGCAGGTATGTATCGATCGCATGATGCGGAAATCCGGCAAGCTCGATATATTTGTCACTGCCGTTGGCTCTGCGAGTCAGGGTTATACCCAGAATCTCCGACGCTTTTACCGCATCTTCGCCGAAAATCTCATAGAAATCACCAATGCGGAACAGCAGTATAGCATCGGGATGTTTCTTTTTCATCTCCTGATACTGTTGCATCAGAGGTGTATTGGTGAGGCTCGACTTCTTTTCTGCCTTTGGAGTTTCCTTTGGCGTCGGGGTGATGGGATCAGGCGTAGGCGGCTTTATGCCGTTGGAATTATACAGTTCCAGATTCAGGCGCAGACGGAATGACAGGGTTAAAGCGTCATGCAGGTCACGGGCAATACCGTCTATGCCGTCCTTGTGGGTATAGACGATAGCCGGTTTGCCATATTGGTCAGTACCCACCTTTGCATCAGTACAGATTACATTCTGCGGAAACGCCTGAAAGAACTTGTTGCCCGGAACTTTCGTGCCACGGTCAACAACCGACTGAATGAAAAACTCTTCATCAGCCGACAATGCTTTCTTCCCGGTGTGCTTCTGCAAGATGATAAGGTCTGATCCAACATCTGTTCCGGCGTTGTCGCTGAAAGTGTTGTTGGGCAAACGCAGAGCAGCCACGAGGTCAGCCTGCTTCACTAACTCCATTCTTATAAAGGGCGAAGCGGCGTTCATTACACCCTGCGATGCGATAAAGGCAACCAATCCGCCTTCGCGCACTTGGTCAAGGGTTTTGAGGAAAAAGTAATTGTGTATCGACTTGGTAGCCTGACGATATGCAATCTCCTTGCTTGTCGCATACTTCGGGTCTGCCACAGCGAAATCGCCGAAAGGAACATTGGATGCAGCCACGTCGAAGTATCCGCTGAAATCGGAATCTATCTTCTCGAAGCCCTCTATGCGGGTCAGGATTGACGGGTGCAGGGCTGACAGGATTTTACCGGTGAGCAAATCCTTCTCATAGGCAAGCACTTCGGCACCGGGGTATCTGTCATTCCGCAGGAAAGAATCAACAAACGCTCCCTGTCCGGCAGACGGTTCAAGAAATCTTTTGACATTGACCCCGGCATCTTTCAGCGCATCGGAAATGGAGTCAACAACAGGTTGTGGCGTATAGAATGCTGTCAGCACCGAGGCTTTGAGAGAATCCATATACTCCGCAAACTCCCTGTCATTGTGGCTGTAATCATGAATCATACGGCGCAGTTCCACCGTCGGCGCGAACAGCTCTATATCCGACTTGCTCCACTTGGCGGCATCGGCAAGCTCGTTGGCATCGTTGAGGATACATTTCAACCCGCCGAAGCCGGAGTACCTGCCGAGAACCTCCCGTTCTTCGGCAGTCTGCGCATTGCGTTTCTCAACACCAAGACGAAACGCCATCCGAATAGCCTCGATGTTGTCGCGCATCACTTTCAGACAGTTATAGCTCATAGTCGTCGAGTATTTCGGAGATTACGCCGAGCAGTTCGGTAAGCATCGGACGGTGGTTCTCGCGGCTGAGGAAATCACCGTTGACACCGTATCTGTCAAGTATTTCCTTTACGGAAGGGAGCGTGACAAGGTGGTCAGCCATAGATGGCCACGACCATTCGGGAAGGCGCGTCCAGAGGTTTTCCTCAAGCACCGAATACACTATGTCATAGGGGGAAACATAGAATCCGTCGAGCAGTGTGCGGTAACTCAGCTCTGTCGCCACCGACACGCCGCGCCCCTGAAGACGCTCCGTAATAAAACGGTCGTAGGCATCTTCAACACGGGCTTCTATGAATTTATTATCTGAAAGCTGGGGGAAGTGGTGGTCACGAAGGTGGCCCCGGAGATAGTCGCGGTAGCGGTCTAATTCCGGCAATTCAACGTTATGTCTCATAATTCGGATGGATTGTAGTGGTCTGCCGGTATCCGCCATATAGAAAAAGGACACCGGGATCCCTCCCGATGTCCGACCACTAAATCCACGTCAAAAATGAAACAAAAACATTATGACGTTGAATCAGCGGCAAAGTTAACGATTTATTCGGACACGGGAGGAATATTTCGGGTTAATAATTGTATTTTCAGAGTGTTTTGTCGTTTTCTGTTTCGTTTTCAGCCGGTGGTGTGAAGGCATCGATTACGCGCTTCACGATAAGGCTGTATAACTTTCGCTCGTCACCGGACAGGTCTGTCGGATGAATGCCGGTAGTGACTATGCCGTAGCCGTCGAAGGCTGTCTGCCTGCCGTCATATATATGGCGCGCATCAGGCTTGAAGGCTTTTGGGGCGAGCTTTCCCCATTTGGGGTGATAGGTGAGTGTGCGGATGTTCCGCTTCATCTTGTGGCATACGGTCTTGGGTATGCGGGTTTCTATGTAGAGCGGGAAAGAGATGAGCTTCTTGAAATACAGCATCATGGCGGTGTCGAACATCCGGTCGAAATCCCAGCCCAGACTGTCGCGGGCATCATCTGCCAGAGTGTACATGCAGTAGAGCGTCGGTTCGGGATCTTCCGTCATGCCGTCGGATACCTCATTCTCGCGCTCCCACATATCTTCTACCTCGCAACCGAAATCGGTAGTGTCGTCAAGGGTTTCAAGCACATCGTCCTTATCAACCTCTATTATGCGGTTGATGATAGCCTCGCCGAGCCACTTCTCATATTCGTCGGTGTCGGTACGCCCGTTGAAAACTGCGTTGCGGATTGCCTGACGGGTCAGCACGGGCAGCCATGCACGTTTTACCGTAACCGGCGTTGCAAGATAGTAGTACAGGTTCAGGAACATGAGTTCCCCCTCTTCGCAGGGCAGCATGGCGTTGATGACCGTGTGGCTCTTTTCCCAGAGGGAGCGGATGGTGCCGAGGTGCCGGGCATCCGCCGAGCTTTTCTTATATCCCACCACTTCATCGTAGTTGCGCATGGCAAACTCGAAGTTGTGGGCATACACCTCCCGGCTTTTCATTGATGACGACAGCACAAGGCTGTTTTTCGCCTTGAAGGCGGCTTCTATAAGTTCGCCGTTTGTCCATGTCACGGCATAGCCGTTGCCGAGATAATAGCCGTCGTGTGTTTCGTTGGCGCATATCGCTTTGGCGATGGTATCGGCCATAAGATGGTTGTCGGTTATGACCGTTATGAGATTTTTCTGTTCCATTTTTTACGTTATTTTTGTTGGATGGTTTGGATTGAGTGGTCTTGCGGATATATGGCGTCGGGAGTTCCGGACCTCCCTCAGCCGTTTTATCCGGATTGTGTCAGTATGTCGTCACATCTTCGGGCCTTTCGGCTTACGCTGCAGCTGTTGCTGTGCCTCGTTTTTCGGGGCGGTCTGGTACTTCTGGAGCGGTTCGGCGACGTGCTTTGTCGCCTCGTTGGTCAGCCCGTCGGTGTTCACCGCCTTCTGCGTGCGGGATTCTTCCGCCACCGTCACACGCGGGTCGTTGAGCGATGTCGTCGGCCGCTGTTTCTCCGGGTTGAACTGGAGATAGACAGTGTTGAGCTTGCCGTTTTTGTCGGGGATATTTGTCAGCTCCACGACCTTGCCGGCGGCGTAGTCGGCCTGTTGCTGCTGTGTCATCGGCACTTTGCACCATTTTGAGAGCGGCTTTATCCTGCCGTCAGCCGTGATCCACGACGATGGCTTCTGCCCCTGCGTCTGCTGTTCACGCTGTTCGTGTCGCCGCCCTGAGTCGGGTACGAACTCGACACCCTTGCGGTCTGCCGACACCTGAAGCACCACGTTGTAGGTCTTGCCGTTCTTGTCGGTAATCTCTTTCGGCGGAAGTGCCATTCCCTGTTTGAGCTGTGCCACTTCGGCGTCGGTGAGCTTGGTCTGGCCGACGGTGTTTCTTACGAACACATCCTTTACCGGCACCGACACCAGTTCGTTGGTATAGCGGTCGATGCTGACGTAGGACGGTACCTTCTCGCCGTTTCTGCCCGTCAGTTCCACAACCTTGCCGAGATTGCCGGTCTCGCGCAGCACAGCCTTCTCATCCTTTGAGAACTTGTAGCCCATGAAGTCCTGATCGAGCCTCGCCTCACGGTGGATGAAATGTGGCACCAGTTTCACACTGCCGTCCGGGTCTGTACGGAACGAGAGCCGGGCGTCTATCGGGAATTTCTCTCCGGCGAATGTCGGTGTTACTGTCACGATTTTCGACTTGCGGTTGTAGAGCATCTCCTTGAGGTCTCCGCTCTTTTCCAGTTCAGCGCGGTCGATGCCCCATTTTTCTTTGAGTGTCGCCCAGTCTATCCTGCTTTCGTCGATTGCGGAGTGCTTCACCTCCTTGTCGGGAGTCTGTGCATTCTCCGAGGCTGTCACCTGAGCGGGTTGCTCTACTGGTGTCGCTGCCTGAGCGGGTTGCTCAACCTTCTGCTCTGACTTCGGAAGCTCCACCACATTGTTTTTAAGCATCTCCGCATTGGCGACCGGATCTTTCGCGAGGTCACCGATTACGGTGCCTACGGTGTCGTACCGGTCGGCGGGGACACGGAAGAATCCGAATGTCGAAGGGTTCTTGCACTGACGCACGAAATTCGACATGAAGGCTTCGAGCGGGTTCTGACCTTTCTGGAATTTCACGAGGTCTGAGATTTTTGCCGACTTTACATCGGTCATCTTTGGAGTGCCGTCCTCATTGAGTCCGGTCACCGCGCCTACCTGCCCGGTTTCGTTGTTACGGGCGATAAGCACTTCTTCAGGGTTTTGATTCTGGTCTTGTGCCATAATAAAAATTGTTTTGGGTTAAAAACTTGCGCCGCCTACGGCGCGATAATTATTTAGTGTAGGTGTGTCATGCGTTTACTTCTGCGAACAGATCCATTACATCCGCCTTTCGGTAGAGTATTTTGCAATTTCTGCCGGCTCCTGTTTTTGAGTAGGCGATGCGACCGTTACGACGGTGGTTATACATTGTTCTGCGGGTCACATTGTATTTTACGCAGACCTGTTCTTCGGTCAGAGTGTCTTCGGTCGGGTCAAGTATGCCGAATCCCTTGAATGAGTCTGTCAGAGATTTCACCATGTCGTCAATCTTGATGTCAAGACCGAGTTTGAGAGCCTTGATTTCTGCCGCGAGTTCTCTGATGACTCCTTGCAGTATCCTGTATTCCTCACTTCTCATAGCCGTTCAGGGTTGATTGAAGTTTGAACATGAGGGATGACAGCATCATGTATATCCATTGGGAGAGCCGGCTAACGATACAGCCGATAAAGTCAGGTGTTTTTGTTTCCATTTCTTTTTTCGGATTTAGTGTTACGCCGGCAAAGTTGACGATACTTCGGAATCCTGATGAGGTACTTCCTAAGGTAGTTCCCTGCTTTTTTAATATTTGTTAAGGGTCAGATTTTGGCTGAAAACGGTAATGAAAGGGTGCAGGAATCAATACACCAATCCGTTGCCACGAATCAGCATAGCCTTCGGTTTGCAAAATAAAATTCAGGGAAATCGTCCGCAGCAGGAAAGTGTCGCCGTTTCTTATTTGGTTCGGTTCGCGTGGCAACCCGAACCAAATGCAGCTTCATTTCAGTTCGGTTCCACGTGCGAACCGAACCAATCCGAGGCTGTCGGAAATTCAGCTTTCCTTGCCGGATTCATCATTGAAACAATTGGAGCTATGTGGTTTGTTTTCAGCAATTTTTCAAGTTGGGAAAAGTTGGGAAATATATTGGAAAAGTTGGGAAACCGCTGGCAGACAGTAATCTTTTGAAACCGATTTATTGTTACACGTTCAAAATGCGACAAGGCGATGCGCATCCCTGTCTTGTTGCAGCCCCCCTCGGTAAATAATCAAAAATGTATGTTGCTCCATAGTCCGGAATATGGGGCGGCAGCTCATCTTCATTATTATTTTTATGGAATATATTACTATCGAGCGCACTCTCTATGACTCCATGCTGGCTTCTCTCAGAGAGTGTCACGACGCGCTCCAGACTGCGATAAGCCGGCTTTACAGAAAATCGCGCGACGAATGGATTGACAGTGTAGCCGCGCAAGACATTCTACGAAGGTCAACAAGGACAATGCAGTCATTGAGAGCGGGCGGACGGATTGGTTATTCAATGATTGAAGGAAAGGTTTTCTACCCGGCATCGGAAATAGGCCGGCTTCTGAATGACGGTCATGTAACTGCCTGTGAAACCTGAAATGCAGACAAGGGAGGAACGTCAGGAGCTGTTCAGACTTATAGACAGCATAAAGGATGCGGTGGATACGCTGACCGATATATGCCGACCGATGTTTGACGGCAACCGCTATATAAGCGACACCGAACTTGCACGGCGATTGTGTGTAAGCAAACGGACTCTCGCCAACTACCGCGCTTCGGGCAAAATAGGGTATTACTTGATACAAGGTAAGATACTGTATGCGGAAAGTGAAGTGGAAGACCTGCTTAAAGACAATTACCTCCCGCCACTGATTTGAACGACAATCCCCGGCAGTTCATAATCGCAATGAGCTGTCGGGGATTCCTGTATGTTTAATTCATGAAGTATGTGACATTTACACTTCAAAGAAAGCGTCATTTCGGAAGGTCAGGTGTTCATTATTGAAAACATAACCGAGCTGATTGGATATACACAGAGTTTTCCCAATCCGGACATCCACATTATAGTGCGAATGTCCATAAATCCAAAAGTCAATACCACTCTCTTTTATGTAATCCTCCAATTCAACGATAAATGCTCCATTCGTCTTGCTGTCCTTGAATTCAGGACATTGCATCCTGAATGAAGGTACATGATGGCTCACCACAATCTTATGCCGGGCTTTGCTGGCGGCTACTGCTGATTTTACAAAATCAAGACATTTCCTATGTTCTCTGTTAAAATCAGCGAATGTCAACAAATCCTCGCCATACATTATGCGGCGGAAATCGGAGATCACCTGCTCCGTGAAAGCGGCTTCTTCACGAGGAATTTCAGACCAGAGAGTAGATACTATGATGTCGGTGTCTCCGATGGAAATGACACTGTTATAGTACGCAGCCACATTATGACGTATCTGAAGGATGTGTCCGTTATCCAGTGTTGAAATATCAAAAAATTTATAGAACTCATGGTTGCCCATAGCCACAATGACCTGTCTGTAGTTCTCGGATGCCCAGTCCCAGAAAGGATGCCGGCTATAGTTCTGATCTCCTAAATACCCTATATCACCTGCAAGAATAAGAATATCACCCGCTACTTTTAGCGGATTATGTTTGAGATAGCTTGCATTTTCGGCAAATTCAAGATGCAGGTCTGATGCGTATTGTATTTTCATTATTCCTCCACAAAAAGAATTTCCAATTGTTCAAGCAGTTGCCCGACGAGTTCCGGCTCAGCATCGAGAGCTTTTGCCAATGCCGGAGCAAGATTTTCATAATCGTTTCTGATTGCCGCGACAAACTCCCGGACGCATTGAACCACAGACGATGGCGCCGAAACACTGTCTTCTTCCACTATGACAACGCTTTTCATTACGTCAGAGCGATGTTTCTTGATATGGCGTGTGTTCACATGCAGTCCCCGCGCTTTATCCGAAAGGAGGTTCAGATATGCCTTGGCTTTAAGAGCTATCAAAGCAACCGGAGAGGCGTGTCTGATTCCATCTGTAAGGGTACTGTTGGCTATTGTGAAATGATAGAAATCGTCATCCATTATGATTGCACTCAGACTCGACATATCACCGTCTATCGGCAGCGGTTCTATCACCAAGCCATGAGGTTCTCCAAGCACGTCGGGATGTCGGGAAAGAAGTTCTATCATTTCAGGATATTCCGGCTTCCCTTCGACAAAACGATACAGCTCGTATTTTGTCGGTTCACCGACCTCAGACTTGCGTCGTTCCGGACGATAGCCGGCTTCCTTGATGAAATCCCAGAATCTTTTACCAAATTCGGGAGTCATGTTCTCTACGACAACAATCATGTCGATGTCGTGTGTGGCGCGGGGTCTGACAGCCGTGCCGGTCATGGCTATATCGCAGGCAGTACCGCCTATAATCACATAGTTGTCTGAAAATTCGGCAAAAGCCTCTTTGAATCTGTCTAATCCGACCATTTCACTTGTTTAATCAGTTGTTCTACTTCTTCCTCTACTCGCGGATCCTCGTCATGCCTCAGAGATAGTGCCAATGACAGTCTGTCCACATACATTTCTGAATCGTGTTTGCGACATACACGCGGATATTTCCATATCTCAATTATTATATCGCCGTCAAACTCGTTGGGATTTAAGACTGAACCGTCAGCATCCATATCTTTGAACTCTTTACTTGTCATCATAACCCATCGCTCCGCATCCGGATTAAGAGCGGTGTAATGAGCCAGTGCGTTTATTCCGCATACCGGGAACTTCCTTTCAGAGTTCAATGCGTCACAATAAACACGCCGTTCAACAGGATTGACAACATACTTTTCTGCCGCTACCCATAATTCTTTTCCTCTACTCTTGAAACTGACCGCTCTACTTCTGGAGTCAAGCGCCACCTTTACGCATAAGCCTAAATCAGACAGACAGGTAAGTCCGAGAGACACACTTTCGTATGAATATGGCATCAGTGAGGCAATGGTTTTGGTTGATTTGCCTTCGATACTTTCTACCTGAAGATGATATAGCAGCAGGTATTGTGCCACCGGTGTAAGATGAGAGGGAATTTTCCTTGACGACACCTTTTCCATAGCCACCAGCATCGGAAGATTGGCATATTTTTCAGACATCACGAAATATACACCCTTCTCCATAAGGCGCTGTCGTTCATACGTCATTGCGGGAGCAAGGATAAAGACAACCGGCAGTCCGAACAACTGTGAAAGTCGCTCGGACATGATTGCGCATTTCCGAGGCGTGGGGTTGGCTCCCTTTGGCTTGACGAACAATATATCTGTATCTCTGAAATTTCCGTTATAAAAGTCAAGCGAAAGTTTCTCTCCCACATTGAGGCCTCTCAACTCATCTGCGGAACGCTTGACGAGCTGAATACTCTGTCCGATTATGTTGAGCTGAATACTCTGCATTATTTTTGCTACATTTTAATGGTGTATTAAAACGATGCAAAAGTAGTAATAATATGTGGAATTACAAAATTATAGATACTAAAAATGGACTGTAAAAACATAGAGCCTATACTGCAAGAAGCAAGTTATATTGTAAGAATAGGATTTGCTGGTGTCAAAAATTATACCTAAATTTGTACTTGAAAAATAGAACCTTGAAACGAATCGGCATTATGGTATCTGGGGCGGGTTGCAAACGCCCGGCTCGCTCCATTAGCGAACTCCCAATACAAGATGCTGAAAAACGTTGAAATTCGCGGGTGTGAAGGTAGTACAGCCGACACACCAAAAAGCGCCTAAGTTAGTGATATTCACCAAATTCCATATAGGAAGCCAATACTGGTGGCACCACAAAAGATCGCTAATTCTCAGTGAGTTAGCGGTCTTTTATTCAACTACACCCCTCCGAGTCACCACAAAAGTCACCATGCCTACCCTAACGCGCTGAAATACTGCACGTTATACGTATCACGATAGGCATATATCTTTTCGTGCGGTCGCTTAATGCGCTGATAATCAGTGCGTATTTCAAATTCATCCAAACCCATTCAGCGTCATTCTACCCCACATCATCGCCTTGCAACTCTAAACTTTAACAGACTTTAACCATATTCCGGCTATAAAAATGTGGTGATCTCAGCCAAAATTTCGCCGGGTCACCACGCTTAACAGTTAAAATCCCATCAAAATTTCGTAACTTTGTATATGGAGAGTATAACATAGCGACCTCTAATTATAGTAGTGAATAAACGAATACAATTAAGATACTATATCCTTTGGGTGCTTGTCACGGTGTTTTTGGCATCGTTTACCATTTCTTGCTCCAATAATTCGGATACGGAAAGACAGCTTTCAAGGGCAGAAAATATTTTAGCTCAGAATCCTGATTCTGCGATGTCAATACTGGAATCAGTGGAGTATGTTCTGAGGGATAATGAAAACGCAACCGCGCGTTACGGGCGGTTAAATGCACGGGTACGTTTGATGTGCGGAAAAACTATTGCTAATGACAAATATCTTGATGGTAGTATTTCGTATTATCTTATGAACAAAGATAGCGTGGCTCTGTCTGAAGCCTACCAGCTTGCTTCAATAAGATCTCAACATCGGCTTAATCAAGATTCTGCTATTTATTATTTACAACAGGCTATTGCAGTCACACCGAGTGATAATAATACGATGTTAGTAAAATTACTTACAGAAACATCATATCAATTATCCAAGCCTTCCGGGAACAAGAATTACGAGAAGGCCTTAAGCATTTCCCAACAAGCATATAGATATGCCACTACAGCAGACGATAAAGCTCGGACACTACATGACATTGGAGTACTGTATTCATTTACTGGCAAAAATGATTCATGCCTGTCGTATATAGAACAAGCTCTCGAACTTATAAATACGGATACCCCTGCATATACCAGTTATGCTCTCAATTATGCAGCAACACCTGGAGCCAATCCAATTAAAAGCAAACAATTTCTTTCTGCTATTAAATCCGAATCATTAGGAAAACATATCACTTTGGGTTTCCTATATTTGAATATTGGTTCGCTTGACTCTGCATATAGTTCATTACGACGAGCCGAATCATTGTATAGCAGGCATCCTGATAAATATTCGATAAACACATTTAATAATCTACGATTACTAAAAGGGTGTCTTGCTTACGGCAAAAACATGCCTATCAATCCTACTGACGGAGTAACCACAAACGATTCTATCTCAGAGATAAAGAATCTTGAGCAACGACTATCGAGTGAGCGACTTGAAACCAGTAGAAAGTTGGAAACTGATCTTCTGGGGCAAAAAATAGAAAGGCAAAGGATTTTCATGTGGCTGATGGCACTTGCCCTTATGTCGGTGTTAATCATATTCAGTCTGTATTATCACTGGCATAAACGATACAAACGATTGCAACAAGAGATTGATAGATACCGAGTATCACAAATTGTTATTGAGGCATCTGACACCCCCGTTGATGAAGCTGCCCTACAAGCCATTATTTCCAAACGTTTACAGTTATGTCTGACTCGATTTAGAAACACTGGCTACTATGCCAGACTTCAAAAGTTAGAAACAGAAAAGAACTCAGAGATATTTCTCCCTCTAAAAACAAGAGGTGACATTCAAGAAAAACTGTTAGAGAGCTTCTCTGATTTTGTAATTGACCTGAAAAATGATGGAGGAAAACTCAATCTTGAAGACATTATACTATGTCTGTTATCTCTGCTGAACTTCAGTGCCAAAACCATTTCAAGATGTATGGGAGCTTCTGAGGGTGCTCTGAGAACACGGAAATCAAGGTTGAAAGGGAAACTTTCAGCCACAATGTTTCAAAGAATATTTGAAAAATCAAGCACCTGAGACTTATTGGCTTACACAGTCAAGCGGAACGTTTGTGAAACAGTTTCCCATAATTGTAACGAATCTGAAAGACTGATTTTTAGGCATTCGCAATAATGCGGCATAACTTTGCCCAAAAAATCAGGACATGAAACATCTTATAACATTTCTTCTCTGCATGGCAATTTCATATGCAAGCTATGCTGCAATCAATGGTACAGTCAGAGATTCTCAAGACAATCCTATCGGCTATGCTAATGTAACTCTCTGGCAAGACTCCTTATTTGTTGCCGGGACAGTATCGGATAATGAAGGGCGTTTCTCGTTTAGCGAAAATTTACCTTCATCAAACACGTTGAGAGTTTCCATCATCGGATTTAACGAGTTCATCCGCAACATCTCTGAAACTGACCAAGAAATAATGGTTATCCTTGAGCCTAAAGACAGCCTTCTTGAAGAGGTCGTAGTTTTAGGCAATCTTCCTTCTCACAAGTTGATTGCCGGGGGGATCTCTACGAAAGTACAGAATACAACACTCAGCCTTTTGGGAAATGCACTGGATGTAATCGCACAGCAACCCGGCTTAAGGTCATACGATGGTATAATTGAAGTTTTCGGTAAAGGAGTGCCAGAAATATATGTTAATGGTCGAAAACTTAATAACAACAATGAGTTATACTCTTTGCCATCAAACGAAATCGAAAAAATAGAAGTTTTAAGTAATCCCAGTGCTAAATATGGCGCAGAAGTGAGATCGGTAATATTGGTTAAGACAATCAGAAAGCAAGGAGATGGTCTTAGCGGCACTGTAAATTGCGGCATAAGAATTGCCCGTTATTTGCAACAGTCTGATAATGCTTCATTAAACTATCGTATCGGCAATGTAGATATTTTTTCTCAACTCACTTTTGAGCATTCCCGTCGGTATCAATCGCAACAAAACGATATGACAATTGTATCCGGCGGAAATACCTACAATCTGCTATCTGATATATCCATAAGACCCAAAAGCACATCATACAATTTCGCCGGGGGCATAAACTGGAGGATATCAGCCAAACATTCTCTCGGCGTAAGATATGAGTTTCAGGGGATTCCCTCTAATCCCTCCGTATGGATAACCCATGAAAAAGAGAAAATTAATGGGATAGAGACATCATACACTGACTATGATATTAATTGGAAAAGAAGGACCTATCCCACAAACATTGTGAATGCTTATTATAGCGGAATGATTGGAAAAGTATCGGTTGCTGTAAACAATGACTTTTATTCCAATCGGAATTCAGCATTACAAAGCATATTTGAAACGAACTCCGCAGGCGCGGCAAACGACATCCATAGCAACAATAAAATCAACTCAACTCTGTTTGCATCGAAAGGAATAGTTGAATATAAGGTAGCATCAAACACAATTGAAGGAGGTTATGATTATACATGGACAGACCGTAAAGACAATTATTGGAATACCAATATTTCATTTCCGGATGCTCAAGACCGCATAAAAGAACAGACCATAGCCACTTTCATAGGAATTACCATTCCTGTAAAGGAACTCGAATTCTATGGAAGTCTCAGATATGAACATACAAATTCAGATTATTATCAGCAAAACATCTACATTCCGGGGCAAAGTCGTGAATATAATCGTTTATGCCCAAGCATAGATTTCTCATTTCCAATATCTAAAGCAAATTTCACTTTGTCGTATAGCGCGAAGACCAAGCGACCGAGATATGACCAGTTAAGCAGTAGCATACAATACGATGACCGCTATACGTACGAAACCGGCAACCCATTCCTACGTCCTGAACTTAATCACGATATTTCACTTGCAGGACTTTACAAATGGATATTCTTTTCGGCGAGCTATCAGTATATAAGCAATGCAATAATAGGAGTGGTGGATGCTTATAAGGAGAACGAACCGATCAATCTCATGACATTTACCAATTATGATCACGTATCAAAATACAGTGTTGTATTGTCGCTTTCTCCAAGGATTTCCGCATGGTCCCCAAGACTGAGATTTAATCTTCTCGGACAGAGATTGTCGACCCCATCAATTAGCGGGAATAAGCACCTGAATAATCCTCTGTTGTTCATAAACTTCTATAACAGCATCAATCTTGGTAATGGATTCACCACAACCGGCGATGTACTTTGCCGCACTTTCGGTGACATGGACGTTGTGACAATGAAACCGTCATGGCAAATAAACCTCGGAGTGACAAAAACCTACAAAGGCTGGTTTTTCCAGATAAATGCTACCGACATCTTCAAAACAGCAAGAAATTCCATGAGAACCTACGGACGGCAAATGGTGCTCAACAAATGGAATTACAGCGATTCTCAAGCCATACGTATAACTATACGCTATTCATTTAATTCGACAATAAGCCGATATAAAGGTAAAAGCGCGGCTCAAGAAGAGAAAGCAAGACTTTAATCTGCGATAGGAATATTGAAAAATCTCACTAATGTTACTTAACTCAACTGATGTCATCTCGTATCCCGATATTGCGTGTTCGAGGATAAAATTATGAATTTTCAAAATGTACAAATTATTAAATGACAATAATTAAAAACATGAATATCCTGATTATAGGAGCGACTTCCGGCATCGGACGCAGACTTTGGGAACATTATGTTTCAAGTGGACATAATGTAATCGTCGTCGGCAGAAGAAAAGAACTGCTTGACAATATGGCGCGAAATTGTCCTGAACATACACTGCCGGTTGTGTGTGATATTTCTCAAACGGACTCATTCAATAACGCTTTGGAATCTATCATTCGCAAACATCGACACATTAATTTGGCTATTATATGCGCAGGAATTGGAGAACTTAATCCGAAGTTGGATGTCGAGACAGAGTTATCCACGGTTTCTGTAAACGTAATGGGTTGGGCTAATACCGTAGCATCAATTTTCAGGCTCTTTGAACGGCAGAAATCAGGTCGTCTTGTTACCATTACCTCTGTTGGTGGATTACAGCCTACTCCTATTGCCCCATCATATAGCGCATCAAAGGCATTTCAGATAAATTACACGAAATCTTTGCAGAACAAATCCAAAGGAACGGATATAATTGTCACAGAGATTCGTCCCGGACTGGTTGATACCCGTATGGCAAAAGGAGAAGGACTGTTCTGGGTAATGCCTCTTGATAAGGTCTGTCGAAAAATAATCAAGGCAATTGACAAGAAGCAAAAAAGGCTTATTGTCACCCGCCGATGGCGAATAATAAATTTTGCATTAAAACATCTGATGTAAACACAAATCCACCGAAAGAAGTGATTTTCTCTCGGTGGATTTTTTGATTAGTGTAGTTTTGGCCCTTTTCGTCGCAGTTTTGCTTTCTGCTCGTCACGGAAACGGTGCAAAGCCTCTTCAATGCTCATGCCGGGGTGCAATTCAAGGAAGTGCTTGAAGTCGTCCGGCATTCCTCTGTCGTGAGCGAAACATTGTTCTTCGGGAATGTTGCTACCGAGAGAAGGCGATGAGAATCGGATTCCGGTGCCCTGCGATGACGATGCTGAGGATTGCTTTGCTGCCAGTTGTCGCAGGAAGGCTTCCGGAATCTTGTGGTCGGAGGGATATGTACGGCTCATTACGGGTTCTCGTTTGTCGAAATCGTACCAAATCCAATGGTTGATTGGCACAACGCCTCCGGGGTCACAGATTCCGATGCTGATAAACTTGCCTTCCTGATATGCTTGTTGTTTAAGTCGGTCAATCTTTACGCCGCATACTATATCCGGCAATGGCGGGATAACAATATGCTCCGGCTGCTTTGATTTAGGCTGTGACTGCCGTTGCGGTTTAGGCTGTGGTGCGGTTCCGGGTTGAGTCTTTGCCGCTTGCTGTTTCTCTCGACGAGCCTTGAATTTCAATTCAAGATTCTCGCGGCTGAAAAAGGGATCGAGTTTCTTGTACCAGAATTCATGTCTGCCAGTACAGTAATACAGGTTCGTTTTGCCTGATTGGCCGGACTTTTCCTTGACCGTTATACCCTGCCGCTTAAGAGCAATGAGAAACGAGTCCCAGTCCTGAATCTCCGGACGGATGTACACTCCGGCTATATTGTGGACAAGGGGGTAACGGATTTTATCTTTTCCCCGCAGTTTTGAAACATCTGTATTAAGTTTGCTCTTGCCCTGCGTGAGACGGTGTTTCAGATTGAGAGCCTTGCAGACGCGCTCATTCTTCTTGAAGTTGGTGGTCTGAGTCAGAATCTTGCCGTCATAGTCAACTCTGCTTAAAACGATATGACAGTGTGGATGCGCCTTGTCAAAATGTCGTACCACGATGTATGGGGTATTGGTCAGCCCCATCTGCCTCATATATTCCTGCACCACCTCGGCCATAAGTTCGTCCGTCATCTTCGGAGCATCGTCTGGATGAAAGTCGAGTGATATATGACCGACCGGGTCTTTTATAGGCTTACGTTGTCGCGACGGTCGGGCGATGTCGTCAGCCATAGCCTTGCGGCCTTCATATATCCTTATGTCGCCGGAGGAAGACAGGAGTTTCCAGTCTTTGGAAAGATGGTCGATTATATCCTCACTGCCATTACTCTCATATTTTCTTTCATCGGCTTTCAGACCTTTCGACTGCTCCTTATAGAGCTTCTCTTCGAGCTTGCGGCGGGTGACATAATCGACACATCCGCCAAAGCCTGAGCCGCTTATTATATATGCTATCATAGGAAATTAGGAACTTAATTTTGCGAAAAGTTCGCGGAATTGGCTGAGGCAGTATTGCACATCGCGGACCATGGCGTCGAGTCCGCGCTGATGGCAGAGACGCAGAAGCTGATTGAAATTGTTGCTCATGCCGGAGAGATTGCGGGCGATTCTCATTTCTGACTCATCGAGTCGTGGAACAATGTGAGGATTGAGCGTCACCGATCGTATATATTCGCTGACATTTTTCATTCCCGTGCGCTTGACATTGGCAAGCAGGAGGGTGTTTTCAGCCTCGTTGTATCGCGTGTGCCGGACGTAGGACTGACGTTCTTCTTCCGGCAAGGCGGGACGGCCGTTGCGGTGTCCTGCCTTGAGATTCGATTTGCGGGTCGGGGATTTCGGTTTCATTGGCATGGGGGGATTGAGGGTTTGAAAATGGAGGGGCAAAGCGGATTCGTTACACCGGTGTACCGGTCCACCCGGTGTAATGGAGGGTGGCGAGGGGAGCAACATGGTTGCGACGATTTTTGTATCACAAAAATCTAACCTCGCTTAGCCCCTCCATTACCCCTGTGGATGGATACCACCGCGCCCTGAATCACATAGATTTCAGATTCTTAATTTCTCACCTGAGAGTTTGCGGTTGATAAGTTCGCGGTGTTCGTCAAAGAATGCTTTGAGGACATTGATGACGATATGGGACGGTGCCAGATTCGGCACACCACTCACCCGTGCGAGTTTCTCCAGAGAGTCGCGAAGTTCGAGAGGAAGAAACACCGGTTTCTTCTCGCCGAGGCTGACGATGCGGAGATAGGCGTGTCTTAACGCATCGAAATCGGCATCCACCATTTTGGCACTGACGCGCAATTTCTTTGACTGTTCCACGGGTTCAGCTTGCTCAGCCTCTACCGGGATGTCAGACTGTTTTCCGGTTGTCAAATCCTCGGATACGGTCTTGTGTTCGCTCTCAGAGTCGCTTGGCGGTGTATCTTTCGGCATAGCCTCCGGCCTCTCCTCCGCTTCGGTTTTTGAAGATGACTTTGCTTTTTTCGGCGGTGTAACCGTTGTATCGGTACACTGGTGTTCCAGTTCAACCATATCTTTCGGCTTTCGAGTCCCTGATGCCTTGCCTCGCTGAGGCTCTGATTGGTCAGAGCTTTGATTGCATGACTGATTAGTCAGCTTGGCATTTTTGAATTTCTTGAACTCCTCGCCATGCTCGCGGATGAACTCTTCGAGATTTGCAGGTTCCCATCTGACCGCACAAGGATTTAATTCCATACCGGGAAACGGAGGCTTGCCATCATCGACGTTCCACGGTAATGAGTATTCGTTCATAAGAATCTCAGTCCTTCTGAGTTGTTCTGCCTCTGCTTTGGAATTTTCCTCTTCTTGTCGGAGAAATTCCTCTGCATTGAACTTTTTGGTTGTTCTGGATTCTCTCTTGGGCGCAGTCTGAGTCGCACCCGCCCGATTGACGTATTGACGCGCCTCGGACTCTGTGCCGATAATCGTAGGCTCGGCAAACCTATCTGGATTTGATTTAGCCATATCATTCTGGAATTGTGGCCGCCGAGAGAAAGTCCCGGCGACCGGGTGAAGCGTTGAATTTGATAAACTGATGAATTGGAGCGTTATCTATAGTTATATCAGTACATTATCCATTCATCATTGTTTCATCACTATTTTACAGGCGGTGAGAAGAAAATATTGGCGATGGAAAAGAGATATTGCGTTTTCTCTCGGTGCCATGCGTCCTCTTTTCTCATTGCTTTTCATCCTTTGATGAAGTGTTGATGAATAACCGATGAGAAGAAAAAGCACTGAAAAACAATGGTCTGTCTCTCTTTTCATCAGTTCATCAAATTTCAACGAGAAAAAATTATAAATTCTCCAACATCTGCCGGGTGACGGTGTAGTAGCGTCCGCAACGACGGGTCTCGACGTATGTTTCTTCGTTGAGAAACATCCCGACTGTGTAGGTCGTGTAGCAGAACGAGTTGGAGGCAGGTCTGAGTTTCCAGCAGTCCTGCACCACCTTCCGTAGCTGGCTACGGTCAGCCTTGACCTGACGGTAGCCGAAAAGACTCAGGATGTCGTTGAAGCAGAAGTCAACCTCGTCGATTTTGCGCGAGTCCATTATCTCGGTCAGCAGCTCGGCAAGCTCCAGCTCCACACGGTTGCGGTTGGCACGGATAATTTTCTGCAATGCCTCGGTGTCGAGCAACGCGGGATTGAACCACATGCGGCTTTCCTCGGCGGTTGACAGCTGCCGATAGGTCAGGGCATGGAGAAATGCCGGTATCTCGTAGCGGATTTTCTCCAGAAACGTGGTGTCATCGGTGGTGAGCCTCGGAACCTTCCGCACCCAGTAGCGTGTCTCGCCGGGGTCGATGACCACGGGGAGATACTCGTTGTTGGAGCACAGCACGAACTTGGCGAAGAAGCTCACCTCCTCGCGGTCGCGTCCTTTTGCCTCCATCTTGTAGTTGTAGGTGGTGCTGAGGTTTTTCAGACGCTCGGAATCCTCTCGCTTGTTGAGCAACACCTCGTCCACTAAGATTACCAGCTTGCCGTTCCAGTCGTCGTTGAACTGGCTGCGAAAGTTCTCGTTGGTGTTGAACGTGACATTAGCTTCAAAGAGTAGTTTTAGGAAATTGAGAAAGGTGGATTTTCCTGTGTTGCGTTCCTCAGACACTAACAGCAGAATCGGAAGTTTCTGCAACGGCATGGTATAGAGGATTTGCAGGTAGTCAAGACCGAGGTCGTACTGATCGCCGAAGATGTGGCGCACGAGCGATTCGATGCACGGCCATTCTCCCTCGGCGGGGATATGGCTGAGCGGCGAATACTTGTTCTTGAAACTGCCCACTACCGGCTGATAGTCCAGATGGGAGGGAACACAGCAGAAACCGTCGTATTTGGGGACATTGGCGAGAAAGTCCTTGCCGTAGTCCTGACGAATTGCCTCGATTGTCCACGGTATGCTGCGCTCGATGAGCTGTCCGGCGGCGTTTGGCTGTCGGACAATCTTGTAGTAGGTGGTGCCGATGCGCTCAAAGCGGTCATCGGCGGGAGGTGTAACTGTTACGTCTTCCATCGGCTCAGTCATCGTTAGAGGGGTTGATGATAGAGTTAACTTCCCGCAGACTGTAGCGGGTGCTACCGTTCACCTTGAATGGGTGTAGTCTGCCGTCCTTGGTCATGTTATAGACCGTGGTCTCGCAGACGCCGAGCCGCTCGGCAACCTCTTTCTTGGTGATTGATTTGTCCTGCTCCGCTTCCATGTAGAGGGGGAGCAGACGCTCGCGGGTGGCTTCGATTGTGTCCACCACAAGCTGATGGAGATCAGAGAGGCGGACGTTGAGGAGGATATTTGGAGAGCCAGGGTCGAGTGCCGACGCCTGAAGGAGGTCAAAAAGATTCAATTTCATCTGAGGGAAATGAATTTGAAGAGTTATATCGCCGAGTAACTTACATCACACACAGCCCCGGCGACGAAAGAGGCTACGGTGACGTGTCCCAGAAAGGACATAGGAAGGGCTGTCGGCTATGTTTCGCTAAAGCCGACGGTTGTTGCTGCCGTCCTGTCAAGGTCGGCAAAGGGCGTAGTTCACCCATTCCCACATCGTGCCGAAAGGCAACGACATGAGGGGCATCTGTTCCTTATACGGGGCAGATACAAGGGCGGTTGTGTCTTACTTTGCAATAAGGTAAGGCATACACATACGCATTTTTTCTTCTTTTTAATTGATTGCTTTTGGCGTACAGATTCTGTACGGGCACAGCTGTGGCTGTCGCAAAATTCAGCTCGTATAGGCTCTATGACAGTTTATGTCTGTGCCGTTCTTTTTTCTTCTGCCGTTGTTCCACGCATTTAATCCGTTGAGCATCGCTTCCTTAGTGCGAGTTGTTGCCGGGTTAAACCGTTGCGGTTCGTTCCGCATTCAACAGCAGGCTTTTCATAGTGGTTCCGGATTCTGAGTCCGGTCTTCTGATCAGGTACCTCGTTATTATTGTTACAGTGTCAATATCGGGCATGGCATCCGTCGGGGAGCATCGTTCCTGTTCCTGTCTATAAAGCTGAACGTGTCGCTTCGGGCGTGCGTTGCCTTCAATCGTTACATAAAGATAACAAAATTTTCCGAGATTTCCAAATCTGCACAATCTCCCGTCGGCGGTTGACATTGTCGGCTATCGGGTGTGTATGATGTAGGTATGTCGATAGCGTCCCCAAGTGTCACACCTGAACATGGGCACCGATGTCGGTGTAAGGTTCGGGGCTGTACCCGCACACCGATTTGTTCGCAATGCTTTGCGCATCCGGCTGCGAAATTCAGGCACACACTTCCGGGTGTTGTGCATCGGTTTGTCCGACCCATCGGGGGCGGCTCATAGATAGTCAGCCCACTCTTGGGCTGTGGGTTATGTCTGCGGCGGATAATGGCGCGACCGTCACGGCAGAGCAATTTGACGTTCCGCTATGGTCGCAAAACTTGCCACCGCAACTTTCCTAACAAAGCTTTGTTCAAAAAAGTTCACGATTCGATGAAAAAAGTCATCCATAGCCAAAAGTAGTGCATGACCGGGCATTAGCCCCTGCTTCTGGTTCCAGACTTCTTTTCATCTTTTCAGTGGCAAAGATAGAATGGAATTTTCAATCCCTCCAAATATTTTCCGCCGGATATAGCACAAGGTTGTACATGTATATCGGGATATACAACCGGTATGGCGAAACGGCAGCGTTTGCACCGATAAATCATGACTCTCGATAAGGGCCAATAAAAAACTTTTAAGGACTAAGGCGTGTTCTTAATATATGAGCGAGATATTGACCATAACAGGAATTGTAATAGCGTTAGGCGCTACACTTGTTCTATTGGCATTTGGGATAAAACAGTGGCATCTGAGACAGAGCGTCAAGGATGTGCCTATGCGCTATCAAGAATGGTTGGCGCAATACAAAACCAAACGGGGTTATATACTAATAGCCCAGTTAATAGGAGTTATAATTGGTATTATCGGTCTCTCTATTTGAAAGACCTGGATTATCCAAAAGTCCTTAAAATATGCTTATAATCCGCCAAAAGTAGATCAAAAACCATACTTTTGGCGGATTATAACGAGGTTTTACAATTCTTTTGTCCTTTCTTTTGCCCTTTCTTGATAGTATAAATATATTGAATAGCAGTTGATTGTGGTTTATAATCTTTGGAAAAGACACAGATTTACGGGTATCTTTTGCCCTTTCTTTTGCCCTTCCTGTTCATCCATGAAGACGAATAGTCGGCAGGTACAGCAACTGGAACGTGTTATTTCATTGGTTTGTCCATATTTTTATTAATAAATTTGGTCTTGTCAATAAAAACGAGTAAAATTGCAATATGGAAAATATAATCAATAAAATAAAAAGCTACTATCCTGTTTCAGATGAATCGATTCGTCTGATTACTTCTTGTTTTAAAAAACATCTTTTCCCTGCAAAAACAATTCTGATAAGAGCCGGCAAATTTGACCGGCATGTTTATTTTATAGAACGAGGTATTACACGTTCGTATATTCTACATGAAGGAAAAGAAATTACTACTTGGTTTTCTTTGGAAGGGGACGCTGTATGTGGTTCTTGGGATTTATATAGAAATAAGTCAGGTTTTGAATATGTAGAAACATTGGAACCGACAGTAGTTTATTCTATTAGCATTGAAAGTCTAAATAATCTTTATATTCGGAACATTGATATCGCTAACTGGATGCGGGTATTACAGCAAGAAAATTTTCTATGGCTTCAAGATATGCACATAAATAGATTGATTCTTCCGGTCAAGGAACGTTATATAGAATTACTTCAGAGATTTCCATCCCTTTTTCAAAGGATAAATCTGGGCTATATAGCATCTTATTTGGGTACAACGCTTCCGACACTTAGTAAAATTCGTTCGGAAACAAAGTCATAAACCTATATTATCCCTAGATACTGTAAGGCATATTTTATGCCGTCATCATCAACAGTGCCGGTTATAAAATCCGCATGATCTTTAACATTATCACAAGCATTTCCCATAGCGACTCCAATTCCTGCCCTACGAAGCATGGGAATGTCATTACCTCCATCACCAAATGCGACCGTAAACGAGGGATTAAGACCATAAAAATTGACCATTTCACACAAACCAGTACCTTTATCAACCCCTGCGACATTTATATCTGCAAATACGTCACACCATCTTGATGATGATAAGAGTGGTAATTGTGAAATTATTTCTATTTCAGTCTGGTTATCTGCAAACAGGCACAACTGTGAAGTTTCACCCGGAATAAATATTTGTGTTAAATCCCGAATTTGTGGCAAAGGTTGAGCAATCATACGTGACATTTCTTCAACTCTTGCAGTTACTTGATTAACAAAAACTCCAGCATTCCCTTCTACTGATACTGCGACATCGTATCTCTTTACAAGTTCTATGAAACGAATGAAGACTTCATGTGGAATAGCATGATGTGAAACAGTAGTGCCATCCCTAAGAACACAGCTTGTCCCATTTAAACCAATTATTCCATCATAAGGCAACATCGAAATCTCATTCAGATTCATTGCAGACCTTCCTGTTGCAATAATAATCTTAATTCCCTTCCGATGTAACTCCGCAAGGGAATCTTGTGTTGAGTTAGGTACAATATGCTTCTCAAAACTCAATAAAGTGCCGTCCACATCAAAAAAGGCGGCTTGTATATCTTGTTTTATTATCATAAATGCAAAATTACTTCAAACCATCGAATACGATTTTAAGATAGAACAAAAAACAGCCGGATTCCATTCGCTAATTTTGCATTTTAATCAAAATTAGTAATATGATAAATCATAATCAGTATAAAGAAAAATGGCTTCATTGGGCTAAAGAGCTACAGTTCTTATCTCAGTCTGCGTTGGCATATTGTAAAGACAGCTTTGATATTGAGCGATTTGAACGTATCAGAGACATATCCGCAGAAATTATAAGTTTATATAGTGGGCTACCGTTTCAAGAAGTAAAAGGGTTGTTCTGCAATGAAACAGGTTTTCAGACCCCGAAATTAGACACGCGTGCAGCAATCTTCAAAGAGGGTAAAATCCTGCTCGTTCACGAAAACAATGGTACATGGTCGCTTCCGGGAGGATGGGTCGATGTTTTAGAAACAGTTAGGTCAAATACAATAAAAGAGGTTAAAGAAGAAGCCGGACTTGATGTAGAAGCGCGGAGAATCATAGCTATTCAAGACCGCAACAGGCATAATCTGCCGCTATATGCATATAACGTATGTAAGATATTCGTACTTTGTGACATTATGGGCGGAATCTTCACTCAGAATAAAGAAACAACTGAAAGCAATTTTTTCAGCCTTGATGAACTTCCTGAACTCGCACAGGAAAAGGTTACAGAAGCGCAAATAAAACTTTGCTTCGATGCGTATGAAAATCCAGATTGGCAAGTAACATTTGATTAAAGACAGTATGGGAAAAACCGAATTGGAGAAATGTCTGTCAGGTGAATTATTCAACGGCAGTGATAAAACATTGTCAAATATGGCATTGCAAGCAAAAAGACTCATCAAGATACTGAATAATACTGATTATGGCGACTATCAAAAAAGGTATGGTTTGCTGACACAATTGTTCGGACGTATCGGTGAGAATGTATGTGTAGATATTGATTTTCATTGTGAATACGGCAAACATATATTATGTGGAAATCGAGTAATAATCAACATGAACTGCACATTTGTTGATAATAATATAATAGAAATAGGTGATGATGTCCTTATTGCTTCAAATGTACAGATATATACCGCAACCCATTCCACAAGACTTAGGGAACGAATTGTAACAGACTGGAAGCCGGGTAAAGAAATATGCCATACTTTTGCAAAACCTGTAAAAATATGCAATGGAGCATGGCTTGGTGGAGGCGTAATCATACTACCGGATGTAACCATTGGTGAAAATAGCGTTATCGGGGCTGGAAGTGTAGTCACACGTTCAATCCCCGCAAATTGTGTGGCTGTCGGCAATCCTTGTAGGGTGATTAAAGAAATAGACAATAGCAATACTTAATGTTATGAATATTTCATGTCAGACAACGAGAAAATTCGGTTAAAACTTCATTAAAATAATCAATTATAATGATTGAAGTGCTGAAATACTATGCAGGAATTTCTTCGATTAGTAGGTTGTGGTTATACGCTAATTTTAATACCATTAGAGTCAAAACCAAGCACTATGAAATATTTGTCTCTTGAAGAGTCACCTGCTTTGTGCTTGATTCCATTTGCCTCAGTCATCGTCATCTCATAGACATCTCCAACCTTGACAGTATGAGATGCCAGTCGTGAATGCTCTTCCTCATTGAGAGCATCAGAAATTTTCATCATTTCAAAGCTGATTCAATTTGCATTTGCTCTTCAATATATTCAAGCATGGCATCATCGGCATTTAGAACTCTTGCCATAGAGACAGGAGAAATGACATTTGTTCCATTAGTGCGACGGTTTGCTTCTTCCCAAGCTTCATCATGTGACTTTCTCATGAGCTGTCCGAAGGTCAACGATTCGTTTTCCTCGATTGACTGTTCCAATGCTTCAATCTCTGACTTGGAAAGATACTTCATATCTGCCTCTCGTTTAGGAAGAAGAACATCAGTGGCATCCTCTTCGGCAAACTGGATAACCTCGGACAATTCTTCCGAAAGAATCATCCGAGGGCTATTTAGTTCCTTAACCGCATCATACAATTGTGTAGGAACCGGACCATATTTCAATGCGCAAAACTCATCAGGCACAAAGCCGCTGCCCCATTTCGCCAGATGCTTCATCTCCGCGAAATAGAGAATCTTGAAAGCATGGTAGAAATCAACACCACCAGTCTTGTCAAGAATAAACAGAACTAACTCTGAGAGTTTCTTACGGTCGTGACTCGTCATTTATTATGTCACTTGCTCATCCACAAAGCGGCAAATTCATCCGCTTCCTTTTCTTTTTCCGGATCTTTGTCTCCGTAATTGACATTCTCCATAAAGATGTCTTTCTTGCCATGCAGCAAGATATGGCCTATCTCATGGAAGAGTGTATTCCAGAAATCATCTTCATTTTCAAACTTCTTGGCAAGTTGTATACAAGGAACTCCATAGATGTATCTTGCACATCCTTTTACGGGTGCGGATGAAAGCGTTTCAGTGAAAACCATCTTGACTCCGGCGTTACCAAGTAGAGAAGCCAATACCTCTTGATAGTTGGAGGCTCCGGATTTTCGGATTTCAACAACATCATTAAGAATGCTTCTGAGAAGTTTGGCTGTGTATTTTGCCTCAATGGATATTTCTCCAGCCTGTATTTCACCCTGTCGCAGCCAAGCGGAAAGAGCGTATGGATCACAAGCTTCGGCAAGAGTGATACTGAACGCTACGCGAAGTCGCTGATTGAGGTAAAAATCTTCCCATCCTTTTGGGGAGCTTACGGCAAAGAATGTACACAAGGTGTCGACAATATTCTTCTCGTCACCATGAGTGTCATTTATACCCGAAAACCATCCGAGACTTGAGATTTCTGCATAAGGAAACTTTTTTGCCCACCGCATACCCTCTTTAAGCGTTTTTTCTCTCTTCTTGCGGGCTATGAACTCATCATAGCTCTTTTGATGGCGAAGCCACATGTGTGCCGGTATTTTGGTCACCATCTCAAATGCGACTGCCATATCAGGTGTTATAGAACTTTTGCCTTTTAAGACTGCAATAATAGTCTTTTCGGGTTTGGAAACCCTCGTGGCAAATTCCTTCACACCCATTCCCATCTCTTGCAATTTTTCATCAAGAGTCTCGCCGGGGTGATAAACGACCGGCAACTTTGCAGGGTCGAAAAACGGTCTTGTCTGTGCCATATCTTTATTTGCCATGATAGTTTGTAATCTCGATAACTTCGACGCCTTTGATTTCCAGCCAGACATATCTACCCGAGGCATCGGTCGGTATAGGGTCTTCGTGTGGCTCGAATATCAAGCGGTAGGGGTGGTCAAGGTCACATGCCCACTGACCTTTCCTGTCTGCCTTCAATTCGTGAAAATTACCGGGTATATTCCTTACATCTTCAAGAGTCGTAGCGTTAATCAAAGCTCCTAATCTCGTGAGGAACAATTTTGTTCTTAACGGCCCGAGCTCTCTCGTCAACTTGGAAGGGTTGTCCAGCAATTTTTCGAGCTTTTTATTTTGAAACGAAATATTCACTCTCTTTGTTTAATTGGTTCACACATGCTGTAAGTCATTTCATGTGCAAAATTATATAATTATTTTTAATTACACAAACTGTAAGTGATTTAATTTACCACATATCATTCTCTTTCTTTGACATGGCGGCAATTTCATCGGCGATCTCCTCGGAGGAGAGCTTGATGTAGTCCATGAAGGTCTTTTGTGTCTTGTGGCCGCTGACATGCATCATCTGGAGGATGGTGTACCTGTGGCTGAGGTACATATTGGTGATGCCGGTGCGTCGGGCGGTGTGGCTTGTCACACACTCATAGCGCGGCACAATCACGTTGCCGTTGAGGTCGGTCTCCGGTTCCTTCTTCTCTTTTCTCAACGCCTCCTTCTGCTTCATTGTGAGCTTGGTCGGTACCTTCTCTTTCAGCGACGGCAACTGCTCCGACAGGTCTTTGAGAATATCCTTTATGTATCGGTTCAGCACCTGCTCGTTGGCTTTCGGAATGTTGTAGCCATACTTCTCGCAGATGGTAATCAGATTCTCATTGAGAATGGGAATGGTCACCTCGGTCTTGGTCTTCTGCTGGACAAGACGGATTATGCGCGTTCCCTTTCGGGTGGTCTCGAAATTGTCGGCATTGAGGTTATTGTAATCGCTTACTCGCTGACATGTGTAGCAACCGATGAGAAAAACATCGCGGATATGTTCTTTCTTCCCGGTCAACGGCATTTCGTAGAGGGCTTGCAATTCCTCCTCGGTGAGATAAATCTCGACAGCCTTGTCGCGGTCTTCAATCTTCTTCTTGACAATGAGTGCTGCCGCACGTTGGTTGTCGTGTACGCCGTCAATGAATGCCGCGTTGATAAGAGCCTTCAAATTTGTCAGATGCTTGTTGACAACCTTTGCCATGTAACCGTGCTTCTGCAAATAGTTGATGTAGCGCGACACAAACGCACGGTCAATATCCGCCCACCCGAATTTGTGCAATGGGTCAAAACCTTCATAGACACCGATAAAACTTTTCCATGCCTTGCAGGTGCCGGGGGCATAGTCGTCACTGCCAATCTTTCGCGCCCCGCTCTTGATGTCATCGACAAACTGAACGAGGAACGGCCAGATAAGGCGGTTCTTCTCATCCTCGATACGTTTCTTTTCCTCGGCTTTCTTGCGGGCTTTTTCTTTCGCCGCCTCACGTTTGGCGATAGCCTTACGCTCGGCCTCGGCGGCTTCCTCCATCGCCCGGCGTTCAGCCTCTACCTTCTCCGGCTCGGAGATAAAGCGCACATCCATGTCGAGAGCCTCACGGTCAAAGTTTGCCTTTGCAAGATGCGCCTTTACGATGCCTTCAATCTGTGTCAGCTTGGCGTGAAGCTGATAATTTTTCTTCTGATGTGCCAGCCATGCGCGAGGCGACGCCGTAGCCTTCTGCCAGTCGGCAACCTCGACCTGAAGCATGGTCGAAACAAGCACGTCAACCTTGCGGGTATGTATGCGGATAAAGAGAGTCGCGGTGTCCTTCTTCAAATCCTTGGTGCGTACATGAAACGGGGTCAATTTTTTCGGAGAGGGTGATTTTGTCATATCTTCGATGTTATAAATTTCTGAAAGGTGGTGTTCACAGTTATTCACAATCAGCCACTTTGGTTCTGCAAATATAACAACCCAAACCGCATTTTGTCAAGTCGGGTCACCACGCAGGTCACCACGTTTTTTGAATAAATCTGAAAATCGGCAAAATTCATCAAAGTTCATATTATACTATTATTCAATACTTTGCCTAAACAAGCCATTCAAATTCATTCGTATTCATTCAGAAACTCAGGTTCTGGTGGCACCACCTGTAAAATCGCCAAGTAGTTGATATTCAACTACTTGGCGATTTTGTTTTCACTTTAATTTTGCCGAGTTCCCTATAAAGTTACCTATGAGAGAGGCGTTTGGACGGTGCTGAACCAGCCTTGACGCAACTGAATGAACGGAAAATAAATCTTTTTACATTTTTTAATAAAGCACGGCGAGTGAACCATTCAATCGGGTTGTCGGTTTGTAAGTTGCGGGTCAATGAAGTCCCGCCGTTTACATCACAATATGAAAATTAAACCCCGTACAATCAAGCACGAGAAATTCAAGGAAATGGTCAAGGAGTGGCTTGACACCCACCGAGAGGAATACTGCGCTTTCGCCGAGGAGGTGAGCAGACGCGACCGTTCCGGTTTTATACAGATATTTGAATATGCTCAGTTGGCAGCTCCGGGATATGCCAACGTTGTTATGGCTAAAATGTCGGAGAAGAATCCTAAGGATCTGGATTCCATAGAGAAATTTTTGAGAGATGCCGACATAGCCTCTACTCTTGTCGATGGATTCCAGTCGCAGAAGCCTGACTCCATTGTTCCTGCGATGCTGGCATGGATGTATTTCGGCAACAGCTGGGAAACTGTCGTTTCATACAACGAGGAAATGATACAGGACAAGGATACCGGTCTGTCTGACCGTATAAAAGCACGCTTTATGATTCTTGTGACAATCCAAATGAGCATAGTCAACGGACACCGCACAAGAGAAGATTGGCGGCAGTTCCGAAAAATTCAGAAATCTATGGGAAGCATTGTGCCGGTTACCGACACCGTCATTGAGGAAATGGAGGAAGAAAAACCGGAGGCTGCTCTGACTGATGATGAAGTATCCGAAGTGACCGATGAAAAGAAAGAGCCGAGGAAGCGCGGCAGGAGGAAAGTCCGTGAAACCCTTGACAACCTCATTCCCGACGACACAGACCGTATAAAGGGTAAAATATCGGAGTTCCTGAAACTCCGGTCGAGCGGCAATGACCTCGCCATGCTGTATATCTATCTTCACGAGGATTCGCACATACGCAGTTGCGACATCTCCACATTCCACGATGCCCTGTCGGAACATTATCCTGAATACAAGTTTGTCGGTCTGCGCGGAGTGCAAAAAGCCCACCAGCAGCTCACCACTCCGATGATGGGAGGCAAGCGCATGATTGATATGGGGCAGGATAAAAAGAATCTCGACAATATCAGAAACCATTTTGAGGCGGCATAACGCCGGAATTTTATCATACTGAAGCCATCTGACCGCTTGCGGTCGGGTGGCTTTTTTCATTTTCGGCAGTTGTGATTCGCGGCTATTCAGTTCGTTTAATTCGTTTAATTACGCCAACGAAATTAAACGAATTTATATGGCTGATATAAAGCGTTTTAGCTATTGCAAAGCGGGCAGTTGTCCTTTATCTTTGCATCGCTGTTCCGACCGGGACAGTGGCTGAACGGTTCATAAAGTCGCCGGAGTCGTTTGGTCGTTTAACAATCGGCGACATTGTATTTGCCTATGACAAATCTTTTAGAGTTAATCAACAGCGGTGTGACCGATGTCACGGTCAATGTTAAACTTGCTGACCTCGTTGAGCTGATAAAGCAGACAATCGAGGCAGCCAAAGCCGAGCTTCTTCCCGCTATGGTCAGCGCGGCACAGGAGGTTCTGCTCACCAAGAAGGAGGTGATGGAGAAATTCGGCGTGTGCCACACCACCCTCTGGAACTGGAACAAGAACAAGATTCTAATTCCGGTAAAGGTCGGTAAGAAGGTGTGCTATCGCCAGAGCGATGTCGAACGTCTGATACTTGAAAGGGATAGAAAATGATGGACGCGAAAGAATTGAACAAACTCTGGCAGTCATATCAGCTCAGAGTGACCGATGAGATAGCCAAAAGTCCTGAGGTTCTCTTTTGCAACGGATCGGTTATCGGCACACTTGGCAACTTCTCGGCATCCACCGGAAAGGCGAAAAGCAAAAAGACGTTCAACGTGAGTGCGATTCTTGCGGCTGCACTGACCAATGGAGAGGTTTTGCGCTATATCGCCGAGTTTCCCGATGACAAGCGTACAATCCTGTATTTCGATACCGAGCAGAGTCCACACCATTGCCAGCGAATCATGCGACGTGCGCTTCAGCTCGCCGGGCTACCACTTGATAGCCATCCGGAAAATCTGATATTCGCCCAGCTCCGCGCCATTACGCCCGATTTGCGCCTTGAACTTATCGACAATGCTATCGCAAACACACCCAATGTCGGACTGGTGATTATTGACGGAATCCGCGACCTTATGTTCGACATCAACAATGCCATTGAATCGTCTCGGCTTATAGGCAAGCTCATGGAGTGGACTGACAAGTATCAGATACACATACACACGGTTCTGCACCTTAACAAGAGCGATGACAACGTGCGCGGTCATGTCGGCACCGAACTCAACAACAAAGCAGAGACGGTTCTGCAAGTCTGCAAAAGCACGACCGACAGCGAGGTGACGGAGGTTTCGGCATCGTGTATCCGCTCGATGGACTTCCCGCCATTTGCTTTCATCGTCAACGAGGCAGGACTTCCGGAGATTGCCACGGAATACACCTTTGCCGGAAAATCAAAGGTTCAGACCTTCTCATACTCGGAGCTTTCGCCCGAACAGCACCGACAGGCTCTTGAAATGGCATTTGCCAACGGCGCTATAAAAGGGTGTCAGAACTGTGAGGACAGCATCAAGAGAGCCTATGCCGCCTGTGGGTTCCCATATGGCGACGGCAAGGTGACGAAACTGAAATCTTTTCTAATGAACAAACGGATGGTAATCCGGGAAAACGGCACATACTCATACAACCCCGATTTTTATTACTGATTTAAGTTCGGTTCAGTACGGGGTGTATATATGTGAGCTGAACCCGAACCAAATCCCCAACACAAATTTTAGATATGCTCAAAGAGATTAAATCAATCCCTTTAGCCACCTTCTTGTCTCAACTCGGACATGAACCGACAGCGAGAAAAGGAACGAGGCTATGGTATAAGTCGCCATTACGACAGGAATATACGCCGTCGTTTAAGGTGGAAACCACGCTCAACTGCTGGTATGACTTCGGGCTTGGCAGAGGTGGAAACATCATTGACCTTGCAGCCGAGATATATCGGTCAACAGACCTGCGCTATCTCATGCGTTGCATTATCAACAGTTGTCCGGTGCCATCGGTGCAGACAGTCGCTTCCTCTTATCCCCAGCACCACTCTGCGCCGAGTATGGAGCGGTTTGAGGTCGTGCCACTAGAACACCGCGCACTTGTCGCATACCTCCAAGAGCGTGGCATTCTGGCACACATCGCCAAAGCGAAATGCAAGGAGGCGCATTACGGCGTCAACGGTAGATTTTATTTTGCCGTGGCGTTTGAGAATGTCAGCGGTGGCTGGGAACTGCGCAACCGATATTTCAAAGGTTGCCGGGGACGCAAGGACATCTCATATCTGCCATGGGCGAGAGATGGCCCGTCAACAGAGTGTGCAGTGTTCGAGGGATTCATTGATTATCTCTCTGCGCTCACACTCGGAATCATCAGCGGAACAGATGCAATCATACTCAACTCGGTTGTCAATGTCAACAAGGCTGTGCCATATCTCAAAGGTTACACCGCCATCAACTGCTATCTTGACAACGACACTGCCGGACGAACAGCACTCACCGAGTTGACAGCCATATATGGTTCAACCGTAATTGACCGCTCCACACTATACTCCGAGTTCAATGACTTGAATGAGTATCTCACAAATCAAAGTTTCACAAAAAAACACACTTTCCAATGAAAACAAATAAATCCACCGCATCCAAGTCAACCGAGTTGACCGATGCACCCGAATCCAAAGTATCAACCATCAAACCACAAATTATTATGCAACCGGATAATTCCATCAAATCAACTACCGCTGTCAATCCAGTTAACAGCGACAACGCTGTCAACAGCACCACTCCTGCCAACACGGTTAATCTATTTGGCAACGAGCAGACGGCAACCGAGGCAACTGTCGTAACCGAAACATCAGAATCGCCCAAGCAACAGCGCGTCGGCAAGCAGCAGCGCAAATCAGATTACGCCGATTTCAAGGCTACCTATCTTACGCCGGCAAAGCTGTCGAAGCGTCACCCAGTCAACATCGAGGACAG
>OLOQ01000619.1_pt1 | contig 39570 bp, 25 predicted proteins | sample 1673101 | NCBI WGS metagenome assembly OLOQ01 (sample SAMEA3136754, study PRJEB25190) | human gut metagenome | biome: human gut; feature: human-associated habitat; material: faeces | place: Austria | collected 2013 | reverse complement strand
TTATTCCTGTTACATAGTCTTTTACATTTACTTCGTAACTTGTTGTTTTTCCTCCATATGTTACTGTTAGATTTCTTGTTCCTAATATTGTGTTGTCAAATGCTTTTCCACTTGTTTCTGTAACTGTTGCATCTTCTAATTTTATAGTATCTGTTAATGTAGATTTGTAAGTTACTTTTATTGTTCCATTTGCAGTTGAAAGTGGTTCTTTATATTTGTATTCTCTTTTTGGATTTGTAACCATTTCTATTTTGCTTATTTCGTCTTCTATTTTTATATTATATGTTGTTGTGTATTGTTTTCCGTTTTCTGTGTATGTTACTTTTATTGCTTTTGTTGCTTTTCCATTTGTGAACTCACTTGCTGCTGGACTCATGTTTATTGGGCTTCCATCCGCTTCTGTAAGTGTTACATTGCTATTTCCTATTGATATTTTTGCAATTGCTCCACTTGCGTAATTTCCATTTATTACTCCACCATTTGAAGTGAATGTTTCGCCATATCCAAATGTTATTTTATTTGGTTTTGTTCCTATTGATATATTGTTTAATATATCTTTTATTGTTACTATTTGATTATTTGTAAATTCTCCTGTTGTTATTGTTAAATTTTCGTCATATTGGTGTTTTGTATCAAATAGTGATGCTTCTGGTCTTTGTACATATCCACTTACCATACTTTTTGCTATTGGTTTGTCTATGCTTTTTGTTCCATCTGCATAATTTTCTACATATGTTGCGTCTTCTATTACTTCATCAAGTGTTGTGTTGTAATTAAATTGTGTTGTTGGGAATTTTACAGTAACACCTGTTGCATAATTTTTTAATGTTAATTTTATTTTATTTGTTGCCGTTTCAGTTCCATAACTTACACTAAATTGTTGTTCTGTTAGTGTGTTTGGATTATATTTTGACGTATCTATTTTTAATGAATTTGCTCCAACTGTAAACTTTCCTCCACCTGTTGTTGATACTGTTGCAACTACACCATCAAATTTTAATTGATTTGCTGGTGTTCCATATTTGTTACTTGCTGTTGGTTGTGTTGTTACTGATACACTTGATATAGTATCATTTACTACTATGTCAAAATTTGCTGCTTTTCCTTCGTATGTTACTGTTATTGTTTGATTTCCTGCTTGTAATCCATCTCCTCCGGCAATTGTCCATCTGCTTGCTGCTGGTACATCATTTATGCTTGCAACTTTTTTGTTTACTGTTACTTTGTTGTTTGTCATATCTACTGCTGTTAAACTTTTTCCACTTTTTGTTCTTGGTGTAATTTGTCCACCTGTTAAGTTTATTGTATCCCCATCATTATATGTTAATGTTGTTGGTTGTTTTGTTATTGATATGCTTGTTACTGGGTCTGTTATGCTTAAGTTCATTGTTGCTGTTTTATAATGATATGTATATGTTATTGTTGGTTTGTCAACATTTGCTTTTGTTGCACTTGTTGTTAATTCTTTTGAGGCTATGCTATCTTTAATCTTTAGTACTTTTGTTTTGGATACTCCACTTGCATTTTTGTATACTGCGTTTAGTTCTCCACCTGTATAATCTATTGTGTCTCCGTGTTCATAATTCATTTTTGTTAATTGTTTGTTTACATTTATACTATCTAATAAGTAATATGAAAAGTCTACTGTTTTTCCTTGATAGTTTAATGTTGTTTTTTTGTTTGCGTTTGCAGTTGTTGCACCTAATGTTAAGTCTCCTGATGTCAATGCGTCTTTCATGTTTATGTCTTCTGTTGTGTTGTCACTGTATGTTGCTGTTAAAACACCATTTGTAAGGTCTAATTTTTCTGTATTATAGTATTCTGTTTTTGTTGGTTGTGTTTTTATTGCTATATTTGTTAGTGTTTTCTTTGCACTTGTTGCAAATCCATCAAATTTTAGGTAGTCTGAGCCTACTACTGATTTTTGTACTCCATTTGGCCAGTATACTACTTGTAGTCCTTCGCTTAATCCTGTTGCTGGTACTAATGAAAATGTTGATGTGTCTAGGTCTTCTAGTGTCATTCCATCTGCTAGTTTAAACATGAATGTTCCTACTACTTCTCCATCTGATATGTATTGTTGTCCTGGGGCTACTGCTCCACCTGTTCTAATTCTGCTTTCATCTGTGTATAATTCGTTAATTGCTTGCGTTCCCCAACCTATTGTTGCAAAATCTTGGTTTGATTTTGAATTAGAGTTTGTAAATCCTGTGGCATTTTGTATAAAGTATTTTTTATTTTTTCCTGATCCTGTATATGATTCTTGTGCAGGTATCAATTTACTATTATCATATTTTAAGTTTATATCTGCTCCATTTACTGTTGAGCTTCCTTTTACTTTTAAATCTATGAATACTACTCTTGTTCCAGAATAGTTGTCTGTTGTATCAACTGTTCCTTGATAGTAATCATAATAATAGTAATATGTTTCATCCGTCCAATTGTCTTCATCAACTGTGTTTACATCATCTATTGGTCTTATAGATAATTCATAATATGGTTCTCCGGCTGCAGGAGTTGCTGCTTGTGATTCTTGCAATAGTACGCTATATGGTGAGAACATATTTGTTATTATTGCTACTAAAAGCATTAGTGCACATATTTTCGTTTTTGTGAAAAATTTGGTTTTTTCTTTTAATTTTTCCATTTTTCTTTTTCCCTTTCCTTTCATTTTTATTCTATTTCTCTTCCTTCTGAGTAGTTTGACATTAATGTTGACATATCTAGTATTTGTATTTCTTTGTCATCATTAAAGTCGTATTTTTGTTCATATTCATCACTGGTTGAATCTTTTCCATATACACTCATAAGTGCTGTTAAGTCAAGTATTTGCACTACTCCGATCTTTGTTTATGTCTCCTGCTTTTAGTTCTTTTTCTCCTATGTCTATAGTTTCTCCTTCGTTTACTGTTTGCTTTGTGTATATATGATCTAGGTATCCTGGTTTATCTAGTAAAATATCGTATGTTCCTGGAATTACATATATTTCATATGTTCCATCATCTTTTGTATCTTCGTCTTTTGATCCTAATTCTAGTAGTTGTTCGTGTATTGTGTCTGTTTTTCCGTTTTCTACTGTTCCCCAGTCTATTATTTTGCTTACGTCTTCTGATTTATATATTCTTATTGTTGCTTTATATATTCCCGTTGATTCTGTTGGCAGTGTTTTTATGTTCCCTTTTATTGTTCCATATGGTTTTTTTATTGTTATATGGTATTCTTTTTTGACTCTTGTGTCTTCTGCTATAACTACTATTGTTATTTGTGTGTCTTCTTCGCCTATTTTGTTTAGTGTGATTTCATTTTTTTCTCCGCTTGTTATGTCTTTTTCTTCATATGTTATATTTCCGTTTTCGTCTTTTATTGCATTTCCTTTTTCGTCTCTTTTTGCTATTTTTAGTTTTAGTGTTGATTTTTCGTCACTTTTTATTGCTATTAAGTCTATGCTGTCCATGTATTCTAATAGGCTTAGTTCATAGTCTTGTGTGTTTTTGTCAAATTTTGGTGTGTATTCGTATTCTTTATATTTAGTTTCTTGTTCTTCTTCTGTTACTTGCTGTTCTTTACTTAATATGATATTACTTAGGTCTGCGTTTTTTGATTCTGTTTTGTCTGTGAATCTGAATGATGTTTGGTCTTCGTAGTATGTTTTTCCTCCGTCTACATTTATTTTTATTCCTGTTTTTGGACTATTATTGTTTGATGTTTCTAGTTTGAAACTGCTTATATCAAATTTATTTGTGTTCATTTTGAAACTCATTTTTCCTATTAATACGTCTCCACCTGTGTCTACTATCATTCCTACATTTTCTTTGTTTTTTATGTGTTCTGTTTCTGTTACTGGCGGATTAAATGAGATTATTGCTCTCATTCCGCCTTTTTCTTGTCCATCATATGGTATTGTGAATAGTTCTAATGAGTCTGTGAATTCTTTTTCAAATTTGAAGAATTCTGTTTCGTCTTCTGTTTCTGCATTTGTTTCTATATTTGATGGGGTGTATTGGCTTGTGTCGTATGTGAATCTGACGTCGAATCCTTTGAATTCTATGTCATGCCCCCAGAGTTCGAATATTATTTGTTTGTCTTGGTTGTCCATTGTGTTTATTGTTGTTGCTCTTAGTTCTAAGTATTGGTTTTCTGTTGGTGTTACTGAAATAGAGGCTGCTTGTGTGCATATTGTGTTTAATATTATTATTGTTGCTATTATTATTGTTGTTATTATTTTTGTTGTTTCTTTTTGTTTTGTTTTCACAGTTTTCCTCCTCCATTTCTTTTATTTTTCTTGTTTTGTTTATTTGTTTTTTTATTATTTTGTTTGCTTTGTTGTTCTTGTTTGTTTTGCTTGCTTTTCTTCGCGTTCTTTCTTAATATTATAAATATAAAAAAACAAGTGTCAACTGCACTTGTTTTTGTGTTTTTTTTATTTTTGTTTACGGATTTTTGCGTTTTCTGCCTATTTTTTCCTTTTATTATTTTTTTTTTATATTAATATTACATTTTGGCATTTTTTGTAATATTTTTGCTTTTTTGCTTTTTTTCCGTAGTGTTTTTTGATTTTGATAATACTATAATCTTTTTATTTTTGCAACAAAGAATCCCTCATATAATTCTGTCGGTTTTACACATAGAGTTCCAGAAATTTTTGTTGGAAGTATTGGTAATTCTTCCATTCCTTCAAAGTTTATAGGAACAATTTCTATGTTTCCGTGTTTTATAACTGATGACACAACATCTTCGTTTTCGCAATCTAATATCGAGCATGTTGAATATACCATTTCGTGTCCTGGTTTTAGTAATTTTATCGCTTTGCTTAATAATGTTTTTTGTGTCTTTGATGACCTTTCTATTAACTGTTCTGTAAAATATTTTTCTACATTTGCATCATTGTAGTCTAATGTTCCGCTTCCGCTACATGGAGCATCTAACAAAATTTGGTCAAATGAGAAAAAGTCGTCTATAAACCTTGAGTCTTTTGGCATTATGAACACACATGTTGCTCCTTGTTTGTCTACATTGTATTTTAATCTTTCTACTCTTATTTTGTTTTTTTCACATGCAGTTATGTGTGCCTTGTTATTTGTAAGTGCGGCTATTTGCGTTGTTTTTCCTCCTGGTGCTGCCGCCATGTCTAGTATGTCTGTTCCTTCTTTTGGTTCTAGTATTATTGGTGGTAACATTGATGATAGACTTTGTAAATAGATTTTTCCGTTTTTGTATATTTCCATTTCTTGTATTGTTTTTTCGTCTGCATTTTTTATTACTAGTGCTTCTTCGCTCCATTTTACTGTTTCATATTCTATTTTTTCTTTTTCTAGATCTTTTTTTATTTCTTCTATGTTGCTTTTTATTGTGTTTATTCTTAGTGTTGTTTTTCTTTTTGTTTGATATTCTTCTATTATTTCTTTTGTGATTTTTGTTCCATATTGTTTTTCTAATTTTTCTTCTAAAAATTTCATATTTTCCTCCACTTTTATTTAACTATATCATAAATATAATAAAAATACAAAAAATTGTCTGCTAAAATTAGCAAACAATTTTATTTTATCTTAAAAATATTTTTTATTTTATTTATAATTTTTTTTAATATGCTTTCTTTATATTTTATCAGGCTTACTTGTTCTTTCTGAATTTCAGGATTGTTTGTTTGTTCTTTATTTGCAAATACATCTGTATTATATTGTTCTCTTTTCTTTAGTTCATTTTTTTGTCTTTCTTCTTTTTGCATTCTAATTATTTTTTGCTTTTGTTCTTCTGTTGATAAATAATCTCTAAATATATTAAATAGAATTGCTTTTGTTTCTGGTAACATTTTTTGAGTAGATAATTCTTGTTCCTCATCTAGTTCATATTTATAATCTTGGTTCATATTTCGATAAATGGTTTCAATTAATTCTGGAGGAATTTTTTTGTAATCTTCTTCTACTAAACTGTCTAGTATTACATATACTTCTTTAAATGCATTTTTGTAATTAGTTGCTACCATGTATAATTCCTCCTTCTTTTGCTTTTTCTACTAGCCTATCTAATACTTCTTGTGCTTCATCGCATTTTTCTGCACTAGCATCAAATGTTGCTTTTCCAATGTCTTGCCCTGTTTTTTTCTTTTTTTCTAAACTAATTCCCATATCTAACAATATTTTTACTTGCTCTTCTGTTGGCGGGGTAGATTGCCCTTTTCCTCTATATGCTTTAGTAATACTACTCTTAGTTTGTCCTATCTTATCTTTTGGTTCTAAACCTATTTCTTTAATTTTTTCTTCACTTATTCCTGATATTCTTATTAATGTTTGTATTGTATCTGTTGTTTTTAATCTTGAAACATCTACTCCTATTTCTTTTAATTTTTGCAGTTTTTCTATAAATTCTTGTGTTACATTTCTTTCTTGTTTTTCTAAATTAATTCCCATATCTAACAATATTTTTACTTGTTCTTCTGTTGGCGGGGTAGATTGCCCTTTTCCTCTATATGCTTTAGTAATATTAATCTTAGTTTGACCTATCTTATCTTTTGGTTCTAAACCTATTTCTTTTATTTTTTCTTCACTTATTCCTGATTTCTGGACTAATGTTTGTATTGTATCTGTTGTTTTTAATCTTGAAATATCTACCCCTATTTCTTGTAATTTTTGTAGTTTCTCTATAAAGTTTTCAACTGATGATTTGGATTTAATTTCACTTATTTCTTCATTTATATCCACATAATCTTTTATCACTCCAGTTATTTCAAAAGGATCTACATCTTTTTTTATCCCTCTTGTTTTAGGAATTGGTGGTAATTCAATATTCCATAAGTCCATACTAGTGCCTATTTCTATAATTTCTTGTATTTGCTCTTTTTCGTTTTCGTTTAATTCTTCAAAATTTTCAAACCCATTTAAGTATTTGTTATATTTATTTTGGACTCTTCTTAAAATTGCATAATAATGTTGTTCTTGTTTGTTTGAACTTGTGCTACTTGGTAATATTCCACCATGCATTTCTATCCATTCTGTAACAATAATTAATGATTCTAAATCATCAATGGTTTCTATATTTTTAAAATCTTTTTCTATATTCACCGTTAAGCTATTATTTGCCAAGTCTATAACTACTGGTCTTTTATCATCTGATACTGGGTTATCTTCATCTAATGCATAAATTGCTCTTCCTAATTGTTGTAAATATAAAATTCTTGAATTTTCGTCTAATGCTCTGAGCCATACAATTCCGTCTATTCCATCCATATGTAGCCCTTCATTAGCCTTATTCATTACAACCATAAAACTTGTTTCGTCAGTATTTCTTGATTCAAATTCATTTAATTCTTGTTCGTTTTTTTCTTTATTATAACTTCCAAGTAGTGAATTACATTTTGGAGTAATATCTGTGTCTTTAAAAACTTGTGTTAAATAGTTTTGATAGGCTTTTATTTTTTCTTCTCCTGTTTTTTCACCTATTTTGTTTCCATCTTCATCTTCTATTTTTCCTTGGTCTGTGACTGGAATAAATACTATATATTTTCCGCCTTTTTTTACATTTTTTCTTATAATTTCTTCTTTTCCAAATCCACTATCAAGATTTTTTCTTGCATCTTCTTCAAGTTTTTTTCTTGCTTCTTCTCCAATCTCCTCATCAATCTCTTTGTTTATTTTTGTTCTTAATTCATTATATTTTTCTATTTTTTCTTCTTTTTTTGATTCATCATCTATATCTTCTATTTTTTCTTTTAATTTATCTAATTTTCCAGAAGTAATTAAATCATATTTACAATACACTAATTTTGGATTTACTACATATCCCATTCTGATAGCATTTTCTAGTGTCATATTTGATGCAATATGTTTTCTGTTTTTTATTTCTTCGTCTGTATATCCTAATTTTCTAGCATTTTCTTCTGCCATGTCTCTTCCATCAACATCTCTTACCGGTGTTGCAGTAATCCCTAAAACTCTTACATTTTCGTTTTGATTTTCATATAGCTTATCTATACTACTTTCCCATTCTTTTGCACCTGTTCTATGAAGTTCATCTGCTATAATTAACCCATATTGTTTTTTTATTATCTCTTTTCCACCTTTTGAAATCAAATTTGGATATGTTGTAAATTCAATATTTGGAAATACTTCTGCTATTATTTCATCTTCTGTTTTTCCAACTGTATCTTTTTTTCCATGGACATATTTGACAATATAATTTTTTATTTGATTTATAATTTCGTCTTGTGGTGCCATATAAAGCATTTTTTCTTCTGGATGTTCGTTTGCATATTTTATCATCTGAGTAAGTGCTACAAAACTTTTTCCTGAACCTGTTGGTAAAATAACTTGTGCAAATTTTTTATCTTTAAAAATCTCATTTATATTATTGTTAGCTCTTTGTTGATAATCTTTTAGTCTTATATTTGTATTTTCAACGTCATTGTATCCTAAAAATCTTTCAATTATATCAATATTTATATTTCCTTTTAATATATCTTGTTTTTCATTTAGCAGATTTTCTAAATTGCCATTTCTGTATTCATCATAAATTCCTTCTCTTGTTGCAATATTTAATAAAACTGTTGGTATTTCTTTTTCTGGAATATTTGATTCTTTTAAATCTTTATATATATCTATACAATTTTTTTCTTGTAATCTTTTTATTAGTTCATTTCTTTCTGCAATTTTAAATTCTTCAATACCAATACTTTTCCAATCATACTGAGAAATTATAGCTTCAGCATAGTATCTATCTCTTTGTATTTGGTCTTCTTCTTGACTTTTACTAAAACATCTTGTAATTATATCATTGGTATTTACAAATCCACCGTTTTCAATAATTTGCATTTGTTCATTATTGGATAAACTTCTTATTTCCTCTACTAATTGTTTTTCATTTTCTTTTAAATTTAGATTAACTGATTCGCTAAGTTGTTGTCCTATTTTATTTTGTCTTGTTATTATCTGTGGTTCAACCACAAATCCTTTTTCTTTTATATAATTTATTGCATCTTCATATTTTGAATTGTTTTCCACAATTTTTTCTATAATATTTGCAATTTTTCTTGCATTATTTTGCCCTCTTGATAAATAGAACATATTTTTAATAATAGAATTTGCATTACCATATTCAACTTTACCTTTTGTCATTTCATACATTTCTTCTATTGATATGTTATCTTTGACTGTATAATCGTAATTTAAGTCTGTTTGTTCAATGTTTTTTCCACTATTAACAAAGTTAATAACTTCCTTTTTTAAATCATTAACTATATTTTTATCTACATCTTGAATCTGTTGAACCAACCCAAACATATCCACTATTTCTTTAGATATACTTTGTATTTGTTCCCCTTTTATACCTCCATAATATATTTGCTCACTAGATGAAAATGCACTACCAATAGTCTGAATCAATAAATTGTTATTTTTCGAATTCTTAATAATTGGACTCATTATTTTTTTATTTTCTAATACTGTTAATTTTGCAATTATTTTATTTTTTTCTAGTGATTGCTTTTTATTTAATGATTGATAACTACTTATTCTAGCATGTGGTGCTTTATATATAATTCCATCTTTTATTTTAGCTTTTGAAGAATCAAGTTTTACTGGAGATTTATATCTTGTTTTTATTAATTCTTTTATTACTTTTTCATCTGTTGCTTCATCTATTGTTTTTATATCATTAAGTATCTCATTTGATATATTACCACTTTGTATTGTTTCGTTTACTCTTTTCTCTACTTCGTCAAGCATATATTGTCCGGCATTATATACTTTTTCTCCCATTTCTTTTTTGGGAACTTTTATCATTACATATTTTGTACTAAACATGTCTTCATATGTTCTTACAACATTTGCATTGCTTGAAAGAGATATACAATTTGTTTGAAGACTGTAATGCATTTTGATGTGCGAAAATATTTCTTCTAAAGATATCTTACTTTTTTCAGAATATATTGCTTGTCCTTTATTTTTTTCGTTCCATCTTTCTCTATCGGTTCTTAGTTTTGAAATGTGGTTGTTTTCGTCTATTGAAATTATACCTTTTTCTAAGTCTTCAATATCTCCGTCTTCTAATACCCTAAAGAAGTAGTAGTTTTCTTCGTCATTTATTATATTAAATTTTTCTATATCAAATTTTTTATTCATAATTACCTCATTTTTCTTTTGGTATTTTTTTTGACATAATTGTCTATAGTTATTATATCATATATATTCTTTTTTTCTATAAATTTATAAAATTTTTCATATATTATTTAAAAAACCAGAATTAAGATTTTGTATGCAGTGTAAACTGCTACAAAATCTAATTTCTGCCATATTTATCTTCTACAGAAAGTTATCATACTATGATAACTTTCCTAGAATATAAAAAATTGTTACAGTTCACAAACAATAATTTTATAGACTGTGAATGATAACATAACATCCGGAAAATTTTGTAAATTTTCTAAAAAGTATTGACAAATTCAATTTTAAAGTTGTATAATATATTAGTCAACACATCGCGGGGTGGAGCAGTTGGCAGCTCGCAGGGCTCATAACCCTGAGGTCGGTGGTTCGAGTCCATCCCCCGCAACCAAAATACAAAACATCTACTTTTTAATAGGTGTTTTTTTTATTGCAAAATTTCCTAATTTAATATCTTCCTAAAAATCCCCATCCTTTTATCTAAAAACATTTATTACTACACAAAAAGAGGGATTTTCTGTGGTCCCCCACGATCCCTCTTTTTCTATTTATTATTATTCAATTCTTTATATCTCTTAATTTTCATAGTAGAAGTTTTTTCAAACTCTCCCTCTTTAATCTCAAGAGCCTTAACTGCTTTGTAAGAAGTCAATTTTTTATTTACTTCTTTGATATTTTTCCAAATCACATCGTAAATTTCTTTTTCAGAAAGGTCTCCATGTAGTTCTTTGATTTTGTCATAATCTGGAATAACCCTTGCAGTAATAATCAATTCTTTTTCTTCTCTTCTGCTATTTGCTTCTGGTTTTTTACCATAAACCATAGATTCTTTTATTTCATCTACTTTGTCTAATAGCATTTCGATTTCTTCTGGATATATATTTTTTCCGTTCTGTGTTACTATAACGTTTTTGCTTCTTCCTGTTATAAAGATGTACCCATCATCATCTATATATCCGATGTCTCCTGCATTGAAGTATCCGTCTTCGTCTATTACCTTTTTAGTTTCTTCTTCATCTTCATAATATCCTAACATTAAAGTTGGTGATTTTATCAAGATTTCTCCTTCTCCGTTTTCGTTTGGGTCTTTTATTTTGATGTCTGCTTGAACTATTGCTTTACCAGCTGAACCTACACATGGCTTGTATTCTGGTGTTAATGCTGCTATTGGTGCAGTTTCTGTTAGTCCATATCCTTGTAGGAATGTGATTCCTATATCTTCAAGCCAGTTACCAACTTTTTTGTCTATTGGAGCCGCTGCAGATACTATGATTCTTAGTCTTCCTCCTAAGTTGTCATATATTTCTTTGAATACTTTTTTCTTGATGTCTATTCCTGCTCCTTTTAGTGCGTTTGTTACTGATATCATTGTGTTTACCATTTTGTCTTTTTTGCTTTTTACTATTTTTTCATTTATTTTTTTGTATAGACTTTCTACTAATAATGGTACTGTTAAAATTGCTGTTGGATGCGCTTCTTGTAAGTTTGGTACTATGTATCTTAGTCCTTCACATACTGCTATTGATGCTCCTGTTGCCATTGGTAGTAAAAATCCTATTGTTGATTCATAGCAGTGATGTAATGGTAATACTGAAAATAGCATGTCTATTGGATATAGTTTTACATATGCTGTTACTGCATTGATGTTTTCTGCTAGGTTTCTGTTGTTTAGCATTACTCCTTTTGCATTTGATGTTGTTCCTGATGTGAAGAATAGTATTTTGAATTCTTCTGGGTCTATTTCTATTTTTTCGAAACTGTTGTCTCCTGATTTTATTATTGATTTTCCTAAATCTATTAAGTATTGTAATCCAACTTCTTTGTCTTCTAGTTTGTTTTCTGATTTCATTTCAATAAAATATTCTACTTCTGGAATGTCTTCTTTTATTTTTTTGATGTCTTCTGCTTTTTTTGGTGAATATATTATTGCTGACGCTCTTGATCTTTTTACTATGTTTTCTAATTCGTTTAGTGGTAATTCTCTGTCTGTTGGTACTGCAATTCCTACTCCACATAGCATTGCCATGTATGATACATACCATCCGTATTGTGTTTCTCCAATTATGATTACTCTTTTATTTTTTAGGTTTAGGACATTTGTTAATGCCGTTCCAAGGCCAAATACGTCTTCTTTGAATTCTTTGTATGTTGTTATTTTGTACGGTGTTTTGTGGTCTGGTTTTTCTAGTATACAGTCTTCTTCTGGATATTTTTCTACTGTGTTTAAGAAAAATTCCCTTACTGTTTTGTAGTGTGTCATGTCTTCATATGGTGTTTCTCTTTTTTTCTTTAGATTCTTTTTTTCTAGTTTTTCGTAGTCTATTTCGTTTAATTCTTCCATTACGTCCATTTTCATTTTTTTGAATTTCATCTTTGGAACTTTTATGTCTCTTAATCCCATTTTTCATTACCTCTTTTATTTTTTTTCATATTATATACGATTTTGCTTATTTTTTCAAGTATTTTTTATTATAATGCTCGGTCAGTTTTTTATTTTCGGTTACTTTTTTACTGCTTTAGACTTTTATTAATTCTTTTATTTTTTCATATTTTGCATCCCCTATTCCCTTTACATTTTTTATTTCTTCTATTGTTTTGAACTTTCCATTTTCTTTTCTATAGTTTATTATTTTTAGAGCAGTTGAACTACCTATTCCTGGTAAAGTTTCTAACTCTGTTTGAGTTGCAGAATTTATATTAATTTTTTCTGTGCTTTTTGTTGATGCAGTACTGGATTTTGTTGCATTACTTGTTGTGCTTGATTTTTCATTTGTATTACCACCTGAATTTTTGCTTTTTCCTGATACTATTTGTCCGTCTGTTTCTTTTGTTACATATGTTGTTGTTTCGTCTGTAACGTCATTTTTGTCTTTTTTATTCGGAATGTATATTTTCATTCCGTCTTCTAACACATATGCTAGATTAATTTTGTCTATAAAAGCGTTTTCCGTAAGATTTCCTGCTACTTCTATTGCGTCTGCTATTCTACTGTTTTCTGCTATTTCGTATAACCCTGGATTATGTACTTCACCAGTTATGTATACTTTTATCTTATTTTCTACTGCTATATTTTCTTCTGTATTTGTTTCTTGTGACTGTGTATTTGTCTCTTCAACTTCAATGTTTTCAACGCTTTCATCTTTTGTTTTAAAGTAATATGTGGTAATACCAACAATTGTTACTATTAGAATTATTAAAATTATTTTAAAATTTATTTTTTTCAATTTTTTCCTCCTTTATGTTAATTTTTCTATTGATATTTTTCTTAATTTATTATATATTAAAAGGTAGTTTTATATATTAGAAAAATTGTATAGTGTTACTAATATATATTATAAATGTTGCAATGTAGGAAGGATTAATCTGATAATGAAATTAAGAAATTTTTTTGTAATAATATTTATACTAAGTTTATTTTTTAATATTTCTGCAAGTTATGCAGATTCAAATGATGTAAATATATCGGCAGAAAGTGCCGTTCTTATAGATAGTTCTAGTGAAAAGGTTTTATTTTCTAAGGATGCCGAAAGGAAAATGTATCCTGCTAGTACAACAAAAATTTTAACGGCTATTTTGGCAATTGAAAATTGCAATTTAAATGATGTGGTAACTGTTCCATATGAGGCTATTTCTCAAATACCTTCTGGATATTCTGTTGCTGCACTTCAGGCTGGAGAGCAAATTACTGTAGAACAATTGCTAAAGGTTATGATGGTTCATTCTGCAAATGATGCTGCAAATGTTCTTGCTTATCACGTTTCTGGTTCACTTGAAGGTTTTGCTGGCTTAATGAATCAAAAAGTTGCAGATTTGGGACTTGAACATACACATTTTACAAATCCAAGTGGAATGCAAAATGAAAATCATTATACTACTGCTCATGACTTGTCTTTAATAATGAAGTATTGTATGAAAAATTCAACTTTTAGAACTTTGGCAGGTTTAAAATCATGTATAATTCCTGCCACGAATAAATATGAGGAGCGTATTTTTAAAACTACTAATGATTTACTAATTTCTGATAATAGAGATGTTCAAAGTAATTATTATTATAGATATGCTATTGCTGGTAAAACAGGATATACGACTGAGGCAAAGAATTGCTTGGTTTCTGTTGCTAATAAAGATGGATTTGAGTTGATTTGTGTTGTTCTTGGTGTTGGTGTTATACCTAATAATTTGAGTGGAAAATTTTTGGATACTAAAAATTTATTTGAATATGGTTATAATAATTATGCTATTAAAAAGATTAGAGATAAAAATGCTATTGCTACACAAATAACTATATCTAATGCTACAAAAGAGACTCAAAATTTGGATTTATTGCTTTCTAATGATATTACTGTTTTGACTTCTCAAAATGCTTCAGAATCTGATTTCTCGCCTACTATTACATTAAAGGATAATTTGTTTGCTCCTATTGCTCAAGGTCAGGTGCTTGGTAAAATAACTTATACGGTTGATGGGGTTGATTATTCTTCTGATTTGATTGCTGCTAATAATGTTGAACTTTCTAGTTCATATGTATTTGCAATCCAAATTGTGTTGATTTTTATAATTCTGTTTTTACTATATAAATTATTATTTGGTGGTAATAATAAGACTAAAAATTATAAGAGAAAATCTTTTAGATTGTTTAAATAAGATTTAAAATTTTTATATTGATTCTAAATTTTATATTGATTTAAATTTTTTATTGATTTAAAATTTTGCCGTAACCTACATTTTTTATTTTGTAGGTTACGGTTTTTTATATTCTGGTTTTTTAGAAATCTTTTCCTATAACTATTGTAACATCTACAGTGCTTCCAGCTACTTTATTTGTTGTTATATCGCCTTTTCCTATAACTTGTTTAATATTTTTCAAATTTTCACTTGTAACATCTTTTTTGTTTGTTATTATTGTTTTTGCTAATGTTTTTTTACTTTTTCCTGTTTGTTTAACTGTATATCCTGCTTCTTCTAATAGTTTTTTTGCTTCAACCAATTTGCTACTATCTCCTGAAGCATTTTGTAATTCTATTTTTATGTCTGTTGGTGTTTGTTCTTCTTGTTCTGTTGTTGTGCTATTTAATGTTTTATTAGATACTGTGTTGTTTATTGTGTTTGTTTCATCACTGTTTTCTTGTGCATCTGCATAGAACATTGATTGTATTAATTTTTTTGTTTCTGTTTTGTCTGCTACAAATATACTTACACCATTTGTTTTTGAAATATCTGGTGTTGACCCTGGCAATGTTGCTGATGTAATGTTTTCTGAGTCTAATTCTACTGCATATGGAATGTAGTCTTTTGCTAATGATAAGTTTATGTTTGTTTCTACATTTTTGTGTGCTATTTCTAGTATTTGACCTATTTTAAATATGTTGCTTGGTTTTAATGTTTGTTTTAGTGTTGCAATTATAAAGTCTCTTTGTGTTCTCATTCTACCAAAGTCGTTGTCTCCGTATTCTGTTGGATATGATGTTTGTCCTACTCCTCTTTGGAAGTTATTATGTCTAAAGCGTAATAATTGTTCTGCTTTTGCTCCATCTATGTGTTGTTCTCCTGCTTTAAGGTCTATATGTAAATCTTGTGATGTGTCATCATATTTCATGTCAATTGGTACATTGAATTCTACTCCACCAATTGCATCTACTAATTTGATTAATGCTTCTGTTCTTACTACTACATAGTATTCAATATCTAAACCTGTTAATTTGTTTACTGCTTCTAGTGTTTTTTCTGGTGTTTTGTTTATGTTATATAGTGAATTGATTTTTTGTGATGAAACTGCTTTTTTTGTGTTTGTTCCAGTGAATGTGTCTCTTGGTATTGATAGTAAGTTTGCTTTTTGTGTGTTTGGATTGTATGATGCAACCATTATTGTGTCTGTTAATTCTGCGTCAATATCTGTACTTACTCCTAATATTAATACTTTTATTTCTTTTAAATCTTTTTTGGTGTTTTCATCGTGTCCCACTACTGTTGCTAGCATTCCGCTTAAGCCTCCACCGTTTTTTATTGTTCTATATGTGAACCATCCTATTGCTATTAATAATATTATTACAATAACCAGTAATACTTTTTTCCATCCTTTTTTATTTTTTCTATCTTTTTTTTCTCTTGTTTTTGCATGTTTATTTTTTTCTTTTGTTTCTTTTTTTTCTTTCAAAATAATCACTCCTAAATTTTTAAAAATCATGATATAAGTATAGCAAAAATATAAAAAAAACGCAATAAATTTGCGCTTTTTTGTTTAAATTTTTATTATTTTTTCATATATATTTTTTGTTATAAATGAGTTTTGCATGTTTTCGTTTATGCTACTTTCTGGATTTATTTTTGCTACAACTCCCATTATTACTGCTATTACAAATACTATTATTATTCCTCTTAATATTCCATATGCAAGTCCTCCAACTTCGTTGAATTGTTTTAGTATTGGTAAATTTGCTACAAAACCTAATAGTGTTATTACTACGCTTAATGCTATTTTTACAAGTATGAATAATACTATTGCTGTTACTGCATATATAATTTCTCTGGCTATTTTTTCTGCTTGTTGTGGCAATATTTCGTTTTCTACCTGCTCTGCTACTTGATTTGTTACTTGTGTTGATATTTTATTTTCGTCCTTTTTTTCATCATCTTTGTTTATTGCTTTTGATGCATTGGTTATTATTGTATTTTTTAAATTTGCTTCTAATTGTGTGTTTTTTATTATGACACCTGCTATTGGTCTATATAAAATTAGTGTTATAACTATTGCAATTATTCCTGCAAATAGTTTTGCTCCTAATTTTACTAATCCTTTTTTGTATCCTAAAAATGCTGAAAGTATTAATATTACTATTAAAATTATATCAATTATTATTCCCATATTTTTTCTTGTATAGTTTCCTATACTCCCCTTTCTTTATAAATCTATAATTTCTATATTATCTCTATATATTATTCCTGCTATTGAGTTTGATAGAACAATGCTTGTTATTTCTTGGTCTGCTTTGTATTTTTTTACTAGCCATCCGTTTGTATTTATAAAGTCTACTTCTGACCCTAAATTTAATGCTATAATATTTCCACTTGTGTATATTTCTTTTGTTACTAACTCTGCAGTGTATAATGATGTGCTTTTATTTTCTGAATTTATTATGCTTACCGCTGAGTCTGCTGTAAATAGTCCTGATGATTTTTCTTCTATTGTCATTGATGCATTGTCTAAGTCTATTGATGCAAATGATATTTTTTTGTCTTTAAATTCTTGCATTGTTTCTACTGTTTGGTCTGTTTTTATTTCTGTTATTTTGTCTGTATACATGCATAATAGTTTGTTTTTGTCTTGGTATTTGATGTTTGTTATTAGGTCGTTTTTGTCTGCTTCATATATTTTCTTTATTGCATTTTCTGAGTTGTTTTTTGCATCATCTATTGACATTACTTTTACATTTGATTGTATCATTGTTCCTGATGTGTCTACTTGTGCTATTGCTAGGTATTTGTTGTCTTCTGATATTGATGTTGCTACTGCTCTTGTTGATGATAGGAATGTTTTGAATAGTGCATTTCCTTGGCTGTCGAATAGTTGTATTACTGTTTTGTAACTTGTGTCTACTATTGTTACTGCTACATATCCATTTTTGTTTATGCTTATTTGTGATATGTTTCCTTCTATTTCTCTTTCCCATAATATGTCTTTGTCTGCAATTAGATATATTTTTTGTCCTTTTTCTTCTGCTACTGCTAGGTATCGGTTTGATTGGTTGAATATTGGTTTGGATATTTCTAGTGTTAGTTCTTTTTCTTCTTTTCCTGCATTGTTGTATATTTTAAAGTTGTTTTTGTTTAGTATTCCTATGTATTTGTTGAAGGCGTATATGTTTGAGTTGTTTTGGTCTTCTATTTCTATGCTTGTTAGGTTGTTTTGTGTTTTTTCTTTTTGTAGTATGTTTTTGTCTATCCATGTTCGTGCTTCTTTGTTGTTTATGTATGTTATTGTTATTCCTGCTATTGCTGCTACTATTATTAGTGCTATTATTGTTATTATTATTTTTTTCTTGTTTATCTTTTTTTCTTTTGGTTCTTCCCAGAAATCTTTCATGTGTTTTCCTCCTTTGTTTGCTGGTTGTTTTTTTCTATTTATGTTATATCAGTTTTTGGTTTTTTTTGCAATATTATTGTGCTTATTTTTTATATAAAAAGAACATGCTTATGTTTTTGCATGTTCTTTTATTTTTGTTGCTATTTTAGTTTTTCAATTTCTGATTTGGATAGGTCTGTTACTTTTATTATTTCTTCAGTTGTCATTCCTATTTTTAATAGTTTTTTTGCTATTTCTATACTTTTGCTTTTTTCGCCGTTCTTCCTTTCCAACTTTTGTAGCATAACTAATTGCATTTATTCTATCCATTTCCCATTTTTCTCTTAATTCTGCAAGTCTTCTTACTTCTGCATCTCCTGTTAAATAATTCATTTCTTTTCTTGCATCTTTTAATGTTTTATTTTTGTTTTCTGCCATATCAATCATCTCCTTATTATCATCATCGATAAAGGCCAACCACTGATTTATTTTTTCGTTCATATCTGGCTTTGCTTTTCTAAACTTTGGTAATTCTATAAAATACCATTTTATTCCTGTTAATACTTCATAATCTCTGTGTTTATTCAATACAATAGCCGTTTCTGATATGTAATCTTCTACATCTAACATATTGAATCCTAATATGTTTATCATTATTATTTGGCTAATATCTTCATATTTTATGCCTTTTTTAGTTTCTCTTGATTCTACTTTTCCGGCATACATTGTTGTCCTTTGTTTGAAATTTCCTTCATCTCTCATTTGCATTTCTATTGAGACTATTGTTCCATCTCCAAGCTTTGCTTGTAAATCTAATCTTCCGCCTTTTTCTTCTTTACTTAGTTTTTCTAGGTTTACTTCTTCTCGTATTTCAATGCTTTTTATATCCATTTTTAATAGTGCATTTAGAAAATCAATTAGATATTTTTCATTTCCTTTACGTGAAAAAAATGCTTGAAATATTACATCATTTTTTAAATTTAATATTTTTTCATTTTTTTGTCCTTCTTTTTGTTTTTTATTTACCATTGCTTGTCCTTTCTAAATTATACTAAATTTTTTTACTTTTGGCAATACTTTTTAGTATACTTTAACATATTATTTACAATTATAAGAGACAATTTTAGACTATTAAAATATTATATATGCACGCAAATACAAGTGTATTAGGGTTATCAACACTTCTTGTTTTATTTAATGATATTGGGATATTTTTAGATTTATTTTTGAATTTTAATCTTTACTATTTTTTATTACTTTTTTGATTTTTTATGGAATCCTTTAATTTTAGTATTTTGATTAAACTATTTCTCCGTCCTCCCTAAGTTGCTTGAATTAAATCTTTTTTAAAAATTAGTCATGCAATTGTCTAATTAATTGCATGACCATATATTAACATAATTTTATGTCAATTGTCAATAAGAAAATTTCGACAAAATATGACATTTCAACTTCTTTATTTTTTTATATTTCTATTTTATTGCATATGCTTTCTCCGGTGAACTTCCATCTCCTGAGTTTACTTTATCAAGTTGAACGCTCGAATTTAGTGTTATTACAGGACGATATGATAGTTTTGAAAATGCTTGATTGCAATTTGTAGCATATAAATCATTATATGTAACTTGTCCTTCTTTTATACGCCTTAGATTAAAACATGCTCCACCTGCACTTGCAAATGCACAACGAGATGAAAGCCAGTATGTCTCGTCATAATCTTTTAAATTTTGAGATATAAATAATTTATAATATTTTTCGTTTGAAAAAGAATCTTTAGTTAAATATTGTGTAAAATTTGTATTTTTCAAAGTCTTTGATTCTGCATAAGAAGCATTAATTATATAATCTCTCTGTTCACTTTCTTTTAATTTTGTTTGATTATTTAATGCATCTGCAATGTTATTTTCTTCTAGTATAAATATATTAGGATAATATATTTTTTTTGGATTATACTCAGTATTATCAAGTTCAGGTTTTTTCAACATAAATTGTGTAATATCATCAAATTTTAAATTTTGTGCATTTTGTGTAAATTTTGTATTAATATATAGTATTTTACATGTATCATCTAATAGTTTTACTGCATTATTATATCCATTAAAACCATATAATTCTATCTTATAATTCGTTGGCTTACTGCTAATTAATCTAACATGTCCATCTTTTACATCTAAAACTCTCCAATCTAAACTCTCTTGTTTTAATGTCTCTGTTTTATTATATCCGCTACCAGAATATTTTATTAAGTTTGATATAAGTGTATTGTAATTTTCATCCGTATCTGTAATTGTATCTGGCTCATATTTTATATAATCACCTACTTTTATTTTTCCACTTTTAAAGTTAGAAATCAATGTATTATCTCCATACTGATCCATTTCTTTTTCATACTCATCTAGTATTTCATTCTCTTGTTTTTGTGCATTTTCACTCTTTTCTTTCGCCTCTTTTACCTTTTGAAATATCTCTGTATTTGTTAATGCAGAGATTGAAATCCCTGATAAAATTAATAAAATAACTATTGTTACTACAAGTGCTACAAGTGTTATTGCATTATTACTTTTTATTTTTCTTTTCATTAGTATCTCTCCTCTCTTCTTACAAAAATATATTATCATTTTCGAGTTATGTTGTCGACTCAATTGAGTTAACTTTATAATAATTTATTTGTTATACTAATATTTAGGTGATTATATGTTTTTAAGTTTAGCAGTTAAGAAGAGAATTGAACAATTATGTGATGAAAGAAATATAACAATAAACAAAATGTGTACAATCTGTGGAATTACACAATCAACATTAGCAAATATAAATACTAGACCTAATACTAATTTAAATATTTTAACAATAATGAGAATTTGTAGAGGGTTAGATATTAGTTTTGATGTTTTTTTTAATTCTACTTTATTTGATATTAATAATTTAGAAGACGATTAAAACAAGGTATAATATTATTTAAATATTACATCTTGTTTTATTTTTATATTATTATTTTTAGTACACAAATTTTATTATAATACTATTATTTTTTATATGCACAAATCTGTATAATCTGTATCAGTCCAAAAATACCTAAAATTGGATAAAGCAAATTCACCAAATTAGAAAAACCAAAACCAGAAAAAATAACAGAACTAATACACATCAAAATCGATATAGTATTAAAGCTCCTTTTATTATTCACAACATTTTTTAAAAATCCCATTCCCAAAGAAATTGCAGTGGTAAAAATAGAAATTAAAATAATAATTCCATATATCTTCTTAATTTTCGGCCAAATGTTGCTTATAGCATATACTGCAGGCATTTGCAACTGTTTAATATCTACGTCTACATTAATTAAAAAAAGAAAAATAACACTTAATAAAATAATCATAATTATGCTAACAAGAATCGAAATGTATTTTATGTTTTTATTTTTTAAAATGAGCTCTTTTATGGAAATCAAAACCGGTATTAGTAAAATACAGTTGTAACTTGCATACAAGATGCCTGTTATAAACCAATTTTGAAGTAAACTTTCATTTTTTTGTGAAACTATATGGTTGTTCAAAGTGTTGATATCTATATTTTGAATATTTACTATTCCGTATTACTAATACTACTGCTATTAAAATTGGAATTAGTATTTCATTTATTTTTACAATTCCTTTTATGTTTGTTTTAAATAGAATTACACATAAAAAGGCCAAAATGCTACTTCCAATAAAACTGTTTAAATTTATTTCTTGTTCTAAATATGCTCCAAAGCCTGCTATCATTACATAAAATGATATTAAAATGAATATGTTTATAATTGAGTTTATTAGTTCTTTTAATTTTTCTTTTTTTATAAAGTAGTCTAAAAATCCTTTGTAGTTTTCTATGTTGTTTTCTTTTGTTATTGTCAATGTTTTATATATTGTAAATCCTATAATTCCACTTGATATTATAATTCCTAATATTCCTTTGACTCCATATGAATAAAAAAATATATAAACTTCTTGGCCTGATGCAAAGCCTGCTCCTATCAATGTTCCTATTATGACAAATACAACTTTTAAAATACTCATAAAAAGTTTGTTTCCTTTCATGATTTTTGCGTTACTTATTTTCCATAAAAAACCAGAATTAAGATTTTGTACGCAGTGCAAACTGCTACAAAATCTAATTTCTGCCATATTTATCTTCTACAGAAAGTTATCATACTATGATAACTTTCCTAGAATATAAAAAAATAAGCCCCATATTATTTTATGGGACTTGCTTTATTTTTATGATTATTTTTTTCTTCTTCTAACTCTCCAAACTATAATTCCTATAGCAATTATAAATAGTGGAACAAATGTGATTATTCCTAAGATAATTCTGTTTTCTTGTTCTGTTGCAGTATATGTTACTGCTCCAGTACTCTTTCTTACAGTGATATCTTCTTCTCTATTTGATAAGTATGCAATTGAGTTTAGAACTAAATCTTTATTTTGTCTATATGCTACCATTGGAGTTTGTGTTGACTGTGTTAGTTGATAGTCTGATACGAAGTAATTTTCTCCATATATGATTAATTTTGATTTTACTTCTTTTGTGTCTGTTTCTTCATTTGCTTCGGTTACTGTTTTGTCAAATTGGGCTCCTACTAAGAATGCTCCTTTTTCTTCTCCGTCTTGTGCAGAATTTGATTGATTTTTAAAGTTTGTTCTAAAATAAGCCTTTTCACTTGTTTTTACTAATGCTGTTTTTGTTGTGTTTAGACTTTCTAGTTCTTCGTCACTTGCTACATTTATTTTTGTTGCATTTATAAATATAACTCCTTCTGAATTATATAGTTTGTTTGTTGCATCTGCATATTGTATTTCTGGCATAATTAGGTCTGGTGAATTTGATACCATTTTGCTTGAGTCTGTTTCTCTGATTATTCCTATTTCAAATGGTTTTACGCCATATAAAGCCAATATTTTATTAACATTTGGCAAGTCTACTTGTTTTGCTAGTGCTGCGTTTAACCATAAGATGTTTCCGCCTTTGTTTATATATTCTGTAATCGCATTTGTTGCTACGTCGTCAAAATCTTTTTCTGGTGATGCTATTACTAGAGTGTTGCAGTCATCTGGTACTTTTCCTGTTGATAGTATGTCTAATGTTTCTACTTGATTTACTTCATTTTGTAAATACATATTTAAGTATTGCATTCCACTTTTTAGTGTAAATGAACTATATCCACTTAAGAAATATACTTTTGGTAATTCTTCTACTGATACTGTTCTTATTGCTGCTGTTAGTTTTTCTTCTGCTACGTTTACTGATTCTCCTGTTGATTTGTCATATGTGTATAAATCACTTGAAGCGAGTACTTTGTAGTTGTCTCCAGATTCTACTATTATTCCATTGCTTGATGTTTCGATTCCATATTTTTGTACTAAGTCTGGTCTACTGTCTTGTGTTACTGCTTCTACTTTTATTTTGTCATTTACTTTTGTATATTGTTTTGCTAGGTCAAGTGTTGAATCATCATCTGAATATCCAACAAAATAAATGTTTATGTCTTTGTCTATGTCTTTTATTTTTTCTTTGCTTTCGCTTGTTAGTGTAAATAATTTGTCTTCTGTTAGGTCAATTGGTGTTGGATTTATTTTTTTCATTAATACGCTTATTCCAACGAATACTGCTAGTATTATTACTACTAATAAGAATGTTTTTGTTCCATTTATTAGCCATCTTTTTTTGATTGTTTCTATAAATTTATTTGGTTTCTTTTCTTTTTTGTTGTCGGCTTTGTTCTTTTTTGCTTTTTTGTCTAATTTTTCTGCTGCTTTTTTTGCCTTTTTTTCTTCTTTGCTTAATTTTCCTGTTGTTTTTTTCTCTTCTTTGCTTAGTTTTTCTGTCTTTTTATCTTCTTTCACTTTTTTACCATTCCTTTCATTTATGTTATTAATTTGATTTTTTCAAATTACTATTTTACACTTTTTCTTCTTTGCATTGTTGTTATTGTTAATAATAAGCATGTAATTGTAAATGTTAAAAATGTAACTGTATTTGCTATGTCAATTTGTCCTTGTGTATATTTGTAAAACATATTTATGAAAGAAAAACCTTCTAAACTTGAATTGAATTCTGGTAGAACCCATGTTATTATGAAAAATCCTATTGAGATTATTCCAGCTATTATTTGGTTTTCTGTTAAACTTGATGTTAACATTCCAAATGAGATATATGACATTACAAATAATAAAAATCCTAGCATTGTTGCAAATGTTGTTGTTAGTTTTGGTACCCCGTAGTGGCATAAAATTCCAAAGTACATAAATGTACATAATTCTGTTATTATTACTATTAATAGTGCTGCTATAAATTTACCTAATACTATTTTTGTTATGCTTACAGGTGATGTTAATAGTAGTTGTTCTGTTCCTGTTTTTCTCTCTTCTGCAAATGACCTCATTGTTAGTAATGGTATTATAAATGCTAAAACAAGTATTGTTGGTAATGTATAATAAATGTATTCAAAGTTTACATTTCCAGAGCTTACTACACTAAAGAAGAATGATATACTGAATGCTATTAAAAATACTCCAATAAATATGTAACCAATTGGTGTGTAAAAATATGATTTAAATTCTTTTTTGATGACTGCCCACATTATTTTTCTCCTCCTTCTATTAATTTCATAAATGCATCTTCTAGTGTTGTGTCTGCTTTTTTCATTTCGAATATTGTTATGTTTTCTTTTGCAAATTCGTTAAACACTATTTTTCTTAAATCTACATCTTTTTCTGATTCTAGTACATATTGTTTTGTCCCGTCTTCGTTTTCTTTTATTAATTTGATTTCTTTTATTTCTGGTATTTTTTCTTTTATTGTTTCCATTTTGTTTTCTGTGTCTTCAACTGTTACATATGTTGTGTTGTTGCTTTCTACTTTTTTCTCTAGGTTTTCTGGCGTGTCAATGGCAACTATTTTTCCTTTATTTATTATTATTACTTTGTTACAGATTTGACTTACTTCTGATAATATGTGTGAACTTAGTATTACTGTATGTGTTTTTCCTAGTTCTTTTATTAATGCTCTTATTTCTGTTATTTGTTTTGGGTCTAGTCCTACTGTTGGTTCATCTAATATAAGGATTTTTGGTTCTCCTACTAGTGCTCCTGCCATACTTACTCTTTGTTTGTATCCTCTTGATAGGTTACGTGTTAATTTTTTTTCTACATCTTTTAGGCCTGTTTGTTCTATTATTTTTTCGACTTTTTCTTTTCTTGTTTTTCTGTCTACTTTTTTTAGTTCGGCCATGTATGTTACAAATTCTTTTACTGTTAGATCAGAATATAGTGGTACTCCTTCTGGCATGTATCCTATTTGTTTTTTTGCTTTTTTTGGTTTTTTTGATATATCATATCCATTTACTATTATTTCTCCTTCTGTTGGTTCGATATACCCTGTTATCATGTTCATTGTTGTACTTTTTCCTGCTCCGTTTGGGCCAAGTAGTCCTATTATTTCACCTTCTTCTATTTTGAAGTTGATATTATCTACGGCAGTAAAGTTTCCGTATTTTTTTGTGATGTTTTTTACTTCAATCACGAGAAATTCCTCCTTACATTTTTATTTTCCGTAAGACTTTTGTCTTGCTTTGTTGCTACTATAATATCATTTTGTTTTTTTGTTGTAAAGTTTTTCACAAAGATTTCACATTACGGATATATAGTGTTCAGTTTTTTTAAGTTATATTTCATTGCTTGTGGTTGTAATTTTATGATCTGTGAATAGTAACATACTCAAAATTTTTTGTATTTTTTTGCTATTTTTCATTGACATTATTATTTTTTTGTGTTATTATAGTTATTGTTCAAGCGTTATGGGTCAATAGCTCAGTTGGATAGAGCACACGCCTTCTAAGCGTGGGGTCGTGGGTTCGAATCCCTCTTGGCCCACCAGATAACATCTATGATTTTCATAGGTGTTATTTTTTTGTATGAATATATATCTTCAGATTCGGGTATAACTAATAGTGTTATATTGCTTGTTTGTTTTTATTTTTTATTCTTTATAATTCAGTATTTTCCAAGGTTTATATCAAATATGATTTCATATTACCAATTGGTTTAATTTATTAAAACGCCTTGATATACTTTTATTATAATGGATTTAAAGTAATATGGAGGTATAAAATGAAGTCTTTAAAAAAATTTGACATTGATAAAGTTCTTGGCGAGGTTTTTAAAGAGTACCGCGTCAAAAATAAATTTACACAAGAAATAATTGCTGAAAAATTAGGAATTTCTGTAAAGTATATTTCTAGAATTGAGAATGGAACTGGCGGAGTTAAAGTTGAGACTCTTGTTAATTATATGAATATTTTGGGAATTTCTCCTAATGTTATTTTTGAAAAATTGATTGTTAGTAAAGAGTTGGAGGCTCAGATGGAGTTGTCTAAAAAGGCTAGTAAGTTGTCTAGCGATAAATTGAATTTTGTTTTGTCTGTAATTGATTTACTTGATAATATTTAATTTTTTAAAGAAGGACCTTTTTAGTTCCTTCTTTTATTTTATCTCTTCTATCTCTTCTTTTTTTAGTCCTGTTATTTTCATTATCATTTCTTTTGTGAAATTTTCTGCAAGCATTTTTTGTACTATTTCTTTTATTTTTTGCTTGCCACCTTCTAATCTACCTTCTTGTCTACCTTCTTGTCTACCTTCTTGTCTTCCTTCTAATCTACCTTTCTTCATTCCTTCTTGTCTTCCAATATTTATGTATTTTTCATTTTCTGCTAGTAGCATTTCCATTACTGCCATCATATTACCACTTCCTTCCTCGATTTTTTCCAAGATTTTATTTGCGTTTTCTGTGCCTATTCTTAATGACCAAATTTCTTTTATTATTCTTCTAAATGTACTTTTGTCTTCTTCTTTTATTTTGTTTTCTATCTTTTCTAATGCTTGTACCATTTCTATTTCGTCTTTGCATTTTTCTACTAACATCATTTTGGTTATAAATATGTCATCTTCTAGTAGTTCTTTTTTACTAAAGTCGTTAATGTCTATTAAGTTGAATTCTCCGTCTATTAATTTGACCTCTTTGAAAAATTGTTGTTTTTCTATTGTTTCATTTTCTATTTTCCATATTGTTTTTCCTGTGTATAAGACTATTGGTATTACTCGTGGTTTTGGTTTATATTTTGTATCCTCTATAGCACTTTCGATAATTGCAGCACTGTATTCTAATAGTCTAATTGGCATTTTCTTGTCTATTTTTGTTTGATGTTCTATTAATAGAAAGATGTTTTTGTCTTTTATTCTGTATACAATATCTGCTTCTTTGTTTTTGAATTTTGGGTCTATGTAACTACTGTTATATTTTTCCAATTCTTCTGTTTTGATGTTTAGTCCAAGAAATTTGTTTAAAAATTTTGATACGTCTGTCTTTTTGTCTAGTACCGTTCTTAATATTTTGTCGTGTTCGTTGTTTATTCTTCTGGCTTTGAGTTGTTGTCTTATGTTCCTTTTTGCATTTATTGTTGGTTTGCTTGTTTTTATGGTATTTTCTTCGTTTTGTATTATATTCTCGTTTGTTTTAGTCTTGTTCTGCTCTTTTGTATTGTTATTTCTATTTTCTTCGTCGATTTCATCTGGTGAATCTGGAATGTATTTTCCACTGACATCACATAGCGTAAATTCTGTTGTGTGCTCTTCTTCGTACTCTTCTTCTTCGTCTTCTCTTGATAACACTTTTCTTAGAAAAATTGAAGATATATCTAATTTTAAAATGTTTTTTAAATAATCTTCATATGTAAATATTATCATATAACTCCTTCTTTCTTAATTATAATATTCTTTATTTACTTTGTCAATATTTATTTTATAGTAAATATGATATTTTTTATTTTTATGCACCTCCCTTTTTTGTTTAAAAATTTGTTTGAATTATTGCCCTGAATTGTACTTTTTTTGAATTTGATTTTTGTCCTAAATGGACTTTTGAATTTTTGATTTAAAAATTTGTAGATTTTAAAATTTTTTATTTAAAGTGAAACTATAATATCACAGACTTTTTGTAATTGCAATAGTTTTTAAAAATGTTGTTAATTTTTTATGTTAATTTTACTGTTTCTATCTTTTGTTTTAATTTAAAAAAAGGACTAAAGGTTCACTCCTTTAATCCTCTCATCTTAGACAGGTGCTATTTCTTCCAGAAATTAGCACTTAGCCAAGTTCCTTCGGCACTTATGATATTTTAGATTTTAAGATAGTTATAACTGGGCGCACCCCGCAGTAGATGCTGTTGCTGTAGTAGTAGTCGTTGCTCAAGCGGCCGCTGTTGCCGAACACACGCCACACGATGCTAGCGCTGTACGCAGATCCAAGCCAATAACACAAGTATCCATTAGCAGTATTTGCAGTTCCTCTATACATTGTCTTTATTTTTGAATTTGAACTTTCCTTTGCCTTTAACGCATTAGCTTCTTCATATGATAGTAGCCTACTTGAAACGGCTCCTTTACTTCTTCCATAACTTTTTGCTTTTCCTATCGCATCTGTTGCTGTATATCCTATAAAATCATTTAAATTAAATGGTGAACTTGTATAACCACTCGTCCAATAACTTGCACTCGAAAATATACAACCAGTTGTTCCATATGCCGCATTTTGTTGTGCAGTTCCTGCAGTATTTAAATTATATTTTGATATTAAATTTACAGTATCACAATTATTGTCCCATTCTAAAACATAAAACTGTTCTCCTCCTACTGTTACTTCATCACCTATTGATTTAGTTGGAACTTTTTTATTTAATTCGTCTAATGCGTCTTTTACACTTATTGTAGTTGAAGTACCCGGTTTTGTATAACTAACCTCTGTTGCCGCTAAAGCGTATGCTGCATATACTCCAACATTAAAGCATAATACCAATGCTAATATTATTATAAAAATTATCAAAACTATCTTAATTTTATTTGATTTTGTTTTGTCTGCTAAACTACCTGTGTGTGTGTGTGTGTGTGTGTGTGTGTGTACAGCCTCAAGGCTTTCCTTATTTTTCATATTGTTCCTCCTAATATATTTTATTCATTGTGTGCCTACGGCACACATCTCAAATAATAAATTTTGGTGCAGTTGCCCAAAATTATGGGCAGGTGCTATTTCTTCCAGAAATTAGCACCTAGCCTAAAGCTCCTTTCAGTCGCTTTTTAGATTGCAGATTTGGAGATTTCTATAACTGGGCGCACCCCGCCGTAGCTGCTGCTGTCGAAGGTGTTGCTGCCCAAGAAGTCGTTGTCGCCACGCACGCACCACACGACCCTAGTGCCGAACTCAGACCCAAGCCAATAATTCTTGGATTTTCCATATGTTACAAATATTATGTCTCTATAACTATCTTTTAAACTATTTGCTTCTTCATATGTTAACAATCTTCCTCCTATTGCGCCTAAAATTTTGGCATACATATTTGCTTTATATACTGCACTTCCTGTATCATTTAGTACTGCTAAATATGTATTTAGATTTAAGTACGGACTACTATGAGGAAGTGTCTCTATACTCCAATAATTCCTAGTTGAAAATTTACAGCACATATCCAAATTTTCCTGTCTTGTCGCTGCCGAATTTAAAACATATTTTGCTAGTAATTCATATGTTGTTCCTTTGTCTGCTATAACATAAAATGGCTCTCCTTTGTATGTTACCTCATCTCCTACTTTATGTTTTGGAATCTTCGTATACAACTCATCCAAAGCAGTTTTAACACTTATCGAAGTTGAAGTACCCGGTTTTGTATAACTAACCTCTGTTGCTGCCAAAGCATATGCTGCGTAAACACCAACATTAAAACACAATACTAATGCCAAAATTACTATAAAAAAAATTAATGCCGTTTTCAATTTTTTATTATTTTTCATTATGTTTGCTCCTTCCTTTTATTTACTCTAAGATAGATACTTACCTTGCAATAAGCCTCTCTTAGCATTTAAAATTTTTATCTATTATACAAAGCATCTAATGCTTGTTTAACATTCTCAACCTTCCAACTTGAATCGCTTGGTGTATAAGATACATCTGCTGCAGTTGGTTTAGTTATTGTAATAGTAGCACTACCTGTTGCACTTGTGTTGGTGTGGTTTCCATCTCCTGCTACATATGCTTGTACATATGTTGTTCCTATTGCAGTTCTTGATGGTTTAGTTGTGCTCCAACTTCCCCAACTACTATTATCTGTACTTGTTCTATAGTAAATTGTACCACCTGAACCTCCGCTTACTGTTATTTCATGTGCATTTTTATCATATTTTGCACTTACTGATGTTAATGTTGGATTTGTTGCTGCTACTTTGTTTATTGTAAATGATTTTGTATTTCCTGTTAATGTGTAGTTTCCAGCTTTTGCTCTTCCTCCAGTTACACTGCTTATGCTTGCTTTTGATGTGTAAGTTCCGGCATTTATTGCAGATGTCCTTGTTACATTTATTGTTTCTCCTGTTACTCCACTTGATGCACTTGCTGTTGGTGCTTGTACTCTTCCTGTATAGTTAAATGTTGTTGTTCCCCAACTTACTGCTACACTCTTTGGATTTATTTTCCAATTTACTGTTTTATTTGCTGTTGTTTTATCATTCCATTGATAATTTGATGTGTTTGTTATTTTCAATACTATGTTGTATGTTCCTGCATCAGTTGCGCTTCCAGTTGTTCCTGTTTCTATTGCAGATCCTGTTGGAGCTGTGTATCCATGTGATATTGCACTTCCTGTGTATGTATATGCTTTTACTGGACTTCCTGGTATTGTTACTGTTGCTTTTGCTATTGTTACCATTCCTATATATTTTGCTGCTACACCATTGTGGTTTCCGTCAGCATCTACTTTTGTCCATACAAAATATGTTCCTGCATTTGTTCCTGTTACGCTTGTATTCCATGAAGTTGGTGCAGTTGTACTATTTGCTCCTAGTCCATATTTTATTGTTCCTCCTGATGCACTTCCGGCTTTAGATAATAGGCTTTGTGCTTTTGTGTTATATACTAATCCTGTTGCTAATGTTGGATTTGCCATTGTTGCATTTACTTTGTTTATTGTAAATGCTTTTGTGTTTCCTGATAATGCATAGTTTCCTATTTTTGCTCTTCCTCCTGTCACACTACTTATGCTTGCTGTTGATGTATAACTTCCTGCGTTTCTTCCAGTTGTTCTTGTTACATTTATTGTTTCTCCTGTTACTCCACTTGTAGCACTTGCTGTTGGTGCTTGTGCATTTCCGTTGTAGTTAAATGTTGTGGTTGTTCCCCATGTTACTGCTACTGTCTTTTTATTCATCGTCCATGTTATTGTTTTTGCTCCTGTTGTTCCATCACTCCATGCGTGGTTTCCATCTGGTGTTGCAGTTGCTGTATATGTTCCTGCATCTATTCCTGATGTTGTTCCACTCCATGTTATTCCGCTACCTGTTACACCTGTTTGGCTTTTTCCATTGTATGTTTTGTTTGATGCACTTGCACTTGCATTTTTTGCTCTTGCTACATTTATTGTGTATGTTGCATCTTTTGTTACTCCTGAATTGTTGTCTTTTGCGGTAATTACGTATGTATATGTTCCTGCTGGTGTACTAGCCGCTATATTAATTGTTGTTCCACTTATACTTATATAGTTTGTTGCTGTTCCTGATGCATTTTTTTCTGTTTTTTCTGTATATGTATAACTTCCTGTTCCATTGCTTGCTCCGGTAATACCTGCAGTTTGAGTACCTGTACTAAATGTTTTGTTTATTGTTTGATTTGCAAAGTTTAATTGATTTGCTGTCCATCTAGCGTAAAGTTGTAGTTTTCCACTTGCTATTCCATATTGTCCGTCTACATATTTCCATGTTCCTTTCCAGTTTGTCCAACCATATCCATCATCTGCTCCATTAGATTTTGTTGTCCAACCTGCAAATGAATAACCTGTTTTTGTGAATCCATTTGATGCTATTGTTACACTTTGGTCATATGTTGCTGTGGTGTTTGCTGTACTTCCTCCTGTTGCTCCATTTCCGTTATATGATATTGTATATGTATTTGGTATCCAAACCGCTTTTAAAGTTACATCTTCGTCTCTTATATACATATTTTTGTTAGCATCTAAAGCTCCTGTAATTGGTGTTTTAATATTTGATAGATTGCTTTCTGCTCTTACATAGAAATGAATTGGTTTTGTTGTCCAAAGTGTACTACTATTTATTATTGGACATGCTCTGTTGTTATACATACCAATTGCATACCACCAGTTTCCTGTTGAAGTTGTCCATGCTATTAGTGTTTCTCCTGAGCAGTGTACTAATCCGGCAAAGTTTGATGTGTTCCATGAGTTTTGTACTGCTTTATAACCTGTTACTGTTGTTGTATCAACTGGGTTACTTGTTTGAATCCACCTATTATATCCTGAGGCTTCGTCTGCTTTTAGCATGAATTCATATTGGTTATTGTATTTCATGTTTGCTAATTGGCCTAATTGGCTATATGCGTTTAATGTGTTTTTACTTTTTGCTCCTGCTTCATTTCCAAATCCTTCTACTGTTGGATTATGGTACATTACTTCAATCCATGTTGCATTGTTTTCTTCTTTTGTTAATGCCCATCCTCCAAATGTATATCCTGTTCTTGTTGGATCTGCTACATTTACTGTTGTTCCATATTTTTGGGTATATGTTTTATTTGATGTTGATCCAGCGTATGTTCCTCCATTTGGATTAACGGTTAATGTGTGTGAAACTTGTGTCCATAATGCATATAATGTTACTGTTGCTCCTTGTGTTGAACTTAAATTTGTTACATTTTGATTGTTTACATAAATTTTGTCTGAATCTGATACTTTATGTAACTGTACATTTTTTATTGTTGCTGTACATCCTGGGAATGCTCTAAATAAAATGTATTTATTTACTGTTCCATTTCCTGACGAACTTAGTTTGAATCTTACACTATAATGTGTATATTCACTAGATAATGGTATTGTATTTGCTCCGTCTGTGTTTGTTCCACTCCTTCCATTTGATGCTGTCCAACTTCCTACTTGTAAATAATTTGATCCACCATAGAAGTAGTTAACTAATTGTCCACTTCCTTTTACGTCAACATCTAATTGGTATACATCTCCTGATGCAAATGGTGCGTTTACAGTATATTGCTTAAAGTCACTATATCCAGATGTTGATGCGGCTTTTGTTCCAGTTGTTTCTGCAGTATCATATATTTGTGTTGTTGTTCCTGCTGTTGTTGACCATCCCATAAATGTATATCCTGTTCTTGTAAATCCGTTTGTTGTTAATGCTTTTGCTGAATTGTATGTATGACTACTGTTTGCAGTGCTTCCTCCTGTTGCTCCATTTCCGTTATATGCTACTGTATATGTATTTGCTGTAAATGTTGCAGTTATTGTTGTTGCTGTAGTTACTGTTCCACTGGCTACTGACCATTTACTAAATGAGTAACCTGTTTTATTTGTTGCGGTAACTACTTTTAAATCTTTTGTTGTTGTTCCGCTTGTTATTCCCTTTATTGTTAATTTATTTCCGCTTGTAGTGAATGTTGCTCCACTTATAACATTATAACTTGATGTATCAACTGTTCCCATGTTTGTAGAGTTGCTATTTATTGTTGTTGTATAAACTGCAACTGTTTTGCTTGCTTTACCACTTGGTGTTGTGTAGTTATTTGCATTACTATTTATTGCTCTTACATATACTGTTCTGTTTCCTGTTGCTCCTATTATTGTACTTAAATAATCTACTCCACTTGTTGCGTTTGTCCAGTTGTTTCCATCTATACTTATTTGATATGATGTTGCATTACTTGCTGCTGACCATGTTACAATTCCTGCAGTTGATATAGCAAGATTTGTTGGTGTTGCTATTGTTGCTTTATTTATTATAAACGCCTTTGTTGTTCCTGTTAATGTATAATTTTCTTTTCTTGCTCTTCCTCCTGTTACACTGCTTATGCTTGCTGTTGATGTGTAACTTCCTGCATTTGTTCCAGTTGTTCTTGTTACATTTATTGTTTCTCCAGTTATTCCACTTGTAGCACTTGCTGTTGGTGCTTGTGCTTGTCCATTATATGTGAACGTAACTGTCGTTCCCCATGTTACTGCTACACTCTTTGGATTTATCTTCCAATTTATTGTTTTGTTTGTTGTTGTTTTGTCACTCCATTGGTAATTAGATGTACTTGTTAATTTTAGTACTATATTATATGTTCCTGCATCTATTGCACTTGGAGTTGTTCCGTTATTTTCTATTGTTGTTCCTGTTGGTAGCGAATATCCATGTGCTTGTGCTTTACCATTATATGTATATTGTTTTACTGGACTTGTTGGTATTGTTACTGTTGCTTTTGCTATTGTTACAGTTCCTATATATTTTGCTCCTACATTATTATGGTTTCCATCCGCATCTACTTTTGACCATACATAATATGTTCCCGCATCTGTTCCTGTAACGCTTGTGTTCCATGTAGTTGGTGCAGTTGTGTTATTTGCTCCTAGTCCATATTTTATTGTTCCTCCTGCTCCATTTCCTGCTTTTGATATTAGGTTTTGTGCTCTTGTATTATATACTAATCCTGTTGCTAATGTTGGGTCTGTCATTGTTGCATTTGCTTTATTTATTGTAAATGCCTTTGTGTTTCCTGTTAATGTATAATTTTCTTTTCTTGCTCTTCCACCTGTTACACTGCTTATGCTTGCTGTTGATGTGTAACTTCCTGCATTTGTTCCAGTTGTTCTTGTTACATTTATTGTTTCTCCAGTTATTCCACTGGTTGCACTTACTGTTGGGGCTTGTGGTTGTCCATTATATGTAAATGTTGTAGTTGTTCCCCATGTTACTGCTATAGATTTTGGATTCATCTTCCATGTTATTGCTTTTGCATTTGTTGTTCCATCACTCCATGCATGGTTTGCATCTGGTGTTGCATTTGCGGTGTATGTTCCTGCATCTATTGCGGATGTTGTTCCTGTCCATGTTACGTTTGTTCCTGTTACTCCTGTTTGATTTGCTCCATTATATGTCTTGTCTGATGCTCCCGCATTTGCAGTTTTGGCTCTTTCTATTTTGATTGTGTATGTTGCTTCTTTTGTTACTTTTGAATTGTTGTCTGTTGCTACGATTACATATGTATATGTGTCTGCAGGCGTGTTGGCTGCTATTGTTATTGTTGTTCCATTTATACTTATATAATTTGTATCTTTTTGTGCAGAATTTTTTTCTGTTTTTTCTGTATATGTATAATTTCCTGTTCCATTACTTGCCCCTGTTATGTCTGCTTTTTGTTCTCTTGTACTAAATGTTTTGCTTATTGTTTGATTTGCAAAGTTTAATGGGTTTGCATTCCAGTGTGCATAATATGTTGTATCTGTTACAGGTGTTTTTGTTGTGCTAGAAATTTGTGCTCCTCCTGCTGTTTCTGTAAACCATCCTGCAAATGTGTATCCTGTTCTTGTTGGTGTTCCTAGTGTTCCTAGTTCTGTATTATAAACTTTTTCTACTGTTTGTTTATTTGTTGTTCCGTCTTTTACGTAGTTTTCATCATATGTGATTTTTACCATTGGTATTGTTACTTTTTGGGTACCTATACATTTTCCATTTCCCAAATTATCGTATGCATAAATGTGTGTGTTATATTCTCCTGCTTCTGTTTTATGGTCTGTTATATTTACATGATATACCCATGTTGTTCCATCTGCTTGCTTCGTTCCTTTTGAACTTTCGCCTGTTTGCCAATTTGGTTGTATGTCATCTTGTCCTTTTGCTTCTGTCCATGTTGGGAATTGTACTCTATTTACTCCTGAGCCATTGTCTTTTACTCCATAAACATATACATCATATCCTGCAGGTGTTACATTCTTTATTTCTATATTTGTTGCTGTTGGTGCCGTTTTGTCTATGTTTGTTATAGGTTTATATATTTCTTCTCCTGCATTTGTTCCATCCCATAATCTTGCATATATTGTTCCGTTTTCTGTATATTTTTGAGAATTTGTTGTTTGCCATTCTCCATTGTCTTTTTTAGTTTGTAGTGCATAATTTTTTTCTGTTGTTGTTACTGTTGCAGTTACTTCTTGTGTTGTCCAATCATTTGGTAATTTTGTAATTGTTGTGTTTGCATCTGTTAATTTTGGTACTGTTCCTGTTTTTGTTGAAGCTACTTCACTTATATTTCCTGCTACATCCTTTACCCATACATAGTATTTGGTTGATTGTTTTAGATTTTCTACTACTGTGTTGAATACTTGCGTACTATTATCTAGTTTTGTGAATGTTTTTGGCATTGTTTCACTTTCTGATATTGCATATGAGTATATTCCACTTGCTTCATCTGTTGCTGTTATTTTTATTGTGTTTGTTGTTACTGATAGACTTTTTACTATTGGTTTTGTTGTATCTATATTTGTAACTTCGTGTGAAGCTGCTATACCATAGTTGTTTCCGTCTGTTAAGGCTGCATACATTGTTCCGTTTTCTGTGAATATTTGTCTGTTAGATGCTATCCATCCTGATGTTGAATTTTTGCTTGTTGTTAATGTGAAGTTTTGTCCATCTACTGTTAGTGTTGCTGTTACTTCTACACTTTTATTTGTCCATTCATTTGGAACTGATGTAAATTTTATTTCATTTGAGTCTATTTTTGGTACAAGACTTGTTTTTATTTCGTATTCTTTTGATACTTTTTTCTTTCCGTTTGTATTGATTGCTACTGCTTCAATTACATATGTTTTTTCTTGTTTTAATTTTGTATATTTAAATGTGTTTTGGTCTGTTGTTCCTGCTAAATCAAATTTTTGTGAACCTTTTTCTTTTATGTAATATTCTATTTTTCCGCCTTCATTTCTTCTTGTTGTTACTGTTGCTGTTATTGTATTTGTTGTTGCAGTGGCTTTTTTTATTTCAATTAGAGGGGCTAGTTCGTCTTCTTTTCCCAAGTAGTCTGAACCGTCTAGACCTACCTTATATACATCTCCATCTACTTTTACTTCGAAGAACCATTCTGTTTTTCCGTCTTTTTCTTCTGATGTTACTTCACTTACTTCTATGTCTTTTCCTCCGGCTTTTTTTATTTCTTCTAGGTCATTTTTGACGTCTTCGTATGTGGCTTTTACTATTTCCTCATCTGTTCCCCTTATTTGCTCGGTTTGGTTTATTTTTAGTTTGGTTTGCAATGTTGTTGCTATAGCGGCTCTTTTGTGTTCTAATTTTGTGTCTTCTGCTGCACGGAATATTCCTGTTCTTGTTATTCCTTGTATTGATATTGACGCTAAAATTAGTAGTACCACTATTGTTACCACTAGTGCTACCATCGTTATTCCGCTTTTTTTGTTCAAGAATTTGCTTGAAAAATTGCTTTTTTTCTCTTCTAAAGTGCTTCTCTCTCTCTCTCTCTCTCTCTCTCTCTCTCTCTCTCTACAGTATCAAGGTTTTCAGGTTCCGTTCTTGTACCTTTTATCATCTTTTGCTTTCCCCCTTGTTTTTTTTCTTACTCGTTTATTTTTTATATTTTTATTACGTTTTCTTGTGCCTAAAATATAACATGTTTTGACACTTTTTGCAATTTTAAATGTCTATGAAAGCATTGATTTTAGTGGTTTTTTGTTGTTTTGTTGTGATTCAAATTGTCTTACGGAATAGGCTTATAACAGATTTAAATATTGAAGAATTTTTTATATTTCATTGTTGTAACTAAAATGTTATATATTTGTAATAATTTTTCTTTTCATTTATTTCACTGGCTTTTCGGTCTTCTTTTTAATTTAATTTGTTTTTTTATGTTTATTTTTTTAATAAATTTATTTCATTTTTTATTTTTTTGCTGAAAGACCTACGGAATAGCGAAAAAAAGATTGAAGGTACATTTTCCTCCAATCCTTATTTTTTATTCTTTCCAGAATGCTTTGTATGTTTCGAAAGCAGAATATATATCAAATTTGCTTGTTACTTCATATGGTGCATGCATTGAAAGCACTGGTACTCCACAGTCTATAACATCTGTTCCTTTGTTTGCTAATATATATGCGATAGTTCCTCCACCGCCAATATCAACTTTTCCAAGTTCTGCTACTTGATATTTTATATCATTTTTTTCTAGTACATTTCTAACCCAGGCAACATATTCTGCGTTTGCATCTGATGCTCCTGATTTTCCTCTTGCACCTGTGTATTTGTTTAGGCTTATTCCTTTTCCTACATATCCTGCATTTGTTTTGTCTGATACTGATGCATAAATTGGGTCAAAACCTGCGTCAACATCTGATGATAACATTTTTGAGAAGCAGAATACTTTGTCTAATAGATTTGGTCTGTTTACTCCTAATTTGTTTAACATTTCTGATATAAAGAAGTCAAACATATGTGATTCCATTCCTGTATTTCCCATACTTCCTATTTCTTCTTTATCAGATAAAATGCATACTGCTGTGTTTTTTACGTTTTCTAATGTCATCATTGCTGCAAGTGATGTATATGCACATACTTTGTCGTCTTGTCCATATGCTGCTACTAGCCCTGCATCAAATCCTAAACTTCTTGCTTTAAATGCTGGTATTATTTCTAATTCTGAACTTTGTAAATCAGCTTCTACTATTCCGTATTTTTGGTTTAAGATGTTTAGAATATTTAGTTTTACTTTTTCTTTTGCGTCTGTGTCTTGGTATGGAATGCTTCCAATTAGAAGATTTAGGTCTTCCCCATCTATTCCGTTTTTTAGTTTCTTTTCCATTTGTTCTTGTGCTAAATGTGGTAATAAGTCTGTTATTGTAAATATTGGGTCATCGTCGTCTTCTCCTATATTTACTGTCATTTTTTCACCATTTGGTTTTACTATTACTCCATGGATGCTTAATGGGATTGTTGTCCATTGATATTTTTTTATTCCTCCATAGTAGTGTGTTTTGAAGTATGCTAATTCTGTGTCTTCATATAGTGGATTTGGTTTTAGGTCTAGTCTTGGTGAGTCTACATGTGAACCAATAATGTGAACTCCGTTTTCTATGTTTTCTGTTCCTATTATTGCTAGATACATGCTTTTGCCTCTGTTTATAAAGTATATTTTGTCTCCTGGTTGTAGTTTTTCAAATTCTGCTATGTCTTTGTATCCGTTTGCTTGTGCCATTTTTGTGGCTTCTACTATAAATTCTCTTTCTGTTTTTGCTTTATTTAGAAAGTTCATATAGTCTTTTGAAAAATTGAATATTGCTTCTTTTTTTCTTGTGTCTACTGCGTTCCAGCCGTTTTCTTTTTTGTGAAATAGTTTTTCTTCTAAACTTTTTTCCATTTTTTATCACGTTCCTTTCTTTTTTGGGTATTAATTTTACCCGTTGTCTTTTGTTTTTTTCTTAGTATATCACTTTGTTTTTTATTTTTCCACC
>OLOQ01000617.1_pt1 | contig 39726 bp, 25 predicted proteins | sample 1673101 | NCBI WGS metagenome assembly OLOQ01 (sample SAMEA3136754, study PRJEB25190) | human gut metagenome | biome: human gut; feature: human-associated habitat; material: faeces | place: Austria | collected 2013 | reverse complement strand
GCACTCTGCAAGGACGGTGCCGATTATTCGGATAAGGTCTATATATCAAATTCTGTTACTAATTCGATGTCTTTATTTGAGGAATTATGCATTGTTATTATAAAGCATATTATAAAAAAAATTACATCACATATTATCCACTTTTTTTCTTTTTTACTCTTTACTTTTTTTGTTTTTATTTCTTTCATTTTATTCCTTTACCTTTTTTTACTAATTAACTAAACCTAATAATTTTATCAAAAAAGCACCAATTATCAAGGGTGAAAAATTCACAATAACTAAAGGCAATAATCTTAAGCCATAATAATGATATTCTTCATTTGTAAATACTTTTCTAGGATTATCTTCATAATATAAATGTAAAATTCTTCTAGGATATGTTCCTTTAAACATTGCTCTATATTTATGTTTTACGCCATTGATTTCATATTCATACTTGCCACCACAAGTATTACTATTTCTATCGACAGAACTACTTATCAATGTTGCATTAATTATATGTCTGTTATCTATTGCTTTTTTTGCCTTTTTGTCCAACCTTTTTGCTGGATCAACTTTGTCATCAATATTGAATTTAAATATTATCACATATGTCAGTACAACTGTAGCCAAAACCAATATCCTTTTTCCCAATATTATAGGGTCAGAAAAAAGCTGTGTTAACTCTTCTCTAATTGTTTCTGTATCATTCATTTTTTTCACCTCATTTTATTATTTTTTATAATCTTATACTACCATTGTTATTATAAATCTTCATTTTTTAAATCGGGATTCAGAGTCCTGTCCCCGAAATCCCGATTTTTATTTTATTATAGAACTAATTTTTTTATTAAAACTATTCCGCATACAATTATTCCTAAACACGTAATTCCTAAAATATAATAAATTATAGTATTATCACCTGTTGAAGGAACAACTACAACTTCAACACCATCGTCGTCCAACTCATGATACTTATTAATTACAGTATCACTTGAAACTTGTAAATTACCTGGTGTCATATTAACCCATTTACTGTTTACAATTCCACCATAGAATCTACCAACTGAATTTGATACTTTAACAGTCTCTGCATAGTTTTTAATATCTACATCTTCTGATGATGCCATAACCTTGCTAACCTCAACTGGTTCTGTTGCCATTGTTTCTCCTATAGAAATTGTCTTGTTGCAATCACTTAATAGAATATTTTTTCTAGATTTTACATCATTATAAGCTTTTTCTGTTGTTAAATCCTTGATTTGTTGGTCTGTTGATACATACCAACCACCACTTGATTTTGCAACATTTGTATATTCTGTTGGAACTTTTTGGTCTATATAATCAACTATTGTATTAATTGATAATTTAACCGGATTGTCTTTTTTAGTTCCATATCTATAGTATGAAACATTGTTGTAGTCTTTTTCAGAGTTATTTGTTACATAAATAGTATATTTTATTTCCAAAGTTGCACCTTGAATAATCTCATCGTCTGCCTCTATCTTTAACTTTCCACCTTTTGGATATGTTACATAGTTCATTGTTTTTAACTCGTTCTCATTTGATGGGTTACCTTCTGCAACTGTATCTCCTCCAGATAATGTTAGTTTAACATATGTTACTTTTTTGTCTAATTTCAAACTTTGTCTTGGTCTTATTACAATACCAAAATCTAAGTTTTTGTATAGTGATGTACGATTTTCATTCATATTTGTAACTTCATTATTATAGTTCTCTATTGCCATATTCATATTTAATGTTCTTGCAGTCATTTCTTGTTGTCCTCCACCATTATCGTAATCAACTTTATTACTTGCTATTATTGTTGAATATGTATTATTGATGCTCTTTCTTGTTGCATAATCATCTACTGCTGTTGAATATGTTTCAATATTAGTGTCTTGATACCATCTATCATTATTATTTACACTGCCTATATCGTCCTCTACTGTATCTCCATATGCATCTCTAAGTGTTTTAGAACTTATAATTGTTGATTTATAATCTTGCGTTGAAACATTTGCCACTTTATTAGTTTCTTTATTAGTTTCTTCATCAGTTCCTTTATAAACCACACTTCCATTTGAGTATGTATATTTAATATAATACTTACCTGGAATAACACCTACAAATTCATAACATCCATCTGTACCTGTTTCTTCTACTATTGCAGGTTTTGCATTAAAGTTTAATTTTGAAACTGCTTCTGGATAAATATATGCCGCTTCTCCAGTTGTCTGATCTATTAATTCAACTTTAACTTTTCCAACAGTATTCTCACCATCATCAAATTTTCCATTACCGTTTCTTTCTTGATTTGTTAATAAACCATCTGAAGTTTTATCTTCAAATACATAACCTGAAATTGTCTTTGGTTCTTTTAATGTGATTTTCAATTCTGGTGCAGAGTCCGTATCGTCCTCATATGTATTAACATCTCCCAGTTTAATATTGTCTGGTGCAGAATTTTTATCAATTGCTGCATAATATTTGCCATCACCTGTGTAATTTGAGTATGATGTTATTTCTGTTACACCTTGACCTATTGCATCAATTCTTGAACCAAGTCCAAATTCTTTGATAATATCATCTTTAATTTGTAATGTTAAGTATACTGTTAATGAGCTTCCTGGTTCTATTTTAACATTACTTAATCCTGTTGTTCTAATTTGTTTATATTTATTTACAGGAGAAGTTGCATTTAAAACATCAGATTTTTCATTCCATGTAATGTCATGTTTATTTCCATTTTTGTCAAGATAATATGATGAACTATATGTTAATGTGTCATTATAATAACGTGCAATCTCATTTGCTGACATATATACAGATGAACTGTTTTTGATTTCTATTTTATAATTTAAATACATTTTTAATTTATATTCATCATTAATTTTTCCATTTCCGTCAACTGCTGATGCATATGCATAGTTTTTATAAATACTTGTTTCGTAGTTTCTTGGATATTGGCCATTTTCATTTGTTTTTTGTTCGTCTGTTTTATTCCATTTTTGTAATTCTGAGAATATATCTATTCCTTGTTCTACAGTTCTCTTGTTGTAAGTATATGTGTGGTTATATCCATTAAATGTTAGACCTATATCTTTTAAGTCTGTTGCAATTTTCATGTCAGATTGTTGTCTTTTGTAAATACCTAAATTGATATTTTCTAGTTTTACAACTCCTGCAGACCATTTTGCTAAAGAGTGATTTGCTGCACTTGTTGTTGCTTTTATTGATGCTCCTGTTGAGCCGTTTTGTGCTTCTACTGAGTTTTCTACACTTTCTACTGTGTATCCTGTGTTGCCTACTAATTCTGATGCGTATGTTCCGTTTGTGTATGTTAAGTTATTCATTACTGTTCCTGTTGCGTTTCTTGAGTATCCTGTTGTTGTTGTTCCTTTTACGTTTCCTCCTGTTATGCTTGCATATTGGTTGTTGAAGGTGTCTCTTGTTGTGTCTCCTTCTATTGCTTTTGATCCATTGTCTTGGTTATGATATGCTACACTTTGATATTTTAGTCCGTTGTATTCGAATTCGATATAGTAATTTGATAATTGATCAACTTTTACTTTCTTGAATTCATATTTTCCATCATTACCAGTTTTTGTAGTTTGAAGTGTTCCTTCTTCTTGTACTGTTATAACACTAGGTGCAACACCTTTTACTAATAACATTAAATCTTTTGTATCTACTACTCCATCACCATTTATATCTGCAGCATGTTTAACATTATCTCCAGTTATTGTTTGACTTCCTGAGACATGATTTAATACTATATTTATATCACTCAAGTCAACTACTCCATCAGCATTTAAATCACCTTTTCCATATCCTAATGACGTAACATCTCCGTCTTCCAATATTCTTAGCAATAAAACTAAATCTTGTATATTCGTTCTTCCATCATTATTTATGTCTCCTCTGTTAATTGCATCTGCACTTAAATTTCCGTTTCTTCCTGAAACATAATATAATAATTGCATTAAATCTGTAGAATCAACTTTTCCATCATTGTTTACATCGCCTTTTCCATTAGGATGAACCATTTCTCTTATTGTACTCTTTAACCTTACTGTAATTCCTGGTATTAATGGTTCATTTCTATCTGCATCATATAAATCATTTCTTGAATCCTCTTTACCTTCTGTTGATGGTTTATCTTCCCAAACATAACCTGATACTTGAATATATTTTTGTTTGTTGTTTACATCCAAATATACAGTTTTTCCATTTTGAAGTCTTTCTACCATATCTGCACTTGGTTTTAATTCATAATATTCTTTTAGATTATCTGGTAATTCATATTCTTCTACATTGTATATTATTTCATTTTGTCCCTCGTAAACCGGCAAATTACTAATTGAAAATTGTGCCTTGTCATCTGTTGTAAATGTTTTTGCATTTGATATGTCACTCTCTTCAACGCTAAAGTCACTATAACTGTATTTCGTCGGTGAAGTATTTTTTAAATAATATTTTTTACCATTTTTATTTACGTATAATTTAAATTTGATTCCTTTTAATACTTCTCCACCTATTGATGTATTTCCTGTGTCTTGGTCTTTTTTGATTACCGTTAGGTCTCCATATTGTTTGTTATAAATAGTTGTACTCGTTGTATCTTTACTATTTACTGTTATTGTTTTTGTTATATCTGACTGCAAAGGTAATCTGTAATCAGTTGGCGCCCCAGTTTCTTCAACCTTATAATTTCCATATAATAAATTATTAATTGTTAAAGCACTTGATTCCATTGTATATTCTTTTGAAAATCCATATGGTCCTGTTACCTTTATTTTAGCCCCTTTGATTCCATTTTTGGTATCTGTATCTATTTTTTTAATTTCCAAGCTTCCTCTCGGAATAGATATATTCCATTCCTTTTTTGCACTCTTAGGAGTTGATGTTGTTCGTGTTTTTTTCTGAAATAACATTAGAGTTTGATGTGCTTTATTTTTTCCCTGTTTACACTCATATAAATAAAAATCTTGCATTTCCATTCCATTTTCTGTAACACCAACACTTCCAGTAACATCAGCAACTACATTCAATGAAGTAGTACCTGTACTCACTAAAAGATAAAACGTTCTTTCACTATTGGCCGTTAGAGAAATTCCACCTTGAGTATTAATTTTTTCATTACTAGAATCCACTACTTCATAATCGGTAATTGCCTTTCCACTAGATTTAACAGTCAATGTAGCCTTTCCGTCTACATTGCTTTTTACTTTGAATGGACCAACTTTTATTTTTGATGAAGATTCACCATAGCTTAGTTCACCAGATCCATTTTGATTAACAGTAAGCTCATCTACAGTTGTTGAATATTGCCACCATTCGCTATTTGCTGTTGCATATTGCCACTTATCTGTTCTATCTTTATTTAAGGAATATATCCAATTAACAACTTCATCTTTACTATATTTTGCACCATAAGTCTTATTTTCTGCATAAAAATATACACCACCTCGATTATAATAATCTCCATCATTGCACAAAGTTCTACCAGGTGTTAAACACCATAGTTCATTTCTAACATCATGATATAATTCCCAATAAAACTCTCCCTTATCATTTTTTCTAATATGCCATCTTAAATCCGCATCACTTATAAACCATCTTGTCGCATTATTATACCACACTTCATTCATTGCCTTAACATTATCTATCCCAATTTTATCCCAAGAAACAAATAAAGTTAAAATAAATAAAATAATAAAACTTATTTTTCTAATTTTTTTAAATTTGAATATAATAATTATTAAAACTATTATTGTAACAATCCCTAACAATATAGAAAGATATGTTTTTATACCTGTACTTACAGAAATAATCAAATTCGCCTCTGAATTATCATTCTCATTATTATCATCTTTTTCATCTTGAGCATTCAATATTTTTGATATTTGAGCCTTATTTGTAATAGTTCCCATTGAATTATTATCAATATTCTTATCCAATAATAATGTTACTTCTTTAGTTTCTCCAGGTTTTATTTCTTCATTAGATAAAGCATTAGTCTGAATATACCCTTTTGAATTTTTTGTCCATGTATTTGTTGACTGTTGATTTATTGTAAATCCATCTGGTATATAATCAACTAATTCATTTAAAAATCCAGTTACTTCACCTTCATTTTTAACTAAAAACTTATATTCAACTGTAATTCTTGTTTTTCCAATATCCTTTGATCTTATTTCAATTTTTGCTAATTGAGTATTATTCAATTTTTTTTCTTCCGTATTTCCGTTCTTTTCTATATTAACCTTCGTTATAAGTTTAGTTAATGATAAATCAAATTTTTCTTTTTTAACTAATCCCATATCTATGTTATTTACATCAGATTCTGTTATTTCAATTATATCTGTCAATCCAACATTTTGTTCTTTTCCATCTATTGATACACTTTTTAAAACAACATCTGAATTTACACTTTTATCTACATTTTCTTTTTGATATGTAGTTATTTTATAATTTTCATTATCAAATTCAAATAATACCAAATATTTTCCTTTTTCAAGATTACTAAATCTATATGTTCCTTCAGAATTAGTTGTTTGCTTACATAGTTCTCCTTTTTTATTTACTACAATAGAATTTGTTTCTGAATTGAATAATTTAACAGTTAAACCTGCATATTTTTCCTCATTATTTTCTTTAATTCCATTTTTATTTTTATCAATCCAAACACATCCACTAATACTGTGTGTATCTTTTTCTGTTTCTCCCGAATTGTCTGAATCATCTGGATTACTTGGATTATCAGGTTTATTCGGTTTGTTAGAATCATCTGTGGCATCACCATTTGAAGTATCAGGCAACACATCCTCTTTATAGGCCAATATTGTATTTTTAACTATATTAGATGTTCTAGTTCTTTGGACATTTCCATTGCTTGTTTTAACTGTAGCAAAATTTATTACATCTAAATTTTTATCTATATAATCGGCTTTTGCTACAATATTAACTTTAATAGTTTCTCCTTGTGGTAAATATGTACTAAACAAAAGACTATTAACTTCATCTTCATTTCTTACCGTTAAATCTTCCTCTTTAGTAATCTTTTTATATTCTTTTAAATCTCCATCATAACATTCATATTTTGCACTAAGAGCACTAAGCCCTGATGGCAATCTATCCTCAAAATTTATAACCGAATCATTTGTCCCATTATTTTTTATAACAAACTCGTATTCAATCTCTTCGTTAGTTTTTAATTGATTACCTTCTTTACTACAATTTTGAACTATATTTATTGAATCAAAATACAATAAAGACGTAATTTCATTTGAACTATATATTTCGTCATCTTCTGAGCATGTTGCATTAACATATAATGGTATATCACAACTATCTAAATCATCATCCATATTATCTATAGTTGTTCTAACATATATAACCTTTTCCTCATTTGCACCTATTTCTTTCCAAGAATATACGACCTTATTATTGTCTTTATCATATTCTTCGGATTCTACCTCTCCTTCAGAACGTTTAAAAGTATCATATTTTGATAAGCAAACATCTGCCTTTACATTTGTAAGTTTTTCATTACTCGTATTTTTTATTCTTATTTCATATAGTCTTACATAAAAATCATTAACTAGATAATCTCTTTCTGCCGGATATAAATCAATTTTTAAATTAGCATTTTTTATTTTAAAATTTACTAAGTAATTAGAAATATTTTCCTTATTATTTAATACATCAATTTGATTTTTTACCAATTCTTGTCCACTATCACTGTTAGCCATTAATAAGTATGTTATAGTTTTTGTTTCATTAGGTTTAATAACATCTATGGTATTAGACACACTTTTTTTGTTTTCATCTTTTTTATACAACTCATGCTTTTCTTGTTCATTTTCAGGACCATAATCAAATGTACCATCTAATTCCACATATATCATATTATTAGGAACATTTCCAATAACATCAATATTAGTATATTCTTTATCACTTTTATTTGTTACAGTTACTATATTTTTTATAATTTCTCCTGTATGAACTGTATCACCATCATTTAATATCTTATTTCCAACCTTAGTTGTTACATTTACATCTAGTTGTGCTAATGATGAATCCTTAGCCTCTTCTATTTTTTGACTATTTTCTACAGATTCATAACTTTCTATTCCTTTTACAACACTATTTGTTTTATTATTAACTGATGTAATTTTAATATCGATTGTTTCTGATTGTTTTCCATCTAATACATAATCATTTGTACCAGAATTATCATTCTTATAAGTAACATTAATATTTGTATCAATATTAGAAATATTCTTTTTTAAGACTATCGTTGCAGGAATTAATATATTTGTTCCTTCTACCAAAGAGTTACCAATATATTCTGTCTGTTTTCCATCTAATGTAACCCTTATTATTTGGTTATCAACAACCTCAGTTTTTTTAATTGATAATCCATTATTATAAAGTAAGTTCACATCTCCTAGTACAACTTTCTCAACTTCATTTGGCAATTTAATATCTATAACCGGATTTTTAAACAAATTATATTCAGGTCCGCTAGTTACCAAAGTTGCAGTAAAAGTAACATCATTTTGAACATTATTAGTCCAATTTGTATTATTTGCAGTAACCTTAACATCAGTCTTTGCTTCCTTTATTTCTGCTACACTTGTACCAACATAATTATAAATTTCTACTTGTTTTGTATTCTCAACTTCTTTTTCTTCCTTAGTTTCCTCATCAATAACTTTTGTTTTTTCTGTTACATTGTTAACACAAGAAACAGTATTTCTTGTTTCAACTTTTGTAACATTTGCATCTTTCATTGTGTCTTTAATTTCTTTAGTATTTAAAATATTGATATCACATAATTTTAAAGGTTTGCTAAATTTAAAATTAAGTTCTGTTTTTTCTCCATCATATCCAATTTGAACATTTCCATTTTCATCTGCTTCTGTATCTTTGTTAATTGTTGCTAAAACATTTCCATCTTTATCTATAATTTGGAAATATCCATCTTGTCCTAATTTATCAAGTATTTCGTTTTTATTTACTTTTGTATTTTTATAAATTATCTCTTGTGTTTCATTTTCTTTATCTTTGTTATTTACAAGTAAATTTTTAGAATTTACTGTAATTTCATCTGCAATTTCTTTATAACTTGTTTGTATTTTTACTCTTTCAGCATATCCCGTACTATATGCAGAATTATTTTGAATATTTGCATTAATATACCCATTGTAAATGTCACTTGTTGTTACGTCTGCAGAAACTAAACCAGATACATTTTCTGCTACTTCGAAGTTTTGTGAAATTTCTTGATTTTTTCTAATGTCTCTGTCATCTTTTAGTTTTAATTCAACATTTCCTTTAAACTCTAATGACCTTTTTTCGTTTTTGTCATTGTAGCAATTTGCGTCATAGTAAAAGTCTAATTGATATTCGTCTCTTGCTCCAGCAACATTTTCGGTATAGATGTTTCCTTTGTCATCTGCTTTGTTTTCTGTGATTATTTGTAACTGTCCATTTTCTTTGTTATAAGCATAATTTACATCTTTTCCACTTCCGTCTCCGTTTGTTGCTTTTGTTGATTTTGTTACAACTTCTACACTTTCTGGATATTTGTCATTTATTTTAGGAGTGTTTATAATTACATTTGATGTGTCTATAGGCACATATTCTTGCCCTTCTTGATATTCAATTCCTGTTTTTAAGTATGTTTGTACAAGGGTTCCTTGCTTGTCTCCCATTTTATAATTTACATACTTTTCCATATTCAATTCGTATACCACATTTATTTTTGTTTCGTCTATTATTTTTTGCACTGCGTCTACTGCTACTGATATTACTAGCATTAGTGAACTGTTTACCATCATTAGCATTATGACTAGAATTGAAATTGTTTTTGTAATTAGATTTGTTATTTGATTTTTCATAAATCTCATTCCCTCCTAAGGCTTTTTTAGTTTTTCGACATTTTACCTTATTATAATTGTAAATAATTTTTTTTGGTTATTCAATAGGTGTTTTTTTGAAATAATTTTATATTACAAAAAAGTGCTTCTTCCTTACTAGGGAAGGTTATTTTCAAGGTTTTCGTTTTCTTATTTTAAGTTTATATTACATTTTTGTTACATTGCTCAAAAAAAAGAAAGGTTATTAAAACCTTTCTTTTTTTAAATTTTATTTATCTAAAACTTTCTTTTTAATAAGAAACACACCCGCTGCCAAGACTACCAAGCAACCAATACCAGTAATAATATAAACTACAATCTCGTTTTTATTCTCACCAGTAGGCGGTGTAAGAACAACCTCTGCTCTTCTAGGATTATGTCCTTGGTTATCATCAGTTTCTGTAGTACCTTCTGGATTTTTAGGATTAAAGTTACCCGGTGTAATATTCTTCCATTGTGTCTTATTACCCGTATCAATTTGTCCATAGAATCTACCAACACTATTAGAAACCTTTAGAACCTCTGCGTAGTTTTGATAAGTCATATCTTTAGAGCCTGAAAGTAGTTTGCTTGCATTCATTGTAATCTCTGCAGTATTATGACCTTTTGTTGGATCAAGTTCAATATCGCAAGTTCTTACAAATATATTTTTCAATGATTTTATACCATTATTATATGCATCACTTGAAAGCATACCTTGATTAAATAATGTTTTTGCTTCAACTTGTTTCCACTGCTCGCCTGCTTTACCAGTTTTTGCATCAGTTTCAACATATCTCAAGTTTTCATCCAAATAATCTACAACTTGATTAATCTTGATTTTTACCGGAGTTGCTTCAGTTTTATCACCATATTTGTAATATGCTTGTGTATCATAATCTAATTCTGAATTATTTGTCAACTTAATTGCATATTGAATTTCTATTGTAGCACCCTCAATCATTTCAGAGTCTAATTCGATTTTTAACAATCCACCTTCTGGATATGTTAAATATCTAATTTCATTATTATTTCGTGGGTCACCTTCAATTAAAGTTTGACCATTTGCAAGTTTTAGCCTTACATATTTTATTTCTTTTGTAAGTTCAATATTTTTTCTAGGTCTTTCAACTATACCAAAATCAATATTGTCGTATACTCTTGTTCTGTTTTGATTTTCTTGTGTCTCTTCTTTATTAGTATTTTCAATTGCTATATCCATATCTGGAGTTCTAGCAGTCATTTCTTGCAATTGAGCATAATCACCTTGTTTTGTTTCATATCCATTTTTTACCGAATATGTTATTGTTGATAATTTTTTATTTATGTCATTTCTTTTTGTGTAATCATCAACTGCAGATGAACATTTTTTTACTTTTTCTTGTTGATACCATACTGTGTTTCCATTTGTAATAAATAGATTATTTCCAAATGCACCTTTAATAATATTATTTGTAACAATTGTTGACTTATAATCTTGCGTTGTTACTTTTGCATATTCTTGAGAGATACCATTTTCTGCAGGTCTATAAATTACGCTTCCATCTCCATATGTATATTTAATATAATATTTTCCTGGTATAATTCCAACAAATTGATATTTACCATCTTTTTCTGTTATCTTTTTTGCCTTTTCGGCAGTAACATCTAAATTTTTGCCTGCATTTGGATATATGTATGCCACATCATTTGTCGCCATATTTATCAATTCAACCGTAACATTTTGAACAGTTCCGTCTTTGCTTGAATCATATTGTCCTGTTCCCTTTCTTTCTGCATTTGCATTTGTAGTTTCACCTGTATAATCTTCAAAAACATTTCCTGTTATTGTTCTTGGTTGGTCAAATGTAATTTCAACTATTGGTGCAGAGTCTGTATCATCTTCGTAAGTTTTTATATCTCCAAGTTTGATATTATCCGGTGCAGAGTCTTTGTCTATACCTGCATAATGTACATAGTTATTTCCACTCTTTGTATATGAAGAATATGATGTTATTTCTGAAACAGTTTTTGCATATTCTTCTAGACTGTTTTTGTATGCCCAACTTGCAACTGTATTTTTTTGCATTCTTATATAAACAGTTACGCTTTGCCCTGGATTTATTCTTAAGTCTTTTAATCCTGATGTTCTAATTTGTTTATAATCACCTTTATTATCTTTTGTATCCCAAGAAATGTCAACTTGTTTTCCATTTCCGTCAGCATAATATGATGAAACGTAATTTAATGTTGAATCATAGTAATGTGCTATTTCGTTTGGAGCCAAGTACAATGATGATGATTCATTCTTAATTACTATTTTATAAATTAAGTACACTTGTAATTTGTTATTCTCTTCGAGTTTTCCGTATTCAGTTACTCCTGAAGCATATGCATAGTTGTTATAAATACTTCTTGTATATGTTCTAGGATAATTTTCTGTATCTGCATTTTCTTTCCATTTTTGCATCTCAGAGAATATATCAATTCCTGTTGCAGCTATTCTTTTGTTATATTTATATGAATGAGTATATCCATTTAAGTCTAGTTCAATATTATTTAAGTCTGTTGCTATTGCCATATCTGGTTGGTCTCTTAAATACATTCCCAAATTTACATTTGAAATTGTATATACACCTGGTGACCATTTTAATGTGTATCCTGCAGTATTTGTATCTGCTTTTATAACAACTCCTGTTGAACCATTTTGTGATTTTACATATCCATTTGCACTTGATGTTGCATATGTTGTATTATCAACTAATGATGAACTATATGTTCCATTTTTGTATGTCAAGTTATTTGTTGTTGTTCCATTTTCTGATTTTGAATATCCTGTAGTAGTGTTTCCTTTTTCATTTCCACCTGTTATGCTTGAATATGAAGCATTAAATTTTGTTCTGTCTTTTTCTGTTTCTAATGCTTTAGAACCATTTGCTAAATTTAAGTTTTTGTTTACACATTGATATTTTAGTCCATTGTACTCAAATTCAACATAGTAATTTCCAAGTTCAGTGATTTTTACTTTTATAAATTTGTATGCTCCATCTTTTCCTGTTACTTTTGTATCAATTACTGTTCCATTCTTATGTTTTAGTCTTACTATTACTCCATCTGCTAATTTGTCATTATCTTTGTCAAATACATCATTTCGTTTTGTTTGTTTATTTGAATTTGCAATATCTTCCCATACATATCCTTGCACATCTACCCAGATTTGTTTGTTAGACAAGTCTTTTGATGTTGTTCCAAATGTTGCATTGTTATTTACTACATATGCATCAACTGTTGATTTAACTTTGTAATAGTTTTTCATACTATCTGCTACTTCTATTTCTTTTACATAGTATGTATTTGGATTTATTGGTATATTGTCTAATTCAAATTGTCCATTTGAATCTGTAATAAATACTTGTGCATTATTTTCGCTTCCAAATTGTACTGTTGATGGACTTCCTTTTACATATTTTGTTATATATCCTTTTGTTGTATATATTTTAAATTTGAATCCTGCTACTTTTAATGGTTTTTTTGTGTCATAATCTACCTTTTGTACTTTTAAGTTTCCGTATTGTCTGTTACTTACTGATGTTGATGATGTGTTATTTGCTGTTACTGTTATGTTCTTTGTTTTGTCTGTTTGTAAGTCTAGTTTGTATCCACTTGGCGCTCCTGTTTCTGTTAATGTGTAATTTCCTGGTAACAAATTATCAAATGTGTATGATGATGATGTCATTGTTACCGTTTTGCTGTAGTAGTTTGCTGGTCCTCCTGTTAATTTCATTGTTGCTCCTGTTAGTCCTACTCCAGAGTCAGCGTCTTTTTTGTTTACTGTGATTTTTCCTTTGTCAACTTTCCAGTTCCAACTGTATGTTAAACTGTCATCTTTCGTCGTTGTTTTATTGTTTTTTGTAAGCTTTATTAAATTTTGAGCATTTTTTGGTAAAGATATACTTCCACCATATTTATAACCAATTTTTTCTCCATCTGTATTTTTACAAATTCCATCTCCACTAAGTCCTGTTAACTTATATTCTTCTACAGTAACACTTTTATAAACTTCAGTTTTCTTAATATCTTCAGTTATTTTTACACTTAAATCTGACACATCTGTTGATACAAGCAAATAGAATGTTGTTCCTGATGTTATATTATTTAAATTAATTACACCATCTTTGCTTGAATTATATATTGTATATGATATATCTGTCCCACCATCTTTTACACTCATTGATTTTCCTGTTACTTCAGCATTAGTTAATGAATGTGTATATCTAAATGGTCCTACTAATAATTGACCATCTTTTATTTCATAATTATTGTTTGTAGGGCTTGCTGCCTTACTTCCAGATGCACTTGCAGGGCCAGTTGACCCAAACCAATTTTTAAATACTTTTGCTTGTGATGCAGTACTTTTAAGATAACTTATAAATGAATCAAATGTAGTATATGTCCCTACAGTTTCAGTTTTTGTATATGTATGTTTAACACTACATTGTCCATGTACAGTCATTCCATTTGCTGTCCATTTTCCAGTAACATGACTTCCTAAATGTCCTCCTGGTGTTATACACCAAAATGATTTGCTAGAGTTAAGCACACTCCAAACACCTGTAGTTGCATCTTTATGTCCTCCAAGATCATTGTATGTAAGATCATCTGCAATTGAATTTGTATTACTTAATATCATTCCACCTAATATCATTATAGTACATAACATCATTAAAGTATTTTTGCTAATTTTTTTATTTTTAATTAACATTGCAACTGCAACTAAAATTAAAATTATTCCTAAAACAATTCCTATTTTAATAGCTAAACCTGTTTTTACAGAAATAATTAATTGTGCCTGTGAACTATCATTGTCTGTGTTGCTATCTTTTTCATTTGCAGTATTATATGTTTTTGAAACTTGTGCAATATTTGTTTCAGTTCCTATTGAGCCATCACTTAAATCTTTGGTTAATACAATTGTAAGTTCTTTGCTTTCACCTGGTTTTAATTTTATTGATGCCAAACTTTTGTTAACAGCTTTTTTACTTTCCAATGTCCAGTCATCATTTGCATTTCCGTCAAATTCAAAACCTTGTGGCATTGTATCTGCAATCTCTGTTCCATATGCTTCAACATTTCCATTATTTTTTACAATAATTTTATATTCAACTTTTATGTTAGATGTTGACATTTTTTTAGATGCAATTTCAACTTTTGCCAATTTAGAATTATTATAATTATATTCTTTTGTGCTTCCATTTGTCTCTACTGTTACTTTTGTTATATATTTTTCAACACTTAGGTCAAAGTTCCCTTTTTCTAATAATCCTATATCTATATTAGAAATATTTGCATTGTTTATTTCTACAATATCTGTTACACCAACGTTTTTAACTTGTCCATCTATATTAACTTCTTTTAATATAGCATCTGAATTTAAGTTGTTGCTAATTCCGTCTTTTTGATATGATGTTAATTCATATTTGTCTGTATCATATTCAAATAATACTAAATATTTTCCATTTACTACATTACTAAATGTATATTCTCCATTATTATTTGTTGTTGTTTTAAATGTATTATTATTTGAATCTGTTACTATTGAGTTTGTTTCTGCATTAAATAATTTTACTGTAATTCCTTCTAATAATGTTTCACCATCATCTCTTTGACCATTCTTATCTGAATCAATCCATGCAACACCTTTTATAGAATATGTGCTTTTATTATCACTTGGATTGTCTGGTGTTGGATTATCTGGATCCGGTTTTTCTGGATCTGGTTTATCCGGATTTGGATTGTCTGGATCTGGTTTTTCTGGATCTGGTTTTTCTGGATCTGGTTTTACATATCCATATGGAACAATTCTATTTTTTATTCCATTTGATATTTTGCTTTGCATATATTGACCTGTTACAGTTACTATGTTTTCAATGTTTTTAAATTTATCTGTACGGTCAACCTTTGCTTTTATTGTTGCTTTTAATGTATCATCTGGATATATATATGTTTGAACATAAAAATTATAATCACCCATTTTTTGTTCCATATTGTATGTTTTTTGTATTTTTTCATATTGGTCTGTTTCATCATTTAAAACATATGATTCATATGTTACTTCTTCTGGTATTAGTTCTTCTGGTAAATTATCAATAATATTTATTAACGCTTCTTTTTTTCCTGTGTTTTTAACCTCGATATTATATTCTATTTCTTGGTCATTTTGTAAATCTTCTCCTTCTGTTTTACTTGATTGATTTACTGTAATATTTGCATATTGAGCATTATATTGTTCTACATTTCCTCTATATTCTTCATCACTGTTTTCAATTTTCGCAGTTGCAGTAAATGGTATATCTTTTTCATATACCCCTTCTTTTATATTATCTGCTGCAACTTCTATATAATATGATTGTTCTCCTGTTTGCTTTGTTTCACCTTGGTCTTGTTTTGGTACAATTTCTCCTGTGTCAAATTCAATAGTTTTTGTTTTTTCGTCATATGTATATGGTGGCATTTCTTTTATATCATAAAATACCCATTCGTCTGCTAATTGAATTTTAACTTTTGCATTAGAAATTGTTTCTGTTGCAGAATTATTTACAACGCTTACACAAAAAGCAACTTTATTATTTGTATCTGATGATATTACATCTTCTGCAGAGAAAACTTCAACAGATATTGGTGCGCTTTTTGCAGTTGCAGTTTTGTTCAACACAATATTTTCTTTGTTTTCACTTGATATTGTTAATTGTGTTGAAAATGTTCCTTCATTTTTTACTCTTACTTGGAAAGAAAATTCTTGAGTTTTACCATTTTCTAATTTTCCTATATCTTTTGTAAGATTTTTTATATCTTGATTTTCAACAAATAGTGGATTTCTTCCTCCTGATTCGTTGTCTCCTTCTTTTATTATGTATGATCCATCTTTTGTTACATATACTGTATTATCTGGAACTGTTGCTACTGCTTTTATTCCATTTACAGTTTTTCCTGTATTGTTTGTTATTTTGTAAGTATAAGTTATAACTTCACCTTGGTGAACCATTCCTTTATCTTCTATAACATCATTTCCAACCTTTGCTGTTATTTCTGCATCTAAATTTGCAGAAACAACTTCTTGCTCTTCTTGTTGAGTCTCTTGTGGTTCAGCATTTTCTTCTTGTTGTGGTACTGTTATATTAACACCAATATTTTTGCAGTTTTTACCTTCTTGCTCATAATCAATTCCTGTTGCAGTTTCGTTTAAATATGCATAATAAGCATTTGTTTGAGTAGATTCAATGTCTTTTTTTACAATTATTGTTGCTGGTATAACAACATTTACACCATTTACAATTGAATTTGTTGTATATGTATTTTGAGTTCCGTTTAATTCTATTCTTATAACCTTTTGGTTATTTCTATCTATTACTTCTGCTTTTTTAATACTTAAATTGTCATTATATAATAATTGTGTTTCACCTAATACTACTTTTTCTACTTCTTGTGGTAATTGAATTTCAATTACAGGATTTTTAAATAGGTTATATTCTGGACTATTTGTTACAAGTGTTGCAGTTATTGTTGTGTCATTTTGTGCACTATTTGTCCATTCTGTTTTGTTAAAATTAATATCAATTCTTGTTTTTGCTTCTTTTATTTGTTCTTCGTTTGTGTTTTCAAAATTATATTTTTCTTCTATTACTTCTTGTGTTCCTTTATTTTCTTGTGTTTGCTCTATTTCTTTTTGTACTCTATTTATACATTTTATTGTACTTTTTGATATAATTTTATTATTATTTAAATCTGTCATTGAAGCCTTTAAAGATTTTTTGTTTTCAATTTTTAAATCTCCAATTTTTACAGGTTTTGTTGTTTTTACTATTATTGAATTTTGCTCATTTTCATAGTTTATTTCAATTGTTCCATTATCATTTGCATTTGTATCTTTATTTACTTCTGCTAATTTGTTTTCTTTATTGTCTAATACTTGTAGATTTCCGTCTTCACCTAAGATGTCTAAAATATTTTGTTTATTTAATTTTAAGCCTTTATAAACCACATCTGTAGTTTCTGTTTCTTTGTCATTTTTATTTTTCAATGTATTTGTTAAAGTAACATACATTTCGTCTGCTATTTCTTTGTATCCTACTTGAATATTCATGTATTCTGTGTATTCAGTATCATTTGCAGTTCCATTTTTTACATTTGCATTGATAAATCCATTATAAATGTCACTTGTTGTAACATTTGTTGAAATTAATCCAGATATATTTTCTGCTACTTCAAAGTCTGATTTAATATCTTTGCTTATTTGTGCCTCATTTTCATTATTTTTAACTTTTAAATTTTCTTTTCCTGTAAAACTTAGTACTCTTTTTTGATTTTCACCATTATAGCAATCTGCATCATAATAAAAATCTATTTGATATTCGTCTCTTGCACCAGCAACATTTTCGCTATAGATGTTTCCTTTGTCATCTGCCTTGTTTTCTGCGATTATTTGTAACTGGCCATTTTCTTTGTTGTAAGTATAATTAACATCTTTTCCGTTTTCATCGCCGTTTGTTGCTTTTGTAGATTTTGTAATAATTTCTACATTTTCTGGATATTTATCGTTTATCTTAGGAGTGTTTATAATTACATTTGTTTCTTGTATTGGGGCATATTCTTGCTCTTCTTGATATTCAATTCCTGTTTTTAGGTTAGTTTGCACAAGGGTTCCTTGCTTATCCCCTGTCTTGTAATTTACGTATTTTTCTATATTTAGTTCATAAATTGCATTCGTTTTTGTTTCATCTATTATTTTTTGTACTGCGTCTGCTGCTACTGATATTACTAGCATTAGTGAACTGTTTACTATCATTAGCATTATGACTAGAATTGAAATTATTTTTGTAATTAGATTTGTTACTTGATTTTTCATAAATCTCATTCCCCTCCTAAGGCTTTTTTAGTTTTTCGACATTTTACCTTATTATAATTGTAATTAATTTTTTTTGGTTATTCAATAGGTTTTTTTTTGGAATGGGTTTATATTACAAAAATGTGCTTCTACCTTACTAGGGAAGCACATTTTTAATTTTTTTATTTAGTTTTTTTAAATTTATATTACATTTTTGTTACATAAGTTATTTTTATTAATTTTGTATAGTATATTGTACAAAATTGTATTTTTTATCAATTCTGTACAGTACATTGCACAAAAATCGACAATTTTTATCAAAAATAAATTATTTCCAATCTGGTAAATTTCTCCTTATTGCTCCAAATAAATTTGCTCTTATCATAGGAATATCCTTTTGAAGAGAAAAAATCATTTGTTTCATATCCTCTCTTTTAGAAGTTCCATCCATTGGACATACTTTAGACATAACATTCAAATTGTTCTTTTTCACAAATCTTTTTGTTTCTTTTTCTGGCGTATATATTAATGGCCTTATTAAGGTTATTCCTGTTCTATCCATATAACTAACTGGCGAAAACGTTCCTATACTTCCTGTGTAAAATAAATTTAGTAAAAATGTTTCTAATACATCATCTTCGTTATGCCCTAATGCAATCTTATTGCATCCTTCACGTACCGCTATTGAATTTATTACTCCTCTGCGTAAATTTGCACATAATGAGCACGGATTTTTTTCTTTTCTGATGTCAAATACTATTTCTTGTGCGTGACTGTTTTCTATAAATAATGGTATTTCTAATTTGTCACACATTTTTTGTAATAAGTTTGTGTCGAAGTGTTCAAATCCTGGATTTATACTTATTGCTATTATGTCAAATTTTTTTGGATAAAATCTTTGTAATGCCTTGAAGGCGTGTAACATGGTTATTGAGTCTTTTCCTCCTGATAAGCATATTGCTATTTTGTCGTTTTCTTCTATCATTTTGTAGTCTTCTATTGCTTTTCTCATATGGCTTAATATTCTTTGCATTATTTTCCTCCTAAAAATGTACATTTTTAAAATCGGGATTTTTTGTAGGTGCCACTAAATCCCGATTTTTTATTTCTTTACTTTTTAATTTTCTCTAACTAATTTTACCATTGCATCTTTTAATGTTTCCAAACTATTTGTTGCATCTTCTTCATCTTTTCCTTTTACACCAAAATACAATTTGATTTTTGGTTCTGTTCCAGATGGACGAACACAACACCATGCATTATTTTCTAATTGATAATACAAAACATTTGATTTTGGTAATCCGGTTTTACTTTCTGCACCTGTAGTCATATCTTTAACATAATCATTGTCAACATCTTTAAATGTTAAAACTCTGTAGTTTCCGATATTTTCAACATCTTTATTTCTCATTTCTGTCATCATTTCTTTTATTTTTTCAGCACCTTCAGCACCTTCTAAAACAATTGAAACTTGATCTTCTTTGTAGAAGCCGTATTTTTTATAAATGTTGTTCATTTGATCCCATAATGTTTCGTTGTTTGCTCTGTAGTAACATGCGGCTTCACATAGAGCCATTACTGCAGCAATACCATCTTTGTCTCTTGCATAGTCCCCTATTAAACATCCATAACTTTCTTCGAATCCAAATACGTATTTATCTCCATCTGTTTTTTCTTCTTCTCTTTTCATGATAGCTCCAATATTTTTAAATCCTGTTAAAACTTCAAAACATTCTAATCCGTAGTTTGAAGCAATCGCTTTTGCTAAGTCTGAAGAAACTATTGTTGTAATAAACATTCCTTTTTCAGGTAAAATTCCTTTTTCTTTCATTTGAGAGATTCTATATTCGGCAATTAATAGTGCAGACATATTTCCTGTATATGTCATGTATTCCCCTGTTTTTGTATCTTTGGCATAAATTCCTAGTCTATCTGCATCAGGGTCTGTTGCTAAAACTACGTCTGCATCTACTTTTTTAGCCAATTCAAGTGCTAATTTGAATGCTTTTTTATCTTCTGGGTTTGGGTAATCAACTGTTGGGAAGTTTCCATCTGGTTCTTTTTGTTCTGGAACAACATATAAATTTTGGATTCCTATTTCTTTTAAAAGTCTTTCTGCAACTGTGTTTCCTGTTCCATGTAATGGTGTATAAACAACTTTTAAGTTTTTTCCTTGTTCTTTTACAATTTCAGGATTTAATATTAAAGATTTTAAAGTATTTATATATTTGTCATCCATTTCTGTTCCAACAATATTAAATAATCCTTTTTCAATTGCTTCTTCTTTTGAGATTTCTTTAATTTCACTATATTCTGCAACTGCTCTTACTTTTGCTATTATGTCTTTGTCTCTTGGCGCTACTATTTGTGCTCCATCGTCCCAGTAAACTTTGTATCCATTGTATTTTGGTGGATTATGACTTGCTGTAATCATAACACCTGCTGTACATTTTAATTCTCTAACTGCAAATGATAGTTCTGGTACTGGTCTTAAGTTTTCGAATAAGTATGTTTTTATTCCATTTGCATTTAATATTAAAGCAGTTTGTAAACTGAATTCTTTTGACATTCTTCTTGAGTCATAACTTATTGCTACACCTTTATCTTGTGTTCCTTGTTCTTTTATGTAATTTGCTAACCCTTGTGTTGCTTTTCCTACTGTATATTTGTTCATTCTGTTTGTTCCGGCACCTATTACTCCTCTTAATCCGGCTGTTCCAAATTCTAGTTCTTTGTAAAATCTATCTTCTATTTCTTTTTCATTGTCTTTTATTTCTGACAATTCTTTTTTTGTTTCTTCGTCAAAGTCTGGACTTTCACACCATTTTTTGTATTCTTCTAAATAATTTTTCATTTTATCAATCCTTTCTTTTCTGTCATTAGGTACTCTCTTTTTTGACAATTTTTATTATGTCATTAGACTAGCGTTTTTGACAATAATTTTTGATATAATTATAATATCATTATTTGAAAAATAAATAAAGAGTTTTTGGAAAATTATTTGACAAGTTTGAGATATTGTGATATTATTTAGGTACAGAATAAATGAACAGTGAGGTCTCTGTTGTTCAAAATTAATCGTATGTGTACCTGTGAATGCACATACTTTTTTTATGCAAAAAATAGAGCAGGCCATTTTACTAACCTACTCTTTTATTTTATTTTAAATGATGGAAATCCTCATATAATTTTCTAGCAGTACTTGGACAATCAACTCCAGCACTATCAGCATTCTTAACAGGTGCAAATTCTTCTTCTCTTTTAACTCTAAGAATTGCCATATCATCAACCTCACCAAAAGCGTCAAACAAGAAAGCCTCAAATTTATATGCATTTGGAGAATCTGGAACTACTAAGTTTCCATCTTTATCAATATATTTAGCTTTTTTAAAAGCACTATGGTATGGTAATGGTGTTTGACCCATTCTTTCTACTGCATCAATGCTAAACAAATTGCAAAGTATATGTGATTCACCATATAAAAGTTCACCATTTTCATCTGTTGCCTCTGCCATTTCATCAGTAATTTCTGAGTATTCTATAACACCTGGTTTTCCATTTCTTTTACAGAAAACTCCTACTTTTTCGTGCGGATTTGCTTTTACAATTGATTTACATGCAACTGTGACACCTTTATCTATTGCTACTCCCATAAGTACTGGGTCTACCATTTTTACAAGGCAGTTGTCAACTCCACCTATAAATACCCATTCTACTCCAAGTTGTCTCATTTTTTCAGTCATACCACTTTTTACTAATGATTCATAAATTCCTCCATGTCCATCAGCGGCTTGTTTTATTAAACCATCTTCACCTATTAATATTTTTCCTTCTGTGTCTACCATTGGTAATTCACCTTGGATAAAGAAGAAGATGTTTTTGTCTTTTTGATATCCAAAGTATCTATTTTTTTCAAAGAAGTTTACTGTTTCTTCATTGTTTTCTCTACTTGTCATTATAAACCATGGTATAGTAACATCATATTTTTTTCCTGCTTCTTTTAACCCATCACTTAATAATTCAAATAATGATTTGTGTGAGTCTAAGCCTATATCATAGGTTCCTTTTGGTCCACTATGTCCAAGTCTTGTTCCTTGTCCTCCTGCCATTGTAACTGCTGCAAGTTTTCCTTCTTGTATAGCATGTTTTCCTATATTTTCATAGTATTTATAATTATCATATAATTTGTTTTTGTCTAGATATTCCATTGGTTCAATTACATCTTCGTTTTCTGATTCTTCTTTTGTTGTATTGGCATAAAGACTTTTTATTAATTCGAAGTCTATGTTCATTATTTGGTCTAATAATTGCTTTTGCTTTTTTTCATCTAAATTTTCATAACCATTTAATAAGTGTTCTTGGTTGTATTTTTTTAATATTACTTTTGCTTCTTCTAATGTATTGTCCATATTTATTCTTCCTTTCGTTTGCACTTTGACTGCTTCATTTTTTTATGTACTTTATACTTTATACTATTTATTGAAATTTATCAAGTATTTTTTAAAATTTTATAATATTTTTTCTACACCTGGTTACAATTCACAGTCCGTAAAATTATTGTTTGCGTGTTTTCCTTCCTACCATTGGGTAATTATATAGGCTATGAACTGTAACCACACCTGATGTTGATAAAATTTTGGTATAATTTTTTTCTATATTGCTTGCATCTTCTTTGATTTCATTTATATCATAACAATCTACAACTTTTACATCACTATTGTTTATCCAATTTTCTATATTTCTATTCATATTTTCTATATAATTTTCTTTTCCTTTTATAAAGATTAATGTTTCTTTTCCTTCTTTATTGGCATTTTTTACTTCTTTAAATTTATCCAAATCATTATTTTTCCAGTTTATTTTTGTTATTCTTTCTTTGTCTTCTTTTGCCAAATTTACATTTTCTAAAACTTTATTTACTGTATTATCTAAATTATTTTCTGTCATTATTATTACATTTTTATTCTTTTTTAAATTTTCATTAATATAAGGTAAACTTATCATTTCAAAATGATAATCACTTGCAAAAAACAAGCATATTTTTTCTTTTCTTTTGTTTTTTTTCATCATAAGAATATCAACCCTTTCACTTTACAAAGTTTTTTTCTTTAGTGTAACCTTATTTTTGATTACTGGTAAATTTTACCATTTATTTTTTTGTGTGTCAAGAAAAAATTGGAAAATATTTCAAATTTGTTTCAGAAATATTTCAATTATATTTCAAAAATTGCCCTATAATTAAAAATCACCTTTATTTCTTTTATTTGTATAATTTTATCTAAAATGTAAATAATTAAATTAAAGAATATTTTAGAAAAAAAGTTTATTGGAGGTAACATATGAAAAAATTATTAAACAACAAAAAAAATTCCAAATTAGGAATTATCCTAACTTTAATTTTATTATTAATTATATATACAATAATCTGTGCTTTTTCTTATGTTCAGGCAATATCAACAGATATAAGTAACAGTGTTTTTAGATTGCACGTTTTGGCAAATAGCAACAGTGATGCGGATCAAGCCTTAAAATACAAAGTAAGAGATAATTTACTTAAATATATGAATGGTCTTTGCTCAAATTGTACTTCTAAAGATGAAGCAATAAAAATTGTAACAGAGCATCAAGATGAATTTAAACAAGTTGCTTTAGATACTATTTACAACGAAGGATATTCATATGATGTAAAAATAAATATTGGAAATTTTGAATTTCCAACAAAACAATATGGTGATATTTCGCTCCCTGCAGGTTATTATGATGCTCTAAGAGTTGAAATTGGTGAAGCGAAAGGTCGTAATTGGTGGTGTGTGATGTTTCCTTCTTTATGTTTTATTGATGTTTCGTCAGGCTTTGTTCCAGAAGAATCAAAAGAGGAGTTACAAAAAGTTTTATCTGATGAGGAATATTCATTAATTTCTGACAGTTCAAATTCTAGTATAAAGTTTAAATTTAAATTACTAGAATTGTTTGCAAATAATGGCCTCCTTACTGCTAAAAATTTCTAATTATACTTGCAATACGTCACTCTTTATGGTATATTTTATGCATATGAAATTATATTCTATTCAGGGGGAATCATTTTGGAAAAATTAGTAATAACAGGACCAACACCTTTAAAAGGTGAAGTAGAAATAAGCGGAGCAAAAAATGCGGCAGTAGCACTATTACCAGCCACATTATTAATAGATGGTGTTTGCACAATAACAAATGTGCCAAATATAAGTGATGTCCAAATTTTATGCAAAATTTTAGGAGAAATGGGTGCAAAAATTGATTGGACTGGAAAAAATGAATTAAAAATTGATACAACAAATATAACTACAACACAGGCACCTCTTGATTTAACAAGTAAATTTAGAGCTTCTTACTATCTTATTGGAGCGATGCTTGGTAGAACTGGAGAAATTGAAGTTGGTATGCCAGGAGGATGTAACTTAGGTGCAAGACCAATTGATCAACATATTAAAGGTTTTGAATTATTGGGAGCAAATGTTAAAGTTGGCAAAGGGACAATTAGTGCAAAAGCGTCTTGCCTAAAAGGTGCACACATATATATGGATGTTGTTTCAGTTGGAGCAACAATAAACATTATACTTGCTAGTGTTTTGGCAAAAGGTACAACTACAATTGATAATGCTGCTAAAGAACCTCATATTGTTGATGTTGCTAACTTTTTAAATACAATGGGTGCAGATATTAGAGGTGCTGGAACAGATGTTATAAAAATAAATGGTGTTGAAAAATTACATGGAAATGCTACATATTCTGTTGTTCCAGATCAAATAGAAGCAGGTACATTTATGCTTGCTGCCATTGCATCTAAAGGTGATTTACTTATAAAAAATTGTATAACAAAACATTTGGAACCTTTAACTGCAAAAATTGTAGAAATTGGTGGAAATGTTGAAGATAATGGTGATAGTATTAGAGTTTGGTATAGCAAACGTCCTAATAAAGCAAATATTAAAACATTACCTTATCCAGGTTTTCCAACAGATTTGCAACCTCAAATGGGTGTTGTTTTGGCAACTGCAAATGGTACAAGCATCATAAACGAAAGTATTTGGGAATCAAGATTCCAATATACTGCCGAATTAAATAAGATGGGTGCAAATATTACAGCACAAGGAAAAACTGCCATATTTGAAGGTGTAGACGAATTATTTGGAGCACCAGTTTATTCTACAGATCTACGTGCAGGCGCTGCTTTAATTGTTGCAGGTGTATCTGCAAATGGTGTAACAGAAGTTTACAACCTTGGTCACATAGATAGAGGTTATGAAAACATTGAAGAAAAATTCAGAAAAATTGGAGCAAATATAAAAAGAGTAAATGAATAATTTTTGGATAAAGTGGATATATAATTTTATAGTGTCCATTTTATTTCTAACTGTAGCAAAAAAAGCAAAAGAAATAGAAAGAAGTACACATTATGTTTAATTTTTGTAGTTTATATAGTGGAAGCAGTGGAAACAGTTTATATGTTGAAACAGAAAATACCAGACTATTAATAGATGCAGGAGTTAGTAGTAAAAAGATTGAATCAGCATTAACTAACCTTGATGTTGACCCTGCTTCTATAAATGGTATATTAGTAACACATGAACATTCAGACCATGTTCAAGGTTTAGGAACATTTGCGAAGAAATTTAATTTACCTATATATGTAAATCAAAAAACTTTAGATGCAATGCCTAAACAGAGAGATAAGATAAAAGAAGAAAATATAAATAATATTAAAATAGAAGAAAAATTCGAAATTGGTGATTTACAAATAAAGCCTTTTTCAATTCCGCATGATGCAGCAAATCCCTGCGGTTTTAATATCTTTAAGGGAGACAAAAAAATAAGTATTGCAACAGATATTGGACATATGACAAATGGTATTTTAAAAAATTTGGAAGATAGTATTTTTGTTTTATTAGAATCAAATTATGATCCTGAAGTACTTAAATTTTCTAGATATCCTTACATATTAAAATCACGAATTGCAGGTCCAAATGGTCATTTACCTAATGAAACAGCGGGAAAAACAATTGCACATTTATTACAATCTGGTCTTAAACAAGCAACTCTTGGACATTTAAGTAAAGAAAGTAATTTTCCGGAATTGGCATATAAAACAGTTATTGATGAGATTATTTCTAATAGCAATTATAATGAAAATTCATTAAAATTAAATGTTGCAAGCCGCGATGTTCCTGGGACACGTTTTTCTTTTTAATGTTCTTTTGTGATCATCAGTTCCAAAAGTGATATTTGGTTATAGGTATTCCATTTAAAAACCTAAATATTCAATTTGAGGATTAAAAATGCTAACTATAAATGTAATATGTATTGGAAAAGTAAAAGAAAAATTTTTTAGAGATGCAATTGATGAATATTCAAAAAGACTTTCAAAATATTGCAAATTAAATATTTTAGAACTTCCAGATGAAAAAATTCCAGACAAGACTAATTTAAATATTGAAAATGAAATTAAAACAAAAGAATGCAATAATATCATTAATCATATAAAAAAAGATTCTTATGTTGTTTGTTTGGATTTAAAAGGCAAGGAACTTTCTTCTGAAGAGTTCTCTAAAAACATTGAAAATATATCTATGCAGTCTAGTCAACTCACTTTTATAATTGGTGGTTCTTTGGGCCTAACTGAAAAACTTTTAGGTTTATCTAACCAAAAAATATGCTTTTCGAAAATGACTTTTCCACATCAATTAATTCGTGTTTTTTTACTAGAGCAAATTTTCAGAGCTTTTAAAATTTCTAATGGTGAGACTTACCATAGATAATTTATATAATTGTAGGGAAAATAACTTTTATTGATTGTGTAAAAAGTGGGACACAAAAATAATTTAAAATAAAATATCAAAATATTGGGGGATATTATGATAGACCTATCTTCCCTACAAAATTAAAAACATTATTAAATTTTTTTATTGATTTTTTTTAAGATTATGATTGCTAGTATTTTAGTGATCATTTTTTTGATTATTAAAAAATTGATTATAAATAATATGATTTTAAAAATCATAAGACCTCCTGTATGTTTGTTTCTTTATTTCTTTAAATTTTATTAGCCTTTAAGATTTTTATTTTAAACTTTTTATGGACATATTATATATCAGTTTTCATAAAAAGTCAACAAAAAGATTTCGACAAAAATCGACATAAAAAAGATTACAGCTTATGGCTCATAAAATTATTGTTATTAAAATAGTATTTTGCATACAATAATACTTGTTACAATACCAACAAAATCTGCTATCAAAGCAGCCCATAAAACAAATCTTGTCTTTTTTATTCCAACACTACTTGTATAAACAGCAATCGTATAAACAGTGGTTTCTGTTGAACCCATTATTACAGATGCGATTAATCCAATATTTGAATCAACACCAAAATTTTTCATTATATCAGTTGCTACAGCAACAGAAGCACTACCCGAAATTGGTCTTATCAATGCAAGTGGCAAAATTTCTGTAGGAAAATTAACAATGTTTAAAAGTGGATTTAAAAATTTCACAACAACATCAATTATCCCTGAACTTCTTAGTGCTCCAATTGCTACAAATAATCCAACTAATGTAGGAAAAATGTTGTAAATAATTTTTATTCCATCTTTTGCTCCTTCTAAAAAAATATCAAATACTTTTTTTCTTTCTAATATTCCATATAATATTATAATTATTATCATTAATGGCATTGCTAAATTAGAAAAATATTCTATAAATTTCAATGTGAAATCACCTCTTTTTTGCAAAAAATATATTATATAATTTTGATTTTATATTTTGCTCATAAATTTTATTTACCTAATTTTATAAAAATTTTTGTAGCAGTAATTCCCGCAATTGCTGCACATATTGTTGCAATCCACACCGGAACAATAATTGCTGTTGGATTATTTGACCCTAGTGAGTTTCGTATGGCTATTACTGTGGTTGGTATAAGTTGAATCGAAGCCGTATTTAATACAATAAACATTGCCATATCATTTGTTAATACTTTTTTATTGTTATTTTTTTCTTGCATTGTTTGCATTGCCTTAATGCCTAGTGGTGTTGCAGCATTTCCTAATCCTAATATGTTTGCTACCATATTCATAGATATTTTTTCGTATGTGTCAGTATTTGTTTCTATTTTGGGAAATAAAATTTTTATTATTGGTTTTAGAAACTTTGTGATTTTTTTCATTGCTGTTGTTTTACTGGCTATCTGCATTATTCCGTTCCATAGACACATTGTTCCAAGTAAAGTAATACATAAATTCACCGCTGAATTTGCACTTTCAAATATTGAATTATTTATATTTTTTAAATTTCCTGATAAAATTGCATATATTATTGATATTATTAAAAATGATGGCCATAATATATTTAACATTCAAATCACCTATATAATTTTATTAGTTTTTTTTCTGTTTATTACTTATTAGTTGAAGTTCGGTTTCACATTTATTGTTACTAACTGTGAATTGTAACACTTTTATGTCATTTTTGACATTTTTTGTCATTTTTTAATTGACCAATCGAAATATTTGTGCTATAGTTAATATGAAATCAATAATGGATTTATTAAAAAGTATCATTGAGGAGGAAAAACATGAAAGCTACGGGAATTATAAGAAGAGTTGACGAACTTGGAAGAGTAGTTATACCAATAGAAATTAGAAATCAATTTAATATAATTGAAAAAGACCCTATTGAAATATACGTTGATGATTCTTCTATCATATTAAAAAAATATGAACCAGATTGTATTTTTTGTGGAAATACAGAGGATTTAATTGAATACAAAGGGAAACTTGTATGCAAAAATTGCTCTGATGAATTAAATATATTACAAAAAAAATAGATATATAGGAAGACTCCCTATATATCTATTTTTATATAAATTGTTGATATACATCATTTTTATTCATATTTCTATCTTTTGCAACTTTCTTTATAATATCTTTTTTTGATAATCCTTGCTCTTCATAAAATTTATAATGTTCTTCTATAGTAAGGTTATTTAAAGAATTTTCTTCTTCAACTTCTTTATTCCCCTCTATAATTAACACAATTTCACCTTTTAAATTTTCTGCCTTTTGAATTATTTCATCTATATTTCCCCTAATAAATTCTTCATGTATTTTTGTTATTTCCCTAGCCAAAGTGACTTTTCTATCTTGCGTCAATACTTTTTGAAGGTCTTTTAAAGTTGTTTCTAATTTATGTGGTGCTTCATAAATTATTATTGTTTTATTTTCTTTTTCTATTTCTTCTAATTTCTTTTTTCTTAATTTTTTATTTAATGGTAAAAATCCTAAAAATGTGAATTCTTTTGTGTCTATTCCTGAACAAATCAGAGAATTTATCATTGCACATGCTCCTGGAATTGGAACAATATTTATTCCCAATTCTATACATTTTTTTATAACTTCTTCTCCAGGGTCACAAATTCCTGGTGTTCCAGCGTCTGATACTAGTGCAATGTTTTGACCTTCTTGCAATTTTTCAATTAATACATTTGATTTTGTTTCTTCGTTGTGTCTGTGGTAACTTATCATTGGTTTAGATATTTCCAAATGGTTTAGTAATTTTAGTGTATGTCTTGTGTCCTCTGCTGCTATCAAATCTGCTTCTTGTAAAGTTTTTATTGCTCTTAATGTTATATCATCTAAATTTCCTATTGGTGTTGCTACTATATATAAAGTTCCTTTTTTCATTATTTTTTTCTTTCCTTCCTCATGTAAAGTTTGCTAAAAAATTCAAAATTTTATTTTTAATAATTACATTTTTTTAGCATTATTTTATTAATTTTCAACATTTTTTCTTTTGTTATATATCTCATAAATTTCATCTGTATAACTTCCATCATCATTATATATGTACAAATCTTCTTTAAATTTCAAAAATGGTTTTGCGTTTTTTACTCCTTTAATTAATACTAATTTTGGTGGCTCTTTTTCATGTGAACATACAAATCTTATTTCTTTTGGCTCAATTTTATATTGTCTCATATATGCAATGATATCAACAAGTCTTTCTGGCCTGTGAACCATATAAAATTCGCCTTTATCTTTTAACAATTTATTAGATATTTTTATATAATCTTCTAACTTTGCTAATACCTCATGTCTTGAAATTAACTTCTTTTCTTCTTCGTTTACTATTCCTGTATTTTCTTTTTTATATGGTGGATTTGTAACTATAACATCAAAAGAATTTCTTTCATATATATTGTCCAAATTTATTATATTTTCATTTATTATTTCAAATTTATTTTCTAGATTATTTAATTTTGAACTTCTTTTTGCCATATTTGCAACTTCTTTTTGAACTTCTACACCTACTATTTTTTCTAAATTTGTTTTTCCACATAATAAAATTGATATTATTCCTGTGCCTGTTCCTAAATCTAATACTTTTGCATTTTTCTTTATATTTTTTGCAAAGTCTGATAATAATACTGCATCAATTCCAAAACAGAACCCTTTTGTGTTTTGGATTATTTTTAGGTTTTTGAATTCTAAATCGTCTATTCTTTCATTTTCTTTTAATTCTATTTCCATGTTTTTCTCTTTCTTTCTCATATTAGTTTAACATTTTAAAGTTATTTACTTCTCTTTGTAATTCTCCAAGTTCTTTAATATTTTTATTATCCCTTAATACTTTCATTTGTCTTTTAGCCGAATTATTAAGTCTAATTAATCTTTCTTTTTGCGGTATTTTATTTTCAATTAATTCTGCATTTGTGTTTTGTAGATTATTCAATATTACAAGATGAAGCAAATCAGTATAATCTCTTATATTTCCTTTTTTTGAAAGTTCTGGATTCTTTTCTCTCCATTCTTTTGCAGTCATTCCAAACAATGCAACATTTAACACATCTGCTTCTTCAGCATATACAAATTGTTTTTGTGCTTCTGTAAGTTCAGGAATAATAAATGATTTTATTGCATCTGTTTGGACAGTATAATTTAATTTTGATAATATCCTATTTGCCTGCCAATCTATTTGTTTTTGATATGCTTCATCAGTCTTTAATCTTTCAAATTCAGTTATTAAATATAATTTAAATTCTGGTGACAACCAACTAGCAAATTCAAAAGCAATATCAGGGTGAGCATATGTCCCTATACTATATCTACCTCCCTTAGAAATTATCCCTATGGCATTTGTCCTTTTTATCCATTGAGATGGAGACATTGCAAAAGAATTCTTTCCATATTCTGTTTTAATTTGGTCGAATTCGACCAAATTAAAATTTTCGTTATGTATTTGTTCCCATAGTCCAACATAATCTATAGTTGTAACTCTTCTCAACCAATTTTTTACAGTAAATGATGGATCAGAAGAATTCTGATATTTTGCCAAATCAGTTAATGATATATAATTTACATTTCCAATTCTAATAATACCAATTTTATTTTCTTTTACTAGTATTTCTGTTTTTATTATCTGTTCTTTCATACAGACCTCCCTAAAACTAATATCTTTACTATTATGTTTTTTCTTTGACATATAATATCAAACTTTTGTTCTTTTGTCAATTCGTTTTTTATAAGATTAAGTAATTTTTTTTTATTCAAAACACTGAATATTCAGTTACAATGTAATTTTATATATTAGGAAAGTTGCATAACTTTCCTAGAATATAAAAAAATTCACCATTTTTCCATTTATTTAATAATATAGTATAAATATTTTAATAAAAGAAAGAAGTGTTTCTATGCCAACTTTATATAGATGTGAAAAAAGTAAAAATAATTGCAAATCCCCTCCGCCTCCTCCACCACCTAAAAATTTGGCACCACCGCCATCACCTCTTCCAAAACCAAAGCCACCATCAAAAAAGCCTTCTCCTCCTAAAAAGAAAAAGCTTAATTTTAAAACTTGTAAAAAAAATACAATTAATTCTTTAAATGAAGTTGAACATTTTTTAAATGATTTTCAAGGTTTTTGGGATTATGTTAAATTATATAAAAATGTTTCAAATATTTTTAATAGAAATAATCATTAAGATATTTACAAATCAGTATATATTAATTTACTATTGACAATAAACAGATTTTATATTAATATTAAATCGCCGACTTGCTTAGTGGCAGGAAGGAGGTTTATTTCTTAAATGAAAGACTTGTTAGCTTTGCTAAAGCTTATACTAATTTATTACATAATAAAATATCTAAGCAAATAGCAAAAAGAAAGACTGGGAAAAATGTTTTGAGAGACATTCCCAGTCCTTTTTTGTTTATTTCTTTTTGAAAAACTTGTTTTGCAATTGCTAAATATATATTAACACAGACTTTATCATATGTCAAATTTTTCAAACTATTTTCTCACATAAAACTCCTCAAAATCACTTGATGCCTGACCATTAACCAAGAATTTAACCTTATTAACCTCATTTAACTCAGTAACAGTATTAACAATTGAATAAATCAAATTATTTTTAAGCATACTATCATCTTTATTATAATTCAAAATCTCAGAAGAAAAATCCAAAGTTAAACATTCTTTATCTAATGAAGCATTTAAAAGTTTAGTATTTTCAGGAATAACAACATTCAATTTATCATTTTTGGGACCAGAAATTAAAAGTTCAACCAAAGTATTATAAGGTGATTTTATTAAATCTTTTACATTTACAAGTCTTGCCTCTGGCTTTAAAAGACCTGTTTCTTTATCTGCAAAATATAAACTTACAATTGTTTCTCTTGACTGCTCATCCGATATTTCCTCTTGTGGAACATATTCGTTTTGAATTTCATTACTCTTCTTTTGTTTGACAAATTTAATTGCAAAATATCCTATAACTACAATTAAAATTACTGAAATTATAAATAAAATTAAAATTTTTTTATTTTTCATATTCTCCTCCCCATTTCACTTATTTTTATATTCAATAGTATTATTTGTTTGTCCAAAATATGCAAAAATTTAGTAGTAATTTCCATTTTTTAACATTTGACAAATGGCTATTTTCCGTATAAAATTAGGGTGTATAAATTATTTAAAAAACCTCATAGCCCTAACAAAAAAACAGTAATTTATACATGGGATGTTTAAACGAGCGAGAGGAGAAATTAATTATGGAAAAAGTTTTACATGTAGGATTAGACGTAGGCTCAACAACCGTAAAAATAATAGTAATGGATGAAATTCAAAACACAATATATAAAGACTATCAAAGACACTTTTCAGACACAAAAAACACAGTATGCAATGTACTAGAAAACTTAGCAAAAATGTATCCAGATAACACATTTACAATAGCACTAACAGGTTCTGGAGCAATGTCTGCAAGCAAGTTCTTAGGTGTAGAATTCATACAAGAAGTTGTATCATGCAAAAGGTCTGTTGAAAAATATATTCCACAAACTGATGTAGTAATCGAACTTGGTGGAGAAGATGCAAAAATTATATATTTTGGAAAATCAATTGAACAAAGAATGAACGGAACTTGTGCCGGCGGAACTGGTGCATTCCTAGACCAAATGGCATCACTTTTACACACAGATACCGCAGGTCTAAATGAATTGGCAAAGGATTACAAAACGATATACCCAATTGCATCAAGATGCGGTGTTTTTGCTAAAACAGATATACAACCTTTAATAAATGAAGGTGCAGCAAAAGAAGATATTGCTGCTTCAATTTTCCAAGCAGTTGTTAATCAAACAATTAGTGGACTTGCTTGTGGAAGGCCAATTAGAGGAAACGTAGCATTTTTAGGTGGTCCATTAAGTTACTTACCAGAATTAAGAAAAAGATTTATAGAAACACTTAATTTAACACCTGAAGAAGTAATTGTGCCTGAAGAAGCCCATTTATTAGTAGCTAAAGGGGCAGCCCTTGATTCCCTAAATACAAAACCAATAACTGTTGAAGAATTGAAGAAAAAAATAGAAAATTTAAGAAATTCCCAAGATAATACAACACATCCAATTGAACCTTTATTCAAAAATAAAGAAGATTACAAAAAATTCAAAGATAGACATGACAAAGCAAAAGTTGCAAGAACTGAACTTTCTACATATGAAGGCGACTGTTACATTGGAATTGACGCAGGTTCAACAACTACAAAATTGGTATTAATTGATAAAGATGAAAACTTGCTATATTCATTATATGGTAGCAATGAGGGTAACCCTCTAAAAAGTGTTATGAATATGCTTAAAAATTTATATGAAGTCCTACCAGAGAAAGCAATCCTTAGGTATAGTGGCGTTACAGGATATGGTGAAAAATTAATTCAAACAGCTCTAAATGTTGATTTAAATGAAATAGAAACAATTGCACATTACACTGCTGCAAAACAATTTGAACCTGATGTAACTGCAATAATCGATATTGGTGGACAAGATATGAAATACATCAAAATGAAAAATGGTGCAATAGACAATATTATGCTAAATGAAGCATGTTCATCTGGATGTGGTTCATTTATAGAAACATTTGCAAAAAGCCTAAACTTAGAAATTTCACAATTTGTTAAAGAGGCAATTGAAGCAAAAAGACCTGTTGATTTGGGTTCAAGATGTACAGTATTTATGAACTCTAAAATAAAACAAGCTCAAAAAGAAGGCTATACAGTAGGAGATATTTCAAGCGGACTTTCATATTCAGTTATCAAAAATGCTATTCAAAAAGTTATGAAAGTTAGGGATACGGCCACTTTGGGAGACCACATTGTAGTTCAAGGTGGAACATTCTACAATGATGCAGTTTTAAGAGCATTTGAAAAAATAGTTGGAAAAGATGTTGTAAGACCAGACATTGCAGGTTTAATGGGTGCATATGGTATGGCTTTACTTTCTAAAGAACAATATGAATCAAACCTAGATATGGAATACACATCAACTATTTTAAAAGCAGATGAATTAGATAAATTAGAAATTAAAGTAACTCATGCAAGATGCAACAATTGTGAAAATCATTGTAAATTAACAATAAATAAATTTAGCAATGGTTCAATACATGTATCTGGTAACCGTTGTGAAAAAGGTGCAGGTATTACAACAAATAAAAAGAATTTACCAAACTTAGTACAATACAAATATCAAAGAATATTTGATTATAAACCACTTGAAGAACAATACGCAACTAGAGGAACTATAGGAATTCCAAGAGTTTTAAATATGTATGAAGATTATCCATTCTGGTTTACATTCCTTACAAGCCTAGGCTTTAGGGTAATTATATCAGATAAAAGTACAAGAAAAACATATGAAAAAGGTATGGAATCTATGCCTTCTGAATCAGTATGTTATCCAGCAAAAATCTCTCATGGACATATTGAAAATTTAATTGAAAAAGGAATAAAAACTATTTTCTACCCTTGTATGCCTTATTCAAGAAAAGAATATGAAAAAGCAGACAACCACTACAATTGTCCAATAGTAATTTCATATTCAGAAGTACTAAAAAATAATGTTGAAGATTTAAAAACACATAATATAAAATTCATGAATCCATTCTTACCATTTGAAACTAAAAATCTAGTTAAAAAAATAATGGAATTAGATGAATTCAAAGAATATAACTTTACTAAAAAAGAATTACTAGAAGCCGCAGAAAAGGCAGAAGCAGAATATCAAAAATGTAAAAAGGATATACGTGACAAAGGATCTGAAACCGTAAGATATATTGAAGAAAACAACCTAAGAGGAATTGTTTTAGCAGGAAGACCTTATCATATCGACCCCGAAATAAACCATGGTATAGATACTTTAATTACATCTTTAGGACTATGTGTTCTAACAGAAGACAGTGTGTCTGATAAAACAGAAGCAAAACGTCCAATAAGGGTTGTAGACCAATGGGTATTCCACGCAAGACTTTACGCAGCAGCAGACTTTGTTGGTAAACACGATAACCTAGAATTAGTACAATTAAATTCATTTGGATGTGGTGTTGATGCAGTAACAACAGACCAAGTTGAAGAAATTTTGTCAAGTTATGATAAAATGTACACATTAATCAAAATAGATGAAGTTAATAACCTAGGGGCAGTAAGAATTCGTATTCGTTCACTTCTAGCAAGTATGAATAAACGTATTGCAAAAAAACAAGAAGAAAAAGCCGATGGTGACTACGGATTAAAGAAAAAAATCTTTACGAAAGAAATGAAAAAAGATTACACAATTTTAATCCCTCAAATGGCACCAGTACATTTTGATTTATTGGAGTCTGCCGTACAAGCCGCAGGTTATAATGCAGTATTACTAAGAGAATGTACTCAACATACAGTTGAAACAGGATTAAAATATGTAAATAATGATGCTTGTTATCCTTCAATTTTAGTAACAGGACAAATGATTGAAGCTCTTGAATCTGGAAAATATGATTTAGATAAAACTGCATTAATCATGTCTCAAACAGGTGGTGGATGTAGGGCAACAAACTATATAGGTTTTATTAGAAAAGCGCTTAAAGACGCAGGATTTAGCAATGTACCAGTAATATCATTCAATGTTGTTGGTATGGAAAAAATGCCAGGATTTAAAATAACACCAAAATTAATTGAAGGATTAATAAAATCTGTTGTTTATGGTGATTTATTACAAAAAATGCTTACAAAAAACAGAGCATATGAAGTAAACAAAGGTGAAACTCAAAAACTTTATGATGAGTGGATGGCTAAATGTAAACAAATGGTTAAAAAATCAACAAATAAACAATTTAAGCAAAGTATTTATGATATTGTAAATGATTTTGAGAAAATTGAATTAGATACATCCGTTAAAAAGCCTAAAGTAGGAATTGTTGGAGAGGTATTAATTAAATATCATCCATTTGGTAATAACTACGCTGCGGAAATGCTTGAAAAGGAAGGCGCAGAAGTTATTTTACCTGACTTTATGGGATTTGTTAAATTTATGGCAACACATAAAATTACGTTTAATAGTTTATTAAATATAAATAAAACATCTGCAAAAATAAGTAAAATTGCAATTAAATTAATTGATATATTAGAAAAAGATGAAAAAATTGCATTGGCAAACTCTAAAAAAGGTTATTTACAACCTTGTGATATTTGGCACTTAGAAGATAAAGTAAAAGACGTTTTATCTATCGGAAATCAAACTGGTGAAGGTTGGTTCTTAACTGCAGAAATGATTGAATATATGGAACATGATATTCCTAATATTATTTGTGTTCAGCCTTTTGCTTGTTTGCCTAACCATGTTGTTGGTAAAGGTGTTATTAAGACTATTAGGGAAAAATATCCGGAGGCTAATATTTCTCCTGTTGATTATGACCCAGGTGCTAGTGAGACTAACCAGGCGAATAGAATTAAATTATTGATGACTGTTGCTAAGGATAATTTGCAACGTCAGGAAAATGAGAAAAAGGCTTTGGAGATTGAAAATAAAGATGTAGAAAAAAATATTGAAACTACTGAAAAAGTTTAAAATTGTACTAAATTTTATTTTATAATTAAATTTCTAATATAAAATATATTTATAGTTAATATGAATTTTTTCGTAAATATTGACATATAATAAAATATGTAGTATACTACAAGTAGCTAAAGCAAATAACAAAAATGTTTTTCAGTTCTTTCATGAACTTAAAAAGAACAGGATGCCAGTCCTGTTCTTTAAATTTTCAATCATTTTCTAAAAACTCTAAAAGTTTTAATATTAAAATGATTTTCAATATGTTTTTCAGTTCCTTCATTCACTTCACCTCCTTTTTGAAGGCAAAGTAATTATATAATAAATATTTACTTATTACAATATTTTTTTAAATTTTTTGAAATAAATTTTTTTGCTTCACTATACCCCAACTTATAAAAATAATCCATTTTACTCATATCCAAAAGAGAAATCTTTTTACTTTTTATTTTAATTAGATAATCCGCCCCACTAAGTTCATGTTTTGAAAGTTCCTTACCCATTAATGCAAAAGAACGAACAGCAACATCAACTAAGTTTTTACAACAACTATCATCAACTTCATTTTCAAAAACAACGCTTATAACCTTATCAGCCCCCAAAAATCTAAGTTCTCTCCAAGGCACATTTTCCCTAATTCCACCATCAACTAATTTTCTATTATTAAAATTACATGGAGAGAAAACAGATGGAAAACTGCAACTAGCCTGAACACAATTTCCAATATTTGCATCATTTACAAAAATTGTATTATCAGAAAAAGCTCTTATTTTAGAAGATGTAAAACAAATTACATCACCTGTATTCATATCAACACTTGGAATTGCAAGTGGCATTTTAATATCAGAAATATTATTAATATTTTTTTCACCACATATTTTATTAATTAATTTTTTTATTGATTTTCCAGAATTTAAACCATCAATTATTATCGTTCCTGTTAAAGTAATTCCAAAAAATAATTTAAATATATTTTTTAATTCTACATATTTTATTTTTTTGCAATATTTTTTAAAAATATAATAAATATCATCCGCTTTATATCCAGCCGCATATAAAGTTGCTACTATACTTCCCGATGATGTTCCACCTATATAATTTATTTTTATTTTTTCTTCTTCAAATGCTTTTAATACGCCAATATGTGCAGCACCTTTTGCTCCACCTCCAGATAAAGCTAATCCTAAATTCATAATTATCACCTTATATTATTTTATGAAATAAAAATAAATTTGCAATAATTATTTTTATTTTTTTATTTTTATGTTATATTAATAAAGAAGGGATTGATTTAATTGGAACAAAATTATTATGAAATATTGGAAGTAAATAAGAATGCTTCACCAGAAATAATTGAAAAAGCATATAAAACATTAGTTAAAAAATATCATCCAGATTTGCAACAAGATGAAAATAAAAATAAATATGAAGAAAAAATAAAAAAAATAAATGAAGCCTATGATATTTTATCGGATTCAGAAAAAAGAAAAAAATATGATTTAAATTTAAAGAATACGGAAATTTCAATTAATGATTATAATTCATTATATCAAGAAAATATTAATTTAAAAAATAATTTA
>OLOQ01000600.1_pt1 | contig 40680 bp, 32 predicted proteins | sample 1673101 | NCBI WGS metagenome assembly OLOQ01 (sample SAMEA3136754, study PRJEB25190) | human gut metagenome | biome: human gut; feature: human-associated habitat; material: faeces | place: Austria | collected 2013 | reverse complement strand
CATCGTGGGACTGGATCGACATACCCACCTGCACGATGCCCCAGCCGAGAATGATCACGCCCAGCGCCTTGATGATGCTGAAGATAAAATCGGAAAGGTTATTGACAATATCCAGCGGATCGCCGCCCGCCGCCATCGCGGGCGTGGTGCAGCAGAGGCAGAGGACGGCAGCACCAGCCGCCGTCCAATAGCATTTTTTCACCTTACTCAGTCTTGTCGGGTTTGAAGTCTTTTTCTTTTTCAGATAATTCATGTTCAGGTTCCTCCACGTCAATAAAATCATAATCGTCCAGTGATTTGAACGCATAGGGCAGGTCAGGCAGTGCGTAATCCGGCGCGCCCAGCGGCTTATGGATATAAGGCTTTGCCTTGCCGTCCGTCGTCAGCTTAATGTTGGGGTGGCGCTTGATGTTGTACTTTTTGTCCAGTACAGGATCTTCCCCTCGTATAAACAAGATCGCTTTATGGGTGTCCAATTTGCGGACTTCATCAACGGTCATGAGGTCGCGGCCCGTCTGCTGATAATTCGTGGTGCTGGAGCCGCTGCGACCCTTCGTCTGCCCCCGTGTGCGGGTAGCCAGTGTCTCCCGCCCCAGCAGCTTTACGATAAACTCCAGCGAAGCGGGCTCGTTGCCGCCGCCAAGGAATAAAAGCGTGTCGCAGTTGCCGATGATGCTCTCGTGTTCCTTTTCGTACAGCGCCTTGATCTGCTGCACATTCTGCACGATGATGTTCAAGCCAATGTTGTAGCTGCGGCAGGTAGCCAGAATTTTCGGGTAGCTCTCCGGCTGTGCGACATTGGCCCATTCGTCCTGAATGACGCGCACGGGGACGGGCAGCCGTCCGTTGTATTTCAGGTCCGCACGGCGGTATAGTTCCTGAAAGCATTGGGTATAGAGCATACCAACAAGGTAGTTCATGCTGCTGTCGTTGACGGGGATGACGCAGAAGATGGCGCGTTTGCGCTCGCCGAGACTGCCGAAGTCCATCTCGTCCATTGAGGTCATGGCGGCGTACTGCGGAATATTGAAGGCCGCCAGCCGGACAGCAGCCGTCACAAGAATGGATTTTGCGGTTTTGCCGGCAGCTTGCTTGAAAACCTTATACTGCTTAACGGCGACATGGGCGGGCTGCTCCTCCTCCAATGCCCGGAACAGCATATCCAGAGGACTGCGGTACTGCTCGTCCTCCTCCCGCACATCGGCAAAATTCATCATGTAGATCATGGTCTCAAAGTTCTGCTCATCCTGTGGCGCTTCGTGGATGAGGTAGAGCATGAGCGCGGAGTCCAGCGCAACCTCAGCCTTTTCCCAGAAGGGGTCGTTGCTGGAGGCGTTGCGGGGCGTAGTGTTCTTGATGAGGTTGTCGATGAGGGACAGCACATCCTTTTCCTCCCGCACATAGACGAAGGGATTGTAGCAGTCGGACTGTTCGGGGTCGATGAGATTGAATACCCGCACTTCATAGCCGAGAGACAGAAGCAGTCCCCCCGCTGCCTTCAGCAGTTCCCCTTTGGGATCGGTGACCAAATAGGAGCAATTGGCCGAATAGAGGCCCGGTTTACAAAAGTAGCGGGTCTTGCCGCTGCCGGAGCCGCCAATGACCAGGATGTTCATGTTGCGCTGGGTGATGTAGCCATTCATCCCCAGCCGGACGTGCTGGGTCAGAATGATGTTAGCCGTTTTGTGTTGATGATCCATATACTTCCGGCACAGCGCCCTTGGGTTGCCCCATCTGGCGCTGCCGTACTCCTCGCCCGGTCGCCGGTTCTCCCGGCTGGAGTAGTAGAGCGCAATGCCACAGCTGTAAAGCAGTAGTATGGTTTGCCGCTTGCTGAGTAAACAGCCCAGCGGGCGGTATCGCAAGTGTTCACTACTGATTGATGAAGTAACTAAAATCCGTGAGTCATTGGAGGTGTAATAATGAGTTTATTCGCACAACATGGCTATGGAAAGGCCAATAAAATAGACCGCGCCCTTCAATCAAATGATATTTCTGGAGTAATTCTAAGTCCAAAGGCAGAGTCATTGGATAAGCTTATAGCCTTTTCCGCCGATCTACATAAGAAATACCCTGAAGCTAAAATCTATTTCGATCCTCAATTCTATATTTGCGGAATGCAAGGAGACATTACAGCCGGAAAGCTTATAGAATACCCTTACTATTCCGCCGGACTCACTCGTGCGAACCTTTCAGTTCCAGCTAATCTACACACTTATGCCGAAGGTGTACTTACAACTCAGCAACAGCTATGTCTCTCAGATTACTTTTCTCCATCCATCATATTTGATGATTTCGATGGAAGAGAAAGTCAGACAGTAATATCTTTGGCGTACGAAAGTATTGCTTTAACGACTGCAGAGAGAGAACTTTATATTTCTCTGTGTATCCACGAAAACGCTTTCCGAAATAGGGCTTCAATGGAAGAGTTTTTAAATGTAATCAGCTTATTGGATGTTAAAGGATTCTATATCATTATTGCGCACAATAATAACACTAGTAAACCTACCGCAATGAACTCAAACATCCTATCCAACCTCATGTGGTTCCTCTATACATTGTCCGCATTGAACGACTTTGAAGTAATAGTCGGCTTCTCTGATATGCTCTCACTTCCAATGGCAGCAGTGAGTAATGCAAATTTCGCTTGTGGATGGTACAACAATTTAAAAGCTTTTAGTGAAATGAATTTTCGAACATCAACCGGAGGTAGACGGCCACGGAAAAGATATACTTCTGGGCCTCTAATGAGTTCACTATTGCTCCTTCCTGAAATTGCGACTTTAAATAAGATGGATCTTTTGCCTCAAGTCGAATCTGAGTCTCCATTCAATAATATCATCCGACCAATTCTAAACGATGCAGAATGGACCGATGAAATTAGCTGCCTGCATAATTGGCATGTTATCAATTCTCTTTTGAAAGAAATGGAAAGCCAAGGGTCATATGCCAATAGACTTGATTATATTACGAACAGAATTGTACGAGCTTCTGAAACATATCGCATAATTAATGAAAGGGGATTCCAGCTAGATGCCAAGTCCGGTGGTAGCCATCTAAATGCATGGCTTGCTGCTATAAGCGATTTCCGCACTCAAGCAGGTATATAATACATGAATGAGTTTACTGAACTTGAAATGGCGAATGCATTTGAAGATATGCTAACGGCATCCTTAATAAAAGGGTTGCCTGACTTTAGCGTGTTGTATAGAGAAGTTGCCTGCCAACAAGGAATCCCTGACTTCATCGGTTTATTATCAGACAGCTTACTCCAGAATTACAGTTTTGCTAATTTGACAGCAACAGAAAGTTGTAGCGTAATACTGTCAATTTTGAAAAAAAACTCTGGTCGCAAAAAAAGATATATCAAAGAAAAAACTTCACTTTCTGATGCGACACTCAATCGAGCCCTTAGAGAATTGCTTAACAACGGATTAGTAATTGAAAAGGATGATTTATACTTCCTCGCAGTAAATGATGATCCAAACAAGAATAACATTTGGGCCTTCGAACTGAAGTTGTCAAATTGGAAACGAGCATTGTTTCAAGCGCTCCAATACAAGGCCTTCGCCAATTATGTAGCCGTTGTTTTACCACACGAAAAAGAAAAGGTTCTCCAACAAAACTTATCTACGTTTATTTCACTAAATGTTGGCGTGCTTTTGTTTGATCCTAAGGCGAAAAAAGCTAAATGGCTTCGACGTCCGAAAAAAGAACCTTCGATTTCCAAATGGCAGACGCTGTTTATGTTAGCAAAGATTTCAAACCAATATAGCAAAGAGAACAAGATTCCAAAGTTGGAATGTGATCCAGATCCTATTGATTGATGAATGGCCGCTTATCCTAAATTTTCTCATCGCTTACAATAACCACAGCGCTACCTTAACACGCCCGATGCCCGGGAAGCCTTGATTTTCAAGGCTTTCCGGGCTTCGCTTACATTAGTTCCGGCGGGATACATAGCTCCTCGAGATGCCGAGCTTTTTGGCGACCTCGCGCTGTGTGCGGGGCATCCCGCCGCCGAGGCCGTAACGCGAGATGATGACCTCTTCCTCCCGCTCGGTCAGGCACTCGTGCACGAGCCTTCGCACGCGCAGGCAGTCGTCGCGGTCCTGAATGTCCAAATACATCGTGTCCTCGACGCCGACGACATCCATGAGGTAGAGCGACTCGCCGTCGGCGTCGGAATCGAGCGAATCGTTGAGCGACACCTCGCCCTGTAATTTCTTCCGACTGCGAAAGTACATTAGAATTTCATTCTCCACGCATTTGGCAGCGTAGGTCGCGAGCCTCGTACCCTTTTCCGGACGGTAGCTCGAAACGCCCTTGATGAGACCGATGGTGCCGATGGAGATGAGATCGTCCTGCTCGTCAGACTGGGTGTAGTATTTTTTGGCGATGTGCGCGACAAGGCGCAGATTGTGCTCAACGAGCACATTGCGCGCCTCAATGTCGCCCGCAAGCATGCGCTCGACGTATTTCTTTTCCTCCTGTGCCGAGAGCGGGCGCGGGAACGAGCCGCCCGACAGGTGGAGCGAGAGCAGCATGGCGTGCGTAAGCAGATAAAGTGCAATCGACAGCATAAAAACGCCTCCTCTTTTCTCCATCCTATGGCCGCACGGGAAGTCCCTATGCAGTGCTTCTTTCCATGACATGAAGGAACCATTAGGATTCATTATGTCTTTTTAACAATGTCGAAAAGTGGGTATTTCTGTTTTTTGTGTACTCGTCCAATCTTGCATAATCAGTCGCTTTTCCCCCTTGCGAGGTAAAAAAATGTGTGTTAAGATGCGTTCATCTTCAGGAAAGGAGAAACGTCTGATGACTCAGTTCTTTGCCAATGCAGCTGCATCTCACTTCGCACAGGCCGCCTGTGCCGCTTTCTCCTGTTCTGATATGAACAGCATGATTATTCTGGACGCCAGCCTTATTCTGCTGGCGTCCTTTATTATTCTGTCTCTGGCAGTACTGTTAAGAAACAAAACTGAACAGCCCGTCCGAATCACGACGCAACTTCGACTTCTCTCCCGATTCTCCGCACGAGATAGAGACTGATATCACGAAAGAGGCTCCGTCGATTCGACGGAGCCTCTTCCTCTTAGCCTTTTCACTTTTTCTCGTTCGGCCGGCGAAAAAAGCGGAAATAGATCCCCCCATTCCACATTTTTCAGAAAGAGAGATCCCTCCAATGGACTTTTTAAACTTCCTCATGGCGCTCATCCCGATCGTCGTCGTGCTCGTCGGCATCCTGGGCTTCAAAAAATCCGCAAAAACCGTCTCGCCCATCGCCCTTGCCTGGACGCTTATCCTTGCCTTTACCTATTTCAACCTTGACGGCCTCACGTTTGCTGAAAACGTCAAGGTGCTCGACCCTCTGGTCTGGAAAGGCATCAAGGAAGGCCTCAAGATCGTGCTGATGGTCTTCGGCGCGTTCACCATTTTGAACCTGCTGCGCGAGACCGGCGCCATCAAGGATGTGAAAGCCACCATTGCGCAGATCAGTGATGACCGCCGCGTGCAGGTCGTCATCATCGGCATGATGCTGCCGATCTTCCTTGAGGGTGCAGCGGGCGCGGGCGCTCCCGCCGCCATCGCCGCCCCGTTCCTCGTGGCCCTCGGCTTTAACCCCACCACCTCCATCGCCATCGCGCTGCTCGGCGACGCGACGCCCGCCTCGTTCGGCGGTGCGGGCCTGACGACCATCAACGGCGGTGCGGCCCTCGTTGACGCGGGCCTTGCCACCGTCGCGCAGAACGCCGCGATGGCCGGCCGCTTCCACATGTTCGGCGTGCTCGTCATCCCGTTCATCATGGTCGGCATGGCGTTCGGCAAAAAGGGCTACAAGGGCATCCTCCCTTACCTCACCTTCGCGGGCGTGAGCACGTGCCTCACGATGTTCGTTCTTTCCAACTTCGTCGGCGCAGAGGTCACCTCCATGGGCACGGGCCTCATCTCCATCCTTCTCTCCGTTGCGTATGTCAAGCTCGTCGGCGTGAAGACTCCGGACGAATTCCGCAATGAAAGCGCCAACCATCAGCGCAAGTACAGCTCGTTCAAGGCCATGTCGCCTTACGTCTACATGCTCGTGCTGCTCCCGCTCATCCGCTACGGCTTCCCCGCCGTCGTTGAAAACGGCTTTGCCATCATGTGCACATTCGGCTACATCTTCTGGGTCGACCTTGTCATTCTTGTGTGCGGCATCCTCGGCGCGCTCACGCTGGGCGTGGACTTCAAGACCTATAAAGCCGTCTGCAAGCGCACCGCGAGCGGCGTGCTGCCGGTCCTCATCACGATGGGCAGCCTCCTTATCGTCGCCTACATCATGCAGTCCTCCTCCACGGGCATGATGAACCTCCTCGCCTCTGACATCGCCGCCGTCGTCGGCCGCTTCTATCCCGCGGCAGCCGTCCTCATCGGTTCGAGCGGCGCGTTCATCACCGGCACGGGCCTTGGCTCCAACATCATGTTCGCTCAGATGCACATCGACGCCGCGGCGTCGCTCGGCATGAACCCCATCACGATCTTCGCCGGTCAGAACGCGGGCGCTTCGCTCGGCAACCTGATCTGTCCGAACAACACGGTCGCCGCCTGCGCGACGGTCGACCAGGTGGGCAACGAAAGCGACGTCATGAAGAAGACCTTCAAGGCCTTCGCCATCATCCTTGTTTTGTACATGGTTCTCGCCATGCTTTATACCTGCGTGCTCTTCCCCAACTTTGGCATGTAAGGGCCGCACAAACGATCAGTTAACTACACGGGCACACCGTTTTTGAGAAAGGAAGTATTCTTATGGCAAAGAAAAGAGTTCTCGGCGTGGTCGGCATGGGTCATGTCGGCGCACATGTGGCTTACGCTCTGGCGATCCAGGGCATCGCGGACGAGCTGGTGCTCGTCGACCAGAACGAGCAGAAGCTCGCGAGCGAAGTGCAGGACCTGCGCGACGCTGTCGCGTATCTGCCCCACCGCGTCACCGTCCGCGCCGGCGGCTTTGCCGACCTCGGCGCGTGCGACGTCATCGTCAACAGCGTCGGCAAGATCGAGCTGCTGCGCGGCACACATGACCGCGTGACCGAGATGGACTTTACCATTCCCGCCGTGCGCGGCTACGCCGAGAAGCTCAAGGCAAGCGGCTTTGACGGCGTGCTCATCAACATCACCAACCCCTGCGACATCGTCACCCGCGAGCTCGCGCTGCACGTCGGTCTTCCCAAGGGCCGCGTGTTCGGCACCGGCACGGGGCTCGACACCTCGCGTCTGCTCAGCGCGCTCGCGCGCCAGACCGGCATTGACCACAAATCCATCACCTGCTACATGATGGGCGAGCACGGCAACCAGCAGTTTGCCCCCTGGTCCTGCGTGAGCTTCCGCGGGATGCCGCTCGACACCTGGGCCGCGCGCGACGAGCGCTTCCGCTTCGACCGCGACGCGCTGCAGAAGGAGTCCATCGGCGGCGGCTGGGTCACGTTCTCCGGCAAGTTCTGCACGGAGTACGGCATCGCCACCACCGCCGCCCGCATGGCCTACGCCGTGCTGCACGATGAAAAGGTCATTCTGCCCGCGAGCGCGGAGCTGACCGGCGAATACGGCGAAGCGGGCCTCTTTGTCGGCGTGCCGTGCGTCATCGGCGCGAGCGGCGTGGAGGAGGTCGTGGAGCTGCCGCTCACGGATGAGGAAAAGGCGACCTTCCACGCCTGCTGCGAGGGCATTCGCCACAATATGGAGCATCTCAAAGAGATCTGAGGCAACGCGAAAGGAGCTAACGTTATGAATATCGCTTTTACCGAAAATACCCATCCCGGCACGCTGCCGCCGTCCGATCAGCTCGGCTTCGGCTCCGTCTTTACCGACCATATGTTCCTCATGGACTACAGCGCCGGCAAGGGCTGGCACGACGCGCGCATCGTGCCCTACGGTCCCATCTCGCTCTCCCCCGCCGCCAGCGTCCTGCACTACGGCACCGAGGTCTTTGAGGGGCTGAAGGCCTACCGCCGTCCCGACGGCGGCGTACAGCTTTTCCGTCCGTGGGAGAACGTCGCCCGTCTGAACCGCTCCTGCGAGCGTCTGGGTCTGCCGCAGCTCGATCCCGACGACGCGCTGCAGGCCATCAAGGAGATCGTCCGCGTCGATCAGCGATGGGTGCCGAATGATCCCGGCACGTCGCTCTACATCCGCCCGTTCCTGTATTCCACCGACCCGACGCTGGCCCTGCACGGTGTGCATGAGGCGTCGTTCGTCATCATCCTCTCCCCCTCCGGCAGCTACTTCTCCGACGGGCTCAAGCCCGTGCCCATCATGGTCGAGACCGAGGATGTGCGCGCGGTGCGCGGCGGCACGGGCGAGGCCAAGTGCGGCGGCAACTACGGCGCGGCCAACCGCGCCGGCGAGCGCGCCGAGGCCAAGGGCTACTCGCAGGTGCTGTGGCTCGACGGCGTGGAGCGCAAGTACGTCGAGGAGGGCGGCGGCATGAACGTCATGTTCAAGATCAACGGCACCGTCGTCACCCCCGCGCTGACCGGCTCCATCCTGCGCGGCGTCACGCGCAAGTCCGCCATCGAGCTTTTGAAGAGCTGGGGCGTTCCCGTCGAGGAGCGGCTGCTGAGCGTGGACGAGCTGTTCGAGGCCGCCAAGACCGGCGCGCTCGAGGAGGCGTGGTGCATCGGCACCGCCGCCGTCATCTCCCCCATCGGCGCACTCGGCTGGGGCGACAAATGCTATGAGATCAACCATAACCGTATCGGCGAGCTGTCGCAGAAGCTCTACGACGAGCTGACCGGCATCCAGTGGGGCACGAAGCCCGATCCCTTCGGCTGGACCTGTCCGGTGTGCTGAAGCCATGGAAAAAATATTCCGAATACCGGCAAAAGCCGGTATTCGGAATATTTACTCTTTGCGTGTTTCCTGCTATAATATGGGATACATGATTATAAATGAAGGAGAATCCAGCATGAAAGCCATCGTCACCGTTCTCGGCCGGGACCGCGTCGGCATCATCGCCTCCGTCTGCGCCCTGCTCTCGGAGTACAACATCAACATTCTCGACATCAGCCAGACCATCCTCGAACAGGGCTACTTCACCATGGTCCTGCTGGTGGACATTTCCGCGTGCACGGTATCCTTCCCGGAGATCGCCGACAAGCTGGACACTTACGGCACCGAGCGCGGCCTTGCCGTGCGCATCCAGCGGGAGGACATCTTCAACGCCATGCACCGCATCTGAGAGGAGGTCCGCGCCATGCTCGATAAAAACGACGTGCTGTCCACCGTGCAGATGATCGACCGCCAGCACCTCGACATCCGCACCATCACCATGGGCATTTCCCTGCTCTCCTGCGCCGACCGCGACGCCAAGGCGGCGTGTGAGAAGATCTACGACAAGATCACGCGCTATGCCGAAGGGCTTGTCAAAACCGGCGAGGACATTGAGCGCGAGTTCGGCATCCCCATCGTCAACAAGCGCATCTCCGTCACGCCCATCGCGCTCGTGGCCGCCGCCTCGGAGACGGAGGACTACGTTCCCTTTGCCGTCGCGCTCGACCGCGCCGCCAAGGCCGTGGGCGTCAATTTCATCGGCGGCTTTTCCGCGCTCGTGCAAAAGGGCATGACCGACGCCGACCGCCGGCTCATCGCCGCCATTCCCGAGGCGCTGGCCGTCACCGACCTTGTGTGCTCGTCCGTCAACGTCGGCTCGACCAAGGCCGGCATCAACATGGACGCGGTGGCGCTCATGGGCCGCACCGTCAAGGCTGCGGCGGAGCGCACCGCCGACTGCGGAGGCTTCGGCTGCGCGAAGCTCGTGGTGTTCTGTAACGCTGTGGAGGACAACCCCTTTATGGCCGGCGCGTTCCACGGCGTCGGCGAGCCGGAGCGCGTTATCAACGTCGGCGTTTCCGGTCCCGGCGTGGTATACCATGCTCTGCAAAGTGTAAAGGGCCAGCCCTTTGATGTGGTCGCCGAGACGGTGAAAAAGACTGCCTTCCGCATCACGCGCATGGGTCAACTCGTCGCGCAGGAGGCCAGCCGCCGGCTCAATACGCCGTTCGGCATCGTCGATCTCTCCCTCGCGCCCACGCCCGCCGTCGGCGACAGCGTGGCCCGTATTCTGGAGGAGATGGGCCTCGAGGTCTGCGGCACGCACGGCACCACCGCCGCGCTCGCGCTGTTGAACGACGCGGTGAAAAAGGGCGGCGTGATGGCGTCCAGTTCCGTCGGAGGACTTTCCGGCGCGTTTATTCCCGTCAGCGAGGATGAGGGCATGATCGCCGCGGCCTCCTCCGGCGCGCTGACGCTCGACAAGCTCGAGGCCATGACCTGCGTGTGCTCGGTCGGGCTCGACATGATCGCCGTCCCCGGCGACACGAGCGCCGAGACCATCGCCGCCATCATCGCGGACGAGGCCGCCATCGGCATGGTCAACACCAAAACCACCGCCGTACGCATCATTCCCGCGCCCGGCTGCAGGGTCGGCGACACGGTGGAGTTCGGCGGGCTGCTCGGCTCCGCGCCGGTGCAGGCCGTACACCCCTATTCCAGCGCGGACTTCATCGCCCGCGGCGGGCGTATCCCCGCGCCGCTGCACAGCCTGAAAAACTGAAGCCCCCATCCCGTCAAAAAACGGACGCTGCTTTTTTCGCAGCGTCCGTTTTCACTTTCATGTATCAGCGCGCAAGGTCCTTCAAATGGCTCAGGCGCTCGAGCGCGGTGTTGAGCGTTTCATCCTTCTTGGCAAAATGCAGACGGATGATGTGGTTCACGTCCTCGTCGAAGAACGAGCTTCCCGGCACGGCGCCCACGCCGATCTTCTGCGCCATTTCCACGCAGAAGTCCACGTCGGACTGCCCCTTCTTCAGGAACGGGGAAATGTCCGCCAGCACGAAGTAGGTGCCCTGCGGGTCGGTGAAGGGAATGCCGAGTTCCTTCATGCCGCCGGTAAAGAGCGCCTTCATGTGCGCATAGTGCGCGCCGAACTCCTCGTAGTAGCTCATGGGCATATCCAGCCCGACGACAGCAGCCTCCATCAGCGGCGAGGGCGCGCCGACGGTGTTGAAGTCGTGATACTGCTTGATGCGGTCCATGATGTTCTGCGGCGCGAGGGCGTAGCCCAGACGCCAGCCGGTGACGGAATAGGTCTTGGACAGGCTCGAGCAGCAGACCGTGCGCTCACGCATCCTGGGGAGCGTGCTCATATAGGTGTGCTTGTGGCCCTCATAGACGATGTGCTCGTAGACCTCGTCCATGATGGCGTAAACGTCATATCGGATGCAGAGATCCGCGATGAGCTTGAGCTCGTCGTAGGTAAAGACCTTGCCGCTCGGGTTCGAGGGGTTGCAGATCAAAATTGCCTTGGGATGCTGACGGAAGGCGTCCTCCAGCACCTCCGGATCGAAGCCGAACGCCGGCGGCACGAGCGGCACGAACACCGGCTCGCAGCCCGCCATGATGGTCTGGGCGCGGTAATTCTCAAAGTAGGGAGAGAACATCACGATCTTGTCGCCCGGATTCGTGAGGGCAAAAATGGTGTCCACCATTGCCTCGGTCGAGCCGATGGTCACGACCATCTCGGTCTCGGGATCGTATTTCATGCCCATGAAGCGCTCACACTTACGCGAGAGCGCCTGACGGAAGTTCGGCGCCCCCATCGTGATGGGATACTGGTGCGGGCCGAGCCGGCTGACCTCCTCCAGTCGGTCGGTCATCGCCTTGGGCGGGTCGAAATCAGGAAAGCCCTGCGCCAGATTGATCGCGCCGCAGTCGATGCTGATGCGCGTCATCCGTCGGATGACGGAGTCGGTAAAATGCTCGTTTCTTCTGCTCAGTTCCTGCATGGTATCACTGCTCCCTTTCTCATTTGTCCGTGTCGGCAGAGCCTGCGTCCTTCCCGCCCGCGCACTTTTTATAATAGCGAAACTTTAACACTTCTACTCAATAAAGTCAATCGCCCTTTTGTACAAAATCAGGACAAACGCGCTGCCGCGTCCCATGCACTCCGCAGCAGCCGCTTCCTCAGATGCCGAAAAGCGGCAGCAGAAATACGCCCAGCAGCGCAAGGATCAGCAGCGGGACGGCGAAGGCCGTCAGCCCCGCAATGAACAGCACAGCCAGGATGACCGGAAGGCCAACGCCGAACAGGATCGTCTTGGTCAGTCCCCATGTGACGCTGAGCGTCAATGCCACGAGCTTTACGGTCAGAACGACCATTCCGATGATAAACAATGTGAGAATACCATGACCTCCTTTTTTCTCTGTTTCAGGGCGTCATTATAGTCCTCCACCGTCCGGCCGTCAACCATTTTTATCAATTATTCAAAAATTCTTTAAAAAAGGAAACGCAGAGCGGCACCGTTTCGGTACTGCTCTGCGTTTTTGCCTTCATTGGCTCCCGCTTCAGCGGAGCCGCCCGTCGCCGCCCATGAGAGCGGTCATCTCCTCGATGCGGTCGAGCGGGAACGGCGGCTCGCACAGCGGCTTCATGGCGATGCTCATGAGCTTCATCGGGTTGTCGTCCGCCGCCACGCGGTTGGAGCTGAGCGCCCCGCAGCGCTTGCAGCGGTGGATGATAGCCCATTCGCCGCCTCTGCGCACCCAAACAGCCACTGGCTCCATGATGCCGCCGCAGTCGGACGCCCGGTCGCCGGGCTCGATGTCGACGTGCAGGCTGGAAAGGCAGTTCGGACAGTGGTTGCGGTGGTCGCTGCCGGCGTTCTGCGGCGTGCAGAGCCGGCCGCAGACCTTGCAGGTAAAGATATCCTTGCAGGCGTGCGTCTTGTAGTAGCCTTTTTCAAAGGTCTTGCGTTTGTTTTCGCGGTTCATGGTGTTTCCTCCGGAAGAAAGATCATGCGAAATCCTTCGGGAGGAACGGCGTGTGTTGGATTTGCCGGACCTCCCGGTCAGGCCACACGCTCCGGTGATAGGATGATGTGTTTCAAAAAGTTCTCCTTCAAATTTTAATTTAGAGAGCGGGCTGCCGCCCGCTGACTAACGTTTATTTGCTATTATAGCCCGATCCTCTGTGTTGTCAACCGTTCTTTGCCTGCTTTGCAGCCTCTGTCTGTCCGGCAAGGAAGTCGCGGACAGAGGCGATCTGCGCCTCGACCGACGCGACGCAGGTGCCGCCGAGCGAGGTGCGGCCCGTCACGCAGCTGGTGAGCGCGATGGCGGCGTAAACGTCCTCGCCGAACCGCTCGCTGTACTGCCGGAGCAGCGCGAGCGGCAGCTCCTCGAGCACGGCGATATGCTCGATGCAGTAGGCCACGAGCTGACCGGCGATCTTATACGCCGCGCGGAAGGGCAGCCCCTTTTTCGTCAGGTAGTCCGCGAGATCGGTCGCGTTCAGGAAGCCGCGCTGCGCCGCGCGGTACATATTGCAGGTGCAGGCCTTCATCGCGGCGATCATCGGCGTGAACACACGCAGGCACATTTTTACGGTGTCCACGCAGTCGAACACGGCCTCTTTGTCCTCCTGCATATTCAAGGCGAGGTCGGTCCACAGGGTGTGCAGGGTATTCAGGGTCCCAAGGGCGAAAACGGTGAAACGCCCGTCATCACCGTCACCGAGGATACGCCGCGCAGCTATAAGCTGCACTTCCAGTCCGGCGAGCAGGAGCTGACGACGCCCCGCGCAGCTCACCGAGCGCATCGGAGGCTTCGAAAATTCCGCGGGGCTCCGGTGAAAGGTCCGAGCCTTGACAGCCGCCAGTTCTCAGCGCGAAAAAAGGCCGCCGCAGAACATTCCTGCAGCGGCCTTTTTCGGTTCTCTTATAGGGTGCGCACGCGGTCTTCGAACTCCCACACATAATCTCGATACCTGTAATGTCCGGACGCTTGACGCTCGCGCCCGTGATCTGGTCGGTGCAGCAGGCATCTCACGTTTCCGCGCTCCGGCACTGCCGTCCGGTATGGTCGATGTACGTCTCTTCGTTCGTCAGCAGGATCTTGGAGATTGGCACGATCTCATAGCCCTCGCCGAGCAGGTAGTTGAGAATATCCGGCAGCGCCTCCGGCGTGTGCTCGCCCGCGTTGTGGAAGAGCACGATGGAGCCGTTCGTCACCTTCCCCGTCACGCGCTTGGTGATCTCAGCAGCGGAGATGCCCTTCCAGTCGAGTGAATCCACATCCCATTGGATGGGTTCCATGCCGATGGAGCGGATGGCGGAAATGACATGGTCGTCGTACTCGCCGAACGGGCAGCGGATGAGCGTCGGGCGGACGCCGGTGAGCGCCTCGATCTTGTCGCTGCAGGTGTTCACGTCCGCGATGATCTGGTCGGCGGTCAGGGAATTGTAGTGGTCGTGCGCGTTGGAATGGTTCATCAGCTCGTTGCCGCTCTCGACGATGGCCTTGGCCTGCTCGGGGTACTGGTCCGCCCAGTTGCCGACGACGAAGAATGTGCATTTCACACCGTAGTCCGCGAGCACATCGAGAATCTTCTGCGTGTTGTCCGCCCCCCAGGCGGCGTCGAACGAGATGCTGCACACCTTCTGGTCGCGCTCGACGCAATAGATGGGCAGCTGACGCGTCGCGGCCGACGCCCGCACGGCGGCGGGCGCGTTCACCGCGCCGAAGATGGCTGCCGCCGCCAGCAGCGCCGCACCGACGGTCAGCGGCCTGCGCCGCAGAACAAGAAAGCGCGGCTTTGCCGTCTCCCGTTTCCCGCGCTTTTTCCTCAAGGCAAACTGCAAAAACATCCGCATATCCTCCCCATTTTGTTTTGGTAGAGGGTATGCGGCGCTTTTCTTTTTCATACCGGGCGGAGCCCCGCGCGCGTCACGGGACCGTCCCGCCGTCCGCCGGCCGCGCACCGATTTTCGGCAGAATCTACTTTTTTCGTTGAGAAAATGCCGCGCTTGTGTTACACTGGATACAGCTATCATAGAAAATGAAACGCGCGGCCCTTCGCCGCACACTGAAAATTCAATCGTTTTTGGAGGAGAAAAATCATGGAGATCAGAAAAGAAAAGAAGGGTTCCGCGCTGTCAATGGCCATCGAGGGCCGTATCGACACCACCACCGCCCCCCAGCTGGAAACGGAGCTGAAGACCGACCTTGACGGCGTCACCGAGCTGCGTCTGGACTTCGGGCAGGTCGAGTACATCTCCTCGGCGGGACTGCGCGTGCTGCTGTCCGCGCAGAAGCTGATGAACCGTCAGGGCAAAATGGTGCTCACCCATGTGAGCGAGTCGGTGATGGAGATCTTTGAGGTGACCGGCTTCTCCGACATTCTGACCATTGAGTAACACCATGCGGACGATGAGCCCCGCCGCACATCGGACGGCGGACCGCTTTACCGCTCGGATGTTCCGTGGACTGTGGGTCCCTGCCATGCTCTCGTCGCTCGGCTGGGCGCTGAGCGATATGGCGGACGCCGTGGTGGTGGGGCAGCGGCTGGGCGCCGTGGGACTTGCCGCCATCGGTCTGATCCTGCCAGTCTACATGATCAACTGCATGTTTGCCCACGGCCTCGGACTGGGCGGCTCCGTTCGCTATTCCCGTCTGCTGAGTCAGGGCAAAACGCAGGATGCCGCGGACAGCTTTCACGGCGTGCTCGCGCTGGCGCTGCTTTTCAGCGTCACGACCGCCGTGCTGGGCAGCGTGTTCATAGACCCGCTGCTGGCGCTGCTGGGCACGCGGAGCACGGACGGCGCACTGTATGCCGCCACAAGGGACTATCTGCAGATCCTCGTCGCGGCCACGCCGCTGTTCTACCTGTCCAACGTGTTCAACTACTATCTGCGCAACGACGGGAGTCAGCGCCGCGCCGGCGCCGGCTCGGTCATAGGCAACCTCTGTGACATCGCGCTGAACATCACGCTGGTGCTGGCGCTGGACATGGGCACGCGGGGCGCGGCGCTGTCCACCGCGCTGGGACAGATCATCACCATCGCCATCTATCTGCCTGGCTTTTTCGGTCAGAAGCACACGCTGCGCTTCGCGCTGCCGCGCGGGCGCTGGCTCGTCCCTGCCCTTTCCGCGCTGAAGGCGGGCATGGCCACCTCGGTGCAGTATCTGTACCAGATGATCTTCTTCCTCGTGTGCAACAATCTGCTGATCCGTCTGGGAGGCGAAGCGGCGGTGGCGGTGTTCGATGTCATTCAGAACACCTCCTATCTGATCCTGTACCTGTTCGAGGGGACGGGGCGCGCCATGCAGCCCATCCTCTCCACCTATCAGGGCGAGCACAACCGGCAGGGAATGCGGAACACGGTGCGTCTCGGCTTCACGGCGGGACTGACGGTGGGCGGCGCGCTGATCGCCCTTGTGGAGCTGTGGCCCGCGGGAATGTGCCTGCTGTTCGGCATCGCCGGTTCGGCGTCGGAGGCGCTGGCGTGTACCGCGCTGCGGCTCTACGGCGCGGGGGCACTGTTCGCCGGCATCAATATCCTGCTGTGCAATTACTATCAGGCCTGCGAGAACGAGAAGCCGTCGTTCCTGCTGGAGACGCTGCGCGGCGCGGTGCTGCTTATTCCGCTGACGTTCGTATGCTACGCCTTTGGCCTGCAGTGCTTCTGGCTGCTGTTCCTGCTGACGGAGGCCGGTTCGCTGGCGGTGTTCCTGCTGCTGGGCCTCGGCGGCCGCTATAAGAAAGCGGAGCTGCCGGAGGAGCGCATCTTCCAGCGGACGATCCTCAGCAACGCGGAGGATGTGATGGACGTGTGCCGCGAGCTGGAAGCCTTCTGCGAAGTCTGGGGCGCGGACATGAAGCAGCAGATGTTTTCGACCATGACCGTGGAGGAGCTCGGCATGGCCATCTTGAAGCACGGCTTTCAGGGGCGGACGGACGGCTACCTCCAGCTGACGGCCATCATGGACGAGGGCGGCGTGCTGGAGCTGCATCTGCGGGACGACGCCACGACCTTCAATCCCTTTGCGTTAGATACTTCCCGCGCCAGCTGGGACGAGGATTTCGACATGGACGGCATGGGCGTGTTGGTCATCAAAAAGCGGGCGAAGGAATTTTTCTACCGGCGCTATCAGGGCTTCAACACACTGATCATCAAGATCTGAGGACAAAGAGGGAAAAGCGATGAAGGTCGTTTATTTCGGTAGCGACGTGTTCCTGTCGTGCTTTGAATATTTTGTGGAAAAGCACCATGTGCTGGCGCTGTATACCTATCACAACGACGAGGACTATTTCACGGAATATGCCATCGTAAAGCGGGCGGGGGAGCTCGGCATCCCCGTCCACTACGAGGCCATCTCGCCGGAGGAAATCCGGCGGTACTTCACGGAGGAGGGCTGCGAGCTGTTTTTCATCGCGGAGTATGACCGCATCCTGACGCTGCCGGAGGACTTCCCCGCGTTCCGCGGCATCAACACCCACAGCTCGCTGCTCCCGCAGGGGCGCAGCTATTACCCCATCGAGGGAGCCATGGAGCGGGAGCTGTCATGCACCGGCGTGACGATGCACAAGGTGGCGCAGCGATTGGACGGCGGCGACGTTCTGGCGCAGCATACCATTGACATAACCGCGGACACGGACAGCATCGACGTCTATCTGCAAAGCGCGGCATGGGCGCGCGCGACGGTCGAGGAGCTTCTCGAGCACCTCGACGACCGCTGGGCGGACGGCCAGCCGCAGGCGGAAAAGCATCCCTACTGGAAGCGTCCCGCGTCCGCGCTGCTGACGCTGCATCCTGAAATGAGCCGGGCGGAGGCCCTGGCGATCTTCCGAAAATACAATTCCATGACTCAGGTGGAGCTGGGCGGCGTGTGGTTCTATGTGACTGCGATAGGGACCGGCACGGCCCCCCTGCCCTGCGAGGTGCAGCGTCTGTCCCCCACGCGGGCGCTCTACCGCGTAAGGGACGGTCATTTGCGGCTTCATATCCATCCGATGGAGGTGCGGACATGAAACGAGCAAGGAGCATACGGTTACAGCCCAAGCTGCTGCTGGGACTGGTGGCGATGGCCGCCGTCCTCGCGGCGATCCTGGCCCCCTCGATCGCCCAACTGTACCGGGCGCGGATGGAGGAGCAATACGCCTCTCTCGCGTTCGGTCAGGCCTCCGTGGCGGCGGATCTCATCGACGGAGACCGCGTGGAGCAATACTACCGGACCGGCGAGAAGGACGCCTATTACGAGGAGATCCACCGCTACCTGCAGGACGTCAGGGAGAAGCTGGGACTGAAATACTTCTATGTGGTCGTGCCGGAGGATGAGGTCATGTACTACATCTGGGACGCGGGCGTTCCCGGCGAGGACGGCGTCTGCGACCTCGGCGACACCGACGCCTACTACGGCGGCGGCAACGAGCTGATGCACGGTGCCTTTGCCGTCGACGCGGAGCAGACCATCCTCATCACCAACAACGAGGAGTACGGCTATCTGGCGTCGGCCTACGTCGCCATCCTCAGCAAAGCGGGTACACCGGTGGCGCTGGCCAGCGTAGACATCTCGATGGACATGATCGACCAGCAGATCCGGCAGTTTCTCGGCCTGACGCTGTGCGTGGTGCTGGCCGTTCTGCTGCTTTCCATTTTCGCGTACTACTACTATGTGCGGCGCATTCTGATCCGTCCGCTGAGGACTCTGCACCACGCCGCCATCGGGCTGGTGGAGAGCAAGATGGCGGCCTTGTCCGACTTTCGGGTGGAGGTCAACACCGGCGACGAGCTGGAGGAGCTTGCCCATTCGTTTCAGTACATGGTGTCGGAGCTGAATGAATATATTCAAAACCTCAGCCGCGTCACCGCGGAAAAGGAGCGCATCGGCGCAGAGCTGGACGTGGCGCGCCACATTCAGGCGTCCATGCTGCCCTGCATCTTCCCCGCCTTCCCCGAGCGCCACGAGTTCGACATTTACGCCTCCATGACGCCGGCGAAGGAGGTCGGCGGCGACTTCTACGACTTCTTCCTGGTGGACGACGACCATCTGGCACTGGTCATGGCGGACGTGTCCGGCAAGGGCGTCCCCGCGGCACTGTTTATGATGATCTCCAAAACGCTGCTGAAATCCGCCGCGCAGAGCGGTCTGTCCCCGAAGGCCGTGCTGGAAAAGGTGAACGATCAGCTCTGCGAAAACAACGAAGCGGAGATGTTCGTCACCGTCTGGCTGGGCATTCTCGAGATCTCCACGGGAAAAATGAAGTGCGCCAACGCAGGCCACGAGTATCCGGCCATCATGCGCAAAGGCGGCTCCTTTGAGCTGTTCAAGGATAAGCACGGCTTCGTGCTGGCCGGCATGGAGGGCGCCCGATACCGGGAATACGAGCTGGAGCTGAACGCGGGAGACCGTCTGGTGGTCTACACGGACGGCGTGCCGGAGGCCACGAATGCCTCCAACACGCTTTACGGGACTGACCGGATGCTCCGTGCGCTGAACGCCGCCGAGGGCGGCTCGTGCCGTCAGCTGCTGGAGGCTCTGCACCGCGATGTGGACGAGTTCGCGGGCGGCGCGGACCAGTTCGACGATATCACCATGCTCTGCATCGAGATGAAGTCGTCGGGCATGAAAAAGATCAATCTCGCGCCGACGCTGGAGCAGCTGCCGCAGGCCACCGACTTTTTTGAGGGCATTCTCGCCGAGGCAGGCGCCTCCATGAAGGCGATCGCTCAGGTCAACGTGGCGGTGGATGAGATCTTCTCCAACATCGCCCGCTACAGCGGCGCGACCGGCGTCGTGCTGGGCTGCTCACTGAAGGACGGCAGGGCGACGCTCCGCTTTTCCGACAACGGACGGCCCTACGACCCCACCGAAAAGCCCGACCCGGATACAACGCAGTCGGCGGAGGAGCGGGAGGTCGGCGGCCTCGGCATCTTCATGGTGAAGAAGCTCATGGATGAGGTGACCTATGAATACGCGGACGGGTCGAACATCCTGACGCTCGTGAAGAGCCTTTGACCGATCGTACCGGGTCGCCCGCGTCCCGCAGCGGAGCATTTCCGGAAGAGTTTTGACAGAGGAAACACGATGCGCAAACACGCCGCGCAGCTCAGCAAAAGCTGAACCTCCGCGAGATACAAAGAGGCCCATCTGCCAAAGCAGATGGGCCTCTTCTCTTTGGTTTGTCTGAGGGAGCGCGTTCCCGTTACTTGTTGTATGCTCTGTAAAGGAACGTCACGATCTGGCCGCGGGTGCAATCGTTGTCGGAGCCGAACAGGCCGCCGCCGATGCCCTCGGTCACGCCGTTGGCCGCCGCCCAGGCGACCGCGTCAGCAAAGTAGCTGCCGGTCGGGACGTCGGAGAACTCCGCCGCACTCGCCGCCTTGGCCTTCAGGGCGCGGGCGAGGAAGGTCACCGCCTGCGCGCGGGTGCAGGTCGCGTCGGGAGAGAACGTGCTGGTCGTCGTGCCGGTGGTGATGCCGTTTTCGATGGCCCACGCGACCGCCTTTTCATAATAGCTGCCGGAGACCACGTCGGTCATGCCGGACGCTGCGCCCTTCGGCTCGGGAGAGCCGGCGGCGCGCCACAGGAAGGTCACGATCTGCGCGCGGGTGCAGGGCTGCTCGGGAGCGAACAGGTCATTGCCCACGCCGGTGGTGATGCCGTTCTTGACCGCCCATTTGACGGCCTCATAGAAGTAGGCGTTGTTGGGCACGTCGTAGAAGAAGTTCAGCATGGAGTTGTCCTCCATGAAGGTCGCCTTGACCTCGACCTTGCCCGCAGGCATGGTGAAGGTGTACTTGCCATCGCCCTTGTCCTTGAGCGTCAGCTCGTTGCCGTTCTTGTCGGTGACGGTCAGGGTCTCGAGGACGTAGCCGCTGTCGGGCTTGACGGTGACGGTCACCCGGTCGCCCTTGGAGGCACTCTTCGGGCTGACGGTCACGGTGCCGTGCTCGGTCTTGCTCGGGGTAGAGACGGAGTAGGTCGGGTCAGAGGAGCTGCTGCCGGAGGAGTAGCTGGGCTCAACATAGGTGACCGTACCGGACAGCTCAAAGGTGCTGAACTTGGTGATCGTAAACACAGCACAGCCATCTTTGATTTCAAAGGTCTTTGCGCCGGTCTTCTGCGTATCGAGGAAGTATTCAACAGAGCCGTCGGAGGAGGTGTGCTTGATCTGCTTGGGAGTGAAGAGCTTACCGTCAACGGTAGGCAGAGGCAGCTTGACGGTGATCTCTTTGTTCAGCAGGGAATTAGGAACCGCAACATCGTGCGTGGTGGTACTGTTTCCATCCTTCGTTACGGTGATGGTAGCAACGGGGGTGGCGGTAAAGGTCAGCGTCTTGTTTTCCGAGGTCAGGTCCGCACCGGTGACTTCGACCTTGACCTCGACCTTAACTTCGACCTTATCTGCACCATTGGCAGCGCTGCCAACAAGTGTAGCCTTATTGTCAGCGATTGCCTCGGCCACGCCGTCGACCTTGGTGTTCTGGCTGATGTTAGCCTTATCTTCGGGGGTCAAGCCCACGTTATTGGGGACAGTAGTGGTGGTATTGTCCTTGACGATGATCAGTGCACCGGCGGGCTTGGTACCCGCTTTCACGGTGTAGGGATAATCGCCATTGTTGGAGGCATCAACATAGTGGCCATCCGCAACATAGGCGCTGGGGTCAGAGGAGAAATAGCCATCGTTGATTTTTACATACGTCTTTGCATCTGTCCATTCAGAGGCAGCTCCATTACTCCACGAATAAGCAAGCACAGCATCACTGTTTGCGGAACTGAAAGAGCCACCATCAATCGTTACACTGGGTACACCGTTCGGATAGTTACGATTTACAACAGAAATTGCAGCGCCGTCGGGAATTAAACCATCACCAGTTCCCTTAGAAGTGCGTTCATCTGCACCAGTTGCAATCACAGTACCATTGTGCAGCTTAAATTCAGATGTAATATTCGTACTTCCGGCACAAATCTGAATTCCAGTAGGACCGGAAACTGTACCGCCGTTCATGGTCAGCTTACCAGAAGGCAGGTAAATTGCACCATCTTCCGTTGTGCTGATAACTGCGCCATTATTGATTGTGACAATCGCGCAAGATTTATCGTTACCATTTGTAGAAATAGCTACACCGCCTTTTTCCATGATAACTTTGCCATTCACGGTAAGTTTCGGTGTCTTACAGCCATCCTGACCGAAAATACCATCGCCCCAGACAACAATGCCAAAGCAATCGTACCCGGAACCATTGTAGCTATTTTTGACAGTTACATCAGCATCAATTGTCAAATTTGCGCTGTCATATGCATTGACACGTCCGTCAATGATGCCGTTCTTGACTTTAACTTCACCTGCATTCGCAGTTAGAGCAATGCGTTCATTTTTCCTGTTACTATTTACTAAATCTTTACCCGTCAAAGTTTTTCCATTCAAATCCAATACAAGATTTCTGGAAATAGAAACTTTCTCGGTCACATCTTTCAGCAAGGTCACGGTGTTGCCGTCCCCGGCGGCAGAGATAGCGGCAGCGAGGGTCTTATAGGGGATGTCTTCGATTTTAGCCACGGCGTTGTTCACGGTCAACTGCTCCACGGTATTGGTTTCACCATTATAGATGTAGCCATCGGGAACGTAGGTGGAAATGTCAGCATCAAATTTGCCGCCGGTTACCGTTGCGGTACCGCTGTTGGATGCATCGTAATGGTCCACAATCATTTCCTGGGTATCGCTGGCACGCTTGAATTCGCCGCCGGAAATGGTCAGATTGCCAACGGTATTGGCATCGCTATCATAAGCAGAGGTGAACAGTACGGCGGAAGCAGTATCCAGAGTCTGGAACGTGCCAGCAGTGATTTCAGCCTTGTTCCAGTTCATAATGACGTACTGGGCAGTATTAGAGAAATTACCACCATTGATGGTCAGTACACCAAAGCGATCGTTCTTGACCGTGTTGATGCCGCCGGCAAAATTGCCGCCCTTGATCGTCAAATAGCAATTGGCAGTTACCCTGTCGCTGCCATTGCGGATCATGCTGGAATAACCGCCAGCGTTTTCAACGGTAACGCCAGTGTTAATCTCCATGGTACCGTAGTTGGCAATGGTGTACCAGCTGTTTCCGCCGTTGCCATAGGGAGAATAGGTACCATTTTCGGCAGAACGCTTAAAGGTGCCGCCATTCAAGGTAACCTCGCCGGAATTGACGATTGCGCCCTTTCCGTGCGACACATTATCTACGATACCGTTGCCAGTGATGGTCAGCGTTGCACCATTTTCAACAATAATGGTGTGCTCGTCCGCTTTGTTCGTCAGCGTTTTACCGCCCAAGTCGAGCGTGGCGGTCACACCGGCCGGAACATTGACAAAAGCAGTTGTATCCTCAGACATAACATAGCTGTCATTTCCCAGCGTGATAACGCCGTCTACTGCCGCAGGCAGCGCAGTCCCCACCGCCGCGGGCACTTCCGCCGGCGCAGGCGTGCCTTCGCCGTCCGCCAGAGCGGCGGTGGGCAGCAAGCTGAACGCGAGACAAAACGTCAGCAAAACGGATAGCAATTTACGTTTCATAAAATGTCCTCCTACAATGTATATTCTCCGCGGCTCCCCGCGGGCGAGCACAGCACATCTGTTCCCGGTCGGGAACAGAAAAGGGGCCATGGCCCCTTTTTGCACTTTATGGCGATATCATAGCACGCCCGTGTAAAAAAATCAACCATTTTCCTGTAAGGAAATGACAAATTTCGCGCGACATTTTTCGCAATTCCGTGCATTTCGCCAAAGCCGCCTTGCCGCTTCGCGTCGCTGCCGTATTTACTTGGCAAAGCGCCCGCTTTGCACTATGTGAAAGCGTCCTAAAACGGAGGACGCCGCGCGGCAGAGAGCATAAATATTCCGTTAAACGGTCGTCTCGAGCCCTTTCGCGCGCTTTTGCCGCGCATAAATAACCGTGTGAATGGTAAAATTCTACAAGGCCGCGAGGATTTTCGGCGCAAGATTGTCAAGAATTTGAGAACCGCTCCGCGGGGGCTTGACATTTGCGCGCCGCCGTAGTATCTTCACGTCAACAATTGAATAGGCTCAATTCAGTTGAGCGAGATAGAGGCGCGGCCGACAAGAGTACCGAGTCCGTACGGAGCAGAGATCCGGGACAAAGGGAAAGGGGAAGCCGCCGAAGTGGGGAACGGTTCCTGTGCCGTTTTCCGCTGGCTCGTCGGAGAAGATCCGCCGGACTGTCACAATTTGTGGAGCGCTATCGAAGAGTCGGCAAGCCGTTTTCGGTTTTGCCGCTATTGCAGATCATTTGCCGTAAATGCTCCACACGAGCGTTTACGGCTTTTTCTGTTTCCGAACTCGTTGGCGCGGACAACGAAGGGCCGACTCCCCCCACGGAGCCAAATTTCCATTCAGAAAGGAAGCAACACCATGAACCTCAGAAGAATCATCGCTACCCTGCTCGCAGCCCTCATGCTGCTCGCCCTCACCGCCTGCGGCGCGGGCACGACGCCCCCCGCGCAGGACGCAAACGACCCGGCAGAGGAAACCGATCCACCCGCGACTGAAAGCAGCCAGTTCCGCGTCGGCATGGAATGCGCCTACGCGCCGAGCAACTGGCAGGAGAGCGCCGCGACCGACACCAACGTTCCCGTGGAAAACGTCGCCGGCGCTTACGCCGAGGGCTACGACGTACAGATCGCACGCATTCTCGCCGATCAGCTCGGCAAGGAGCTGGTCATCGTCAAGCTCAGCTGGGACGGCTTGATCGACGCGCTCAATCAGGGCCAGATCGACGCCATCATCGCCGGCATGATGGACACCGCCGAGCGCCGCGAGTCTATCAACTTCTCCGACCCGTACAAGGAGACGATCTACAGCATGATGGTGCTCGCCGGCTCGCCGTATGAGAACGCGGCCTCCATTCAGGACTTCTCCGGCGCCGCCGTGCTCGGTCAGCAGGGCACCGCGCTCGACGATGTCATCGACCAGATCGAGGGCGTCGAGCACCTCAGCCCCGTCGGCAGCGTGCCCGACATGATCTCCCGCCTGCAGCAGGGCACCTGCGACGCCATCGTCATCAACGAGGAGAGCGCCCCGGGCTACCTCGCCTCGAATCCCGATTTCCGTCTCATCACCTTCAGCGAGGGCAGCGGCTTCACGCTGCCCGCCAAGGGCTCCTGCGTGGGCCTGCGTAAGTCCGACACCGAGCTGCTCGCGCAGATCAACGAGATCCTTGCCACCATCGACAGCGACGCGCGCACCGAGATGTGGAACACCGCCGTCGCCAACCAGCCGAAGTAACCGGCGGCTCCACGCCGCATAAGGAGGAAGCACCATGAGAGGAACCCCCGCGTCCCGCGGTCAGAGCTTCATCGCACGGGACCACCGTTATGTTTATCTGGGCGGCAGCGTCATCGCCCTCGTCGGCCTGAGCCTGTGGTATTCCGCGCCCAGTCCGTACAGCTTTCTGCCCGCCGGCTCCGTGCCCGGTACGGCGCTCGCCGCGGTCTGCTATTTCTTTTTGGTCGTCAGCACGCTGGCGCTGCTCGTGAAATGGACGCACTGGAGCAGCTACGGCGAGACCATTCTCAAGCGCCCGGCCCTCGTGCGGCTGAGCCGCTATCTCTCCTATCTGGACGCCGCGGCTGCCGCGCTGCTCGCGCTTGACCGCTTCGTGCTCAAGCTCGCCTACGTCGTCCACGCCGCCGTCCACGCCGAGAGCAACCCCACCGGCACGCTCTCCTCCATGGTCTACATGGCCTACAACCAGCGCTCGCTCTTCGTCACCGGCGTGTGGACGACCGTTCAGCTTGCGCTGGCCGGCACGGCGATCGCGTTCGTGCTGGCGCTTCTCATGGTCTTTCTCCGCATTCAGGAGCCCGACAAGCGCAACAACGACTTTGTGAAGCTTATCAAGATCGTCGCGAACAAATTCGCCCGCTTCTACATCTTCGTCATCCGCGGCACGCCGATGATGGTGCAGTCCCTCATCTTCTACTACGCGATCTTCAATCTCTTCAAGCGCACCGGCATGAGCGTCACGGAGATCAACCGCGTCTGGTCGCTCTTCATCTCCGGTCTTGTCACGGTCTCGCTCAACTCAACCGCGTACCTTGCCGAGGTGCTGCGCGGCGGCATCCTCGCCGTCGACGCGGGGCAGATGGAGGCCGCGCGTTCGCTCGGCATGACGCACTGGCAGGCCATGCGCAGAGTCGTTTTCCCGCAGGCCATCAAAAATTCGCTGCCCGCCATCGGCAACGAGTTTATCATCAACATCAAGGATTCCTCCGTGCTGTGCGTGCTGGGCGTATCCGACCTGATGTTCATGACCCGCTCGGTCGCCGGCATTTATTATAAGGGCACCGAGTGCTACCTCATCGCCGCCACCGTTTACCTGTTCCTGACGTATCTTTCCTCGCTCCTGCTCAAGGCCATCACGGGAAGGATGACCGCGCCGGACAACACGAAGCGGCGTCAGGGCAATCAAACCGTCGATCTGGGACTTCCCAGCTCAAACTGACAGGAGGACGCTATGACGAACGATCCCATCATCAAAATCGAACAGCTCGAAAAGTCCTTCGGCGACCTCCACGTGCTCAAGGGCATCAACTTAGAGGTCGACCGCGGCGAGGTCGTGTGCATCATCGGCGCCTCCGGCTCCGGCAAGTCCACGCTCCTGCGCTGCATCAATCTGCTGGAGGAGGCCGATTCCGGTCACATCTGGTTCGACGGGCAGGATCTCATGGACCTCAAGGTCGACCTCAACGCCCTGCGGCAGAAGATCGGCATGGTGTTTCAGGGCTTCAACCTTTTCAACAACAAGTCCGTGCTGGACAACTGCACGCTTGCGCCCATGACGGTGCGGCATATTCCCAGGGCGCAGGCCGAGGAGACGGCCATCCGCCACCTCAAGGCCGTCGGGCTGGAGGATTTCATCCACGCCGACTCCCGCCGCCTCTCCGGCGGACAGAAGCAGCGCGTTGCCATCGCGCGGGCGCTGTGCATGGAGCCCGAGATCATGCTCTTCGACGAGCCGACAAGCGCCCTCGACCCCGAGATCGTGGGCGAGGTGCTCGATGTGATGAAGCGCCTCGCGCAGGAGGGCATGACCATGGTCGTCGTAACGCACGAGATGGCCTTTGCCAAGGAGGTCAGCGACCGCGTGGTATTCATGGACCGGGGCGTCATTCTCGAGCAGGGCTCGCCGCGTGAGGTCTTCGGAAACCCGAAGGAGAGCCGTACCCGCGAATTTCTCAGCCGCTATTTGGAGGACAAAATGGCATGACGAAGAAGATCACCGATTTCTTTGCCCTCGATGGCAATTATCCCGACTTAGACGCCGAGGGCGCGGTCGCGCGTCTTTCGCAGGCAATCCAATGCAGAACCATCAACTATGCCGACCACAGTCTGACCGACTATAGCGAGTTTGACAAGCTCCACGCGCACATGAAGGCGAGCTACCCCAACACCATGCGCGCGGGCGTCTTTGAGCGGCTCGGCCACCACGCCGTGCTCATCACCATCCCCGGCAGCGACGAAACGCTGCGCCCCTGCCTGTATATGTCCCATCAGGACGTGGTGCCGGTGGTCGAGGGCACGGAGCAGGACTGGACCTATCCTGCCTTCTCCGGCGCGGTAGCAGACGGCTACATCTGGGGCCGCGGCACGCTGGATATCAAGGAGCAGGTCTTCGGCGTGCTCGAGGCCGCGGAGTATCTGCTCGCCCGCGGCAGGACCTTCCGGCGCACGGCCTACCTCGCCTTCGGTGACGATGAGGAAACGCTCAACACCGGCGCGCTGGCGATCTCCGACCACCTCAAGGCGCAGGGCGTGACGCTGGAATTCGTTTTAGACGAGGGCGGCGGCAAGATCGAATCCGGCGCGGCCTTCGGCGCGCCTGACCTTTCCATCGCGCAGGTCGATCTGATGGAGAAGGGCTATGCCGATCTGGAGCTGACGGTCCGCTCCATCGGCGGACACTCGAGCCGCCCCTACGGCGGCACCTCGCTCGCCCATCTTGCCTGCGCCATCGCGGACATCGTCCGCAGCCCGTTCCCCGTGCGGCTCAATCCCGCCATGATGGGCGCGTTTGAAACGCTCGCGCCCTACATCACCGCCGAGCCGCTCAGAACGCTGACGCATGACGTCCGCGCGAACGCGGACGCCATCGCCGCTTACTGCTATCAGTCCCCCGCGCTCTTTCCCTTTGTCACCACGACCATCGCCCCCACTGTCATTCAAGGCAGCAGCAGGGCCTGCAACGTGATGCCGCAGGATATGCAGGCGGTCATCAATTTCCGTCTTGCCGACGGCGACACGGTCGAGAGCGTGATGGAGCACTGCCACGCGGCGGTGCAGGACCCAACCGTGGAGCTGCGCTACCAGCAGGCCAACGATCCCTCCGCCACGGCCCGGCGCGATGGCTACGGCTACCGCACGGTGGTGGACAGTATGCGGCGCTACTACCCCGACGTGGTGTTCGTTCCGTCCATGACCGCCGGTGCGACCGACGCGCACCAATACGAGCAGATCTGCGACACCTGCCTGCGCTGCTCGCCCTTCATGGCGGAGCCAGAGGAGGCCGCCTCCGGCGTCCACGGGACGAACGAGCGCATTCTGGTCCGCGCCTATCTGCAGGGCATCCGCGTGCTCATCGACCTGATGGAGCACGCCAATCTCTGAGACACGGCCTCAGCCCGCGTTTCAAGCCGCAAGCACGCAAAAAGAGCCGCGCTCCCTGCACCGGGAACGCGGCTCCTTCCTTATTATTGTCTGCGGCAACTTCCTTTACCACGCGGCGACCGCGCCGTCGCAGCGCGGCTCGGTGCCGGCCGTGTAAACGCCGTCCTCTCCGCGCCAGATGATCTGTCCGCGTCCCATAGAGATGCGGTCGTCCACAAGCTCGACCTCGTGCCCCATCGCGCGCAGCTCGTCGGCAATGGCCTCGCCCGCCTCGCGCTCCAGTTCGAGCCTCCTGCCGCCGATCCATTGGATGCGCGGCGCGTCAAGCGCCTCCTGCGGGTTCATGTGATAATCGAGCGTGTTGACGAGGACCTCGGTCTGACCCTGCGGCTGCATGAACGCGCCCATCACGCCGAACGGACCGACGGCGGCGCCGTCCCTGAGCAGGAAGCCGGGAATAATGGTGTGGTAGGACCTCTTGCCGCCGGCAAGGCAGTTGTCGCTTGCGGGGTCGAGCGAGAAGTTCGCGCCGCGGTTCTGGAGCGAGATGCCCGTCCCCGGCACGGCGACACCCGCGCCGAAAGTGGTGTAATTGCTCTGGATGAACGAGACCATGTTGCCCTCGCGGTCGGCGGTGCAGAGATAGATGGTGCCGCCGCAGTGCGGGTCGCCCGCCCTCGGCTCCAGCGCGCAGTCGGTGATGAGCGCGCGGCGCGCGGCGAGATAGGCGGGATCCAGCAGCTCGCTGACCTTTGTTTTCATATAGCGCGGGTCGGCGACGTAGGTCCTCGTGTCGGCAAAGGCCAGCTTGATGGCCTCCATCACCTTGTGATAGTGCTCGGCGCTCTCGCGATTTCCCGGCATGGTCATGCCGTTCAGGATGCCGAGCGCCATGAGCACCGTGATGCCGTGGCCGTTCGGCGGGATCTCACAGACCGTATAGCCGCGGTATTCCTGCGTGATGGGCTCGACCCATTCGGGGCGATAATTGCGGAAGTCGTCCTCGCAGAAGTACCCGCCGGTCGCGCGGGAGAACGCGACGATCCGCTCCATCAGCGCGCCGCGGTAATAGCTCTCGCAGTCCGTCGCGGCGAGGGCGCGCAGCGTCGCGGCATAGTCCGGAAAGCGGAACAGCTCGCCCGCGCGGTAGGGCGTACCGTCCGGCTTCATAAAGCTCTGCCACCAGTATTCGTGCGGCGCGGCGTTCTCCGCCATCGCCTTGGCAATGCGGCGGCTGTCGCGCTCCCACTGCCGCGCGACGTTCACCGGCACGGGATAGCCCTCCTCGGCATAGGAAATGGCAGACGCAAACAGCTCGGCGAGCGGCTTCGTGCCGAAGCGGCGGTTCAGCTCCGCCCAACCCGCGGGCGCTCCGGGCACCATCGTCGGCAGCCATCCGACCTTCGGCATCTCTGTATAGCCCATCGCGCGAACCTTCTCCGCGCTCAGCGCCATCGGCGCGACACCGCTGGCGTTGAGACCGTAGAGCCGTTTGTCCCGCTCGATCCACACGAGCGCAAAGCAGTCCGAGCCGAGGCCGTTGCCGGTCGGCTCGAGCAGCGGCATAGCCGCGGCCATCGCCACAGCGGCGTCCACGGCGTTGCCGCCGGATTTCATCACGTCCAGTCCGATCTGTGCGCCGAGCGGCACAGACGTGCAGGCGACGGCATTTTTGGCGTAGACGACATTGCGCCGCGAGGCATAGCGGTAGGTCAGCGGATCGAAGGCAGGCATGGGAAGCGTTCTCCTTTTCTCTTTTATAACAGGCCTAGTATAGCACACCGACATGGGAAGAGCAAGGCGGCGGTTAGGCTCCCGCACGGACGGTTATAATATTTTCCGCATTATTACCCGGTTTTTAGGCATTATTGAAAAAATGAATCATTCTATTTCTTTGCATTTTCTTGATTTCTTTGGTGTTGTGCGCTATATTTTAGTTTGATTACGAAATTTTACTCACATAAACACAGAAAGGCGGATTTTATGGAGCTTCAAATTCAGGATCTGGTATCCTCCATCAAAAAGGACGGCATCGAGAGCGCGAACCGCGAGGCCGCGCAGATCCTAGCCGACGCCAAGGCGCAGGCGGAAAAGATCGTCGCCGACGCGAGGAGCGAGGCGGACAAGCTGCGTGCGGACGCGCAGGCGGAGATCGGCGTGTTCAAGGCCAGCGCTCAGCTCAGCGCAGAGCAGGCGAAGCGCGACGCGGTGCTTGCCTTCCGGCAGGAGATCGGCGCGGAGCTGACGAAGCTGCTCGCGCAGGATACGCATAAGGCGCTCGACGACAAGGCGCTCGCCGCGCTCATCACCGCCGCGCTGCAGGGCGAGGACGCCTCCGCCTACGCCGCAGAGGTCGCCTCCGTCACAGACGCGCTCAAAAGCGAGCTCGCCAGCGAGCTCAAGGCGGGGCTGGAGCTGCGGCTCTCCAAGAAGGTCCACACGGGCTTCCGCCTGTGCGCCAAGGACGGCTCGGGCTACATCGACTGCTCCGACGAGGAGCTGGCGGAGCAGCTCGCCCCCTTCTTCCGCGAGCTGCGCATTTAAGGAGGGACGCTCTTGGCTTCCTATTACTACTTGATCTCGAGCCTGCCGATGCTCCGCGCGGGCGACGCCCCGCCGCTGGATTACGCTGCGTTTCTCGACCAATGCCGGGGCGCGGTGAGCGACAGGGTCTACCGCTCGCTCGAGGAGCTGACGGTGCGCTCGGAGGACGGCGGCTTCGTGAGCCGGTGGGCGGCCTTCTACCGCGTGCTGCAGGGTGAGCTGACCTATCAGCGGCGCGTGAAGCGCGGCGAGAGCTGCGCTGCGCCGAACGAGCGCGACGCCGCCGTGACGCAGACCGTCACCGCGGCGGTGAACGCGAAGGACCCGCTCGAGGGCGAGCGGCTGCTGCTCGCGCTGGAATTTGACCGGCTGGATGAGCTGGTGGGACTGCACAGCTTCGACGACTGCGCGCTCTACGGCTACGCGCTGAAGCTGCAGCTGCTCGAACGGCAGCGCGTCTTCCGCCATGACGAGGGCAAGGCCGCCTTCGACACCCTGCTCGGACAGGTCCGTCAGCAGATATTCAGCCTATAAGAAAACGGGAGAAACGAAATGGAGAAAGTGACAGGCTATGTGACCGGAGTCAACGGCAACCTTGTCTCGGCAAGATTCTCGGGCTCCGTTCGGAAAAACGAAGTCGGCTTCGTCAAGATCGGCAATGACCGCCTCAAGGGCGAGGTCATCCGCATCAGCGGCGACGCCGTGAGTATGCAGATCTATGAAATGACCAACGGCATTCAGGTCGGCGACGAGGTCGAGCTGACCGGCGAGCTGCTGAGCGTCGAGCTCGGCCCCGGCCTTCTGACGCAGGTGTACGACGGCTTGCAGAACCCTCTGCCGAAGCTTGCCGAGCAATGCGGCTTCTTCCTCGAGCGCGGCGTATACCTTGACCCCATCCCCGATAAGGAATGGGAGTTCACCCCCTGCGTCAAGTCCGGCGACGCCGTGCTCGCGGGCGACGCGGTCGGCAGCGTGCCGGAGGGGCAGTTCACGCACCTCATCATGGCGCCCTTCGACCTCAAGGACGAGGGCTGGCGCGTAAAGAGCGTGAAGGAAAAGGGCGTCTATCACGTCCGCTCCACCGTTGCGGTGCTGGAAAACGGCGCGGGCGAGGAGAAGGCGCTGAGCATGGTCTTTTCCTGGCCGGTCAAGCAGCCCATCCGCTGCTATGAGGAGCGTCTGCGTCCTGACGAGACGCTGGTGACCAAGATCCGCTGCATCGACACCTTCCTGCCGGTCGCCAAAGGCGGCACCTTCTGCGTGCCCGGCCCCTTCGGCGCGGGCAAGACCGTGCTGCAGCACATGGAGGCGAAGAACGCCGACGTCGACATCGTCATCGTCGCCGCCTGCGGCGAGCGCGCCGGCGAGGTCGTGGAGGTGCTCAAGGAGTTCCCCGAGCTAACCGACCCGCGCACGGGCCGCTCGCTGATGGAGCGTACCATCATCATCTGCAACACCTCGTCCATGCCGGTCGCGGCGCGTGAAGCGTCCGTGTACACGGCAGTGACGATGGCCGAATATTACCGCCAGATGGGACTCAACGTCCTGCTGCTGGCGGACTCCACGAGCCGCTGGGCGCAGGCCATGCGCGAGATGAGCGGCCGTCTGGAGGAAATCCCCGGCGAGGAAGCCTTCCCTGCCTACCTCGAATCCGTCATCGCCGCGTTCTATGAGCGCGCGGGCAAGGTCCGGCTGAGAAACGGCAAAATCGCCTCCGTCACCATCGGCGGCACGGTCTCCCCCGCGGGCGGCAACTTTGAAGAGCCGGTCACGCAGGCGACGCTCAAGGTCGTCGGCGCGTTCCACGGCCTCTCCCGCGAGCGCTCCGACGCGCGCAAGTATCCCTCCATCCACCCCATCGACTCGTGGTCAAAGTATCAGGGCGTGGTGGACATGGCGCGTGTGGAGGAGGCCCGCGGCATCCTCCGCCGCAGCAGCGAGATCAATCAGATGATGAAGGTCATCGGCGAAGAGGGCACCTCGGCCGAGGACTACATTCTCTACCAGAAGGGCGAGCTGCTCGATGCCGTGTACCTGCAGCAGAACTCCTTCGATCCCATCGACGCGGCCTGCGAGCCGGAGCGTCAGGCGCATGAGTTCAACGTGCTCTACGATGTGCTCACGCGCGATTACGCGCTCAGCGACAAAAAGGAGATCCGCGCCTTCTTCAATCAGGTGCGTCAGGAATTCCTCGACTGGCACGGCACGGTCTACGGTACGCCGGAATTTGCGGCGCAGGAAACGAAGCTCACGGACCTCTACCGGAGCAAGGTAACGGGTTAAGGAGGGTTTCAGAATGCAGAAGGTTTATACCAAGATCGAATCCATCGTCGGCAACGTCGTGACCGTGCGCGCCTCGGGCGTGCGCAGCGGCGACCTTGCCCTCGTCGGCGAGAGCTACGCGAGCGTCATCAAGCTCAGCGGCGACCTCGTCTCCCTGCAGGTCTTTGCCGGCACGCAGGGCGTCAGCACGACCGACACTGTGCGCTTCCTCGGGCGGCCCATGATGGTCTCGTTTTCCGACGACCTGCTCGGGCGCGTGTTCGACGGCGCGGGCGTGCCGCGCGACAACGGCCCCGCGCTGACCGAAAATATGATCCCCATCGGCGGTCCCTCCGTCAACCCCGCCAAGCGCATCGTGCCCAAGCGCATGATCCGCACCGGCATCCCCATGATCGACGTGTTCAACACCCTCGTCGAGAGCCAGAAGCTGCCCATCTTCTCCGTCTCCGGCGAGCCCTACAACCAGCTGCTCGCCCGCATCGCCATGCAGGCGGAGGTCGACGTCATCGTCCTCGGCGGCATGGGTCTGAAATACGACGACTACCTCTTCTTCCGCGACACGCTCGAAAAGAGCGGCGCGATGGGCCGCACGGTCATGTTCGTCCACACGGCGTCCGACCCGACGGTGGAATGTACGCTCGTGCCCGACCTGTCGCTCGCCGTGGCGGAGCAGTTCGCCCTTGCCGGCAAGCGCGTGCTTGTGCTGCTGACCGACATGACCAACTTCGCCGACGCGCAGAAGGAAATGGCCATCACGATGGAGCAGGTGCCGTCCAACCGCGGCTACCCCGGCGACCTATACAGCTGCCTTGCCTCGCGCTATGAGAAGGCGGTCGACTTCGAGGGTGCGGGCTCCATCACCATCCTCGGCGTCACCACGATGCCCGGCGACGACGTCACCCACCCCGTGCCGGACAACACGGGCTATATCACCGAGGGCCAATATTACCTCAAGAACGGTCACATCGAGCCGTTCGGCTCGCTCTCGCGTCTTAAGCAGAACGTCAACGGCACGACGCGCAGCGACCACCGCGCCCTGATGGACGGCATGATCCGTCTCTACAGCGCCTACAAGGAAAGCCTTGAAAAGAAGTCCATGGGCTTCATGATGTCCGAATGGGACGAGAAGCTGCTCAAGTACGGCCACCTCTTTGAAACGAAGCTGATGGACCTGAGCGTGAACATCCCTCTGGAGGAGGCGCTGGACCTTGGCTGGGGGATCCTCGCCGAGTGCTTCGAGCCGAACGAAACGGGTCTGAAGACCAGTCTCCTGCAGGAAAGATGGCCGAAAAAGGACGCCTTGAACTGAGGGAGCGCGTATGGCTGTCAAACTAACAAAAAATGAACTGAAGGTTCAGAAGGACCGGCTCAAGCAGTTTCAACGCTACCTACCGACGCTGCAGCTGAAAAAGCAGCAGCTCCAATCGGTCGTGATGCAGGTGACGGCGCAGCTTGAGAAGGTCGAAGCCGAGCGGCTGAAGATCGTCGACGGTCTGGACGGCTGGATCGCGGTGTTCGCCGAAAACGGCAGCTTTCCCGAAGGGATGCGGCTCGATTCGCTCATCCGTCCGAAGGACGTCGTCTGCCGCGACCACAACATCGCCGGCGTGATCGTGCCGGTCTTTGAGGAGCTGACCTTCGAGGAGATCTCCTACGACGTCGCGGACTATCCGCTCTGGGTGGACACCGCCGTGGTCACGCTGCGCGAGATCGCGCGGCTGGACGCGCTGGTCAAGACGCTGCGCACGCAGGTCGAGCTGCTCGAGCGGGAGCTGCGCTCCACCGCGCAGCGCGTGAACCTGTTTGAAAAGGTCAAGATCCCCGAGGCGAGGGAAAACATCCGCGTCATCGGCATTTACCTCGGCGACCAGCAGACCTCCGCGGTCGTGCGCGGCAAGATCGCCAAGAAAAAGCTACAGGAGGCGGCGCGATGATCGAGAAAATGAAGGTCGTTCACATCGTCGCCGCGCAGACGCAGAAAACGGAGCTGCTCGACGCGCTGCGCGCGCTCGGCATCGTCCATTTCGCGGAAAAGGCGGACGCCGACCAGACCTATCTGGAGCGCTTCGCCGCGCTCTCGCGGCTCATCACCGTGCTCGAGGAGCAGGGGGTGAGCGAGGTCGAAGCGGAAACGCTCGACGACGATCAATTTAAAGTGCTCTTCGACGAGCTCAACGCATGTCTGGAGCACAAAAAGGCATTGGAAGCCGAGCGCGCCGCCGCGGTCAGCGCGTGCGACACGCTCGCCGGCTGGGGCAGCTTCTCCCCCGCCGAGATCAAGGAATTGAAGGCGCAGGGCTTCGAGCTGCACTTCTGCCGCGTGGACAAAAAGCTCCTCGCCTCGCTCGAGGCGGACAAGGAAGTGCGCTTCCTGCGGCTCGCGCCGGTCGGGAAGCAGCAGACCGTCGCCATCCTCGGTGCGCTGCCCGCCTCCTGCGCCGCCGGCGAGTTCATCCCGCCGGAAAAGAGCCTTGACGAATACCGGCAGGAGATTGCCGACTGTGAGCGCGGTCTTTCTGAGTGCGGCGCGCAGCTCAAGGCCGCCGCGAAGCACCTGCCCAGCTTCCGCGAGCAGCTGCTCAAAACGCAGAACGACGCGGACTACTCCTCCGTGCGCAATACCTCGGAGAGCGGGGACGGACTCGTGTGGCTGACCGGCTACCTCCCCGTCGACGAGGCGGAGCGCTTCAAGGCCGCCGCCGCGAAGGAGCATTGGGCGTGGGCGATGGACGATCCGGCGGCAGGCGACGACAAGGTGCCGACCAAGATCAAGTACACCAAGGTCACGCGGCTCATCGCGCCGGTGTTCGACATTCTCGGCACCGTGCCGGGCTACCGCGAGTACGATATTTCGTTCTGGTTCCTCGGCTTCTTCACGCTCTTTTTCGCCATGATCATCGGCGACGCGGGCTACGGCTGCCTGTTCCTGCTGACCGCCGCGGCCCTGACGGTGAAGAGCAAGAAGCCCTCCAATGCCGTGCAGCTTTTGTGGGTGCTCTCCATCGCCACCATCGTCTGGGGCGCGATGACCGGCACCTGGTTCGGGCTTGAGGGCGCGATGGATGTGCCGCTGCTCCGCTCGCTGGTCGTTCCGACCTTTGCGAACTACCCCGAGTATTTCAACGTCACCACCACCCAGCAGCAGAACAGCGTCATGAAATTCTGCTTCATCCTCGGCACCGTCCAGCTCTCGCTGGCGTGTGTGATGAACATCCGCCGCAAGACGCGGGAGAAGGACCTCAGCTGGGTCGCCGACCTCGGCTGGCTGTGCGCGATCTGCGCGCTGTACTTCGTGGTGCTCTACCTCGTCATCGGCGAGCAGGTGAACCTCACGCCCATTGCCGCGGTGGTCCTTCTCGGCTTCGTGCTGGTCGTGTGCTTCGGCGGTATGTCGCCGGACAAGACCTTCGCGCAGGGTCTCAAGGCGGGCCTTGGCAACGCCTTCACAGTGTTCCTCAACACCATCAGCGCCTTCGGCAACATCATGAGCTACATCCGACTGTTTGCCGTCGGCATGGCGTCGCTCGCTATCGCGCAGAGCTTTAACAACATGGCGCTCGGCTTCAAGGGGCCGCTGGTCGTTGTCGGCATCCTCATCATGCTCGTCGGTCACGGGCTGAACATCGTGATGGGCCTGCTGTCCGTGGTGGTCCATGGCGTGCGATTGAATCTGCTGGAATTCTCCGGTCAGCTTGGCATGGAGTGGACCGGCACCGCCTACGCACCGTTCAAAAAACTGGATAAGATCAGAAAATAATCAAAAAGAGGAGAAACGTATTATGAGCATTGAATTTATTGGTATGGCGTGTGCGCTGGGCCTGTCCGCCATGGGCAGCGCGTTCGGCGCGGGCTTCGCGGCGCAGGCGAGCGTCGGCGCGTGGAAGAAGTGCTACGCGAACGGCAAGCCCGCTCCCTTCATCATGGTCGCCTTCTCCGGCGCGCCCCTGACGCAGACCATCTACGGCTTCCTGCTGATGAACTTCATCCGCAGCGCCGTGGCCTCCGGCGCCGATCCCGCGCTCGCCATGTTTACGGGCATCTTCGCGGGTCTCGCCATCGGCCTGTCCGCGTTCTTCCAGGGCAAGGTCGCCGCGGCGAGCGCCGACGCGCTCGGCGAGACCGGCAAGGGCACGGCGAACTTCTTCATCGTCATCGGCATCATCGAAACGGTCGCGCTCTTCACGCTCGTCTTCAGCCTCCTGCTGTTACAGTAAGCGCAAGGAGAAATTTCATAGCGGCACAGCAAGGGAGCCGGAGGATGTCCGGCTCCCTTCTTGCAGCATTTTCTTCACGATACCCTCATTTTCTGCCAAAGGCGCAGGCTTTTCTGTCAAGCTCTGCAATGTCCTCCTCCCTTCATTTCATCATTAGCTGTGCAAATGATAAATATATTAAATCGATTCTTTTCTTATGCCTTTGTATCCCGTATAATACTAAGGCTGGCGTTTTGACGCAAACCGTATCTCTCATAGTACGGAGGAAATATTTAGGAGGCTATTATCATGGCGAATTGTGCGATCGTAGGCATCAACTGGGGCGACGAGGGCAAGGGCCGCATGGTCGACTACCTCACCGACCGTTTCGACGTGGTCGTGCGCTATCAGGGCGGCGGCAACGCGGGCCACACCGTCGTGAACGATAAGGGCAAGTTCGCCCTGCACCTGCTGCCCAGCGGCATCTTCCGCGAGGGCGTGGTAAACATTCTCGGCAACGGCGTGGCGCTCGACTGCGAGAACCTGTATAACGAGATCGAGACCCTGCGCGCCGCAGGCGTGGCGATCACACCGGAGAACCTGAAGGTCAGCGAGCGCGCCTCCCTGCTGCTGCCGTGGCACCGCGAACTCGACGCGCTGGAGGAAGCGCGGCTCAAGGACAAGAAGTACGGCTCCACCAAGCAGGGCATCGCGCCGTTTTACTCCGACAAGTATCAGAAGAAGACCGTGCTCGCCGGCGAGCTGCTCCACCCCGAGCACCTCAAGGCGCATCTGGCCGACCTGCTCGAGTGGAAGAACCTCACGCTCACCCGCGTCTACGGTGCAAAGGGCTATACCATGGACGAGCTGACGGCGTGGATCGACGACTTCGGCACAAAGATCAGGCCCTTTGTCGCCAACACCACGGCGTTTCTGCGCGAGGCGCAGGCAAACGGCAAGCGCATTCTCTTCGAGGCCCAGCTCGGCGCGCTGCGCGATCTGGACTACGGCATCTATCCCTACACCACCTCCTCCAACGCCATCGCCGCCTATGCGCCGGTCGGCTCGGGTCTGCCCACCGCAAAGCTCGACGAGGTCGTGGGCGTGGTCAAGGCTTACTCCTCCTGCGTGGGCGAGGGGCCCTTCACCTGCGAGTGGTTCGGCGATGAAGCGGCAAAGCTGCGCGAGGCCGGTGCGGAGTTCGGCGCAAAGACCGGCCGTCCCCGCCGCGTCGGCCCCATCGACCTCGTGGCGACGCGCTACGGCGTGGAGATGCAGGGTGCGACGAGCATCGCCCTCACGAAGCTCGACGTGCTCAGCTACATGGACAAGATCCCTCTGTGCGCCCACTATGAGATCGACGGCGTGCAGACCGACGATTTCCCCTTCCCCGTCCTTCTCGACCGCGCCAAGCCCGTCATGGAATATATGCCCGGCTGGCAGTGTGACATCTCCGGCGCCCGCCGCTGGGAGGATCTGCCCGAGGCCGCGCGGAGCTACGTCGAATATGTGGAAAAGGCCATCGGCTGTCCCATCGGCTATGTCTCCGTCGGCGCGGAAAGAGAAAGCCTCATTCTCCGATAAGAAAAATGGAACGGCAGCGCCGTTCCATTTTCTTTCGGGTGGACAAGCCGCGGATTTTTCGGTACAATAAAGTAAATCAGAAAAGAGGAACGAGCCATGAGCAAAGATGTTTACGAATCACCCCTATCGTCGCGCTACGCGTCGCCGTATATGCTGCACCTGTTCTCCGCCGATATGCGCTTTCAGACATGGCGGCGGCTGTGGACCGCGCTCGCCCGCGCGGAGCACGAGCTGGGACTGCCCATCACCGCCGGGCAGGTCGCGGAGCTGGAAGCGCACATCACCGACATTGACTACGCCGTGGCCGAGCAGCGCGAGCGCGAGGTGCGCCACGATGTGATGGCGCACGTCTACGCCTATGGCAAGGCCGCGCCGTCCGCCGCCGGCATTATCCACCTTGGTGCGACGAGCTGCTACGTCACCGACAATGCCGACCTCATTCTCTACCGCGACGGCCTGCGCTATCTGCGCGGTGAGCTGCTCGGCGTACTGGCAAATCTCGCCGCGTTTGCTCGCGAATACGCCGCCGTGCCTACCCTCGGCTACACGCACTATCAGCCCGCACAGCCTGTGACCGTCGGCAAGCGTGCGGCTCTCTGGATGCAGGATTTTCTCAGCGATCTTGAGGAGCTCGACCACATTCTCGCCACGCTGAAATTCCTCGGCTGCCGCGGCACGACCGGCACCGAGGCCAGCTTCATGGACCTCTTTGACGGCGACGGCGCGAAGATCGACGAGATGAACCGCCGCATCGCCGCGGAGTTCGGCTTCGACCGCTGCTTCTCCGTCTGCGGTCAGACCTACCCGCGCAAGACCGACAGCCGCATCCTGAACGTCCTCTCCTCCCTCGCGCAGAGCGCCTACCGCATGGCGAACGACATCCGTCTGCTTCAGCACGACCGGCAGGTCGAGGAGCCGTTCGAGAAAAACCAGATCGGCTCGTCCGCCATGGCCTACAAGCGCAACCCCATGCGCTGTGAGCGCATCTGCTCGCTCAGCCGCTATCTGATGGCCGACGCCGCCAACGCCCCCATGACCGCGAGCGTCCAGTGGCTCGAGCGCACGCTCGACGACTCCGCCAACCGCCGCATCGCCCTGCCCGAGGGCTTCCTCTGCGCGGACGCCGTGCTGCGCCTGTGCCAGAATGTCACCAACGGTCTGCACGTCAACAAGAAGATCGTTGACCGCACCATCCGCGAATATCTGCCCTTCCTCGCCACCGAGAACATCATGATGGAGGCCGTCAAGCGCGGCGGCGACCGGCAGGAGCTGCACGAGCGCATCCGGCAGCATTCCATGGCCGCGACCGCACGCATGAAGGAGGGCGAACGCTGCGACCTGCTCGACCGTCTCGCCGCTGACCCCGCCTTCGGCATGACCCGTGCGGAGCTCGACGCCGTCATGGACCCCGCGCTCTACACCGGCCGCTGCGCGCAGCAGGTCGAGCGCTTTCTGTCCGAGTGCGCGCCCCTGCTCGCGGATGCGCAAAGCGCCGACGGCGCGATCAGCCTGTAAACGCAGCAAGCCCTCCCGGTCGGGAGGGCTTGACTTTTTTGCGCGGTATGGTACAATCGTTTTGAGGGACGCTGC